>Ga0102589_1000517_pt1 | contig 77119 bp, 78 predicted proteins | sample AraplaMF_Col_mLB_FD_76858 | JGI IMG/M metagenome (GOLD analysis project Ga0102589, IMG submission 76858) | Arabidopsis root microbial communities from the University of North Carolina, USA - plate scrape MF_Col_mLB | ecosystem: Host-associated > Plants > Roots > Endosphere | place: USA...
CTATGAACTTCAAGATCAGTGGACACCACCTCGACATCACGCCGCCGCTGCGTGAGTATGTGGAAACGAAACTGGAGCGAATTGTCAGGCATTTCGATCAGGTCATTGGCGTGAGCGTGCTGCTATCCGTCGACAACCACAAGGAAAAGGACAGGCGTCAGTACGCGGAAATCAATCTGCATCTCAAGGGCAAGGACATCTTCGTGGAAGCCCATCATGAAGACCTTTACGCGGCGATCGACTGTCTGGTCGACAAGCTGGATCGCCAGGTGATTCGCTACAAGGATCGCGTGCAAGGCCATGACCGCGAGGCCGTCAAGTATCAGATGGCGGAAGCCCAGCTACAGCAGCAATAAGATCGGCAGACTGAAATAGCTGCCTCCTGCGTCCCTGAGAGGACCGATAGGAAGAGAGTAAAGCCGCGCACCAAGCGCGGCTTTTTTGATGGGCGCGCGCCCCGCGGCGCCGTGATTTCCGCGTTACCTTCGCGCCACGGCGCTCAGGATTTGAACGGTGCGGGTGTTCGCATCCGGCGCCGCTCGGTGTATGCTGCGCCATACAAAAACGATAGGCAGAACGGTCCTGACGTATTGCGCGCCTCATGCAGCATGGGCAACGCCCAGGCGAGCGCGACGGTACATTCAGGTGGGCGAACCGGCCGGTCCGCTCGCGGCATCGCCCGCGGCGACGGCGCTGCAACGCAAAAGCGCGCTGCAGCCCTGCTCTATAATGGCCGGACGCTCCAATGCGGGCGTCCTTAGCACTCGATACCCTGAATTTGCCCCACCCGGCGGGACGGCTGTTGCGCGCCGTATCGCTACTCTGACTTCTCGTGCATCGCCCATGAATCGTTTGGCCAAATTGCTGCCACCCGGCAACATCCACCTCGACGTCACCGTCACCAGCAAGAAGCGGGTCTTCGAGCAAGCCGGGCTCCTGTTCGAGAACAACCATGGCGTGGCCCGCGCGACCGTCACCGACAACCTTTTTGCACGCGAATCGCTGGGTTCCACCGGCCTGGGCGCCGGCGTGGCCATTCCGCATGGCCGCATCAAGGGCCTGAAGCAGCCGCTGGCCGGCTTCATGCGCCTGGCCGAGCCGATTCCGTTCGAATCGCCCGACGGCAAGCCGGTCTCGCTGCTGATCTTCCTGCTGGTGCCGGAGCAGGCTACCCAGCAGCACCTGGAAATCCTGTCCGAGATCGCTCAGCTGCTGTCGGACCGCGACATGCGCGAAGGCCTGGCCACGCTGCCCACGCCTGAGGCCGTTCACCAGTTGCTCACCCAATGGCACCCCTGACCAGCCGGCCGCCGGCCGTACAGGCCGCCTGAAGCCATACCGCCCCCTCGTAGAAAGTCATCCCGCATGGAACTTACCGGCGTCACCTCGCAGTCGATCTTCGACGACAACGCAGCCGACATCAAGCTGTCGTGGGTCGCCGGTCTGGAAGGCGCGGACCGTGCCTTCGACGTCGAATTCGCGCGCGAGGCCACCTCCGCGGCTGACCTGGTTGGCCACTTGAACCTGATCCACCCGAACCGGATCCAGGTACTCGGCAAACCCGAGATCCTGTACTACCAGCGTCTTGACGACGAGCCGCGCAAGCGGCAAATGGGCGAGCTGATCCTGCTCGAACCGCCATTCCTGGTGGTGGCCGACGGCATGGAGCCACCGCCCGATCTGGAACTGCGCTGCACGCGTTCCTCCACGCCGCTGTTCACCACGCCGGTGTCGTCGGCCGCCGTGATCGACCACCTGCGCCTGTACCTGTCGCGCATCTCGGCGCCCCGCGTGACGATGCACGGGGTGTTTCTCGACATCCTCGGCATGGGCGTGCTGATCATGGGCGAATCGGGCCTGGGCAAGAGCGAACTGGGCCTGGAACTGATTTCGCGCGGCCACGGCCTGGTGGCCGACGACGCGGTGGACTTCGTGCGGCTCGGCCCCGACTTCATCGAGGGCCGCTGCCCCCCGCTGCTGCAGAACCTGCTCGAAGTGCGCGGCCTGGGCTTGCTCGATATCAAGACGATCTTCGGTGAAACGGCCGTGCGCCGGAAGATGAAGCTCAAGCTGGTGGTGCAGCTGGTGCGCCGCAACGACGGCGAGTTCGAGCGGCTGCCGCTCGATTCGCAATACCTCGACGTGCTGGGCCTGCCGATCCACATGGTGAAGATCCAGGTGGCAGCCGGCCGCAACCTGGCCGTGCTGGTGGAAGCCGCCGTGCGCAACACCATCCTGCGGCTGCGCGGCATCGATACCCTGCGCGACTTCATGGATCGCCAGCGCGCCGCCATGCAGGCCGATGTGGTGTCGCGCGGCCAAGGCCGGCTGCTCTGAGCGCTCCGCCCTTCCCCGCCGCCAACGCCCGCTCCAAAAGCGGGCGTTTTTCATTTGCTTACAAGCCCGCGCTGCTCGCCGTCAACGCGCTGTGACCTATCACCGTTTTGTGCTGTAATGGGCGCCGAGCCCAGACCGATACCGCCAGCCCCAGGCAGTGCAGGCAGGCGCGTGGCGACGATGTGTTTTTCCACAGCCAGGAGAGAAGCATGAAGAAACTGATCGCGATGTGTGTGCTGGTGACCCCGCTGTTTGCCACGGGCGCATTTGCCCAGGGCGCCTCTGCTCCGGCTGCTCCGGCTGCCTCCGGCAAGACGGCGCAGCAGGAAAAGATGGCAGCTTGCAGCAAGCAGAACAAGGGCAAGAAGGGCGACGAATACAAGAAGGCGCAGAGCGAATGCCTGTCGGGCACCGCGCCGGCCGCGGCGGCCGAACCGAAGACCCAGCAGGAGAAGATGTCGGCGTGCAGCAAGCAGAACAAGGGCAAGAAGGGCGACGACTACAAGAAGGCGATGAGCGACTGCCTGTCGGCCAAGCCGGCAGCCTGATCCGCTAAAAGCGGCATCATCGTGCGTGAAAATGGCGAATCTAGCGCGATTCGCCATTCTTTTATGACAGAGGCTGTCATGACGCAGCCACTATGCGGTGCTATCCTTGCGTCGCTATGCGCATTATTCTCATCACCGGAATCTCCGGCTCCGGCAAGTCTGTCGCCCTGAACGTCCTGGAAGATGCAGGCTACTACTGCGTCGACAACCTGCCCGCGCAGTTCATCCCCGACCTCACCCGGTATCTGGCCGATCAGGGCTACACGCACCTGGGCGTGGCCACCGACATTCGCAGCCGCGAATCGCTGGCCCAGTTGCCCGATACCGTGCGCGAGCTGTCCGCCGATCACCAGGTGCAGGTGCTGTTCCTCACGGCGAACACAGATGCGCTGGTGCAGCGGTACTCCGAGTCCCGCCGCCGCCACCCGCTGTCCACGCGCGTGTCGCCCGGCAGCGGCAGTGAGCCCGAGCCGCCGGTCAGCACCGCGCTGGTCGAGGCCATCGAGATGGAGCGCGAGCTGCTGAGTCCGCTGGCCGAGTCGGCGCACCGGATCGACACCAGCAACGTCCGCACCAATACGCTGCGTAGCTGGATCAAGGAATTGATTCACAAGGAAAGCGGCGCCGACCAGCCCCTGACGCTGCTGTTCGAATCGTTCGGTTTCAAGCATGGCGTGCCCAGCGATGCGGACCTCGTGTTCGACGTGCGCTCGCTGCCCAACCCCTATTACGATCTCGCGCTGCGGCCGCTGACCGGCCGCGATGCCCCGGTCATCGACTTCCTCCAGAGCCAGCCGATGGTGCTGGCCATGGCCGAGGACATTCGCGCCTACGTGGAAAAGTGGCTGCCAAGTTTCATCGGCGACAACCGCAGCTACCTGACCGTGGCCATTGGCTGCACGGGCGGCCAGCATCGCTCGGTGTTCATCGCCGAACGACTCGCCAACTATTTCCGGGCCCATGGTAATGTGCTGGTCAGACACCGCGAAATGGCCCCTCCCGGCTGACACGCGGGCATGAACGGACGGCGCTCGCCGTCCCGCCTCTGGAGCGGCCAATCGCATGTCGATACCTTCCTCCGACACCGCACCCTCTGTCACCACGCTGGATGCGCTGCCGCTGTTCCCACTCAATACGGTCCTCTTTCCCGGCGGCCGCCTGCCGCTGCGCGTGTTCGAAAAGCGCTACGTCGACATGGTGCGCAACTGCATGCGCGACGGCATGCCATTCGGCGTATGCCTGATCGCCAGCGGTGAAGAGGTGGCCCGCCCGGGGCTGGCCACGCAGCCCGAGGAGATCGGCTGCCTGGCCGAGATCGTCGACTGCAACATGGAGCAGCTGGGCGTGCTGCTGATCGAAACGCGCGGGCGCCAGCGCTTTCGCGTGCTGTCTCATTCCACGCGCGACGACGGGCTGCTGGTGGCCGAGGCGGAACTGCTGCCCGACGACGTCATCGACTGCAAGCTCGAACTGCTGAGCGAGTGCCTGGAGGCGCTGCGCCGCATCGTCGCCTCCATCCACAGCGAACAGCCCGACAAGGCCCGCCTGCCGTTCGCGGAGCCCTATCTGTGGGATGACCCGACCTGGGTTGCCAACCGGCTGTGCGAGCTGCTGCCGGTGCCGCTCAAGGCCAAGCAGATGCTGATGGCCCTGCCCGACGCGGGCATGCGCATCGAGATCGTGCACCGCTACATGCGGCAACACCACATCGTCTGAGATTTGCGTCGCGGATCAGGCCTTCGGTTCTGTTCAGAACAGGCCGCTACGCGCCTGGTCTTCGAGCAGGCGCCGCACCGGCGCGGGCGTGCCGAGCGCATCGAGGTCGTCCAGCGAGAGCCAGCGCGTCTCGCGCCCGGCGCATGGCGTGGCCGCCTCGAGGTCCACGCGGATGGCGCGGATCAACAAGCGGAAGTGCGTGAACACGTGCGTCAGTTCGCCGGCCAGGTACGCGCGCGTGGGCTGGCCAAACGACCGCGCGGCCTCCAGCGCGGCATCCTCGGCAGCCTCCGCGTCGAACGGCAGCGCCTCCACCGGCAGTTCGGGCAGGCTCCAGAGTCCGCCCCAAATGCCGCTGGCGGGCCGCAGGCTGACCAGCACCTCGCGCCCATGCCGCACGATGAGCATCACCGTCCTGCGCTCGGGAATGGCGGCGCGCGGCTTGGGGGTGGGCAGCGTGGCGGTGAGATTGTCGCGCCTGGCCACGCAATCCGGTGCCAGCGGACACGCGTCCGCATCGGCCAGGCACGCGGGCTTGCCACGCGAGCACACCGTCGCGCCAAGATCCATCAGTCCCTGCGTGTAGGCCACCATGTCGTCGGCCTGGCGCGGGCCGGCAGGCGGCAGCGCCAGCCCGGCCAGCGTCCACATGCGCGTTTCGATCGCCCGCTCGCCCGGGTAGCCATGAATGCCGAACACGCGCGCAAACACGCGCTTCACGTTGCCATCGAGGATCGGCGAACGCACGCCGGCGCTGAACGCGGCAATGGCCGCGGCGGTCGAGCGCCCGATGCCCGGCAACGTCACCAGCACCGCCGGATCGGTCGGAAAGACGCCACCGTGCACGTCCATGACATCCTTCGCGCAGCGGTGCAGGTTGCGCGCGCGCGAGTAGTAGCCCAATCCGGCCCAGAGCGCCATGACCTGATCCGCCGGCGCGGCGGCCAGCGCGGCCACGTCGGGCAGCGCGGTGACAAAGCGCTGGAAGTATTCGATCACGGCCGCCACCTGTGTCTGCTGCAGCATGATCTCGGACAGCCAGATGCGGTACGGATCGCGCGTGTTCTGCCAGGGCAGGTCGTGCCGGCCATGCTGGCGCTGCCACGCCACCACGCGCATGCCGAAATCTGGCGGCACGGTGATGTCTTCGGAGACCGGGGAAGGGACGGCTGACTGGCGGGGCATTGCGGGGATCTTGGAATGAAAAAGCGCCGCCCGGAAGGCGGCGCCACATGATACCAACGATTGCAGCGACGACCGCCGCCGGCTTTACGCCGCGCGCGCCGCGGCCTCCACCGGCGGCTCCACCAGCTTGCGCGTGAACATTTCGATCTTCGTGCTGCGCTCGTCCAGGCCGTTCAGTACCTCCTCGAGTTCCGCAATGCGGGCCTCCAGCGTGTCGGTGGCTTCGTGGATCCGTTCGATCGAATCCACGCGGCGGCGCAGCTGCTTCTGGTGCTCGCGCACCTGCGCCTCCAGCGGCGTCATCACCGACTTCAGCCAGATCTCGATGTCGCGGTTCAGGTCGCGGAAGTTCTCCAGCACACGGCTGGCCATCGTCGCAAAGGCGTTCTGCACCAGTTGCGGACGCGAGCGCGTCAGCATGTTCACGGTGCCGAAGTGCGCGTTGACCAGCGCCAGCGTCTCCTGCAGCTCGGCCGCATAGCGCGACGTGACGAACTGCATGGGCGACGGCAACGTGAAGCCATGCTCGGCGTTGAAACGGCGATACATGCTTTCCACGAGCTGGTGCAGGCCCGCGATCTTCTGGTCGGCGTCGGTGATCAGGCCGGTCAGTTGGGCGAACAGCCCTTCCATGTCTTCACGCAGGCCGCGCGAGAAGAAGCGCTCCTTCATCTGCTCGCGCCGGTCGCGCATCGTGCGCCGTACGTCGCGCAGTTGCAGGCTCTTGATGATGTCGGCGCTATGGCGCCCGAACACCAGGCGCAGCGCCTGGAACTTGGCGATGCTCTGCTCGAACTCTTCCTTCTCGCTCTGCACGCGCAGCAGCATGTGCTTGACCATCGCGTGATTCTTGCCGCGCAGGCCGCGCAGTTCGAACAGCTGCTCGACGATGTCGCGCCGGCGGCTTTGCAGCAGTTGCTGCGCGCCGCGCGACATGTCCTGCACCAGCCGCTGTACCTGGTCGGACACGATTTCGCGCCGCTGCGGAATCAGCTGGTTGGACAGTACGTTCTCGAACTGCATCAGGTTGCTGCGCACCAGCATCGGTTCGTCGTGCGTGACCTTCGCCACCAGGCCCTTCTGCGCGGACACCGGATACACGCGGCGTTCCTCGATGCCCAGCGTCTGCGCGGTCGTCCGCACCTGGCGGGCAATTTCGCCGGCAATCTCGGGCGCGGTCTTGAGCGGATCCCACAGGCCGTCGATCTTGTTGAGCACGGCCAGGCAGCCACGGCGATGGCCGGCGCCCACATGGCTGCGCCAGAGGTCGAGGTCGCTCTTGGTCACGCCGGCATCGGCCGCCAGCACGAACACCACCACGTGCGCGTCCGGAATCAGGCGCAGCGTCAGCTCGGGTTCGGTACCGATGGCATTCAGGCCCGGCGTATCGAGAATCACCAGGCCCTGGCGCAGCAGCGGGTGCGGAAAGTTGATCACCGCATGGCGCCAGCGCGAGATCTCGACCATGCCGTCGGCATCCACCGACCAGGCGGCGTCCGGATCGTTCTCGTTGTACAGGCCCAGCGACTCGGCCATGGCCGGCGTCACGCGTGTGGTTTCCACCACGTGCTGGAACGCCGCGAGCATGCCTTCGGGCGACGACGGGTCGAGCGGCACCGTGGTCCAGTGCGAGTTGGACGTGCCCGGCTCCATGAAGTCCGCCGTCGAGGCGTCCTGCAGGCGCGTCTCGATCGGCAGCAGCCGGATGCAGGGCTGCTCGTGCTCGTCGTAGCGCAGCTCGGTCGGGCACATCGTCGTGCGTCCGGCGGACGAGGGCAGGATGCGCCGGCCGTAGTCGGCAAAGAAAATGGCGTTGATCAGCTCGCTCTTGCCGCGCGAGAACTCGGCAATGAACGCCACCTTGAGGCGGTCGCTCTTGAGCACGCTCTGGATGCGCTGGGCGCGGTCGTCCGCGGTGGCATCGTGCAGGTCGTACTGTTGCAGCCAGGACTGGAATTCCGCGAGTGACTGAAGGACCCCGGTTCTCCAGGCGCCATATTGTTCGAATTGATGGGCGAGGCTCGTCATGGAGTGGTTCGCTGTTTTCTCGGATTTATGATTTTGGGCGCACACCTTGCGCAGACGCCGGGCTTTGTCCGTTGACCCGCGGACCCGGTGTCGGCGCCTTGCCGGGTGCCATGGTCAGCATGGCATTCCAGCGCTTTTGTAACTTTTTATGACTGCGCACACGATACAGGTTTCTTGGCGGATTTTGTGGAATTCGCGCCCCTTGTTGCGCTTCTGCGTGCCGAGTGTTGCGCCGAGCCATCGGCAAATCATTGCAACAATATTTCGCCACAGTATTGCCATGCGGCGGCCGTCCGAAGCGCCCGGCGCCGCGGAGGGCCGGCTTCAGTGCTGGCAGTGCGGACAGTAGAACGTGGAGCGCTGCCCCTGCACGATCTGCCGGATCGGCGTGCCGCAGACGCGGCAGGGCTCGCCGGCGCGATCGTAGACCAGGCAATCGAGCTGGAAGTAGCCGCTGCTGCCGTCGCTGCCGACGAAATCCCGCAACGTGCTGCCGCCGCGCGCAATGGCTTCGGCCAGCGTCTCGCGCACGGCCGTGGCCAGCTTTTCATAGCGCGGCAGGCTGATGCGCCCGGCCGGCGTGGTGGGGCGAATGCCGGCCCGGAACAGGCTTTCCGAGCAGTAGATGTTGCCCACGCCCACCACGATCTCGCCGGCTAGCAGGGCTTGCTTGATGGCCACGGAGCGGCCGCGCGTGAGCTTGTGCATCCAGGCGCCGTCAAAGCGCGGGTCGAACGGTTCGATGCCCAGGCGGCGCAGCAGCGGGTGTTCGGACAGCGCCGATTCGGCAAGCGGCGTCCAGACAATGGCGCCGAAGCGGCGGGGGTCGCGGAAGCGGAGCACCACGTCGGTGCCACTGCCGGCCCCGGCCTCGGCGTTGCTTCCATCCCCGCCCTGCCCGCTGGCCGGCCCCAGCACGATGTCGAGGTGATCGTGTGCGCCGGCGGCGGGTGGATCGGGATAGACGCGTAGCGTGCCGGTCATGCCAAGGTGCACGAGCAGCCAGCCCGGCGTGGCCTCGTCGGCCGCCTCCCCGTGCGCTTGCGCTGTTCCCGGCGCCGGCAGGCATTCGAGCAGCAGATACTTGCCACGCCGTTCGATGCGGCCGATCACGCGGCCCGTCAGGCGCGCCTCGAGTGCCGGCTCCACGGGCCAGCGCAGCCCGCGGTGACGCACGGTCACGTCGACGATGCGGCGACCCACCACGTGCGGCAGCAAACCGCGCCGCGTGACCTCGACTTCCGGCAATTCTGGCATCGCGCCTTGTATCTCCCGGCCGGCATCCGGCCCAGCTTCAACCACCCGCAGAACCTATGGCCCCGTTTTGCGCTCCAAGCACGCAGGGAATTCCCTGCCGGCGCAAGCCCATTGTGCGGGTTCCCATACGTAAGCGCCCCGCAGCGCAAGCAGGGCATTGTAGCGGCAGGCTACAATGCCTCCATCCATTCCTACGCCCCGTGCGCCGGAGCCTTGATTTCATGCCGGACCAAATCTTGCCCACTCAGACCATGCGCCCGGAACCCCGCCCCATGAATGCATTCCGTTTCCGTCGCCATGCGCGCGCCCTGGGCGTGGCCGCGAGCCTGGCATTCGCATCGCTGGCCCATGCCGCACCGGCCACGGTTGCCCAGAACGATGACGAAGTCATCGAGATTCCGGCACCCGGCAGCGCAGCCAAGGCGGCACGCACGCCACTGCCCAACGTCACCCTGACGCCAGACATCCTGTATCGCGTGCTGGCGGCGGAGATCTCGCTGCAGCGCGGACTGGTAGGCCCCGCCTACCGCACGTACATGGATCTGGCGCGCGACACGCGCGATCCGCGCATGGCGCAGCGCGCCACCGAGATCGCCTTCAACGCGCGCGTTGCGCAGCAGGCGCTCGATAGCGCACGGCTCTGGGCCGAACTGGCGCCGAAGTCGCCCGCGGCGCGCCAGGTGCTATCGACGCTGCTGGTGCTCAATGGCCGCTGGGAAGACGCCGAGCCGCTGCTGGTGCAGCAGCTTGCGGCCGCGCCGGCCAATCATCGCGGCGAAGCCATCCTGCTGCTCCAGCAGCAGATGTCGCGCACCAGCGACCCGGCAGGCGCGGTGGGCGTGCTCCAGCGCATCACGGCGAACGACGCCAAGCTGGCCGAAACGCATCTGGCGCTGGCCCGCGCGCGCGAGGCGGCCGGCGACAACGCCGGCGCGCTGACCGAACTGGACCAGGCGCTGCGCATCAAGCCCGACCTCGAACCGGCCGCGCTGATGGCCGCCGAGCTGCAGGCCGAATCGGCCACGGACAAGTCCATCGAGGTGCTCAAGCGCTTCCTGGCCAAGTCGCCGTCGTCGGTCAACGGTCACATCACGCTGGCGCGCCTGTACCTGCAGAAGAACGACATGCAGGCCGCGCGCGAAGAGTTCGAGGTGCTGCGCAAGGTGGCCCCGTCCGACCCGCGCGTGCCGCTGGCGCTGGGCCTGACCAGCCTGCAGGCCCGCAGCTATGACGATGCCGAGCGCTACCTGAAGGAATACCTGCAGATGGCCGAGAAGTCGCCCGCGGCCAATCCCGACATTGCCTATCAGTACCTGGCGCAGATTGCCGAGGAGAAGAAGGACTACCCCACGGCCATCGGCTGGCTCGACAAGATCGAGGACGGCCGCCTGGCCACCGCGGCGCAGGCCAAGCGCGGCCAGCTGCTGGCACGCATGGGCAAGCTCGACGACGCGCAGGCCGTGTTCGGCGACCTGCTTGCCGATGCCGAGGACATCTCCGACCCGGTACAGCGCAACCAGCGCATGACGGCCATCCGTCAGGCCGAAGTGGCCGCGCTGCTCGACGGCAAGGCCTACGAACGCGCACGCAAGGTGCTGGACGAGCGCGTGAAGGTAGAGCCCGACAATGCCGACTGGCTCTACGAACTGGCCATGCTCGACGAACGCGAAAAGCGCTACGACAGCATGGAGCGCGGCCTGCGCAAGGTCATCGCGCTGCAGCCTGAGCAGAAGCAGGGCTACAACGCGCTGGGCTACTCGCTGGCCGATCGCAACGAGCGCCTGCCCGAAGCGCGCAAGCTGCTGGAGCGTGCGTCGGAACTGGGCCCGGACGATCCGTACATCATGGACAGCCTGGCCTGGGTCAAGTATCGCCAGGGCGAACTGCAGCCTGCCGCCGACCTGCTGAAAACCGCCTATGCAAAGGCGCCCGAGGCCGAGATCGGCGCCCATCTGGGCGAGGTGCTCTGGCAGCTGGGCCAGCACGAGGAAGCGCGCAAGACCTGGAACGAGGCCGCCAAGGTGGAACCCGGCAATGCCACGTTGATCGACACCCTGCGTCGCTACAACCAGAACCTGCTGCTCTCGAAATAGGCGCGCGCGGCGCGACGCCGGTCGCCCGGGGCCCACAGCCCGGGCGCGCCGCCCGATGCGCCATGCAGCCGCCATGTTGCGTGCATCTTCGCCCAAGATCGCCCAGTTGGATCGCTCGGTTCGATCGCTCGGTCCGATCCCCCGGGCCACTCGCGGGCCGCCGCGCACGTTGCCACTTCGATCCTCTTTCACGTTTTCGCCAACCACGTCCATGCACCGATCCCGACGACTGGCCCTGCTTTGCCTTGCCGCACCGCTCTGGCTGTCCGCATGTGCGAGCATCACGCCCACGCGCAGCTTCGACGCTGGCGAGGCCGCCCGCAACGAGCAGTACACGGGGCGCTTTGCCGCCAACTACACGCGCTACGGCCGCAGCGAAGGCGTGCAGGGCAGCTTCCGCTGGGAAGAACAGGGCCGCAACGTGCGGCTCGACCTGATTTCGCCGCTTGGCCAGACGCTGGCCGTGGTGACCAGCACGCCATCGGGCGCCACGCTCGACCTGCCCAACGAAAAGCCGCGTAACGCGCCCGAAGTGGACAGCCTGATGGAGCAGGCCCTGGGCTTCTCGCTGCCCGTGGCCGGCATGCGCGACTGGCTTCATGGCCGCGCCGCGCCGGGCACGCCCGCGAGCGTCACGCGCGACCCCGGCGGGCGGCCCGCTACGCTCCGGCAGAACGGCTGGACCGTGCGCTACATGGCCTGGCAGGAGCCGGCCGAAGGCACCCAGACCCCCTCGACGCAGCCGCGCCGCATCGACATGGCGCGCGACGGCAACGACGCCCCGCTCTCCGTGCGACTCGTGATCGACCCGCAAGCCAAGGAATGACACCCGGCATGACCCCCGCCACAACCACCGGCACCCCGCTGCCGCCCCCCGACCTGCGCAATTGCCCGGCGCCGGCCAAGCTCAACCTGTTCCTGCATGTAACGGGCCGCCGGCCCGACGGCTATCACACGCTGCAGACGGTGTTCCAGCTGATCGACTGGTCGGACACGCTTCACTTCCGTCGCCGCGACGACGGCATCATTGCGCGCGTCACGGACATTCCCGGCGTACCCGCCGACACCGACCTCGTGGTGCGCGCCGCGCGCGCGCTGCAGCAGGCCACCGGCACGCCATTCGGCGCCGACATCGCCATCGACAAGATCCTGCCAATGGGCGGCGGCATTGGCGGCGGCTCTTCCGACGCCGCCACCACACTGGTGGCGCTGAACCATCTGTGGGGCACCGGTGTGCCGCGCGAGGAACTGATGCGCATCGGCCTGGCGCTGGGCGCCGACGTGCCGGTGTTCGTCTTCGGCCAGAATGCGTTTGCCGAAGGCGTGGGCGAGGAACTGACGCCCGTGGACCTGCCCGACAGCTGGTTCGTGGTCATTCATCCGCGCCAGCATGTACCGACTGCAGCAATTTTTTCCGATGAACGCTTGACAAGGGATTCACCGATCTCTATAGTTGCGGACTTCGCTGCTTGCACAAACAAATTCGCTTTCGGTCGCAACGACTTGCAAGCGATAGCAACAGCGAAGTTCGGCGAAGTTGCCCGAGCCCTTGAATGGCTGAGACAGTACAGTCAGCATGCAAGGATGACCGGTTCCGGAGCCTGCGTATTTGCCCGTTTTGAAGACGAGGCGGAAGCGCAGAAGGTGATGGAAAGGTTGCCGTCCGAATGGGATGGCAGGTGTGTGAGAAGTTTGTCGCATCACCCGCTCGCAACAGTCGCATAGCAGGTTATTCGTTTGGCGAAGTACTGAAGTAAAGTTCGGTTCGGCGACAGACGATAAAGGTTGTGTAGGGGAGTCGCCAAGTTGGTCAAGGCACCGGATTTTGATTCCGGCATTCGAAGGTTCGAATCCTTCTTCCCCTGCCATTACTTCCTATAGTGTCCAAACGGACATGCAGAACTCGCTACCGGCACCAGCCGGTAGCACAAAGCTCCCCCAGCAGCAAGACAGGTGCCCCGAATGAGCGTCGAAGGCTTGATGGTATTTACCGGCAACGCCAACCCTAAACTCGCGGAGGCTGTCGTACAGCACCTCGGCATTCCGCTGGGCAAAGCTCTGGTCGGCCGTTTCTCCGACGGTGAAGTCCAGGTAGAAATCCAGGAAAACGTTCGCGGCAAGCACGTCATCGTGCTGCAGTCCACCTGCGCGCCGACCAACGACAACCTGATGGAACTGATGGTGATGGTCGATGCGCTCAAGCGCGCCTCGGCACGCAGCATCACCGCCGCCATGCCCTACTTCGGCTATGCCCGCCAGGACCGCCGCCCGCGTTCGGCGCGCGTGGCAATCTCGGCCAAGGTCGTGGCCAACATGCTGGAAGTCGCCGGTGTCGAGCGCGTGCTGACGATGGACCTGCACGCCGACCAGATCCAGGGCTTCTTCGATATTCCCGTCGACAACATCTACGCATCGCCGGTCCTGCTGGGCGACCTGCGCGAGAAGAACTACGGCGACCTGCTGGTGGTCTCGCCTGACGTCGGCGGCGTGGTTCGTGCGCGGGCACTGGCCAAGGAACTGAACTGCGACCTGGCGATCATCGACAAGCGTCGTCCCAAGGCCAACGTCGCCGAGGTGATGAACATCATCGGTGAAGTCGAAGGCCGCAACTGCGTCATCATGGATGACATGATCGACACTGGCGGCACGCTGTGCAAGGCCGCCCAGGTGCTGAAGGAACGTGGCGCGCTGAAGGTGTTTGCGTACTGTACGCACCCGGTGCTGTCCGGCGGCGCCGCCGCCCGCATCGCCGACTCGTCGCTGGACGAAGTGGTGGTGTGCGACACCATCCCGCTGTCGGAAGAAGCGGCCAAGTGCGGCAAGATCCGCCAGCTCTCGACCGCCCCGCTGCTGGCCGAGACCTTCACCCGCATCGTCAAGGGCGACTCGATCATGTCGCTGTTTGCGGGTTCCTGATAGAATTTAGGGCTTTACCGCGTTGGCAGCCGTTATGCGACGGCCAACGTGGCTTGATCGGCGCTGATTCTCATTGTTAGCGCCGCAACGAGGCTGTCTGGTCGCGGACAGCCTTCTTTACTCTTGGAGTCATCATGAAAGTTGTCGCTTTCGAGCGTAGCGTACAGGGTACGGGTGCGAGCCGCCGCCTGCGCAATTCGGGCAAGACCCCCGGCATCATCTACGGCGGCGCCGCCGAGCCGAAGATGATCGAACTGGATCACAACGCGCTGTGGCACGCCCTGAAGAAGGAAGCGTTCCACTCGTCGATCCTGGACCTGGAAGTCGCTGGCAAGTCGGAAAAGGCCCTGCTGCGCGCATTCCAGATGCACCCGTTCAAGCCGCTGGTCCTGCACGTCGATTTCCAGCGCGTGTCGGCCAACGACAAGGTCCACGTCAAGGTGCCCCTGCACTTCATGAACCAGGAAACCGCTCCTGGCGTGAAGCTGGGCCACGGCCTGGTCAACCACATCGTCAACGACCTGGAAGTGTCGTGCCTGCCGGCCGACCTGCCCGAGTTCATCGAAGTGGACGTTGGCACGATGGAACTGGGCCAGACCCTGCACCTGGCCGACCTGAAGCTGCCGAAGGGCGTGACCGTCATCACCCACGGTGACGACAATCCCGCCATCGCCAGCATCTCGCTGCCGGCTGGCGCCGCTTCGGCCGCCGAAAGCGCCGAAGGCGAAGGCGAAGGCGAAACACCGGCTGCCTAAGCTGCTGCCACAGCGTCCGCGGCCCATGGGCCGCGCCACGGAGAAAACCGCCGCCCTTCGCGGCGGTTTTTTTTCGACCCTGCCGAACCGGCACCTGGCCGGATTTTCGGTATCCTTGGCGCCTGTGGCGCAGCCCTGCGCGCCAACGAATCAGTCAATCGCATGATCAAGCTCATCGTCGGCCTCGGCAATCCCGGTGCGGAATACGAGGCCACCCGGCACAACGCCGGCTTCTGGCTGGTGGACCAGCTTGCCCGCATCGGTGGCGCCACGCCGCGCGTGGAAGGGCGCTTTCACGGGCTGGCCGCGCGCGCGCGGCTGTGGGACCAGGACATCTGGCTGCTCAAGCCCTCGACCTTCATGAACCGCTCGGGGCTGGCCGTGGTCTCGCTGGCACGCTTTTACAAGATCCTGCCCGACGAGATCGTCGTCGCCCACGACGAAATGGACCTGCCGTCCGGCACCGTCAAGCTCAAGCGCGGCGGCGGCGCGGGCGGCCATAATGGCCTCAAGGACATCTCGGCCCACCTGACCACGCAAGACTACTGGCGCCTGCGCATCGGCGTTGGCCATCCGCGCAACGCGCCTGGCGGCGCCGGCGCGGGCCGCGAGGACGTGGTCAACTTCGTGCTCAAGCCACCGCGCAAAGAGGAGCAGGAAGCGATCGACGCCGCCATCGACCGCTGCATCGATCCGCTGGGGCTGCTGGCTCGCGGCGATGCCGAGCGCGCGATGGCGCAGTTGCACACCACTCGCTGACCTGTCGGCGCAGGCACATTTCCGCGACGCCGATGTGACACGGGCCGCACATGCGGCCCGTTTGTCGTTGGCGCGCTGCAACTCTTATGTTGCAGACAAGCTGTCATCAAACTTCCACGGGCAGTCCCTACATTGCGGGGTTTCCACCGCGCCGGATCACATCGTAGCCGGCGCGCATGACAAACCCACAAAGAGAGGAAAGCCCATGTCGTACCTGACCGACGAAGCGCGCGCCGCCGGCCGTGCCGCCAAGCCTGACGTTGACGTGCCCGGCCAGCGGCTGGAAGACATCGTTGCTGCCAACCCGGCCCGCCGCCGGGTGCTGCGCGGCGGCGTGGGCCTGTCGCTGTTCTCCGCATTCGGCAGCGGCCTGCTGGCTGCCTGCGGCGGCGATGACGATCCTGCGCCCGCACTGGCGCCCGCCCCTGGCCCGGCACCCGGCTCTGTCACGCCAAGCTACGACGTCACCTTCGAGCCGGTCGCCAAGTCGACCGCCGACGCTGTGGTGGTGCCGAACGGCTACAGCGTCGACGTGCTGTTTTCCGCGGGCGATCCGGTCGAGGCCGGCGCCACCGGCTATGCCGGCGCGTTCCAGTCGTCGGCCGAAACCGAGCGCCAGGCCGGCGGCAACCACGACGGCATGCACTATTTTGCGCTGCCGGGCGTCGACCCGCAGAAGGGCGGCCTGCTCGCCATCAACCACGAACTGCCGGACTACAAGATCCTGTTTGCGGGCGCCACCTATGACGAAGCCACGGCCAGCCCCGAGCAGAAGCGAATCGCGCTGTCAGCGGTCGGCATTTCGGTAATCGAGGTCGAACTGGCTGCCAGCGGCAAGTGGCAGGTCAAGCGCGACTCGATTTACAACAAGCGCTACACCGGCAACACGCTGTACCGTGTGGGCGGCCCGGCCGCTGCCACCGTGGGGTCGACCGTGGTAGGCATGCTCAACAACTGCTCCAGCGGGTACACACCCTGGGGGACCTACCTGACCTGCGAAGAAAGCACGGACAACTACCTGGATACGAACCAGGACGAGAAGGGATACGGCTGGGTGGTCGAGATCGACCCGTATGGCACATTGGGCGCGCCGGCCAAGCGCACCGCAATGGGCCGCTTCGACCATGAGAACGTCGCCTTCCTGACCGATGCCGACAACCGGGTCGCCTTCTATATGGGCGACGACGGCACGCCGGGCTGCATCTACAAGTTCATCCCGGCAGCGGCATTCGACCCGAACCACCGCGCGGCCAACGCCAACCTGCTGGACAGCGGCACGCTCTACGTGGCGAAGTTCAACGCCGACGGCAGCGGGCAGTGGGTCGAACTCACGCAAGGCAAGAACGGCCTGACCGTTGGCGCCTCGGATCCGGGCAACTGGACCCAGTTCGCCACCGCGCCGGCACCGACCACGGTCGACTTCGCCACGCAGGCCGACGTCCTGATCAACACCAAGTCGGCCGCGCGCGTCGCCGGCGGCACGCTGATGGACCGCCCGGAATGGATCACGGTCGGCCTGGACAAGACCGTCTACTGCACGCTGACCAACAACAGCGGCCGCCAGCAGACCGACGCCGCCAACCCGCGCGTGCAGAACCTGCACGGCCACATCGTCCAGTGGAAGGAAGCCGGCGACTCGCCGCTGGCCACCACCTTTACCTGGAGCATCCTGCTGCAGGCTGGCGACCCGTCGCTGGCTACGGACAACCTGAAGGGCAACATCAATGGCGATACGTTCTCGAGCCCGGACGGCCTGCGCGTGGATCCGAAGGGCCGACTGTGGGTGCAGACCGACTCCAGCACCAGCTCGACGTACACCAACACCTTCGGCAACAACAGCATGTATTACATCTCGCCGACCGGGCAGTCGAAGCGCTTCCTGGTCGGCCCGACCGGTTGCGAGATCACCGGCATCGCCTACACGCCGGACCTGACCACCTGCTTCATCAACATCCAGCACCCGACCGGCCAGTGGCCGGACGCCGCCAAGCCGCCGCGCTCGTCGACCATCGTCGTGCGCCGCACGGACGGCAAGCCGATGGGTGCGTGACCGCGTAGTACCGTAGTGCCGTAGTACCGTAGTAACTGGGGAAAAGTTAAGCCCCCGCCACCTTGCGGTGACGGGGGCTTTTTTTACCTCTGAGCGCGGTGCGAAATGCGAAGCGGAGCAGGCCGGCGGATCAGGCCGCGTGCTTGGCCGCCGTCAGCAGCCGGTAACGCTGCATCAGCACCTCTTGCGATTCCACCCGGTTCGGATCCTTGGGGATGCAGGCGACCGGACAGACCTGCTGGCATTGCGGCTCGTCGAAGTGCCCGACGCACTCGGTGCACTTGTTGGGGTCGATTTCATAGATCTCGGGCCCCATCGAAATGGCTTCGTTCGGGCACTCGGGTTCACAAACGTCGCAGTTGATGCAGTCGTCGGTGATCATCAGCGCCATGGTGTTTCCTTCCTGCGGACACGCCCGCGCCCGACTGGCCGCGGTCTGACGTGTCTGAAAACGTATTTTATTCCGGTTTGGCGATTTTCTCTTGCAGCCAGCGCTCCACCGACGGGAACACGAACTTGCTGACATCGCCGCCCAGCACCGCGATCTCGCGCACGAAGGTGCCGGAGATGAACTGGTACTGGTCCGACGGGGTCAGGAACATGGTTTCCACGTCGGGCAGCAGGTAGCGGTTCATGCCCGCCATCTGGAATTCGTACTCGAAGTCGGACACCGCGCGCAGGCCGCGCACTATCACGCGCGCATTGTTCTTGCGCACGAAGTCCTTGAGCAGCCCGGCGAAACCTTCCACACGCACGTTGGGATAGTGCCCAAGCACTTCGCGGGCAATGCCGATGCGCTCGTCGAGCGAAAAGAACGGGCGCTTGTTGGGGCTGTGCGCCACGCCGACCACCAGTTCGTCGAAGATATTCGACGCACGGCGGACCAGATCCTCGTGTCCCCGGGTCATTGGATCGAAGGTGCCGGGATAGACCGCGATGACCATACTTCCTCCTTGATCTGCCCGCTGCCGGCCGTTGTGGCCGCCTCGTTCGCCGGCCGGACCGGCGTGGGTGCTGCGTCGCGAGCGTTGTGACAGCGGCGTAGTGTAACCCTAAATGCGCCGCTTGGAAGGCGCGCGGCGTACCGTTTTGCGGCACTGCACCCACGAATCCGTTTCGCAATCGGAAAGGCGCCCTTAGCGCATGGCGAAACAGGGGCTTGGCGCAATGCCGGGGCAGGCCGTCAATCCGCGCCGCTACCGTGCTGTGGGTGCTGGCGGTGCTGCAGCAAATGGAAATGCACCGCGCCGGCGCGCGCATGGCGCACGATCTCGAGCGATGCCGGGACCGGGGCGTCGACGCCGGTCAGGGCATGGTCGGTTTCGACATAGACTGCGCCGCCGGGCCGCAGCAGCCGCGCGGCGTGCTCCAGCGACGGGCCGATCCAGTCTTCGGCAAAGGGCGGGTCCAGGAACACCACGTCGAAGCTGCCGTCGGGCAGCTGCGCGGCAATCGTAAAGGCATCGCCCTGCACGACGCGCACCTGGCTGGCATCGAGCCGGTACTGGTTGTCGCGCAGTTGCTTGGCCACGCGGGCATTGGACTCCACCAGCGTGACTGCGGCAGCGCCGCGCGACGCGGCTTCGAAGCCGAGCGCGCCGGAGCCGGCGAACAGGTCCAGGCAGGCGAGCCGCGACAGGTCCTGGCCAAGCCAGTTGAACAAGGTCTCGCGCACGCGGTCGGGTGTCGGGCGCAAACCCTGGGCGTCGGGCACGGGCAGCAGTGTGCGCTTCCAGCGCCCGCCGATGATGCGGACCTGGGACGGCGCCTGGCGCGGCACCGGGCGCGGAGGCCCTGCTGGAGAACGTGCGCCGGCTGCAGCGGAAGCTGGCGCGGAGGAAAGGGTACGCCCGCCGGGAGCGGGCGAAGGCAATCGGGAACGCGAATTCATCCCGTGATTGTAGAGCCTGCGGGCCGGTTCGCCGCACTAGCGCGTGGGGCGGCGCGCATAGGCCACCCTGCGCCGTGCGGAGATTGCATCACTGGCGCGATGCCGTGGGCGGACTGCCGACCGGACCGCCGACGATCACCGTGGCCATGCCGTCCGGACGCACATGGCGCTGGAAGGCCGCCCTGACCTGCTCGCGCGTGACCTTGCCGACCTGCGCGGTCCAGGTGTCGAGGTAGTCCAGCGGCAGCCCGTACCAGCCGATATTGGCGACATTGGTCAGCAGCTTGCGGTTGTTGTCGATGCGCAGCGGGAAGCCGTTGATCAGGTTGTCCTTGGCCGCGCGCAGCTCCTTCTCGGTCGGCCCTTCGGCGACAAAGCGCGCCAGCACCTGGCGCACCAGCGCCAGCGCCTCGTCGGTCTGCGCTTTCTTGGTCTGCAGGCTGATGCCGAACGGCCCAGCCTGCTTCGACGGAGCGAAGTAGCTGTCGACACCGTAGGTCAGGCCCCGCTTCTCGCGCACCTCGTCGGTCAGGCGCGAACTGAAGCCGCCGCCGCCGAGCACGTAGTTGCCCACCAGCAGCGCGAAGTAGTCAGGGTCGCCGCGCGCGATCGACGGCTGGCCGATGGCCACGCTCGATTGCTGCGCCGGATGCGGCAGGCGCTGCTCGCTGGCCGGGATGTTGAGCTTCACCTGTGGCAGCGCCGGGGCGGCACCGCCCTGCGGCAGCCCGCGCGTAAGCCGCTCGGCAAGGGCTTCGGCCTGCTTGCGGTCGATCGCGCCGATCAGTGTCACCACCGCGCTCTGCGCGCCGTAGTTGTCGCGCCAGAATTTGGCGATGTCATCGCGCGTGATCGACTGCACGCTCTCCGGCGTGGCCGCAATGCCGTAGGGATGGTCCGGGTACATGGCCTTGGACAGCGCCTTGTCGGCGATCACTCCCGGCTTGGTATCGGCCTCGCGGATGGCGGTGATCAGGCGCTGCTTCTCGCGCCCGACCACAGCGTCGGGGTAGCTCGGCGCCTTGATCAGCTGCGCGGCCAGCGCCACCGACTGGTCCAGCTCGGGTTGTGCGGTCAACGTGCGCAGCCCGATGCCGCCGCGGTCGCCGCCCGCCGCGCCGCCGAAAGCGGCTCCGGTATCGGCAAAGCCGTCGGCGATCTGCGCCTCGTCGCGTGCCGGCTGGCCGTCCTGCGCGGCCGCGCCCTTGTCCAGCAGCGCCGCCGTCAGCGTCGCCAGCCCGGCCTTGCCCGGCGGGTCGTAACGGCTGCCGGCATCGAAGTCGATATTGACGTCGAGCATAGGGATCGACGGGCTGTGGACAAAGTACACGCGCGCGCCGGTGGACGCGGTCCAGTGCTCGATCGGGATCGCGGCCTGGGCCAGCTGCGCGGCCAGCAGCATGGCGGCGCCGAGCGCCGCGCCGGCCAGCGCGCGCAGCGTGCGGGGCCGCGCGTTGAATGAAGTGGCGGACTGGGACATCGTCATTCCTCAGTGGCGCAGGCCCGACGGGGCCTGGGTCTTGGGCTTGTTCGGATCGATCGGCTGCGGCAGCAGCGTGGCCACGGTCAGGTTGTCGTCGTTGAAATACCTGGCGGCGACGGCCTGCACCTGCGCCGGCGTAACAGCCTTGATCTTGTCGAGCATACGGTCGATCTGGCGCCACGAGATATCAGAAATCTCGGATACGCCGATCTCCATGCCTTGCCCGAACACCGAGTCGCGCTTGTAGATCTGCCCGGCCACCACCTGCGCCTTGACCCGCTTGAGCTCTTCCGGCGAGACCCCTTCCTTGGCGATGCGCTGGATCTCGGCGCGCAGCGCGCGCTCGATCTCGTCGGTGCTGTGGCCGGTCGCCGGCGTGCCGTCGAGGACGAACAGCGACTCGCCGCGGTTGATGCTGTCGTAGCCGACGTTGACGTCGTCGGCCAGGCGCTGTTCGCGCACCAGCTCGCGCGTCAGGCGCGCGTTGTCGTAGCCGTTGAGCACGGCCGCCAGGACTTCCAGCGCGTAGGGGTCGACGTCCTTCTCGACATCGCGCAGCCGCGGCACCTTGTAGGCCATCACCATGTACTGGTTCTCGGCCGGTGCCTTGACCCAGATGCGCTTGATGCCCTTCTGCTCCGGCTCTTCCTGGTCCTTGCGCAGCGGCAGCGTACGCGGCTTGAGCTTGCCGTAGTAGCGCTCGGCGAGCGCGCGCACCTCCTCGGCCTTGACGTCGCCGGTGACGATCACCATCGCGTTGTTCGGCACGTACCACTGGCGGTACCAGTCCTTGACGTCTTCGACGCGCATGTTGACCAGGTCATCCATCCAGCCGATCACCGGATGGCGGTACGCCGCGGCGGTATAGACGGTGGCGAGCAGTTGCTCGTAGACGGTGCCGCGGGAGGAGTCGTCGGTGCGCAGGCGGCGCTCTTCCATCACCACCTTCATCTCGCGGTCGAACTCGTCTTTCTTGATAATGAGACTGGCCATGCGGTCGGCCTCCAGCTCCATCATCTTCGGCAGGTACTGCTTGCCGATCTGCTGGTAGTACATGGTGAAGTCGCGGTTGGTCAGGGCGTTCTCGCGCCCGCCCAGTGCCGCCACCTGCTTGGAAAACTCGCCCACGCCGACCTTGGGCGTGCCCTTGAACATCATGTGCTCGAGCATGTGAGCCACGCCCGTGGTGCCGCTGACCTCGTCGATGCCGCCGACGCGGTACCAGATCTGGTGCGCCACCGTGGGCGCCCGGTGGTCTTCCTTGACGATCAGCCGCAGGCCGTTGGAGAGCCGGTACTCGGTGGTGCCATGCGCGGTGGCGCCGGCGGGGGCGGTCTGCGCGGAAGGCATCGGCGATCCGACCACGCCTTGCGCGCCGGCCGGCAACGACCAGGGCAGCAGGCCCAGCAGCAACGCCGGGACCATGCGCCGCACCAGGCGCGCGGCGCCGGCCGGAAGTGTTGAGGAGGTAGGCTGGCAGTGCCGTTGGATGCGTGCTTGAGCACCTTCGGCGCCCGCCGCGGTCAGGACAGCGCAATGGTTCATGCGACCCCGTCTGCTAGAATTTTGCCGATCGATCCGCGCAGGCAGCATGCGCGCGCGGATCAGCCATGTAGCGAACTGATGTAGCGAACTATACGCAATCGCCGGCCGGGACCACAACGGGTTCTCCCCGACCTTCGCGATGTCAGCGTAAGCCCTTGATTATTAACCGGTCGCCTGCCGGCAATGTGCCACCAGGGTATCGGCCCCGGTATTGACTCCATTCCCCAATGTTTAGTTTCTGGAAGAAGCGCAAGGCCGAGCCCGCGTCCGTCGAGACGCCAGCACCGGCGCCCGCGCCCACCCCCGCGCCTGCCCCGGTCCCCGCCTCCGTTCCGGTCCCGACGCCGACACCGGTTCCCGCCCAGGTGCCGCCCCCGGCGCCGGCCCCCGTGGCGTCCGCGTCCGCACCGGCCCCCGCCATCGAAACGCTTGAACTGGTCCCTCCACCCGCCACCAGCGCCGAAGCCCGGCAGGGATGGATGCACCGGCTGCGCACTGGCCTGTCCAAGACCAGCCGCAACATCGGCACGCTGTTCGTCGGCGTCAAGGTCGACGAGGCGCTGTTCGAGGAGCTGGAGACCGCGCTGCTGATGGCAGATGCCGGCGTGGAAGCCACCGAATACCTGCTGGCCGAGCTGCGCAAGCGGGTCAGGTCCGAGCGCATCGAATCGGCCGAAGGCGTCAAGGCCGCGCTCAAGACACTGCTGACCGACCTGCTGCGCCCGCTGGAAAAGACCATGGCGCTGGGCCGCGAGCAGCCGCTGGTAATGATGATCGCGGGCGTCAACGGCGCCGGCAAGACCACCAGCATCGGCAAGCTGTGCAAGCATTTCCAGCGCTACGACCAGAAGGTGCTGCTGGCCGCCGGCGACACCTTCCGCGCCGCCGCGCGCGAACAACTGTCGATCTGGGGCGAGCGCAACAATGTCACCGTGGTGGCGCAGGAAAGCGGCGACCCCGCGGCGGTGATCTTCGACGCGGTCAATGCGGCCAAGGCGCGCGGCATCGACATCGTGATGGCTGATACCGCCGGCCGCCTGCCGACGCAGCTGCACCTGATGGAGGAGCTGAAGAAGGTCAAGCGCGTCATCAGCAAGGCCATGCCGACCGCGCCGCATGAGGTGCTGCTGGTGATCGACGCCAATACCGGCCAGAACGCGCTGCAGCAGACGCGGGCCTTCGATGATGCGCTGGGACTGACCGGCCTGATCGTGACCAAGCTGGATGGGACTGCCAAGGGCGGCATCCTGGCGGCGATCGCGCGCCAGCGCCCGGTGCCGGTGTACTTCATCGGCGTGGGCGAGAAGGTGGAGGACCTGCAGCCGTTCAAGGCGGAGGAGTTCGCCGAAGCGCTGCTGGGCTGAATACGGCTATCAGACAGAAACGCCCCGGCATTGACCGGGGCGTTTTGCTTGCGAGTGCGAATGCTTATTCCGCGTCCGGCTGCGACTTCGGCTCCGCCTTCTGGAATGCCTCCATCTCCATGCACGCCTCATAGATCTTCGCGATCGCCGGATAGCGGCTCACGTCGACATTGAAGCGCTGCGCGTTGAACACCTGCGGCACCAGGCAGATATCGGCCAGCGTCGGCGTATCGCCAAGGCAGAAGCGCCCCGCCTTGCCGCTGCGCGCCAGATTGGCCTGCAGCGACTCGAAGCCCAGCTCGATCCAGTGGCGGTACCATGCGTCCTTGACCTCATCGGTCACGCCCACCTTGTGCTTCAGGTATTTCAGCACGCGCAGGTTGTTCAGCGGATGGATCTCGCACGCGATTTCCTGCGCCAGCCCGCGCACATAGGCGCGGTCCAGCGCCGTGCCGGGCAGCAGCTTGGGCTCGGGATGGACTTCGTCCAGGTACTCGACGATGGCCAGCGATTGCTGCAGCACGTTGCCGTCGTCGGCGAGCGCCGGCACCAGGCCGTCCGGGTTCACCGCGCGGAACTCGGGCTTGAGCTGCTGGCCGCCGTCCTTGAGCAGGTGCACTGGCACGTATTCGTACGGCAGCCCCTTCAGTTCCAGCGCGATGCGCACGCGGAACGAGGCCGAACTGCGGAAGTAGCTGTAAAGCTTGAGCATCGGATCAGACTACCTTGATGGTGAGATCGCCCACGCCGCCGACGTGGCATTGCATGACATCGCCCTTGACCACCGGGCCCACGCCTTCGGGCGTGCCGCTGAAGATCAGGTCGCCCGGCTGCAGTTCGAACAGTTTCGACAGGTACGACACCATCTCCGGCACCGACCAGATCAGGTCGGACAGGTCACCGCGCTGCTTTTCCGCGCCGTTGACCGACAGCGTCACCTCGCCCTTCTGCGGGTGGCCGATGGCCGAGACCGGCACGATCGGGCCGATCGGCGCCGACTTGTCGAAGGCCTTGCCGGTCTCCCAGGGGCGGCCGGTCTTCTTGGATTCGTTCTGCAGGTCGCGGCGGGTCATGTCGAGGCCCACGGCGTAGCCGAACACGTGCTGCGCGGCGCTTTCCACCGGAATGTCGCGCCCGCCCGTGCCGATCGCCACCACCAGCTCCACTTCATAGTGGCAGTTGCTGGTGCCCGGCGGGTACGGGAACGCGCCTTCGGTGCCCTCGGCGACGTAGCTGACCGCGTCGGACGGCTTGCAGAAGAAGAATGGCGGCTCGCGGTCGGGGTCCGAGCCCATTTCGCGGGCATGGGCAGCATAGTTGCGGCCGACGCAGTACACGCGGCGGACCGGGAAGCTAGCGTCGCTGCCACGCACCGGCACGCCAACAGGGGCCGGCGGGGCGAACACGAATTCGGTCATGCATCTCTCCAGACTTTTTCTGATTGGTTCCGCGGCACGGGATGCGGGGGGTGTGCATCGCGGCGTCGCCAGCAGACGCCCCCGGCGCGGCAGGGCAACAGGATACACCGCACGCGGTAGCCTGCGTACGACGGCATACAATGAATCCAGGCGCGCTGCACCATGGCAGTGCGGCGTGGACCGCCTCGCACCCGGCGCGAATCTTGCATGGCGCACTGCAACAGAATGAAGCCATGACCCGACGCCATCCGCCCCCATCACCATCGACGCCAGCCCCCGCCGCCGCCGGCAGGACGTTGCGTATCCTGCTGGTGCGCGATCCCCTTGACGCCAATCCGCTTAACGTCGAGACCATCCGCAACGGACTGGTCAGCGCCGGCTTCAGCGAGATCCAGATCGTCGACGCCGACCTGCACTTGCCGGACGTGATCACCGCCACCCAGCCCGACATGCTGATCATCGCCTCGGAATCGGCCGCGCGCGACACCATCGAGCACGTCTGCGTCTCGACCCAGCATGCCCCGCGGCCCATCGTGCTGTTCACCGACAACGATGACAGCCAGCGCATCAAGGCCGCGCTGTCGGCAGGTATCACGGCCTATATCGTCGATGGCCTGCGCGCCGAGCGCGTCAAGACGGTGCTCGACGTCGCCTACGCCCGCTTCGAGCTGGACCAGCAGCTGCGTGCCGAGCTCGACGCCACCCGCCTCAAGCTGGCCGAGCGCAAGGTGGTCGAGCGCGCCAAGGGCCTGCTGATGCAGGCGCGCGGCATCAGCGAGGACGAGGCCTACAAGCGTCTGCGCAGCATGGCGATGGAGCGTGGGCTGAAGCTGGTCGATGCCGCCCAGCGCGTGATCGACGTGATGGGCTGACGCCCACCCACCTGCCAGCCACGGGGCGCACCAGCCCGAGGCTGGTGCAAGGCAGGATCCCGGCGCCGCCCCAAATCGAGCCGTCCACGCACCGCCCACGCACCGTCCCCGCACCGCCCCCCCGCGACACTGCCCCGGGATGCGGCAGCGCAGCCGGCGCACGCACCGCGCTCGCTCATTTCGTTCAGAAGCGTCACTCCATCGGCACGGCGCCGCCCCGAAATGCTGCACCGCACAGGCTGGCACACGCCTTGCGATATGCACGCATCGGCCAACGGCGGCCGATCACAATTTAGGCGGACACAGCCAACGCAGGCTGCGTCACGCCATGGACAACGGCGTCCCTGCACCGTACGGACTTCTGGCGAAGCCGGCCACGGACGGGGACGCTTTTTTCTTGGAGTTTCGCAATGCCCTCTCGCCTCAGGATTGCCAAGCCGCTGCACGCGGCGGTGAACGCCTCTGAAGCCGCCTCGGCGGCCGCTGCCGACGCGGTGCCGGCCAGCAGCGGCCGCCGCCGCGCGCTGGCGACCATCGCCGGCGCCAGCGTGATGACGCTGGTCGACCCGCTGGTGCGCGCCGGGGCGTGGGCAGCGGGCTCGGACGCCCCCGAGAAGACCGACGTGCGCATCGGCTTCATCCCGCTGACCGACTGCGCTTCAGTGGTCATGGCGTCCACGCTTGGCCTCGACAAGAAATACGGCATCAAGATCACGCCGACCAAGGAAGCCTCGTGGGCCGGCGTGCGCGACAAGCTGGTCAACGGCGAACTCGACGCCGCGCACGTGCTGTACGGCCTGATCTACGGCGTGCAGCTCGGCATCGGCGGCCCCAGGAAAGACATGGCGGTGCTGATGAGCCTGAACCACAATGGCCAGGCCATCACGCTGTCGTCGAAGCTGGCCGAAAAAGGCGTGCGCGACGGCGCCAGCCTGAAGGCGCTGATGGTCAAGGAAAAGCGCGACTACACCTTCGCGCAGACCTTCCCCACCGGCACGCATGCGATGTGGCTGTACTACTGGCTCGCTGCCAACGGCATCAACCCGATGCAGGACGCCAAGGCCATCACCGTGCCGCCGCCGCAGATGGTGGCCAACATGCGCGTGGGCAACATGGACGGCTTCTGCGTGGGCGAGCCCTGGGGCGCGCGCGCCATCGCCGACAAGATCGGCTTTACCGCCGAGACCACGCAGTCGATCTGGAAGAACCATCCGGAGAAGACGCTCGGCACCACGGCAGAATTCGTGCAGAAGTACCCCAACACCGCGCGCGCGATGGTGGCCGCGGTGCTGGAAGCATCGAAGTTCATCGATGCCTCGGCCTCCAATCGCCGCAAGACCGCCGAGACCATCGCCGCCAAGTCCTACGTCAACACCGACATGGACATCATCCTGGACCGCATGCTCGGGCGCTACAGCAACGGCCTGGGCAAGACCTGGGACGATCCCGATGCGATGAAGTTCTACCAGGACGGCAGCGCCAACTATCCGTTCCTGTCGGATGGCATGTGGTTCCTGACCCAGCACAAGCGCTGGGGCCTGCTGAAGGATCATCCCGACTACCTCGCCGTGGCCAGGCAGGTCAACCGCATCGACATCTTCAGGCAGGCCGCCACCGCGGCGCAGGTGCCCCTGCCCAAGAGCGACTTCCGCACCGCGAAGCTGATCGACGGCGTGGTCTGGGATGCCACCAAGGACCCGAAGGCATATGCCGACGGCTTCAAGATCAAGGCCGGCGCACAGAACGCTTGACCACAGGCCACCACTTCCCCACCGATCCGCAGCGCCCCTGCATAAAGGAGCCCGACGTGAATGCCATCGCCCACACCGCGCCTGAAGGCGCCAATGCCGCCAAAGTCGCCGCCACCGAGACCGACACCAAGGAACGCGCACGGCGGCGCGAGCTGGAAATCGCCGCGCAGGAACGGCGCGCACAACGCCGCGCACAACACCAGGACATGCTCGGCGCCCTGGCGCGCAAGGCCGTGCCGCCCGCACTGGGCTTTGCCCTGTTCGTGCTGGCCTGGCACGGCATCGCCACGCTGATCCCGGCGATTCCCACGCCGGGCGCAACGTGGAACGCGGCGGTGCCGCTGTTCTCCGACCCGTTCTACCGCAATGGCCCCAACGACCAGGGCATCGGCTGGAACGTGCTGGCGTCGCTGGCGCGCGTGGCCGCGGGCTTCGGCCTGGCCGCCGTGATCGGCATCCCGGCAGGCTTCCTGATCGGGCGCTTTGCGTTCCTGAACGCGATGGCGTCGCCCGTGATCAGCCTGCTGCGGCCGGTCTCGCCGCTGGCCTGGCTGCCGATCGGGCTGCTGCTGTTCAAAGCCGCCAACCCGGCAGCGATCTGGGCCATCTTCATCTGCTCGATCTGGCCGATGGTGATCAACACCGCCGTGGGCGTCACGCGCGTGCCGCAGGACTACCTGAATGTCGCGCGCGTGCTCGACCTGTCGGAGTGGAAGGTGTTCACGCGGGTACTGTTTCCCGCGGTGCTGCCCTACATGCTGACCGGCGTGCGGCTGTCCATCGGCACCGCGTGGCTGGTGATCGTCGCGGCCGAGATGCTGACCGGCGGCACCGGCATCGGCTTCTGGCTGTGGGACGAGTGGAACAACCTGAAGGTGGAGCACATCGTGATCGCGATCTTCGTGATCGGCATCATCGGGCTGATGCTCGAGCATGCTTTGCTGGCATTGGCACGGCGCTTCAGCTACGGCGCCAACTAAGAGCGAGGGAGAGACGCCATGGACAAGTTTGTCAGCATCGAGAACGTCGGACAGACCTTCAAGACGCGCAAGGGGCCGTTCGTCGCCCTGCGCGACATCAACCTGCAGATTGCCGAGGGGGAGTTCATCACGCTGATCGGGCACTCGGGCTGCGGCAAGTCAACGCTGCTGAACCTGATCGCCGGACTGGCCACGCCGACCACCGGCGCGCTGATCTGCGCCGGGCGCGAGATCGCCGGGCCCGGGCCGGAGCGCGCCGTGGTGTTCCAGAACCATTCGCTGCTGCCCTGGCTGACCTGCTTCGAGAACGTCTACCTGGGCGTGGAACGCGTGTTCGGCGCCAGCGAGAGCAAGGCCGGGCTCAAGGCGCGCACGCGCGAGACGCTGGCACTGGTGGGCCTGACGCACGCCGAGGGCAAGTACCCGCATGAGATCTCCGGCGGCATGAAGCAGCGCGTCGGCATTGCCCGCGCGCTGGCGATGGCGCCCAAGGTGCTGCTGATGGATGAACCCTTCGGCGCGCTCGATGCGCTGACGCGCGCGCACCTGCAGGACGCCCTGCTAAAGATCGTCGACCAAACCCGCAGCACGGTGGTGATGGTCACGCACGATGTGGACGAGGCCGTGCTGCTCGCCGACCGCATCGTGATGATGACCAACGGCCCGGCCGCCACCATCGGCGAGATCCTCAAGGTCGACCTGCCTCGTCCGCGCGACCGCGTGGCGCTGGCCGACGACAAGGACTACCACGCCTGCCGTACCGCGGTGCTGGACTTTCTCTACCGCAAGCAGCGCAATCCCGCACTGCAGGAGGCAGCCTGAGCGTGCTCCCCGCCGTCGCGCCCGTCGGCGGCGATGGGCGCGACGGCGCTGCTCCGCTATCATGAACCCAGAACCGACTCCTCCCCACGCCGCCATGACCACGCCAGCCAACCCGTTTTCCGCCGCCCGCTATATCAAGGAGGTCGGCCGTGGCGTCAACGGCGCGCGGGCACTGCCGCGCGACGATGCCAAGATCCTGTTCGACGCGATGCTGGCCGGGCGCGTGTCCGACCTCGAGCTGGGCGCGATCCTGATGGCCTACCGCATCAAGGGCGAGGCCCCGCACGAGCTGGCCGGCATGCTCGAGGCGGCCCATGAACACTGCCAGCCGCTGCCCGCGCCGCCCGAGCGCCCGGTGGTGGTGATCCCCAGCTATAACGGAGCGCGCAAGCAGCCGAACCTGGTGCCGCTGCTGGCGCTGCTGCTGGCTCGCGAAGGCATCCCTGTACTGGTGCACGGGACGCGCGTCTTCAATGACCGCGTCACCAGCATGACCCTGTTCGAGGCGCTGGGTATTCCTTTGTGCGCCAGCACGGCTGAAGCCTCGGCACGGCTGCGCGAGACTGGCGGTGACGGGCCGCTGGCGGTGCTGCCGGTCGATGTGCTGTCACCCGGCCTGTCGCAGCTGCTGGAGCGGCGCACGGTGATCGGATTGCGCAATTCCTCGCATACCGTGGCCAAGATGCTGCAGCCGGTTGGCGAGCACACGCCGGCCGAGGCATTGCGCCTGTACAGCTATACCCACCCGGAATACCGCGAAACGCTGACCGACTATTTCTCCCACGAACCGGCCAACGTGCTGCTGGCACGTGGCACCGAGGGCGAAGTGGTCGCCGATGCGCGGCGCAACAGCCGCATCGACTGGTTGCATGAAGGGCATCAGCAGACGCTGGTCGATCCCACCGGCGGTTCGCTGGCTGAAGTACCGGAACTGCCGCCCGGCAGTGATGCCGGCCTGACGGCAGCATGGATCCGGCGCGTGCTCGATGGCACGGTGCCGGTGCCGGCACCGATCGCCACACAGGTCGAAGCCATCCGCGAGTGCCTTAAGCTGGGCACCCGCGTCACCTGGGCCAGTCCGGTCTGAGCCAGGCGGCTCAGGGCTTGCGCGCTGGCAGCGGGATGCGCTCGCGCTCGTCGCCCGGCACGTGCGGGAACTGGTCGTCCTCCCAGAGTTTGGCGGCAGCCTCGATGGCCTCCTTGCTGCTGGCCACGAAATTCCAGTAGATAAAGCGGCGGCCGTCGGTGGCATCGCCGCCCAGCAGCATCACGCGCGATGGCGCCGTCGCCATCAGCGTGGCCGGCTGCCCGGGCGTCAGCACCACCATGTGCTCGGCCGGCAGCGGCTCGCCGTCCAGGGACACCGCGCCGTCCACCGGGTAAATGCCGCGTTCCGCATGCTCGGCCGGAATTTCTACGCTCGCGCCGGCGTCCAGTTTGATCGCCACGTACAGGGTGCGGCTGAAGACCTTGACCGGCGAAGTCTTGCCGAAGGCATCGCCGGCGATCACCACCATGCGCACCCCTGGCCGCTCGACGCGCGGCAGCGTTGCCGCAGGATGGTGGGAGAAGGACGGTTCGTCGGTTTCGTGCGACTTCGGCAATGCCACCCATGTCTGGATGCCGTGCAGGCGCGCGCCTTCGGCTCGGACGTGATCGGGCGAGCGCTCCGAATGGACGATGCCGTGGCCGGCGGTCATCCAGTTGACGTCGCCCGGCCGGATCGCCTGCTCGCTGCCGAGGCTGTCGCGGTGAATGATCTCGCCTTCGAACAAGTAGGTGACAGTCGCCAGCCCGATATGCGGATGCGGACGTACATCGGCACCCTCTCCCGGCGGCATCTGCACCGGCCCCATATGGTCGAAGAAGATAAACGGCCCGACCGTCTGGGTCGCAGCGGCCGGCAGCAGGCGGCGCACGGTGAAATCGCCCAGGTCGCGCACATGCGGCTTCAGCAAGTGTTCGATAGCAGACATAACTCCTCCAGTGTGAGAGAGGCTCGCAAGCATGCCAGCTTGCCGCCGCTTGCGTCGAGTGTAGGCGCTGGCGAAACGAAGCATTCCATTCGCATGCAGAACCGGCGGCCGCACACTGGCTCTAACCACAGGTGTGCCAAGCCTCGGGTGTCCCTGACGCCGCTTCATAGCTCATCAGCTATGTAATATGTAAAGTCGATCGAAGGGAACTATCAATGCCATTGGGACTCCAATTAGCACTCACCCGGTTGGAGTGCTAAGATGTGTTTCAGTGCCGCCGCCGCTCCCTCTCCCATAAGGAAGCGCGGGGCATGACCCGGCAATCCAACCGCCGGATGCGAAAGGAGCGATTGAGTGAACGCAGTCTTGTCTGCCGACCAAACCCTGACGACTACCCGTCTGCCGACGGCGCCCCGTAGCGGGAGCAGCTTTGCGCTGACCTTCCCGGCGACCGTGGGCAATCTCGACAGCTATATCCAGGCTGTCCACCGGATTCCGTTGCTGACCGCGGAGGAAGAGCAGCGCCTGGCGCGCGATCTGCGCGATAACGATTCCGTCGATGCCGCCCGCCAGCTGGTGATGTCTCACCTGCGCCTGGTGGTGTCGATCGCCCGGCAGTACCTGGGCTATGGCCTGCCGCATGCCGACCTGATCCAGGAAGGCAATATCGGCCTGATGAAGGCCGTGAAGCGCTTCGATCCCGAGCAAGGCGTACGCCTGGTCTCGTATGCGATGCACTGGATCAAGGCCGAGATCCACGAGTACGTGCTGAAGAACTGGCGCATGGTCAAGGTGGCGACCACCAAGGCCCAGCGCAAGCTGTTCTTCAACCTGCGCAGCCACAAGCAGGGTTCGCACACGTTCACGCCGGAGCAGGTCGAGGCCGTCGCGCGCGAGCTGAACGTGAAGCCGGAAGAAGTGATGGAGATGGAAACCCGCCTGTCGGGCGGCGACCTCGCGCTGGAAGGCCAGGTCGACGACGGCGAAGAGGAATTCGCCCCCATCGCCTACCTGGCGGACAACCACAACGAGCCGACGCGCGTGCTGGAAGCCAAGCGCCAGGACCGCATGCAGGTCGAGGGCCTGGAAGAAGCGCTGGGCCGGCTGGACGAGCGCAGCCGCCGCATCATCGAGGCACGCTGGCTGAACGTGTCCGACGACGGCTCGGGCGGCGCCACGCTGCATGAGCTGGCCGCCGAGTTCGGCGTCTCGGCGGAGCGCATCCGCCAGATCGAAGCCGCGGCGATGAAGAAGATGAAAGGGGCGCTGCAGGCCTTTGCCTGATCCGGGGCACGCATGCAAAAAGCCGGTCCAGCTGGACCGGCTTTTTTTTCGTCTTGGCCACCTCGGTGCGACGTTATGCCGCACCGCGCGGATACCTGAGGCGTCAGGAAAGCAGCTGCTTCAGGTCGTGCGCGATCGGCTCGGGCCCCTGGCCGTGGCGGATGAACAGCCGCAACCGACCCTCCGGATCGAACACATAGCTGCCGGCCGAGTGATCCACCGTGTAGTTGTTGGGCGAGCTGCCCGGCACCTTGGCGTAGAACACCTTGAAGTCCTTGGCCAGCTTCTGCAGCGCGGCGTCGTCGGCCGGGCGCAGCCCCAGGAAGCGCGGGTCGAACGCCGGCACGTACTGCGCCAGCAGCGCCTGCGTGTCGCGCTCCGGATCGACAGTGACGAACAGCACCTGGACACGGTCGGCATCCGGACCCAGCTGCTCCATCACTGCCTTGAGCTCGGCCATGGTGGTCGGGCACACGTCCGGACAATGGGTGTAGCCGAAGAACATCACCACCGCCTTGCCCTTGAAGTCGGCAATGGTGCGGACCTTGCCGTTGTGGTCAGGAAGCGAGAAATCCTTGCCGAAGTCCGCGGCGCCGCTGATGTCGACATTGCGGAACGATGCCTTCTGCTGCCCGCAGGCGGCCAGCGCCAGCGCGAGCGCGGCGAGCAGGGAAAAGCGGCGGAAGGCGGCGAACAGGCCGGAAGCGGGTCTGGGCATGCGCGAAAGCTTGTGGGTAGCGGTCAGCAGTGGAAACGTCGGCGAAAGCACCCAGTATCGCCGATGGCGCCGCAGCGCCGCGCCGGCCGCGACAAGATGCCGCAGCCCGCAGCGTGGCAAGGCAGGTCAGACCTGCGGCACGAACTTGAAGTAATGGTCGACCAGCAGCGCCGCGAACAGCAGCGACAGGTACAGGATCGAGAAGCGGAAGGTGCGTTGCGCCAGCTCGTCCGAGTAGTTGCGGTACATCTTCCACGCGTAGGCCAGGAAGCCGCCGCCCAGCGCCAGCGCGGCCGCCAGGTAGATGTAGCCGCTCATGCCGTAGACGAACGGCAGCAGCGTCGCCGCGATCATGATCAGCGTGTACAGCAGGATATGCAGCAGCGTGTAGCGCTCGCCGTGGGTCACGGGCAGCATCGGCAGGCCCGACTTGGCGTAGTCGGCGCGGCGGTACAGCGCCAGCGCCCAGAAGTGCGGCGGCGTCCACGTGAAGATGATCAGCACCAGGAACCAGGCCTCGGCCGGCACCTCGCCGGCAACGGCGGCCCAGCCCAGCGCCGGCGGCATCGCGCCCGACAGCCCGCCGATGACGATGTTCTGCGGCGTGGCCGGCTTGAGCAGGATCGTGTAGACCACCGCATAGCCCAGGAACGTGGCAAAGGTCAGCCACATCGTCAGGTCGTTGGCGAACTCGTGCAGCATCCACATGCCCGCGCCGCCCAGGATCGCGGAGAACACCAGCGTCTGTGCCGTGGTGATCTCACCCGTGGCGGACGGGCGCCAGGCGGTGCGGCGCATCAGCGCGTCGATCTTCTGCTCGACCAGGCAGTTGATGGCGAAGGCGGCGCCGGCAAGCAGCCAGATGCCGGCGGCACCGCCGATCAGCACGCGCCACGGAACCATGCCGGGCGTGGCCAGGAACATGCCGATGATGGCGCAGAAGACTGCCAGCTGCGTCACGCGCGGCTTGGTCAGGGCGGCATATTGTCGGGACAGGTGCCGTATCCGGCTCAGCTTGCCCAGCGAATGGGGGTGTGTAGCGGTAACCACGGAAGGGGTCTTGTCTTTCATGTGGCGCGGGCAGCGTTCGGCACAGGGGCGGGAGCGCGGGCAGCCCGGGTCGCGAGCCCTATATTGTAGTGGAGGCGGACCAGCAGCATCAGGAGCACCGCCGCGCCGCCGTTATGGGCGACCGCGGCGACAAGGGGCCAGTCGAACACGATATTGGACATCCCGGTCGCGAGTTGCAGCACCAGCATGCCGAGCAGCCAGCCTGCCTGCCGGTGCAGCCCCTCCAGCCGGCGCGCACGCAAGCCGAACCACGCCAGGTAGCCCAGCACCACGAATGCGAAGCCCCGGTGCACCCAGTGGATCGCCACCAGCGCCGCGTGCGGGATGTAGTCCCCATCGGCCGTCATGCCAAGCTGGCGCCACAGCGTGAAGCCGTGCCGGAAATCCATCTCGGGCACCAGTTGCCCGTTGCACAGCGGGAAATCCGTGCAGGCAAGCACCGCATAGTTGGTGCTGACCCAGCCGCCCAGGAATATCTGGACCGCCAGCAGCAGCAGGCCGATGCGCACCGGCCAGTGCAGCCGCGCCGCCTGGGGCGCGACCGGGTGCGGCGGGTCGCTGCGCGAGCCCAGCCGGATCAGCGCCGCCAGCAGGCCCATACCCAGCATCAAATGCGTGACCACGATGATCGGCTGCAGCTTCATGGTCACGGTGAACGCGCCGAACGCACCTTGCACGCACACCAGCACCAGCACGCCGGTGGCGAACCACGGCGACTGCTTCAGTTCGCGGCGCTTGACCCAGGCCAGCACCATCAGCGCGATGATCAGCACGCCCACTGCCATGGCGAAGTAGCGATGGATCATCTCGATCCACGCCTTCATCAGCGTCACCGGGCCGCTGGGCAGCGCGGTCTCGGCCGCGCGAATCGGCTCCATCGCGGCGTGCGGGTTGGAGTGGCCGTAGCAGCCCGGCCAGTCCGGGCAGCCCAGGCCGGAGTCGGTCAGCCGCGTGAAGCTGCCGAACATGATCAGGTCCAGCGTCAGGAACGCGGTGATCCAGACCAGCTTGCGGTACTTGTTGCGATCGCCCTTGACCAGCACGTAGCTGAGCGGCAGCAGTGCGATCAGGACGCCGATGATGGCCAGTTGCAGCAGCATGCCCGTCCCCTTAGCCGATGCGCGAGACCTTGAGCAGCTTCTTCAGGTCGCCGCTCAGCTTCTTGGGGTCCGGATCCTGCGGGAAGCGCATCATCAGGTTGCCGAGCGGATCCACCAGGAAGATGGTGTCCTCGGCACGCTTGCCCGCTTCGGCTGGCAGCCATTGCTGCGCCACCTGCCGGTCGATGCGCAGGAAACGCACGCCGGCATAGGGCTCGTTGTAGGCGGCGCGCAAGCGCTCGTCGACCTTGCCGTCATCGGTGATCAGCCACACCGGCACGATGCGCTCGCGGTCCTGTCCCTGCCCCGCGCGGATCTGGCGGATGGTGAAGAGCTTTTTGGCGCAGGCTTCATCGCACGCGGATGGATCGGCCGTCACCAGCAGCCACTTGCCGCGGTACTGCTCCAGCGGCACGGCGTTGCCCTGCTCGTCGGTGACGCGCACCGGCGGCATCGGCCGTTGCGGATCGACCAGCGCGCCGTAGTTGGTGGCGCCGCCCCTGGGCTTGATGACGTAGTAGGTGAAGTAAGAGGCGATCACCGGTGAGGCGCACACCAGCAACAGCATCAGCATCTGCAGGCGGCCGCGGCGCGTGCGCGCGTCGATGCGGGGATCCTGCGGCGTGGCCTGGATCGCCGGGGCTGGGTCTTGCTGTGCCATGGGAGTACGTCCGTCCTTTTTCATCTGCAGTCAGGGCTCGTCCGGGAACCTGCCCGGGGCGAGCCTGCCCTTCGTTCATGCGTTGTCGCGGGCCGCGGGCGATGCCGCGCGCCGGCGCGCGCGCCAGCCCAGCACAGCCACCAATACCACCGTCAGCGCGGCCAGGCCGAACCACTGGAAGGCATAGCCATAGTGCCGGTCCGCGCCCGCGTCGGCCGGCGCCCAGTCGCGAGCGAGGCCGTCGCCGGTATCGTTGCGCTGCGCTACCACCAGTGGCTGCAGCGCCAGCCCGGTTTCGGCGGCGTAGTCGGCGATTTCCAGGTTCTGGCGGATCTTGCTGCCGGCCTCGGCGCTGGCCGCCTGGCCCAGGCCGTACACCCGCGGCACGGCCGCCAGTGCCGTGCCTTCGACGGTCACCTCGCCCTCGGGCGTCGGGAACGGTGCGATCCGGGTGCGGTCCTGTGCATCGCGCGGCAGCCAGCCGCGCAGCACCAGCACCGCCCGCCTGGCGCCCGCAGCCCCTTGTGCCGGGCCGATCACCAGCGGCGTGACCACCAGGAAGCCGGCACGGCTGTCGCCGCTGCGGCCACCCGTGCCGTGGGGGCGATTATCCAGCAATACGGTGTGGGCCGTGTCGAAACGCCCCGTGACCCGGACCCTTCGGTCCGTCACAACTTGTGACAGCGGCGCGGCGCCCAGCTCCACCGGCGGCTGCGCCGCCAGCGCCTGCAGCCGCGCGGCGCGCGCCTCTTTCTCGTGCGCGCGGCTGAGCTGCCAGTTGCCAAGCGCGGCGGTCACGGCGATCACCACCAGCGCGGCGGCCAGCGGCAGCACGCCGAGGATGCGGCCCGCCTTCATTGCGCCGACATACCCGGCGGCATGCACGCGGGCACGGTGCGATAATGTGCAGAACCGTCATCCATCGCGGCCACTACTACGAGACTGCGGCAAGCTCCGCTGCCAACCCGCCCCGCCATGCGCTTCGTCATCATCGTCGCCTTCATCCTGATCATCGCCAGCCTGGCCTCCGCCCTGTTCTTCATGATGCGCGACCGCGGCAAGACGCCCAACATGATGCGCTCGCTGATGCTGCGCGTAGGCTTCTCGGTGGCGCTGTTCCTGTTCATCCTGTTCTCGAGCTGGATGGGGTGGATCCACAGCACGGGCATCCGCATGGCGCCCTGACGGGCCGCATGGCTTGAGGCCAGCGCAAAAGAGAAACGCCGCAGGCTGCCGGGCCTCCTGCGGCGTTTCTCTTTTGCGCTGGCGCCGGGCGTCCCGCTGCTGGGACGACCGGCGGGTACGGCAGCTTACAGCCAGTACACCACGACGTAGAGCAACAGCCACACCACGTCAACGAAGTGCCAGTACCAGGCGGCGCCTTCGAAGGCAAAGTGGTGATCCGGCGTGAAGTGGCCCTTGAGCACCCGGCCCAGCACCACCGCCAGCATGATCGCGCCCATGGTCACGTGGAAACCGTGGAAGCCGGTCAGCAGGAAGAAGGTCGAACCGTAGATGCCCGAGGTCAGCTTCAGGTTCAGGTCCTGGTAGGCGTGCATGTACTCGTACACCTGCAGGCACATGAAGATCGCGCCCAGCAGGATGGTCAGCACCATGCCCTGGATCAGCTGGTTGCGCTTGCCGGCCAGCAGCGCGTGGTGCGCCCAGGTCAGCGTCAGGCCCGACATCAGCAGCAGCGCGGTGTTGATGGTCGGGATCGGCCACGGACCCATGGTCTGGAAAGATTCCACCACGCCGGCCGGTCCCACGTTCGGCCACACCGCGGCGAAGTCGGGCCACAGGATCTTGTTGTTCAGGTCGCCCAGCCACGGCATGGCGATGGCGCGGGCATAGAACAGCGCGCCGAAAAAGGCCGCGAAGAACATCACCTCGGAGAAGATGAACCAGCCCATCGACCAGCGGAACGAGAGGTCGATGTTCTTGCCATACATCCCGCCTTCGGACTCGCTGATGGCGTCGCCGAACCAGCTCTTGAGCACGAACAGGAACCACAGCAGGCCGAAGACGCACAGGTACGGCGCCCAGGATTGCCCGTTTACCCAACCGGCGGCGCCCGCACCTGTCATCAGCAGGCCGAAGCTTGCGGTGATCGGGTGGCGCGACGGGCCCGGTACGAAGTAGTACGGAGCGTTTGCGCGATTCGCACTCATTCTTTTATCTCCAGCTCAGAGTCTTTGATTCAGTATTCGTTATCCGTGCCGGTTTCCCGGGGCCGCCCGCCTCCTCTGGACGGCCGCGCCGGCGCGGTTGTTTTTCTGCGACTGCCTTGTTGTCTACCCTTCCTGCCTTGCTACCCTGCCGCCTGGCTGACCACCATCCGCACGATGACGATCAGCACCGCGATAAAGACTGCCACGGCGATCAGCCCGGCAATGACCACATGCACCGGGTTCAGCCGCGCCATGTCGCGCTCGTGTTCCGCGCCCTTGCGCAGGCCGATAAACGACCACAGCACCGCGCGCATGGTCTGCGCGAAAGACATCTTCCGTTTGGCGGCGTCCTTCAGTTCGTCCATCGCGCCCCTCGCCTCAGCTGCCCTTGCCCGCCGGCGTCGGTGCCAACTGGCCCTCGGGGGCCTGCGCCACCGGCGTGCCCACCTCGAAGAAGGTGTACGACAGCGTAATGCTCTTCACATCCTTGGGCAGCGCGGGATCGATCACGAACACGACCGGCATCTCGCGCGCCTCGTTCGCCTTGAGTGTCTGCTGCTTGAAGCAGAAGCACTCCAGCTTCTTGAAATACTGGGTCGCCTGCTTGGGGGCGTAGCTCGGGATGGCCTGCGCGGAGATATCGCGCGGCTGCCCGTTGGCCACCTCGTAGACGATGGTCATCATCTCGCCCGGATGCACTTCCATGCTGTTCCTGACCGGACGGAAGGCAAAGGGCCCGCGCGCGTTGGAGTCGAACTCCACCGTGACCGTGCGGCTCTTGTCGACCTGCGTGTTCTTCACCGAGCCGCCATGCAGCTCGCGCGTGGTCACCACGTTGATGCCGGTGATGTCGCAGATCTTCTTGTACAGCGGAACCAGCGCATAGCCGAAGCCGAACATCACGGCGACGATCACTATCAATCGCACCATCATGCCGCGGTTGAAGCGCTTGTCGGCTTCCCGCGCTCCCTGCGCTTCCCTGCCCTGCTGGTCGACGCTCATCTCGCTACCCTGCCACCTCAGCCCAGGAACACCATCTTGGCGAAGAACCCCAAAAAGAAAACCACCACGATCGACAGCAGGATCAGGCCAAGGCGCCGGTTGGCGGCCTTCGGGTCCGGGTGTGATGGGTTTTTGTCTGGAGCCTGCATCGTTTGCTTACCTGCCGGCGCGGGAGGCGGACGCTGCCGCCCCCCGCTGCCTTGTTGCGCAATACCGCTTCAGCGGACCTGCGGGGGCACTTCAAAGGTGTGGAACGGCGCCGGCGACGGCACGGTCCATTCCAGGCCTTCCGCGCCTTCCCACGGCTTGTCCGCGGCCTTCTCGCCGCCACGGTACGACGGCAGCACCACGAAGAAGAAGAAATACACCTGCATCAGGCCGAAGCCGAGCGCACCGATCGACGCAACCGCGTTGAAGTCGGTGAACTGGGTCGGGTAGTCGGCGTAGCGGCGCGGCATGCCGGCCAGGCCCAGGAAGTGCATCGGGAAGAAGGTCACGTTGAAGAAGATCAGCGAACCCCAGAAGTGGACCTTGCCGCGGGCTTCGTTGTACATGAACCCGCTCCACTTCGGACCCCAGTAGTAGAAGCCCGCGAACAGCGCGAACAGCGAGCCGGCCACCAGCACATAGTGGAAGTGCGCCACGATGAAGTAGGTGTCCTGCAGCTGGATGTCGATCGGGGCCACCGCCGGCATCAGGCCGGTGAAGCCACCGATGGTGAACACGAAGATGAAGCCGATCGAGAACAGCATCGGGGTCTCGAAGGTCATCGAGCCGCGCCACATCGTTGCGATCCAGTTGAAGATCTTCACGGCCGTCGGCACCGCGATCAGCATGGTCGCGTACATGAAGAACAGCTGGCCGGTCACCGGCATGCCGGTCGTGAACATGTGGTGGGCCCACACGATGAACGACAGGATGGCGATCGAGGCGGTGGCGTACACCATCGAGCTGTAGCCGAACAGGCGCTTGCGGGCGAACGCCGGCACCACCTGCGAGATGATCCCGAAGGCCGGCAGGATCATGATGTACACCTCGGGGTGGCCGAAGAACCAGAAGATGTGCTGGTACATCACCGGATCGCCGCCGCCGGCGGCCGAGAAGAAGCTCGTGCCGAAATGGCGGTCGGTCAGCACCATGGTGATGGCGCCGGCCAGCACGGGCATCACGGCGATCAGCAGGTAGGCGGTGATCAGCCAGGTCCAGCAGAACATCGGCATCTTCATCAGCGTCATGCCCGGGGCGCGCATGTTGAGGATGGTCACGATGATGTTGATCGAGCCCATGATCGACGACGCGCCCATGATGTGCATCGCGAAGATGGCCATGTCCATGCCCGGGCCCATCTGCACCGACAGCGGCGCGTACAGGGTCCAGCCGGCGGCAGTGGCGCCGCCCGGGGCGAAGAACGAGCCAGCCAGCAGCAGCGCGGCGGGCGGCATCAGCCAGAAGCTGAAGTTGTTCATGCGCGCGAATGCCATGTCGGACGCGCCGATCTGCAGCGGGATCATCCAGTTGGCGAAGCCGACGAAGGCCGGCATGATCGCGCCGAACACCATCACCAGGCCATGCATGGTGGTGAACTGGTTGAACAGCTCGGGGCGGAAGAACTGCAGGCCCGGCTCGAACAGCTCCAGGCGGATCAGCAGCGCCAGCAGGCCGCCCGACAGCAGCATGATGAACGAGAACAGCAGGTACAGCGTACCGATGTCCTTGTGGTTGGTGGCGAACAGCCAGCGGCGCCAGCCATGCGGGTGATCGTGCGCGTGGTCGTCATGCGCGTGATCGTGCGGATGGGCGAGCGCGTCCGGGGTAGCAGTACTCATCGCAAATGCTCCTCTAATCCTGTTCTGTCTTCAGCGGGTCAGCCTGCGACGCGGTTGTCCGCGAGGCTGGCCTGCTTGGCGCCGGTCTTGTCCGCGGGCTTGGCGTCGGCCTTGGGGGCCTCGCCGCCTGCGCCGCCACCTTCGGGGAACTTGCCCGCGCGGGCACCCACGAAGTCGCCCGGCTGGATCACTTCACCCGTCTTGTTGCTCCAGGCGTTGCGCGTATAGGTCATGACCGCTGCCAGCTCGGTATCCGACAGCTGCTTCCACGACGGCATGCCGCCCTTGCCTTCCAGCAGGATGTGCATCTGGCCGGCCTTCGGGCCATTGACCAGCTTGGAACCGTCCAGCGCCGGGAAGGCGCCGCCGCCCTTGCCGTTGGGCTGGTGGCAGACCGCGCAGTTGGCGGCATAGACCTTCTCGCCACGGACCTTGGATTCATCCAGCGTCCAGGTCTTGTTGGGATCGTCGGCCTTTGCCATCAGCTCTTTCTTCTTGCCGTCGACCCACTTGGTGTAGTCGGCGTCCGACACCACGCGCACCACGATCGGCATGAAGGCGTGTTCCTTGCCGCACAGCTCGGCACACTGGCCGCGGTACACGCCGATCTTCTCGGCCTTGAACCAGGTGTCGCGCACGAAGCCGGGAATCGCATCCTGCTTGACGCCGAAGGCCGGGATCATCCAGGCGTGGATCACGTCGTTGGCGGTGGTAACGACGCGGATCTTCTTGTTGACCGGCACGACCAGCTCGTTGTCCACCTCCATCAGGTAGGTGTTGCCCTTGGGCTGCTCGTTGTTGATCTGCTCGCGCGGGGTGGTCAGGGTCGACACGAAGGAAATGCCTTCGCCTTCGCCCTTCAGGTAGTCATAGCCCCACTTCCACTGGTAGCCGGTGGCCTTAATGGTGATATCGGAGTTGGTGGTGTCCTTCATCGCGACCACGGTCTTGGTCGCCGGCAGCGCCATCGCGATCACGATCAGGAACGGGACGATGGTCCAGACCACCTCGACCGTGATGCTTTCGTGGAAGGAGGCAGGCTTCGAGCCCTTCGCCTTGCGGTGCGTGAAGATGGAATAGAACATCACGGCGAACACCGCGACGAAGATCACCGTGCAGATGATCAGCATCATCCAGTTCAGCCAGTGAATCTGTTCGGCGATCTTGGTAACGGGCTCGGTCAGGTTGAGCTGGCGCACGGCGGGCCCGCCGGGCATGTCGCTGACCGCGAACGCCGCGTGGCTGGCAAGCAGGGACGCACCTGCCAGACAAGCTGCGGATGCCTTCTTCCACATTTTCATTTGTTATCTACCCAATTTACAGATTCAAATCTGTCCCCGCCGCCGCCCTGCCCCCCTCTCAGAGGTGGCGCAACGCCGCTGCGAGCTCCTGCGCGAACTTGCGTCGCCGGTACGGGTCCACGTAACACCCCACCTGTACCTCACGCCCGCCCGAGCGCAGCGTCACCAGCGCGCGGAGCGATTCACCCAGTTCGACCCGCACCCAGCGCGGGTTGAATTCGTGGCGCGTCACCTGCGTGCCGCTGGCTGTCTCCACGACCAGCATGCCGTCGGTAATGCTGACGCGCTCATAGTCTGTCGCATGGCGCGCATACACAAGCAGGGCGATCCCCAGCCCCGCCAGCTCGATGCTTGCAAACGGCAGCACGAGCCAGGACCCTTGCCACGCGAAAAACAACGCAATGACAAGCGAGACAGTGAGGATCGAGAGGTAAAACCAGCCGACCTGGCGTGGACTCAGCGAGCAATTCCGCTTCATCAGCCAGTCGTGGGGCGGGGGGGGAGGTCCGTCGTGATTTCCGCCGGAGTCACCACCTGCCGTCTGGAATGCGATACCCAAGTCTTGCATCGCCAACCACTCTGCATCGGATGCACACCCGGGACGATGGCGCCCGGGCTGCACAGTGCAGGTGCAAAACCAGGACGTTCTTGTGCCAGGGGACCACTGCGACAAACTGGCGCATTATAGGGCGCTTCCCATACACGGACAAGGGCGGTCCTTGACCAGGGCGCTTGCGCGCCGCTCGATTCTGTGCCTGCGGAACTGCCCGGGACCCCGCGCCAGCACTCTGTCTGCGGCAATCTGTCGCATGCGCAAGTTAACTCTGTTTTAACCTGTCCTACGGGGCCTGGCACGGCCGATCTGGTCCAGCGGCACCACGGCACGGCCCTGGTCGTCCAGCGCCTGGCCGCCACGCGGCGCCAGCTTCCACGCATGGCCGTAGACGATCTCGAAGGTCAGCGGGATCACCCCGTCGGCGTTGCGGCGCCGCTCCAGCGCCTGCGTCAGCGCCTGGTACCAGCGGCGGCCGCGCAGGCCTTGCGGCAGCGCGCCGGCCGGGCCGCGCAGGCCGCCGAAAGCCTGCACCTCATGCAGCAGCGTAGCGGGCGACTCGTAGGTCACGGTCAGCGTTTCCATGTCCATCACCGGCGTGGACCAGCCGCCGTGGACCAGCATGTCGCCAATGTCGTGCATGTCGACAAAACGCAACGTATGGGGCGCGTCGTCGACTTCGGCAAAGGCCGCGCGCAGTTCGCCCAGGGTGTCGGGGCCGAACAGCGAGAACAGCACCAGCCCCTCGTCGCGCGTCACGCGGTGCCATTCCGGGAATACGCGGTGCGGCTCGGGATGCCAGTGCAGCGCCAGGTTGGACCACAGCAGGTCGAAGCTCGCGGGCGCAAACGGCAGTGTGGCAAGATCGCCCTGCACCAGGTCGAACAGCGGCCGCTTGCCCAGCATGCGGCCGAGCCAGCCCGGATGGCGCTGCGGGTCGCGCTGGCCGGCTTCGGCCAGCATCGCCCCGGAGATGTCGAGGCCGGCGATCTGCGCATCAGGGAAGCGGGCGCGCAGCGCCGCCAGCCCCTGGCCGTGGCCGCAGCCGATGTCCAGCGCACGCTGCGGCGCCAGCCGGATCACCTCCATGCGCTCCTGCATGCGGCGGCCGATCTCGCCCAGCAGGAAGTCCAGCTGGCCGAAGTTGCGGCTGCGCCGGTCGAAGGCGAGCCGGGTCAGGCGCTCGGGCGGCAGGAAGGCATCGGGACCAGCGGAGCTATCGGGGAGATCGGCGGCATGCAGGGACACGGACAGGCAGGGCAGCAAAAAGACCAGGAACCGGCGCGCGCGCCGGACGAACGCGGCCGCCGCGCCCGATGGGCCGCGGCCGGACGGCAAGTATACGCGCGCGCCGCGATGGGCGCCGCGATGGGCGCCAAGTGGGCCCTCGGCGCCTGGCAAGCCGCCGCCCCGGCACTGCTGCCAAGCGCCTGCGCGCTGTGTGGCAGCGTGCAGCGCGACGTGGTGTGCGCGCCCTGTGCCGCCGACCTGCTGCGGCCGCTACGGCGCTGCCCCGTTTGCGCGCTGGCGCTGGGCCGCCATGCCGGTTGCGCGGCCTGCGCCGCCATGCCGCCGGCGTTCGACCATGCCTGCACGCTGGGCGACTACGCCAGCCCGCAGGACAACCTGGTGCTGTCGCTCAAGTTCGGCCACGCGCTGCCGCTGGCCGACTGGCTGGCGGGCCGCCTCGCCGCGGCGCTGCCGGCGGCTTGGGCGGCGCAGGGGCTGGCGCCGCCCGACCTGCTCGCCCCCGTCCCGCTGGCGCCGCAACGGCTGGCCGCGCGCGGCTTCAACCAGGCCTGGGAAATCACCCGCCCGGTGGCGCGCCGGCTCGGCCTGCGCGCCGACCCCGTACTGCTGCGGCGCCGGCGCGATACCGGCAGCCAGCGCGCGCTGGACCTGGCCGCGCGGCAGGTGAACCTGCGCGATGCGTTCCGGCTGACGCGGCCCGCGCGGCTGGATGGGCTGCACGTGGCGTTGGTGGACGACGTGATGACTTCCGGCGCGACACTGCATGAGGCAGCGCTTGTCCTCAAGGCGCACGGCGCGGCACGCGTCAGCGTGATCGTTGCGCTGCGTACGCCCTAGCCCGGATGACAGCGCCTGGTGCGCGCGTTAAAGTGCGCACCGTTTCTCAAGAAGCTCCGCACATGTTCAACGTCGTCCTGGTCGAACCCGAAATCCCGCCCAATACCGGTAATGTGATCCGCCTGTGCGCCAACACGGGCGCGCAGCTGCACCTGGTCAAGCCCCTGGGGTTCCCGCTCGACGACGCGCGCATGCGCCGAGCCGGCCTGGACTACCACGAATATGCGGCCATGCGCGTGCATGAGAACTGGGATGCGCTGATGGCCAGCGAGCAACCCGATCCCGCGCGCATGTTCGCGCTGACCACGCGCGGCTCGACACCATTCGGCCAGGTGGAATTCCGGCCGGGAGACTGGTTTGTGTTTGGCTCGGAAACGCGCGGGCTTTCACCGGAGCGGCGCGAGTGGTTCCCGCCGGCGCAACGGATCCGGCTGCCGATGCGGCCAGACAACCGCAGTCTGAACTTGTCTAATACGGTGGCGGTGGTGGTGTTCGAAGCGTGGCGGCAGAACGGGTTCGCGGGGGGTAGCTAGGCGCCCTGCCCGGCTATTCCGGCTGCACGCCCGCAGCGCGGATGACCTTGTCCCAGCGCGCTCTCTCGCTGACCATGGTCTGGCGCAGCGACGCCGGCGCAGTCCCGGCAGGCACGAAATACTGCGCCCGCATCTTGTCGCGCACGTCGGCGCTGCCGATGATCGCCACCAGTTCCCGATATAGACGGTCGATCACCGCCTGCGGCGTACCGGCTGGCGCCAGCACGGCCTGCCAGGAGATCGCCTCGAAGCCGGGATAGCCCGACTCCGCCACCGTCGGCACCGAGGGCAGCACCGCGGTGCGGCCGGTCGTCGTCACCGCCAGCACCCGCAGCTTGCCCGCATTGACCTGCGGCATCGCTATGGCCGGCACCATGAAGGCCGCCTGCACCTGCCCGCCCACCATCGCAGTCGTGATCTGCGGGAAGCCGGGATACGGCACGTGCTGCAGGTCGAGCCCGGCCATGGCCTTGAGCTGCTCCATTGCCAGGTGCGACGCGCTGCCGTTGCCGGGCGAGCCGAAGTTCAGCGCGCCCGGTTTCGACTTGGCAAGCGCCACGAATTCGCGCAGGTTATTCACTGGCAGCCGCGTGTCGACCACCAGCACATTGGGCGACGTGGCCACCAGCGTCACCGGAGCGAGCTGGCGGAACGGGTCGTAATTGAGGTTGCGCGACAGCGTTGGGGCGGTCACCAGCGGGCCGTTGATCGTGAACAGCAGCGTATAGCCGTCCGGCGCGGCGCGCGCCACCATGCCGGTGCCGATATTGCCGCCGGCGCCGGGCCGGTTCTCGATCACCACAGGCTGGCCCAGCGCGGCGGCCAGCTTCTCGGTGACGATGCGGGCGATCAGGTCGGGCGACGAGCCCGGCGGGAACGGCACCACCATGCGGATCGGGTGCGCGGGCCACGGTTGTGCCAGCACGCTGGCGGATGCGCCGGCAGCGCAGGCGGCGGCAAGCGCGATCAGCGCGTGTCGGCGGGTAGGCATGCGGAAAAATTAAATTTCTTCAGGAGGAATTGGAGCGCGCGCGGGGTCATTCATCGCGCGCATCGCGCTGGAGCAATTGCGCGACCGCGTCGGCGGCACCCAGGCCATCGAACAGCACGGCGCACACCGCGCGCGCGATCGGCATCTCGACGCCATGCGCGGCGGCCAGCTCCGCCACTGCCTGCGCGCAGCGCACCCCTTCGGCCACGTGGCCCAGGCCGGCCAGGATCTGCTCCAGGCTCTGCCCGGCGGCCAGTTGCTGCCCGACCTTGCGGTTGCGCGACAGGTCGCCGGTCGCGGTCAGGATGAGGTCGCCGACGCCGGCCAGCCCCATGAAGGTCTCGATCCGCCCGCCCAGCGCCAGCCCCAGCCGCGTCATCTCGGCCAGCCCCCGCGTCACCAGCGCGGCCCGCGCATTCAGGCCGAGGCCGAGCCCGTCGCTGGCCCCGGTGGCGATCGCCAGCACATTCTTGACGGCGCCGCCGACCTCGACGCCGATCAGGTCGTCGCTGCCATAGATGCGCATGGCGTGGTGGTGGAAAGCCTGCTGGACCCGCTCCGCCAGCGACGGCACGCTGCCCGCCACCGTCAGCGCGCACGGCAGGCCTTGCGCGACTTCGCGCGCGAAGCTGGGACCGGTCAGCACGCCGTAGTCGAAGCCTTCGGTGCGGCCGGCGGCGTCCAGTTCGGCGCGCACCATCTGGTGCGGCAGCAGGTGCGTGCCGGCCTCGAAGCCCTTGCACAGCCACAGCATGGACACCGGGCGCGCGCTGCGCGTGGCCAGCCTGCGTGTCATTTCGCGCAGTCCGGAGACCGGCGTGGCGACCACCACGATGCCGTCCGGGTCATCCGCGGCATGGGCCACCGCCTGCTCGAAATCAGCTTGCACCGCCAGCCGACCGGACAGCTTCACCCCGGGCAGATAGGCCGCGTTTTCACCCGTTGCGGCGATGGCCGCCAGTTGCGCGGCATCACGCCCCCACAGCACCACCTCATTGGTGGCCGCGGCATGGCTGGCGAGGGCGGTGCCCCAGGCGCCGGCACCGAGAAAGGTCAGTTTCATGGCAGCTCGATCGGAGAGAAATCAGGCGCTAGTGTCATGAGTTGGGGGTTCGTTGCGGAAATAAGCCTGTCGAGAAGGCGTGCGAGACTAGGAGCGAAGCGCAGCAAGGCTGGAGCCTTGCGAGCATTCGCGACGACGGATCGTGCGTCTTATCGGCAGACTTATGCAACGAACCTCCAAGTCATGACACTAGAACATGCGCACAAGCAAAACGGGGCCGCAGCCCCGTTCCGTAGCATGGCGCGGCAGGCCGCTCGCTCAGTGGCGAGCCTGGCTGCCGTCGGGCATCACGATGCCGCTGTTGCCACCTTCGGCCGCCTGGGCTTCCTGCATGGCCGCCTGCAGGCGTTGCTCGTACAGCGCCTGGAAATTGATTTCCGACAGGTGGATGGCCTGGAAGCCGGCGCGGGTGATCACGTCGGCGATGTTGCCGCGCAGGTACGGGTACAGGATGGTCGGGCAGGCGATGCCCAACAGCGGGTCCAGCTGCTCCACCGGCACGTTGCGGATATCGAAGATGCCTGCCTGGTGCGCTTCCACCAGGAATGCCACCTTGTCCTGCACCTTGGTCGTCACGGTGCCGGTCACGACCACCTCGAAGATGCCTTCCTGCAGCTGCGAAGCGCCAACGTTGACTTGCACTTCCACCGACGGAGCCTCCGATTCCAGGAAGATGCCGGGCGAATTGGGCTGCTCCAGCGACATGTCCTTCAGGTAGACGCGCTGGATGTTGAAGAAGGGTTGATCGTCCTGCTGGGTGTTTTGCTGGTCGCTCATGAAAGGCTTCCGGGAGGATGGGCGTTGGGCTCGGCGGCGGCATCGTCTGCGAGGCGCAAGGACTGGCCGGTGCCCGGTTGGAAAAGTGGAAAGCGCATATGGTACATGACGCGGGTGGCGATTTCACCCGCGCCGGCGCCTGGCCGGCCAGGAATCAGAGAGTTCTGACCGGCAGCGCGCTCAGGCCGCCAGCAGCGGCATCAGGCCGCCCTTGCGGTCCAGCGCCGAGAGGTCGTCGAAGCCGCCCACATGGGTCTCGTCGATGTAGATCTGCGGCACGGTACGGCGCCCGGTACGCGACATCATTTCTTCGCGCTTGCCCGGTTCGCGGTCGATCAGGATCTTCTCGATCGTCTCGACCCCGCGGGACTTGAGCAGGCGTTCAGCCATATTGCAATACGGGCACACGACGGTGCTGTACATGACGACGCGGGCCATGTGGACTCTCCTTGAATACAATGCGGCGCGCCAGGCGGACCGGGCGCGCTGTGACGGATGCGGCGGAATTGCCTGCGGGACCCGCGACTTTCCTGGCCGGGCTTACTTGACCAGCGGCAGCCCCGCCTGCTGCCAGGCGGCGATGCCACCCTCGAGCGCATAGATCTCACTGTAACCGGCTTCTTTCAGCGCTGCCTGGGCCTTGCCCGCGCGCTGGCCGTTCTGGCATACCACGATGATGGGGGCCGCCTTGTCCTTTGCAAGGCCCGCGGCGCGCGACGCCAGGTCGGCCAGCGGGGCGCTCTTGGCCTGGGGCAGGTGGCCCTTGGCGTACTCGGCGGGTTCGCGGATGTCGACCACGACGGCGCCACGCTTGTTGATCAGCTGCGTGGCGGCGGCCGTATTGACGGACTTGGCACCGGTGCTGCGCGAGATCGCAGGCCAGGCCAGCAGGCCGCCGGAGACCACGGCCAGGGCGATCAGGGCGAGGTTGTTGTAGTCGGCAAAGAAATTCACGTTGGCTTTCCGGTAGGTTGGGTCGGCGGCATTATAAAATACGCGGTTTGGCGTCCGGGCCCTGTTGCAACGGGTCACCCGTCATTGTCGCCTGTCCGATACATGGGTGCCCATTAAGCACTTCGGATCAGGTGACGGCGCGGACGCACGCAGGTTACCTACTCTTTCTGGAAGCAGCAGCATGTACAAGCTTGTCCTTATCCGCCACGGCGAATCCACCTGGAACCTTGAAAACCGCTTCACCGGCTGGGTCGACGTCGACCTGACCGATACCGGCGCTGCGCAGGCCCGCCAGTCCGGCAAGCTGCTCAAGGAAGCCGGCTTCGGCTTCGACATCGCCTACACCTCGGTGCTCAAGCGCGCCATCCGCACCCTGTGGCACGTGCAGGACGAGATGGACCTGATGTGGATCCCGGTACGCAACGAATGGCGCCTGAACGAACGCCACTACGGCGCACTGGCCGGGCTGAACAAGGCCGAGACCGCCGCCAAGTTCGGCGACGAGCAGGTCCTGGTGTGGCGCCGCAGCTATGACACCCCGCCCCCGGCGCTGGAGCCGACCGATCCGCGCGCCTCGTACGAGGATCCGCGCTATGCCAATGTGCCGCGCAACGAGATCCCGCTGACCGAATGCCTGAAGGACACGGTCGCCCGCGTGATGCCGTTGTGGAACGAATCGATCGCTCCCGACATCAAATCCGGCAAGCGTGTGGTCATTGCCGCGCACGGCAACAGCATCCGCGCGCTGGTGAAGTACCTGGACCAGATTTCGGATGACGATATCGTCGGACTCAATATTCCCAACGGCACCCCGCTCGTGTATGAGCTGGACGCCGACCTGCGCCCGATCCGCCACTACTACCTGGGCGACCAGGAGGCCATCGCCGCTTCGCTGGCGGCCGTGGCCAACCAGGGCAAGGCGCGCTGACGCCCACCCGGGCAGCCGCGCCGGCGCGCCGGTGTGCGGCTGCCCACCCTGAACCGGGACGTGGCAGGTCCGTTTCTCCGCACGCCCTTATACTGTCGGACACAAGCGCCCCGCGATCCCGCTATTCCGGCCTTCCCGGCGCCGGGCGCCCGCAGCCGGCATAATCCCCATACGTACGATCCGTACACGTTCAGGCAGCCCTCATGCGCAAGACGCTCAAGAACATCAGTCTAGTTTCTGTCGGCCTCGTCGCCGGCGTGCTCGCCACGCTGCAGATCTCGGCGACCGCACAGAACTCATCGGGCCCCCTGCCGCTGGACCAGTTGCGGCTGATGGCCGATATCTTCGGGCAGATCAAGCGCGAATACGTCGAGCCTGTCGATGACAAGAAGCTGCTGACCGAGGCCATCAAGGGCATGGTCGCCAGCCTCGACCCGCATTCGTCCTACCTGGACGAGAAGGATTTCAAGGAACTGCAGGAGGGCACCCGCGGCCGCTTTGCCGGCCTGGGCATCGAGATCTCGCAGGAAGAAGGCCTGGTCAAGGTGATTAACCCGATCGAGGACACGCCCGCGTTCCGCGCCGGCATCCAGCCGGGCGACCTGATCACCCGCATCGACGACAAGCCCGTGCGCGGCCTGCCGCTGGAGCAGGCGGTCAAGCGCATGCGCGGCGAGCCGGGCACCAAGGTCACGCTGACCATCTACCGCAAGAGCGAGGAACGCACCTTCCCGGTCTCGATCACGCGCGCCGAGATCCGCGTGCAGTCGGTCAAGGCCAAGATGCTCGACAACAATATCGGCTGGGTGCGCCTGACCAGTTTCCAGGAGCGCACCGTCGCCGACCTGTCGCGCAAGCTGGCCGAACTGGCGCAGAAGAATCCCAACATGAAGGGCCTGGTGCTGGACCTGCGCAACAACGGCGGCGGCGTGCTGCAGGGCGCGGTCGGCGTGGCCGCGGCGTTCCTGCCGGACGACGCCACCGTGGTCTCGACCAACGGCCAGGTGCCCGATGCCAAGCGCGTCTACAAGGCGTCATACAACAACTACCGCCTGTCGTCGCTGGAAGACGATCCGCTCAAGAGCCTGCCCACGCTGTACAAGAAGATCCCGATGGTGGTGCTGACCAACGCCTACTCGGCCTCGGCTTCCGAGATCGTCGCGGGCGCGCTGCAGGACCACCACCGCGCCCAGATCATGGGCAAGACCACGTTCGGCAAGGGCTCGGTGCAGACCGTGCGGCCGCTGACCAACGACACCGGCATCAAGCTGACCATCGCGTACTACTACACGCCGAGCGGCAAGTCGATCCAGGCCAAGGGCATCCGCCCGGATATCCCGGTCGACCAGAACCCCGAGGGCGATCCGGACGACGCGCTGATCACGCGCGAGATCGACACCGAGCGCCACCTGCACAACAAGCAGGAATCGGAAGAGCCGGAGATGACCGAGCGCGAGCAGCGCCGCGTCGAGGAGCTGCGCCGCCTGGAAGAAGAGAACGCGAAGAAGACGCCGGAAGAGCGCGAGAAGGAGCGCCGCAAGAAGCCGGTGGAATTCGGCTCGGCCGACGACTTCATGTTGCAGCAGGCAATCGCGCAGCTTAACGGCCAGCCGGTCAAGCGCTCCAAGTCGAAGCTGGAGACCAACCCGCCGGCCGACAATGGCAAGGCGGCGAAGCCGAAGGCTGGCGCCAAGCCGGCCGCCAAACCGGCCGCTCCGGCCCCGGGCAAGCAGCCGCCGGCGAGCGCGCCGATCGGCGAGCCGCTGGGAACGCCTACGGGCAAGGCGCCCTGAAGCGCCGATCCAGACCGCCGGATTCACCATGAGCGACGACGGCCTCAACGACGAACAACTGCTGCGCTACTCGCGGCACATCCTGCTGGACGAGCTCGGCATCGAAGGGCAGCGCCGCTTGCTCGCCGGACACGCGCTGGTGATCGGCGCCGGCGGCCTGGGCGCCGCCGCGCTGCCGTTCCTGGCCTCGGCTGGCGTAGGCCGCATCACCATCGTCGACAACGACGAGGTGGACCTGACCAACCTGCAGCGCCAGATCATCCACACCACCGCCAACGTGGGCCGTCCCAAGGTCGACTCGGCGCGCGAAGGCATGCTGCGCATCAACCCGGGCCTGGACATCGTCACGGTGACGGCGCGCGTGGGCGATGCCGAGCTCGAGCAGCTGGTCGCCTCGGCCAGCGTGGTGCTGGACTGCTGCGACAACTTCGCCACGCGCCAGGCGGTCAACCGCGCGTGCGTGCACCACAAGGTGCCGCTGGTGTCGGGGGCCGCGCTGCGCTTCGACGGCCAGATCAGCGTGTTCGACCGGCGCCAGCCCGAAGCGCCCTGCTACGCCTGCCTGTTCCCGCCGGCAGAGCCCGCGCCGGAAGTGGCCTGCGCCACCATGGGCGTGTTTGCGCCGCTGGTCGGCATGGTCGGCACGGTGCAGGCGGCCGAGGCGCTCAAGCTGCTGGCCGGCGTGGGCGATAGCCTGGCGGGACGGCTGCTGATGGTCAATGCGCTGACAATGGAATGGACCACGATGCGGCTGGCCCGCACGCCGGATTGCCCGGTGTGCGGCGGGCACTGAACACTCGAATGGGGCTGCCGTTCAGTCCTGCGGCGCCGAGTGCGCGAGCAGCCAGTCGGTGACCGCGGCGCGGTCGCCGCGGAACACGATGCGCGGCTCGCGCTGCGCGCGCTGGTAGGCATACATGGGATCGTAGTAGTCGCGCAGGAGGACCTCGATCCAGCCGCGGTGCAGCGCCACGTCGCCCGACTCGGCCTGCCGCGCCAGCGCCTGCTCCAGCAACGCCGACAACTTGCCATAGCGCGCCCCGCCGAGCCGCGGCGAGATCGCCGCCATGGCGTCGCGCAGCCGAGAGCAATAAGCGTCGAAACCCGTGCCCTCGCCCTGCCCGGCGATGAATTCCGCCGCCAGCCCCTGCACGTAGTCGCGCAGCACGCGCTCCACGCGTTCCTCGAAAGACGCTTCCAACCACACCAGCGGACTGCCCTGCATGCGCTGCGCCAGCGCCTGCGGCACATCGCGGCTGCCGATAAAACGGCCCTCGTCTTCCACCACCAGCGCGCGGAAACGGGCGTCGATATGGCGCAGCACATCGATTGCCAGCGCGTTCTCGAAGTCCACCTGCTGCGGCTGCGCCAGCGCGCGCCTGCCGAAGGCCGAGCCGCGGTGCCGCGCATGGCCCTCGAGGTCGAGCGCGGCCGGCACGTCGGCCAGCACGTCGGTCTTGCCGCTGCCGGTCATGCCGCCCAGCACCAGCCACTGCTGCTCGGCGGCAGCCGCATCGAGGGTGGAAATCAGGAAGGCGCGCATCGCCTTGTAGCCACCCGTCACGCGCGGATAATCGACTCCCGCATCGTGCAGCCATTGCTGCACCAGCTGCGAGCGCAGCCCGCCCCGGAAACAATACAGGTAGCCGTCCGGATGCGCACGGGCAAAGTCCGACCACGCGGCGATGCGGGCCGCCTTGCGCTCGCCGGACACCAGCTGGTGTCCAAGCTCGATCGCGGCCGGCTGCCCTTTCTCGGCGTAGCACAGGCCGACGGCGTGCCGCTCGGCATCATCCATCAGCGGCAGGTTGACCGCGCCGGGAAAAGCGCCGCGCGTGAATTCCAGCGGCGCGCGCACATCCAGCATCGGCACTCCGCTGAGGAACAGGGCGCGGAAGTCTGAGGTATCGGCGCGCATGTTGGCCGGCCTCATGCGACCTCGACGGCCAGAGCGGCGCGTGCCACCATTTCTCCGATGGGCGTCAGCGACAGGCCGAGGCGCTGACATTCGGCCGCAAATTCCGCTTCGCCGGCCAGCTCGACCGCCACCAGCAGCCCGCCGCTGGTCTGCGGATCGCAGAGGACTGCGCGCTGCACCTCCGTGAGCGGCGTGATGTGGTGACCGTAGCTGTCGAAATTGCGCTGCGTGCCACCCGGCACACAGCCCTGGCCGATGTAGTCGACCACGTCGTCAAGCACCGGCACCGCGGCATAATCCAGCCGCGCCGTCAGTCCGCTGCCGTCAGCCATCTCGACCAGGTGGCCGAGCAGCCCGAAGCCGGTCACATCGGTCATCGCGCGTACGCCAGGCAGGCGCCCGAAGGCGCTGCCGGGACGGTTCAGCACGCACATCCAGTCGCGCGCAAGATCGCGGTTGTCGGCCCGCAGCAGGCCCTTCTTCTCAGCGGTGGTCAGCACGCCGATGCCCAGCGGCTTGGTCAGGTACAGCCGGCAGCCTGGCGTGGCGGTATCGTTGCGCTTCATGTGGGCGCGCTCGACGATGCCGGTAACGGCCAGCCCGAAGATCGGCTCTGGCGCATCGATCGAATGCCCGCCGGCAAGCGCAATGCCGGCGTCGTCGCAAGCGCGGCGCCCGCCCGCCACCACCTCGCGCGCCACCTCGGGCGGCAGCACGTTGACCGGCCAGCCGAGGATGGCGATGGCCATCAGCGGGTCGCCGCCCATTGCATAAATATCGCTGATCGCATTGGTGGCGGCGATGCGCCCGAAGTCGAACGGGTCGTCGACGATGGGCATGAAGAAGTCCGTCGTCGACACCACTCCCCTGCCGCTATCCGTGCCATCGAGCGCATACACCGCCGCATCGTCGCGCGAGGCATTGCCCACCCACAGCCGCGGATCCAGATGCTGCGCACCGCTGCCGGCGAGGATCACATCGAGCACTTTCGGCGAAATCTTGCAGCCGCAGCCAGCGCCGTGGCTGTACTGCGTGAGACGGATGGGAGCGGTGGTCATGGCTGGCTCTGTCGCAGCGTGCCGGCCGGGGAGGAGCCACCACCCGGCCAGGCACGCCTGGATGAAGAAAGGAATTGGAATGAGAAGGGTTACTGCCTACAGCCGGACAACGTGGCAGCGCCGGGTGGCGCCGCGCGGTGGGGCTGGCCGCCTTTGCAGCATACTGCAGCGGCGGCCGCGCCTGGGACGGGCGGCTTACTGCTCGCCCGGCTCCATCTGCGACTGCAGGTAGTTCTGCAGGCCGACCTTGTCGATCAGGTCCAGTTGCGTTTCCAGGTATTCGATGTGTTCCTCGGTGTCGGTGAGGATATCGACCAGGATTTCGCGGCTGACGTAGTCGCCGACCGATTCGCAGTAGGCGATGCCTTCCTTGACGGTCTGGTGCGCGGTCTGCTCCAGCTTCAGGTCGCACTTGAGCATTTCGGGCGTATCTTCTCCCAGCAGCAGCTTGTGCAGGTCCTGAAGGTTGGGCAGGCCATCCAGCATCAGGATGCGTTCGATCAGGCGGTCGGCGTGCTTCATTTCGCCGATCGACTCCTTGTACTCGACGTCACCGAGCTTTTTCAGGCCCCAGTGGCGGTACATGCGAGCGTGGAGAAAATACTGGTTGATCGCGGTCAGCTCATTCTTGAGCTGGGCGTTCAGATGCTGGAGGACCTTCTTGTCACCTTTCATTCGCGGCTCCTGTTGCATCGGGCCCGCGCAAAAACACGAAGCGGCGCCGTTGGCGCCGCATGCAGTCGGTGAGAATAGAAAAGCGCAAAACGCGCCGTGAACTGACTTTCAGCTCACATGGGCGCGTTCATGCTACCAGCGCCTTGCGCCGGTCGTTCGCGACTGCCGGGTCCCGAGTGTCCATTATGGTACATGGGCCAGACGCGGAACAGGTAGAAATCTCCACAACCTGGATGCTGGCGAGAGTGGCCTTGGTGACATTGCGCACCGCTGCGACGCCCTCCTGCAACACTTGCTGCGCGCAGTCGCGGCAGCGTCCGCAGCACGTGCCGACGCCAAGCGTCTCGGCGAGTTCATCAAGGGTCTCGACGCCCAGGTGAGCGGCACCGTGGATCTCACGATCGGTGATCTGGTTGCAGATGCAGACGTACACAAGTCCCTCCATTGGGGCGCGTGGCACCGGCATGCCACTGCGAATGAACGTCAGAATATCAGAGATCGAAAATGATAACAATTCCCATTAGCGACATGGGAACGTCTCTGCACATCGGGTGAGTAAACTGCATAAAGCGTGAAAAGAAGGCGGCGGAAGCAGCACTCATCGAGCCACTCAGGTGCCTTGCCTGTCGCCTCGTGCCCTCAGAAAACCCTGATGTTGTCAGGGTCTGGCGATCTGGCTCAGCGCGGCCGCAAGATCCTCGGGATCATAGGCATTGAGCACCTGGTCGACCAGCGGCCCCAGGTGCTCGCAATTGGCGTGCAGGATTTCCTGCTTGACCCGCAGCAGCTGCGCGGGGTGCATCGAGAACTCGCGCAGGCCCATGCCCAGCAGCAGCCGCGTCATGGAAGGGTCGCCCGCCATCTCGCCGCACACTGCCACCGGAACACCGGCGCGGTTGGCCTCGCGGATGGTGCGCGCCACCAGTTGCAGCACGGCCGGGTGCAGCGGATCGAACAGGTGCGCCACGGCATTGTCGGCGCGGTCGATCGCCAGCGTGTACTGGATCAGGTCGTTGGTGCCGATGGACAGGAAATCCATCTTGCGCAGGAACAGCGGCAGCAGCAGCACCGCCGCCGGGATCTCGATCATGGCGCCGACCTTCATGCCGGGGTCGTACGGCTCGCCGCGCTCGTCCAGCTGGCGCTTGGCCTTGGCGATCAGCGCCAGGGTCTGGTCGATCTCGCTGGCGTGCGCCAGCATCGGCACCAGCAGCCGCACCGGACCAAAGGCCGAGGCGCGCAGCAGCGCCCGCAACTGGGTCAGGAACATGGTCGGTTCCGACAGCGACCAGCGGATCGCGCGCAGCCCCAGCGCCGGGTTCAGCGCCGTCTCGAAGTCATCGCCCCGCCCGTCGCCCCGGCCATCGCGTCCGTCGCGGCCGTCGAGCGGCTTGTCGGCGCCGATGTCGATGGTGCGGATGGTCACCGGCAGCCCGTGCATGGCATCCACCGCGGCGCGATAGGCCTGGAACTGCTCTTCCTCGTCCGGCAGATCGCCGCGCCGGTTCATGAACAGGAACTCGGAGCGGAACAGGCCGACGCCCACCGCGCCCGCAGACAGCGCGGCGCCGGCGTCCTCGGCCATCTCGATATTGGCGAGCAGCTCGATCTCAAGCCCGTCCAGCGTCACCGCAGGGGTATGGCGCAGCCGCTGCAGGCGCTTCTTCTCCAGCGCGCGCTCGCTCTGCCGGTGGCGGTATTCCTCGAGGATGATGGCGCTTGGGTCGACGATCACCAGCCCGGCATCGCCGTCGATGATGATCCAGTCGTCCTGGCGGATCAGCTCGCTCGCGCTCTGCACCCCCACAGCGGCCGGGATATCCAGGCTGCGCGCGACGATGGCGGTGTGCGAGGTGCGCCCGCCCAGGTCGGTGACAAAGCCGTGGAAAACAGTGTGCCGGAACTGCAGCATGTCGGCCGGGGCGATGTCGTGGGCCACCACGATCACGCCCGGCGCCGGTTCGCCGTCGGCCGCCAGTGCCGGCACCGGCGCCGGTACCAGCACGGGGGCGCCGGCCAGCGCCTTCAGGATGCGCTCGACCACCTGCCGGATATCGGCCTTGCGCTCGCGCAGGTATTCGTCCTCGATCTCGTCGAACTGGCGCATCAGTTCTTCGAGCCGCGTGGTGAGTGCCCACTCTGCGTTGTAGCGGCGGCCCCGGATCAGCGCCTCGGGCTCGCGTGCCAGCGCCTCGTCGTCAAGGATCATCGCATGCACGTCGAGGAAGGCGCCCATTTCCTCGGGCGCCTCGCGCGGCAGGTCGCGCTTGAGCGCCGCCAGTTCCGCGCGCACCGCGGCGCGGGCGGCGCGCAGCCGCTCGACCTCGGCGTCGAGCTGGTCTTCATCGACCAGGTAGTGCGACACGTCCAGCGCCGCGGGCGCGAGCAGGTGCGCGCGACCGATGGCGACGCCGCGCGAGACCGGGATGCCGTGCAGGGCGAAAGGCATGTACCGCTCCGTCAGGAACGTTTAAGAATTCGAAGTTGCGGGACCGGGGCCACCGGCCTCACTCTCCCTCACCAAAACGGTTGGCGATCAGCGCCAGCAACGCGTCCATGGCCTCCTGCTCGTCGGGCCCGTCGGTCTCGAGGGTCACCGTGGAGCCGATGCCGGCCGCCAGCATCATCACGCCCATGATGCTCTTGGCATCGACCTGGCGACCATTGCGGGACATCTTGACCTGGCTGACGAAGCTGCCTGCGAGCTGGGTCAGCTTGGCGGACGCGCGTGCATGCAGTCCGAGCTTATTGATGATGGTGGTGTCCCTCTGCAGCATATTTGTCGGGATGGTTGGCGGTTTGGTTCTGTACGGTGGTGGTGCCGATCTGCAGCACGCCCTGCGAGCCGCCGGCCAGCGCCTTGTTGACGAGCTGGTCGAGCTTCTCGGAGCGGTAGCAGATGGCGCGCACGAGCATGGGGAGGTTGACGCCGGCGAGCACGCGCACGCGGCCCGGCTCGGCCAGGCGCGCGGCGATATTGGCCGGGGTGGCGCCGAAGATATCGGTCAGGACCAGCGCGCCGTTGTCTTCGCAGACGGCGGCCAGGCGGCGCCTGGCCTCGGCCAGCACCGCGGCGGGGTCCGCGTCGGGAAGGACGTCGATGGCTTCCAGCCGCTGCGGCTGGCCGCAGTAGACGTGGGCGGCGCAATCGCGCAGGGCCGAAGCCAGCGGGGTGTGCGCGATGATCAGGATGCCTGCCATGATGGTGAATCCGTTGGATTGCCCAGATTGTAGCAGGCGGCCCCCCGCGCTCCCGCTGCCAGCCGGGATGGTTCCGCTCAGCTGCCGGCGGCGCCCACGGCGTGTTCCAGCGCGTCGATGAACATCGCCGCGACGTGGAACCCGGTCTGCTGGGTGATTTCCTGGAAGCAGGTCGGACTCGTCACATTGACTTCCGTCAGGTAGTCGCCGATCACGTCCAGGCCCACCAGCAGCAGGCCCTGTTCCCACAGCCCCGGCGCCAGCGACTCGGCGATCTCGCGGTCGCGCTGGCTCAGCTCCTGCGCGCGGCCGCTGCCGCCGGCGGCCAGGTTGCCGCGCACCTCGCCGGCCATCGGTACGCGCGCCAGCGAATACGGCACCGGTACCCCGCCGATCAGCAGGATGCGCTTGTCGCCGTCCTTGATCGCCGGGATATAGCGCTGCACCATCAGGGTGCGGGCGCCGTCCTGGCCCAGCGTCTCGACGATGGCGGCCAGGTTCATGCCGTCCGTGCCCACCCGGAACACGCCCATGCCGCCCATGCCGTCGAGCGGCTTGACGATGATGTCGCGGTGCTCGGCATGGAAGTCGCGGATACGCGCCAGGTCGCGCGTGACCAGCGTCGGCGTGATGAATTCCGGATGCTGGGCGATCGCCAGCTTCTCGGAATGATCGCGGATTGCGCGCGGCTTGTTGAACACGCGCGCGCCCTGCTGCTCGGCCAGTTCCAGCAGCCAGGTGCTGGTGACGTACTCCATGTCGAACGGCGGGTCCTTGCGCATCAGCACCGCGTCGAAGGCCGACAGCGGCTCCAGCGCGCTGTTGCCTTCACGGTACCAGGCCTGGTCGTCCCCCGTCAGGTGCAGGCGCGTGGCCAGCGTCTCGACGGTGCTGCCCGACAGGCACAGCTGCGGCTGCAGGCACCAGTACAGCTCGTGGCCGCGCGCGGCGGCCTCGGTCATCATGGCGTAGGTGGAGTCCTTGTAGGTCTTGAAGGTCTCCAGCGGATCGGTGATGAAGAGGATGCGCATCAGTCAGGGCTCGTCAGGAGGTCGTCACAGGATCGGGTTCGGGTCAGTCTTTTCGAGTTCGATCGACGCCGCCAGCAGCGCCAGCCGCGCCACCACGCCGTACATGTAGAAGCGGTTCGGCACCGCCGCGCCCGGCTTGGCGTGGGTGTCGGGAATACCGTTGGGCGCGAACGCCAGCGGCACGAAATGCATGCCCGGTGCGTTCAGGTTCTCGTCGTTGCCGCGGCCGGTATGCACGCGGTAGAAGCCGCCCACCACGTAGCGGTCGATCATGTAGACCACCGGCTCGGCCACCGCCTCGTTGATCTTCTCGAAGGTGTGCACGCCCTCCTGGATGATGACGTCGCTGACCTCCAGGCCTTCCTTGACGACGCTCATCTTGTTGCGCTCTTTGCGGTTCAGGCCCTTGACCTCGGACGGGTCGCGCACGGTCATGATGCCCATGCCGTAGGTGCCGGCATCGGCCTTGACCACCACGTACGGCGTTTCCTTGATGCCGTACTCGCGGTACTTCTTGGCGATCTTCTTCAGCACACCTTCGACCGCGTCAGCCAGCTCTTCCTCGCCCACGCGCTCATGGAAGTTCACGCCGCTGGTGCGGGCAAAGTACGGGTTGACCATCCATTGGTCGATATCGATCAGCTTGGCGAACTTCTTCGCCACCTCGTCGTAGGCGGCAAAGTGGCTGCTCTTGCGGCGGGTCGACCAGCCGGCATGCAGCGGCGGCAGCAGGTACTGCTCGTTGATGTTCTCAAGGATCGGCGGGATCCCGGCCGACAGGTCGTTGTTCAGCAGGATCGAACAGGGATCGAAGTCCTTCAGCCCCAGCCGGCGGCCCTTGGTGCCCAGGCGCGCCAGCGGCTCGACCACCAGCGTCTGGCCGTCGGGCAACTCGATCGGTGTCGGCTCGGTGATTTCCTCGGACAGCGAGCCAAGGCGCACATTCAGCCCCGCCTGGCGCATGATCAGCGACAGCCGCGCCACGTTCTGCAGGTAGAACATGTTGCGCGTGTGACGCTCGGGAATCAGCAGCAGGTTCTTGGCATCCGGGCAGATCTTTTCAATCGCCGCCATCGCCGCCTGCACGGCCAGCGGGAGCATTTCCGGGGCCAGGTTGTTGAAGCCTCCCGGGAACAGGTTGGTGTCGACCGGCGCCAGCTTGAAGCCGGCGTTACGCAGGTCCACCGAACAATAGAACGGGGGCGTATGCTCCTGCCATTCCAGCCTGAACCAGCGCTCGATCGACGGGGTGGCGTCCAGGATCTTCTTCTCCAGTTCGAGCAGAGGACCGTTCAGCGCGGTGATGAGATGCGGGACCATATCCATCCTATAGATCGTCTTTATCGTTCGCCCCGATTGTAGAGGAACGGCCAAACAGGCGCTGGCACACTCCTGATAAGGATATGCAGGCCATGGCATAAGGGATAACGATATGGGGACACCGCGCGGGAAATAAAGGGCCGGGGAAAGGCCAATGGCAGCGGGCAAAAAAAAGCGCGGCATGGCCGCGCTTTTAAATGGCCTGACAGATACGGGGAGCGTTTCTGCAGGTGGAGGAAACTGCCTCACTGGCAATGTATGTGCCCCGGACATTAAAGACAATTGAAGCTTTTTAAGATCGGAGTTAAGCACTTTGCGAAAAACCCGCGCGCGTGCCGGGGGGATCGGCTGCCAACCCGCGCCGCCATTGGGCTGGCGGCTTTTGCGAGTATTCTCCGCGCGGCCGCCCCGCAGTCCGGGGTTGCGTGGCGGCCGGCCATAATGTCCGCTTCACAAGACGAAAAAAGCCCGGCACGCGGCCGGGCGAAACTCCTGAGAGACGATTCCCAATCAGCTCTCCAGCACAACACCTTTGCCTTCAGGCTTCATATGCGGTCTCGCCGTGCGAGGTGATATCCAGGCCCTCGCGCTCTTCATCTTCCGGCACCCGCAGGCCGATGAGCATGTCCACCAGCTTGTAGGCCACGAAGGACACGATGCCCGACCACACCACCGTAGTCAGCACACCCTCGAACTGGATCCACAGCTGGCCGGCAATCGAATAGTCTTCGGCCACCTTGTTGGCCACGTAGTCGTAGATGCCGGTGCCGCCCAGGCTCGGCGCCGCGAACACGCCGGTCAGCAGCGCGCCCACGATGCCGCCCACGCCGTGCACGCCGAACACGTCGAGCGAGTCGTCCATGCCCAGCATGCGCTTCAGGCCGGTCACGCCCCACAGGCACAGCAGGCCAGCCACCAGGCCCATCGCGATCGAGCCCATCGGGCCGACAAAACCAGCTGCCGGGGTGATGGCCACCAGGCCGGCCACCGCGCCCGAGGCACCGCCCAGCATCGACGGCTTGCCCTTGCCGATCCACTCGCCGAAGGTCCACGCCAGCACCGCGGCGCAGGTCGCCAGCAGCGTGTTGACGAAGGCCAGGGCGGCACCGGCGCTGGCTTCCAGGCCCGAGCCGGCGTTGAAGCCGAACCAGCCGAACCACAGCAGCGAGGCACCGACCATGGTGAAGGTCAGGCTGTGCGGACGGATCGCCTCGCGGCCGAAGCCGATGCGCTTGCCGAACAGGTACGCGCCCACCAGGCCCGCCACGGCGGCGTTGATGTGCACCACGGTGCCGCCCGCGTAGTCGAGCGCGCCCTTCTGGAACAGCCAGCCCGACTTGGCGGTCGCGGCAGCGCCGGCGGCAGCGTCGGTGTAGGCGTCAGGACCCGGCCAGAACCAGACCATGTGCGCCATCGGGATGTAGGCGAAGGTGAACCACAGCACCACGAACACCAGCACGGCCGAGAACTTGGCGCGCTCGGCGAAGGCGCCGATGATCAGGCCGCAGGTGATGCACGCGAAGGCGCACTGGAAGGCGAAGAAGCCCAGTTCCGGGATCACCACGCCCTTGCTGAAGGTGGCCGCCATGGCTTCCACCGTCAGCCCCTTCATGAAGAGCCGGTCGGTGCCGCCGAAGAAGGCGTTGCCCTCGGTGAAGGCGAAGCTGTAGCCGTAGATCGCCCACAGCAGCGCCACCAGCGAGAAGATCACCAGGCACTGCATCAGCACCGACAGCATGTTCTTGGAACGGACCAGGCCGCCGTAGAACAGCGCCAGGCCCGGCAGCGTCATCAGGATGACGAAGGCGGTGGCCACCAGCAACCAGGCCACGTCGCCCTTGTTGGGCTGCGGCGCGGCCGGTGCGGCGGCGGCTTCAGCAGGAGCGGCCGGAGCCGCCGCCGCTGGGGCGGCAGCCGGCGCGGCCGCTGGTGCCGCCGCAGCGGCGGCGGGAGCGGGGGCCGCCGAGGCGCCCGGGGCCGAAGCCTCCGCCGCCGGCTTGTCCTGTGCGGCGGCCGGCGCGGACATGCCCACGCCGGCCGTGCCGATGGCCAGCGCCATCGCGCCCGCCGTCAGGAATCGCTTGATCCAGGTTTTCATGTGATTAACCTCTGTCTCTATGCTGTCTTGGGTCACAGGGCATCGCCGCCGGTCTCGCCGGTGCGGATGCGGATGACTTGCTCGATCGGTGCCACGAAGATCTTGCCGTCGCCGATCTTGCCGGTGCGGGCCGACTTCTCGACCGCCTCGATGGCGCGCTCGACCACGTCGTCGGGCACGGCCACCTCGATCTTCACCTTGGGCAGGAAGTCGACGATGTACTCGGCGCCGCGGTACAGCTCGGTATGGCCCTTCTGGCGGCCGAAGCCTTTCACTTCGGTCACGGTGATGCCGGACACGCCCACGTCCGACAGCGCTTCGCGCACCTCGTCGAGCTTGAACGGCTTGATGACTGCGATGATGAGTTTCATCCGGATTCTCCTTGGGGCAGGCTCTGCTCCGGCCAGCCCGGCCTGCAGCGGTGATTAGAAAGTCTTGGTGATCGAGGCCCAGGCCGTCGCCTTGCCGAGGTAGCGGCCGCGGTTGGCGCTGGTGTACGCCACTTCCTTGGCATTGGTGTCGACGTAGGCCACCGCCAGCGCGAAGCCCTTGCCCAGGTCCTTGGTCAGGCCGATCTTCCAGTCGGTGTAGGACGCGTCGCTGTTGTGCTTGACGCCCTGGTAGCCGACATGCGCGTTCAGCGTCAGGTCCCAGAAGTTCAGCGGCACGTTGGCCGTCAGGTCGACGTAGTAGCTGTTCTTGCTGTCGGCCCAGCCGAACAGGTTGGTGACAGAGTGCGAGTACTTCAGGAACACCGGACCCCAGCCGATGCCGGCATACAGCTCGGTGGTGTACGGGCGCGGGTTGTTGTAGCCGCCCGGGTAGTAGTACTCGAGCACGCCCAGGTCGTAGTTCAGTTCCACGCCCGACACCTTGAAGGTGTTCTTGAAGCCGCCGTAGAAGTCCATCTCGACCGGCGCTGAAACTGCCGGGTTGGCGTCCTCGAGCCAGCTGATGCTCGAGTTCCAGTTGCCCACGTAGAAGCCGCTCTCATGCGCGTAGTCGAAGCCCCCCTGGATGGCCGGACGCAGGTTGGTCTGGCTGATGCCGCGATAGCGGTAGTCAGAGACCAGCGACACGTTGGCCGTGAAGGTGTGCGGCGATGCCGGCTCGGCAGCTGCGGCAGCGGGCGCCGGAGCCGCGTCGGTGCTCTGCGCAACGGCCGTGACGGCGGCGCTGGACAGGACGACCGCGCTGACTGCAAGGGCCAACTTCTTCATGGATTTTTTCTCCTTTTCCTTGATGGCTCGGATTTCGTTTGTTTGTATTTCGGTGAGGCAGGCGGCATCACTACTGCAACTGCCGTGCCAGCCGATCGGAAAGCGCACAGCGCGGGCAGGCCTCGCCCGCCGCAGTGACCCGGCAGCGACCCACACCTCTCTTGAATCTGCCTTGCAGCCAAGGCAAATCACGTTAAAAGGTGTAAAGACGGACACGCCGGAGCTTTCGTCCACGTGCAGTAGGGGCGATAATCGAATTCTGACGGTGGCTGCGCGCGGCCCGGCCGCGAGGCTCCGCCCGTATTGGGGGCGCCCTAAACCTGTGCGAAAGCGCGCTATACGCCAGACGCCCACCGGGATTGGCACCAGTTAGGTGCGCAAAGGAGAAACCATGAAACCGACCGATCTCTTCAACGACCTGCAGAACAAGGTCAGCGAGGCGCTGCGCAATTCGCCTGCAAGGGACATCGAGAAGAACGTGCGCAGCATGATGACGCAGGGCTTCGCCCGGCTCGACCTGGTCACCCGCGAGGAATTCGACGTCCAGTCGCAGGTGCTGGCCCGTACCCGCTCCCGGCTCGAAGAGCTGGAAGCCCGCGTGGCCGAGCTGGAGCGCCGCACAGGCATCCCGCCGGGCGCCGGCGCGGTGGACTCGACCGGGGGCGCATGAAGCCGTCGGTCAGGCTTCGCTCCACCAGCCTGTCTGAAGGCCGCCAATGCTGGCGGCCTTTTTCGTTAACAAATCGGCGACAGTCCGATCCCTTGGGAGGCCCGGCATGAGCCTCGCCGTCCTGGGCAGCCGGGCTCTGACCGGCATCGCGGCGCCGCCGGTGCGTGTCGAAACCCATCTGGCCAACGGCCTGCCGGTATTCACCATCGTCGGCCTGGCGGACACCGGCGTGCGAGAGAGCCGAGAGCGCGTGCGCGCCGCCATCCTCAACAGCGGCTACGAGTTCCCCAACCGGCGCATCACTGTCAACCTGGCGCCGGCCGACCTGCCCAAGGAATCCGGCCGCTTCGACCTGGCGATCGCGCTCGGCATCCTGGCCGCCAGCGGCCAGATCCCGGCCGATCCGCTCGACCATCATGAATTCGCCGCCGAGCTGTCGCTGTCCGGCGAGCTGCGGCCGGTGCGCGGCGCGTTGGCCATGGCGATGGGTCTGGCGCAGGACAACGCCTTGCGCCACGCTGCCGGCGCCGCCCCATGCGCTTTCCTGGTGGCGCGCGACAACGGTCCCGAAGCGGCATTGATCGAAGACCTGCCGGTCCACGCCGCCGTCACGCTGCGCGAGGTGTGCGAGCACCTCGGTGGCCGGCCCGACGCCCGCCTGCCGCGCGCCGCCCCCGCCGCGCTGCCCAGGTCGGTCGCCAGCGGACCCGACATGCGCGACGTGCGCGGCCAGGCGCAGGCGCGCCGGGCCATGGAAGTGGCCGCGGCAGGCCAGCACTCGGTCTTGCTGGTCGGCCCGCCTGGCACTGGCAAGTCGATGCTGGCGCAGCGCCTGCCGGGCCTGCTGCCGCCGATGTCGCTGCAGGAGGCACTGGAATCCGCCGCGGTCATGAGCCTGACGCCGGGCGGCTTCCGTACCGCGCTGTGGGGCCAGCGCCCTTGTCGCGCGCCGCACCACACCGCGTCAGGCCCGGCCATGGTCGGCGGCGGCGGCAACCCGCGCCCCGGCGAGATCTCGCTGGCGCATCACGGTGTCCTGTTCCTCGATGAACTGCCGGAGTTCGACCGCCGGGTCCTGGAAGTCCTGCGAGAGCCGCTGGAGTCGGGCCGCATCACCATCGCGCGCGCCAACGGACATGCCGACTTCCCTGCCAGCTTCCAGTTTGTGGCGGCGATGAACCCGTGCCCGTGCGGCTACCTGGGCCATCCCGACCGCCCCTGCCGCTGCACACCCGACCAGGTGCGGCGCTACCAGTCGCGCATTTCCGGGCCGATGCTCGACCGGATCGATTTGCAGGTGGAAGTGCCCGCCCAGGACCAGGGCGAGATGCTCGACGGCCCGCCAGGCGAACCCAGCGCCGCGGTGCGCGAGCGCGCGCTGGCGGCGCGCATGCTGCAACTGGCGCGGCAGGGCAAGCCCAACAGCGAGCTGGGCGGACGCGAGATCGAGCAGCACTGCCAGCTGGAACCGCAGGCACAGGCGCTGCTGCGCGGGGCGATGGTGCGGCTGTCGTGGTCGGCACGCTCATACTTCCGCGTGCTGAAGGTGGCGCGCACGATTGCCGATCTGGAAAACGCGGCGGTGCTGACAGCCGCACACGTTGCCGAGGCGATCCAGTATCGGCGGGCGCTGCGGATGGCGCCGGGCTAGGCGCGCCCCCTCATGCTTCCTCCGACCACTGCACGCCCTCCCGCGCCATGAATGCCGACGACGCCGCCGGCCCCCACGTGCCCGCGGTATAGGGACGCGGCCCTTCGTCCTGCTGCCGCCACGCCTCCAGGATCGGGTCGACCCAGGTCCATGCGGCCTGCAGCTCGTCGTGCCTCACGAACAACGCCAGCCGGCCGCGGATCACGTCGAGCAGCAGCCGTTCATAGGCCTCGGCGCGCCGCGTGGTGAAAGCCGAGTCGAGGTTCAGCGCCAGGCTCAGCGGCTTGAGCTTCATGCCCTCGCCTGGCTGCTTGACCATCAGCGTGAGCCGCACCGATTCCTCCGGCTGCAGGCGGATCACCATGCGGTTGGGCTGCAGCGTGCTGCCGCTGTCGAAGATCGAATGCGGCACCTCGGCGAAGTGGATCACCACCTCGGACACGCGCTCCTGCATGCGCTTGCCGGTGCGCAGGTAGAACGGCACCTTGTTCCAGCGCCAGGTCCCCAGCTCGGCGCGCATCGCGACAAAGGTCTCGGTGTGGCTGTCGGGCGGAATGCCGTCTTCCTGCAGGTAGCCGCGCACCAGCTCGCCGGCGATCGCGCCCGCTGTGTACTGGCCGCGCACGGTATTGCGGCGCACGTCCTCGACCGACATCGGCCGCAGCGAGCGCAGCACCTTCAGCTTCTCGTCGCGCACCGCGTCCGAGTTCAGCGACGCGGGCGGCTCCATCGCCAGGATGCTGACCAGCTGCAGCAGGTGGTTCTGCACCATGTCGCGCATCGCGCCGGCTTCGTCGTAGAAGCCGCCGCGCGTACCCACGCCTACGGTCTCGGCCACGGTGATCTGCACGCTGCGCACGAATGGCGTGCGCCACAGCGGCTCGAAGATCGAGTTGCCGAAGCGCAGCGCCATCAGGTTCTGCACCGTTTCCTTGCCGAGGTAATGGTCGATGCGGTAGGTGCGGTCTTCGCTGAAATGGCGGCGGACCACTTCGCCGATGGAAATCGCCGAGGCCAGGTCGACGCCCAGCGGTTTCTCCAGCACCAGGCGCGTGTCGCCGGCGATCAGCCCATGGCCGGCGAGGTTGTCGCAGGTCGCGGCGAACAGCCCAGGCGGCATCGCCATGTAGAAAATGCGCAGCGCGTCGTTGCGCAACTGCGCCGCCAGCGCGGGATAGTCGCCAGGCTGCGACGCATCCAGCCGCACGTAGTCGAGCCGCTGCAGGAAGGCCTGCCACTTGGCCGGATCCAGATAGCGCGCATCGACAAAGCCCTGCGCACTCTCGTCGGCGAAACGGGCAAAAGCCTCGGCATCCCCTGGATGGCGGCCCACGCCGATGATGCGGGTGCCGTCGGGCAGGTTGCCGTCACGATGGCACATGTACAGCGAAGGCAGCAGCTTGCGCGCCGACAGGTCGCCGGCGCCGCCGAAAATGACGAGGTCCAGCGGCCGCGGATCGGCGCTGCCGAAGGAAGATGCGGAACGGGTGGATTGCATGGCGGGCTCCTTGCATGCCGGCGGCATTGGCGGAATGGGAAAGGGTTCAGCGCGTCCCGGTCAGTTTGCGCAGGTATTGAGCATTGTCGACACAGCATTCTCCTTCGGCATACACGCTGCGCACCGACAGCGCGCGGTCGAGCACAACCACGTCGGCCCAGCAGCCGGGAGCAAGCGCGCCGCGGTCGGTCAAGCCCAGGTACTGCGCCGGATACAGCGACACGCGCCGCACGGCATCCTCCAGGTCGAGCCCGATCGCCACGAAATTGCGCAGCGCCTGGTCCATCGTCAGCACGCTGCCGGCCAGCGTGCCGTCAGCCAGCCGCACGCAGCCGTCCGACTTGTACACGGTCTGGCTGCCGAGGTGATAGACGCCGTCCGGCATGCCCGCCGCAGCGGTGGCATCGGTCACCGCATACAGCCGCGGGATCGCTCGCAAAGCGGCGCGGATGGCGCCGGGATGCACATGCACCAGGTCTGGGATCAATTCGGCGAATTCGGCATGCGCCAACGCCGCCGCGACCATGCCCGGCGCGCGATGCTGCAGCGGCGTCATGGCGTTGAACAGGTGGGTAAAGCCAGACGCGCCGGCCTCGAGCGCGGCGACTGCGTCTTCATACGTGCCCAGCGTATGGCCCAGCTGCGCGCGCACGCCGCGCTTAGCCAGCATGCGGATGATGTCGAGGTGGCCAGGCAGTTCAGGCGCCAGCGTCACCACGCGGATCGGCGCCGAGTCCAGGTACTGCTCCAGCTGGCCCGGCGTGGCGATTGCCGACGCGTCGGGCTGCGCGCCAAGCTTGCCGGGATTGATATACGGTCCCTCCAGGTGCACCCCGAGCATGCGGGCCGCGCCGGGCGGCCGCGCGCGGCTGGCGCGCTCCAATCCCTGCAGTGCCGCCAGCAGCACCTCCGGCGGCGCGGTCATGGTGCTGCCCAGCAGGCTGGTGGTGCCGTAGCGCACATGCGCACGCAGGATCGCCGGCACCGCCGCCTCGCCATCCATGAAATCTTTGCCGCCGCCACCGTGGTTGAGCAGGTCGACAAACCCCGGCAGCACGTACGGTGCATCGTTGCCGTCGGGCGTGGCAGGCACGCCGTCGATGCGCTCGATGCGCCCGTCCGGGCCGGCGTGGATCTCGCCGAAGACCCAGCCGGCAGGCGTCAGGATATTCCCTTTCATGGCAGTCCTCCCCACATCACCGGCGAACGACGCGACCGTGCCGTATGGCGAGGTGCGCTTCCACCACTCATACTTTGCGCCGAGTGTGACAAGCGTGCATGGACTTCGAGCGCCGCCGCGGGAGCCCGTGGCGCGGCAATTGCGGGAGGGGAAGGAAATCGTCAGGCTGGCCCGGCTGCCACGAACGGATCGGCAAGCCGTGCCACGCGCCGTCATCGCCGGCCAGGAAATGGCTGCGCGCCCGGATGTCGCCGCGGACGAGCCGCTGCTGCATAGCGCGCGCACCGGCAACACCCATGGCGACCAGCCGGTCGAACTGACCGACGGGTCCTGCCTGAAAGACTTCCGCGAACCGAAGCAGCTGTTTCAGCTGTAAGGCGCGGCGACGGGCGGTTCGACCGGGGGCGGGATCGGATCTTCTTCCGGCGGCAGCGGCAAGTCGGGCGGCACGCCGGGCGGCGACGGTTCTTCCACCGGGGGCACGGTATGGCGCGGCATCATGCGCGCGCCGGCGCGGGGGGTCGGCAAATCGGGCATACGGGGATCTCCGTGGCCGGGGGCACCCCCTCATTGAAGCAAACCCGGCGCGCACGCGCCAGTGCTGCGGCTCAGGCGTGCTGCCGGCGCACGAAAAACAGCGCCGCGCCAACCGCCATCAGCACGCTGCCGAAGACGCGGTTCTGCCAGCGCACCGCGCGGGCGTTGCGGAACAGGCCCTGCATGCGCGAGGCCAGCAGCGCGTAGCCATGCATCACTATCAGGTCGACGCAGCACATGGTCAATGCCAGGATTGCCAGTTGCGGCGCGAGCGGGTGGTTGGGGTCGATGAACTGCGGCAGCACCGCGACCATGAAGATGATGCCCTTGGGATTGGTCACGTTGGTCAGCAACCCGGTGGCGAAGCGGCGGCGCGCGCTCATCACCGAAACGCGCACAGGACCGGCGCCCGCGGCGCCGTCGCCGCCGCTCTCGACCCTCGTGCGCCACTGCTGCACGCCCAGGTAGATCAGGTACAGCGCGCCAACGGTCTTGACCACCATGAAGGCCTGCTCCGAGGCCAGCAGCAGCGCACCCAGGCCGCCGCCGGCAATCAGCAGCACGATCACCAGGCCAGTCTGCAGCCCGAAGATGGTGGTGCTGGTCCGGCGCAAGCCATACGACAGGCCGTGGCTCATCGACAGCACCGCCCCCGATCCCGGCGACACCGCGATCACCCAGCACGCCGCGAAATAAGCCAGCCACACTTCCCAACGCATTTCGATTCTCCTTTGACGACAACTGCCGCCGCCGCACCGACGCGGCCACGGCACAAACCCTGTTTTCCTGCGGCGCCCCTCGGGACGTCAGAACGGATGGAAGCCGCCGAGGAACTGCTCCACCTGCTCGGCCTGGCGCTGGTCGCGCGCGGCGTCGCCTGACTCCAGCACCACCGCCTGGTAGGCACGCGCACCCACCGCCACCAGCCGCGCGGTCAGCCGCCGTGGCGACTGGTCCTGCGGCGACACGCCGCTGGCCTGCACTTCCACGCCGGCAAGCGGCCGCCCAGGCTTGTCGGCGGTCGTGATCGTGACCGGCCGCGTGCGCGCCGGCTCGCCCGACGCCGTGCCGAGATTGGCCAGCAGGCCCGCCTGCATCGCCGCCAGCGCCTCGCGCCGCAGCGCTTCGTCATCGGCGGGCAGCGTGACCACGCCTACGGCGAACAGGGTGTCGTCGACGCGCGCCGCCTCCATCGTCATCGGCAGCTTGCGGCCGGCGATGGTGACATCGCGAGCGGCGCTGCTGGGCTTGCCGGGATAGAGTGCGGCATAGGCGCCCTCGCCGGACTGGATCGTGCGCCAGTCGTAGCGCGGCGAGCAGGCACAGAGGGCCAGCGCGGCGCATATGGCGGCGCGGCGCAACATGGGACTGCGGGCCAGGCAGCCCAGGCTGCCCAGGCTGCGAACGGTAGCGGCAGGGCTCGGCGGGGGCGAAAGAGGACGCATGGGGAAGCGTGTGGCGGGCAGCGCGCGCAGGCCATGGAGCGGCTCTGGCGGCCGCCGTCGCCTTCGGGCGGAAACCGGTATTATCGCGGAAGCGGCGCCCCGGTGCATGGTGCGCCGCCTGACAGTTTTTCCCGACCGCATGCCTGCTCCCGCCCTACCCCGCCTCACAGTACCAGCCCGGACCGCACTGTTCCGTCTGGCCGCCTGCGCGCTGCTGGCATCGGCCGCCGGCACGGCGCTGGCCGCGGGCACTGCGCATCTGCCTGCCGCTACCGACCTGGCCGCGCACAGCGCCGAAGCCGCGCGGCGCGGCGAGCCGCTGGTCGTGCTGGTGTCGATGCCGGGATGCGGCTATTGCGACGCGGTGCGCCGCAACTACCTCGGCCCGCAGGCCGCCGCCGGCGAGATCGCGGTGCGCGAGCTGGACCTGACCGCCGCCACGCCGCTGCGCGATGCCGACGGCAGCGTGACCACCGCGCGTGACTGGGCGCGGGCGCACCAGGTGCGCGTGGCGCCGACGGTGCTGTTCCTCGATCGGCAGGGCCGCGCCGCCGCCAGTCCGCTGCGCGGCATGCAGTCCGATTTCTACGGCGCCTACCTGGAGCAGGCGCTGGACCAGGCACGCGCCGCCATCGCCACCCGGCGTTGAACCGCGCGGCGGCGCCGGCAATTGCGACAGATTGCCGCAGCCAAACTCCACGCAACGCTGGGGCGCCAGCGGCATTAGAATGTGTCGTCGCCCGAAGAGAATTCGCTTTCCCCGCCTTCCATGACCACTTCCGCTCCCGCCAAGTCCTCCCGCAAGCCCTGGCCCATCGTCGCCGCCATCGTTGTGCTGGCGCTGCTGGGCTGGTTCGGCTACCGGGCGCTGGCGCCCTCCAACGCCGCGCCAGCCGCCACGTTTACGCTGCTGTCGGGAGAGAAGCTCAGCACCGCCGACCTGAAGGGCAAGGTCTACCTGGTCAATTTCTGGGCCACCAGCTGCGCCACCTGCATCAAGGAAATGCCCGACATGGTCAAGACCTACGACCAGTTCAGGGGCAAGGGGTTGGAATTCGTCGCCGTGGCGATGAACTATGACCCGCCGATGTATGTGATGAACTACGCCAAGACGCGCGGGCTGCCGTTCAAGGTGGCGATGGATTCGGACGGCTCCGCCGCCAGGGCCTTCGGCAATGTGCAGCTGACGCCGACCACATTCGTGGTCGACAAGGACGGCCGCATCCTCAAGCGCTATGTGGGCGAGCCGGAGTGGGATGCGCTGCACAAGCTGCTGGATGAGGCGCTGGCAAAGTCCGCGTAACGCTGTCGCCGGCAACATCCCGCAAAAGGTGCTCATCGAGCACCTTTTTTGTTGGTTCGCGCGCGATCCCGCGCGAAGCAGCTTGCGCTGCGGGCCTGTATGGATATACAGTTAGCGCCAGTTTTTTTGCCCGCCCATTTCTCTTCCTGCCTGTGTCACCGGACCTTGCCCCTGCCGCGGATCCTGAATCCGCCCTCGCCCCAGATGCGGCCGACACAGGCCCCGCCTACCTGTCCAAACTCAACCCGGAGCAGCGCGCCGCGGTCGAGCATGGCTGCGAGGCGCCGCTGCTGATCATCGCCGGCGCGGGGTCGGGCAAGACCAACACGCTGGCGCACCGCGTCGCGCACCTGGTGCTGGGCGGCGCAGATCCGCGCCGCATCCTGCTGCTGACATTCTCGCGCCGCGCCGCCGCCGAAATGGGCCGGCGCGTCGAGCGCATCGTCGACCAGGCGCTGGGCACGCAGACCGGCGCGGGCCGAGCGGCGCTGCAATGGTCGGGTACCTTCCACGCCATCGGGGCGCGCCTGCTGCGCGAGTACGCCGAGACGCTGGGCCTGTCGCCCGCCTTCACCATCAGCGACCGCGGCGATGCGGCCGACCTGATGCACGTCGTGCGCCACGACCTGGGCCTGTCCGAGACCGCCAGCCGCTTCCCCAGGAAGGAAACCTGCCTGTCGATTTACTCGCGCGTGGTCAACACGCAGGCGCCGCTGGAGGACGTGCTCAAGCAGCAGTTCCCGCGCTACGCGATGTGGGCCGATGCGCTGCGCACGCTGTTTGCCGGCTATGTCGAGGCCAAGCAGAAGCAGCACGTGCTCGACTACGACGACCTGCTGCTGTACTGGGCGCAGGCCATGGCCGAGCCGGCCATCGCGCAGGACATGGGGGCGCGCTTCGACCATGTCCTGGTCGACGAATACCAGGACACCAACGCGCTGCAGGCATCGATCCTGCTGGCCATGCGGCCCGATGGCCGCGGCCTGACTGTGGTCGGCGACGATGCGCAGTCGATCTACGCGTTCCGCGGCGCGACCGTGCGCAACATCCTCGATTTTCCGCGGCAGTTCACGCCACCCGCGCAGCAGGTGACGCTGTCGCAGAACTACCGTTCGACGCAGCCGATCCTGCAGGCCGCCAACGCCGTGATCGGACTTGCGGCCGAACGCTATACCAAGGATCTCTGGTCCGAGCGGCTGTCAGCCGAGAAGCCCGGCATCATTGTCGTCAACGACGAGGCCGACCAGGCGCGCTACGTGGTCGAGCAGGTGCTGGCGCGGCGCGAGGCCGGCCTGGCGCTGATGGCGCAGGCGGTGCTGTTCCGTGCCGCCGACCACAGCGCGCAGGTCGAGATCGAACTGGCGCGCCGCAATATCCCGTTCGTGAAGTTCGGCGGGCTCAAGTTCCTCGAATCGACACACGTGAAGGACGTGCTGGCCGTGGTGCGCTGGATGGAGAACCCGCGTGACCGCATGGCGGGCTTCCGCACGCTGCAGCTGCTGCCGGGCATCGGCCCCAAGACCGCGGCGCGCGTGCTCGATGCGCTGGCGCTGGCCACCGAGCCGCTGTTCTCGCTGCAGGAATTCGAACCGCCACCGGCCGCCGCGCCCGCGTGGGCCGACCTGCTGACGCTGGCGCGCGCGCTGATGGCACCGGCCTCGCCGTGGCCGTCGGAATTCGAACAAGTACTGGCCTGGTACGCGCCGCACCTCGAACGCCTGCACGACGACGCCGCTGCGCGCCAGGCCGACCTGCAGCAGCTGGAACGCATCGCCGCCACCTACGGCGCGCGCGAGCGCTTCCTCACCGAGCTGACGCTGGATCCGCCCAGTGCGTCGAGCGATGAATCCGGCGTGCCCTCGCGCGACGAGGACTACCTGATCCTGTCGACCATCCACTCGGCCAAGGGGCAGGAGTGGAAGGCCGTGTATGTGCTCAATGCCGTCGATGGCTGCATGCCGAGCGATTTGGCCACCGGCACGACGGAAGAGATCGAGGAAGAACGGCGGCTGCTGTATGTGGCGATGACGCGGGCCAAGGACCATCTGGACGTCATCGTCCCGCAGCGCTTCTACGTGCACCAGCAGGTGGGATTTGGCGACCGGCATGTGTATGCGTCGCGTACGCGTTTTATTCCGAATCGCGTCATGCCGAACTTCCACAGCCGCGCATGGCCGCCGCCGCCGATGCCTGGCGAAGGGAAGGTGAAGCCGGCGCTGGCGCCGGTGGACCTGGCCAGCCGGATGCGCAATATGTGGCGGTGAGGCTCGCGCAGAAGAAGTCTGCCGGTTTGCTCCCCTCTCCCGCGCAGTGGGAGAGGGGAGAAAACAAGCGGCCGGCCAACGCCACAGCCGCTCATTGAGCCAGCCTTACCCCACCCGCTCCAGCAACAACCCCTTCAGATACTCCCCTTCCGGAAACGCTGCCAGCATCGGGTGATCGGTGCCAGCCGACAGCCTGCGCAGGATGCGCGCATCCGTCCGCGCATCGGTCACCGCGCCCGCCACGATCTTCTGGAACAGTTCCATGCTGATCGCGCCCGAGCACGAGTACGTGAACAGCAGACCGCCCGGCCGCAGCAGCTGCGTGCCGACCAGGTTGATCTCCTTGTACGCGCGCGCGGCACGGTCGATATGCTGCGCCGACGGCGCGAACTTGGGCGGGTCCAGCACGATCAGGTCGAACTGCCGCCCTTGCGCGCGGAATTCGCGCAGCGTCTTGAACACGTCCGCGTCGAGCCAGGTCGCGCGCTCCGGATCAAACCCGTTCAGCGTCACGTTGCCCGCGGCGATCTTCAGCGCCTCGCCCGACGAATCGATCGACGTCACCGATTTAGCCCCGCCGCGCAGCGCGGCCAGCGAGAAGCCGCCGGTATAGCAGAAGCAGTTCAGTACCTCGCGCCCTGAGGCCAGGTCGCCCACCAGCTTGCGGTTGTCGCGCTGGTCGACGTAGAAGCCGGTCTTGTGGCCGTTGCGCACGTCGACGTAATAACGCACGCCATGCTCGGTCACGGACAGCGCCGGATCGGGCTCGGCGCCGGCCAGCACGCCGGTCACCAGGTCCAGCCCTTCGCGCTGCCGCACGGCGGCGTCGGAACGCTCGTAGACGTTGGGACAGCCGGTCTCCTTGACCAGTGCCTGCACGATCGCGGTCTTCCAGTGCTCCACGCCGGCCGAATTGAACTGGCACACCAGCTGGCCTGTTTCTCCATTGCCGTAGTAGTCAACGATCAGCCCCGGCAGCCGGTCCGATTCGCCGAAGACCAGGCGTACGGCGTCGCTGTCCTTCACCCACTGGCGCCGGTACGCGATGGCCGCGGCCACGCGGCGCTTGAACAGCGCGTGGTCGACCGGCTCGTTCTCGTCGAAGGTCCACACGCGCGCGCGGATCTGCGATTCGGGGCTGTAGGCAGCCTTGGCCAGGAAGCGGCCATCGGCGGAGCGCACGGTCACGGTCGAGCCCGGCTCGCAGCGGCCTTCGGTGGTGGCGATGCCGGTCGCGTAGATCCACGGGTGGCGGCGCAGCAGGGATTTTTCCTTGCCGGGTTTCAGGGTGATGGTGTTCATGTTGGTATGGGGAAGAGGCTATGCCGCGCCCGACGCGCTTCACACGCTGTGGGAGTGGCTCCCCTCTCCCGCGAGCGGGAGAGCAACTGTGTTTAAAGTCAAGGCTTAACGGACGGCAGAGTATGCTTAGTCGGGTCCCACATTGCGCCGTCTCTGGCCATCGCATTCAAGATAGTCAGAAGCTTGCG
>Ga0102589_1000521_pt1 | contig 76308 bp, 77 predicted proteins | sample AraplaMF_Col_mLB_FD_76858 | JGI IMG/M metagenome (GOLD analysis project Ga0102589, IMG submission 76858) | Arabidopsis root microbial communities from the University of North Carolina, USA - plate scrape MF_Col_mLB | ecosystem: Host-associated > Plants > Roots > Endosphere | place: USA...
CACGGGTACCGCCGGCGCTGCAACTGCTGCAGATCTTTCGCGCTGCTACCGGCCGTCAAATGCGCAGAAGCCAGGATGGTGGCATCATCGTCAAATCAGCAGTCGCTGTCTTTGGTTGATAAAGGCCGTGTATTGACTGGAATGGGGTTTCGGTTGCAGCCGGCGGCGGTGAGCAAAAGCTCGCGAGCTTCTCGGTTCACCGATCACGTCCCAGCGCGGGTCGTCGCGATCAGCATGTCGACACAGCGAAACCAGCTCCCTGGAGCTGACACCAAACCACCAATGCTGCCCACGGTTCGCTCTCGATTGAAACCCAACACATCCGAAGCTTACTTCGGCGAGAAAACCTATCTCTCAAAGGCGTATAGCGCCCGTAATTATGGTATGTTCCTGTGTCGTGACGGCCGTCTTTGTGTGGATCAGCCCCTAGGGCCGAGAGACCGGGGCCCCCTTCGGAAGCAGCATCGATGCCTGAACTTCGTCCACCGCTGGCAGCCCGGCCTTCCTGATGTCGGCGACCATTCTCGCCCGATCAGCGGGCTGGAAGTTGCGCGATTTCAGTTCAGCCACGATGTTCGGAATGAAATCGGGGCGCATCTCGTCCAATTGCTTGGCCTCCCGGCGGGCGTCGTCCATCATGTTCGCGTTCACGTAAATGACTGCTGCAACCGCGTGATAGAGCGGAAACGTCTGCAGATCCGCCTGGCGGATTTCGATCACTGCAGTTCGGTTGTCACGCAACATATAGGCGGCGAGCGCACGTGTCCCGTGATAGTAGCCACCGCCGCTGGGGTTGAGCTCGATTGCGCGATCCAGTAAAGCTGCCCCACGCTCCCATTGCCCACTTTGGGCAACGCGAGTCCCGAACTCGCCCAGAAGCTCGGTATCGTTAGGGTTGGTCTCCAACGCTTGTTCGCCGACTTTGAACGCCTCCGGAACCTGCTGGTTGAAAAACAGCGCAGTCATTAAAGCCTGCAGGGCACGGGTGTTGCCCGCATCCAGTTGAACTGCGCGCCGAGCGGCGCCTAGGCTGCGCTCGACCGGCGTCGGCGTGCCGGACCTTGTGTTGAACCGAAAACGTTCCTCGTCGAGATAGATGATCGAGAGCATGGCCCAGCCCGTAGCGAAGGTTGGGTAGCGTTCGATGGCGTTCTCGAGGCAACTCCGCACGTTCGCATGCTGCTTCACCGTCAACTCGGCGCGATAGGCGTAGAAACCAAGCGTGCAGGTGTATAGGCCAACATCGTCAGGGGGAGGGTTGACGGCATCCGCTTGGGCCATGATTCCATATGGCTGAGCGACCGTGGTCGCAACCTTGTTGGCAACGTCGGATTGAATACTGAACAGATCGCGGCTGTGAATGTCGTCGTCGTAGGTCTCGGACCAGAGAATCTTGTCTGTCTCGGTATCAACCAGACGTGCTGTCACGCGCACCCGCTGGCCTGCAACACGCACGCCCCCGGCGAGTAGGAACCGCGCACCAAGCTCGCCGCGCACCTGAGAGGCGGCCACTCCCGGCAACAGCGATTTGGACGTCTCACGCCCGAACACGTGGATTTCCTTGAAGCGAGGGAGGACTGTCAGCAATTCCTCGGTCAGGCCAGCCGAGTAAAGCTCCGCTTGTGGCCCATCGCCAAGATCGGTGAACGGGGCGACGAGCAGCGTCGGACCTCCCTCGGAGAGGAGGGCGTTCGACCGGCCGGGCAACAGGAGAGAGGACAAGGCGAAAGCGGCAATGCTAATGCCGAGCATTGCGCCAGCCCCGATCCCTACTGCCGTCATACGGCGCAACTGGACGCGAAAGCCGCGCACTGCAAGTGTCTTGGCTTCCTCCGCAGAACTAGCTTCGAATGCGCCGTTCCACTCGAAAGACGGCGCGTATCCACCTTTGGGGATGTCGATCCTTATCGGATCACACTGGCCCGCGACCAAGTAATAGCGCTCCAGCATGCGACGGAGGCGTCCCGCCTCGATCCGGACAACGGGATCGTCCTGCGTGAACCCTTCGCTCCGCTTGAACACCTCGACCGCAATGGAGTAGCCCTTGAGCCGCCCCGCACGACCCGCGAGAGCTTCTTCCGTGACATAGGTCAGGAACGCGGCACTACGACCAACATGCGGGAATTCGGGGCTGGTAATGATGCGGTCGAGTTGAGCGCGGATGTCATCCGGGCTCGGAGCAGGGCGAGATGGGGGCGACGCAGCCTCGTCCCAGGCTGACAATTCGTTCTGCATGGCTTGCACCTCAGCCACTTTACTACAGATTATATTCACTTTCGAATGCAACCTACTGCTGAAACTGGTCTTCGTCCAGAGAGGCCCCTGAACATACTGGCTGCGTCCAGTTCTCCTGATCCGAAGCAACGTGCTCCTGTCGAAATGGCCGGCACACGATCTACCGAAACTACGTCCTGCCGGATTGTAGGTTACTGTTAGATACCTTGCACTTTCGACTTCGCAGTTCACAGGTTGATGGGAAACCTTCCATCTCCAAGTCAAACCTTAATCGAGGGCGAGACATGCGCAGGTCCAACCGGGTCATATTGTTGCTTTCCTCAACCATCCTCGCAGTTGCTGTGGTTGAGGCATCTGCCCAGGAACGCCACGCCTACTTCAGCCAGAAACGCGCCGACGCTATCAATGAGGCGCTCTCGACCACTTTTGCGGTTTCCCCCGACCGCCTTTTTTCAGTGGGTGCCGGAGAGGAATGGCCGATCGATCCGGATCATCCGGGGTCGGCCGACAACCGGCGCGTCCAGTTGATCAACCTGGGACTTTTGAAGTAGCGGGCTCGTGGCCCAACCGGAGGACGAACATTGCCTAGGATCTCACATATCTGCATGGCCGCTTTCGCGGCGGCCTTCGTTTCCACGTCGCCGGCCCTCGGGCAGGACGCCATCTCGGCTCCCGCCCAGAAGACGATCGGGGCGACGAAATCTAAAATGGTGCCGTCGCTGGCTGTCCTCAATTCCGCAGGCGCAAAGCTTGAGAACGGCAAGCTGACGATGAGCGGTATTTCCGCGGTTTCAATCGTCTTCGCCGACCGCCCGGTGCGCTCTGCAGGTCATGTCCTGACCTCCGAATTCATCAATCAATGGGGCGAGGGAGGGGACAGCTTCGCCAAGGACCCGCCCAATGCGACGATATCGGTCTTGAGTGCCAAGGGAGATTCCGTTGCCGATGCGGTGGTCGTCCTGAAGACGCCGAAACTCGAAGGCGCAAACCTGACCTTTGAGGTCGCGGTCCTCGAAGGCGATCTCGCCGGAGCAGATGGCCCCGCGTCGCTATTCATCGACTGGTTTGCGGCACGCGGTCCTTATGGCGGCGTTGCGGTTGGAGGCGCTGGTTTTCGTGCTCCTGTCTGGCGTGGCGCCTACTATGCGCACCCGGCCTATGGGGGAGCCGTCGCAGCGGGGGCCGTGCTGGGAGCGGCTGCTGTGGCGTCCGAATATCACCCGTACTATCGCCCGCCGACATGCGGGTACTACCCCTATCCGCCCTGCTACTGAACTCTCAGGGGGAGGGACGCAAAACTAGGCAAACATCGGCGGGCGCTGGCCGCAGATCCTGACAGCCGATGGAGACCCAGCCATGCCGTTGACGTTGCTGTTCAGAGTAACAGCATTCGGGAAGCAGTTTAGCCCTCGCTCCACACCCGGCGCTCACTGCGATGGTGACGTACAATGTGCTGGCCCAGCCTTCTGGCGATCCTCTTCGTCAAAGGCGGCCTGGTCGGCGAACTGCTGCTGCGCGCGGTCGTATTACACGCGGTGTTGGGACTGTTGCTCGTCCAGACGTAGTTGTCTTCGAACGATCGAGTTCTGTGATGGTCGCCACTACCCTGATCAGCGACACCCCTGCAGACTGCCGCGCCTACGGATGGCAAACATCAAGGATGCAACGAGTGGAAGTCATCTCTACGCCAAAGCCCGTTCTGGAAATATTCGTCGGCACCTTGTTTTTGATCGTCGTCATCTTCGTGCACGGCGCCGGGATCCGGTCTATCAGTCGGCAGTTCAACGAATCTTGGGTGCACGTAACCAGCGCCACGCCGCATTGGCGGCTCAACATCATGCTGGCGGCGACAATCGCCGCTCTAGCGCTCCTGCATTTTGCAGAGACACTGATATGGGCGGTTCCCCTCTATGTGAAGGAGATCATCCCTTCGATGCGGGACAGCTACTACTACGTCCTGGAGAGCTACACCACGCTCGGCGAGGGCAGCGTCACTCTTCCAGACAGATGGCGGCTGCTCGGCCCGATTATAGCAATGTCCGGCCTGTTCACCTTTGGTTGGACGGGGAGCGTGCTGGTCAGCATCATGACCGACTTCGGGAGGTTCGACCGACTGCAGGCAAGGCAGGAGCGTACAGACGAGGACAAGGCGGAGTCATGAGGCCGACGCCCTCGAAATTCCGCCTGCGGTCACATGTTGGAAATGGCATTCATCTCGTGGAATGTCCACGGTTCAAACTGAAAGGGGAACAGCGCGACGACCACGCCGCGAAAAATATGGACGGCGTCGATGAGCATTGCGACGCTCCAGTAGATGCCTCCTCATTCCCTGTCATCACGCGGGACATGGTGAAATATGCCAAGCCCGATCCAGACCTGTTTCTCGCGGCGGCGAGATGGTTGGGCGGAATTGATCAGAGCAAGGGCCGGAGAGGCTGCGGAATTGAAATAGGTGCCTGCGATGCCAAGGGTCGTATCAGTCTTTCCCAATGTTCGCGAAGTAGAATTTCGATCCCTGCTCCCTGCCATAATGCGGGTTGATGTCGCTCCGCCTAGATCTAGCGGCCCGGTCGCTGGCGCGGAAGAACTGGCCGTCGGAGTACCGGGTTTGATCTGTCGTAGCCGATGCCAACCGACCTGCCACCTGACGAATAATAGCAACCGCGCCAAGGACGAAAATTATGCCGACGGACACCAGATTGAACGAACCGCGTGCTGAACGGAGACGTAAAGACTCCCGGCTCGAAAAATTGCTCTTCCGCCTCGAGGCCCAGCGCATCTGCCTCGAATGGGCCTTCCGAGAAATAGCCGGCCGGCCGGGCATTGTGTTCGAGATGGGCCTGGGTCACGGTCGCACCTACGACCACCTGCGCATCCACCTCCCGGAGCGCGAGATCTATGTGCTGGATCGCGAGATCGACTGTTTCGCCGACTGCACGCCGCCACAGAATTATTTGCTGCTCGGCGACATCGAGGACACGCTTGCTTCCGGAGCCACCCGCTTTGGCGGACAGGTCATCCTGGCACATGCGGATATGGGTTCGTATGTCGAAGCGAACAATATTGCGACAAGCGCCAAGCTGAGCCGATGCCTCCCGGCGGTCCTTTCGCCACATGCTATCATCCTGTCCGATTTGCCGCTCGAACTTGCGGGGACCCGTTCGCTACCGCGTCCACCGGGCGCGCCCAAAGACACGTATTTTCTCTACGTCAATGGGCCGCCGTGATCCGCCGGCCGCAACGGATTAAGCCACAACTCTCCCACGCGATGTTCTCGATCATGGACGTCTTCCCGACATTCGCGAAGCTCGCGGGCGGCAACGTGCCGGACGACCGGCCGTCGGACGGGATCGATCAGCGCAACCTGCTGCTCGGCGACAATGACGCGGACGTCGCGAACATTTGCTGACATTGGTCGGCTCTGATCTGATCGCCGTCCGCAGGAAGCAATTCCGGGCCTATTTCGTCAAAGTGGCACCCAGCCGCAACGGTCCTCCCGGCGCAACTCTGCTGGGCGGAGCGGGAAGCGGCGCCGCGCCGATGAACGGCCATCCCCAACGCTTACGCCTCACCGTCCTGCTTCCTTGACCACCCGCCTTCCCTTACAATCCCTTCTGGACACATTGGAGTTCTGCCATGAGCGAAGACGCCTTCAACATGTCAATCCGCAAGTTCCTGAAGGAAGTCGGCATCACCTCGCAGCGCAAGATCGAGGAGACGGTGCGCGAAGGGCAGGCCGGCGGCCAAAAGCTGAAGGTCCGCATGACGCTGACGGCGGAAGGTACCGACCTCAGCCACGAGGTGACTGGCGAGATCGAACTTCCATAAGAAACATCAAGCCTTCAGAAACCACCATCCGCGCGCGAATGCGGCCTTAGGCCAGCCGACACTAACTCGCTCTTGATGCGACTTGAACCGCCGTTCAGCGCAGCGGTTAAGCAAGGAGCTCCCTCCCAAAAGACATGCCGCCGGTCATGCCTCTCGCTGGCATCGTGATAGGTGTCGCCTACGGATGGGCAACCGTGCCGCCAGAAGACATCATTTCCGCATCCTTCCCCATATGCGGATCGGGCGCTCGGACAACGTGCGTCGTGGATGGTGATACATTCTGGCTTGACGGCATCAAGTACCGCATCGCAGACATCGACACGCCCGAGATCGGCGAGCCGCGTTGCGCGGGGGAGAAGGAGCTCGGCGAGCAAGCGAAGAACCGCCTGCAATCTCTTTTGAATGCCGGTGCCTTCTGCCTGAAAGCGGGTCTGCGCGACGAGGACAAGTACGGCCGAAAACTGCGCGAAGTCTACCGCGGCGGGCAGTCGCTTGGCGCCCAGCTGGTCGACGAAGGGCTGGCGCACCGTTGGGTAGGCTTTAAGCAGTCGTGGTGCGGATGAAGTGTAATCGAAGCGCGGCAACAAAGGGCAGGCACACGCGGCCACATGGCCAAGCCGTCGACCGCTCCTGCTGGTTTGCCTCGTGCCATTTAACGACCAGTATGGTGTGGTGGGCCCGGCAGGACTCGAACCTGCAACCAGTCGGTTATAAGCAGACGGCTCTAACCATTGAGCTGCAGGCCCCACCAGTCCGACAAGAATTGGCTCACTTAAGCGCCAGCAATACTGTCGTTCCCAATGCTTCAGATGCTCTTCGACCCCGATTGACTACATGCACGGGCAGGATCATTCTTGATCTTTTCGTCACGGTCCTTGGGGCTGCTTCGATGAAGTGACAGCGACAGTTCCGTTGTGTGCCTGTCAAACGCTCGGTTCGGCCTGGAAGCATAGTTGGTGGGGCTGGCTTTCATGCATTACATTCGTGCCGCTGTCGTGCTCTTGCTCCTTTTTCTAAGCTCTCACGCGTGGGCCGAAAAGCGTGTCGCGCTGGTCATTGGGAACTCGGCCTATCAACACGCGCCACAACTCGCAAACCCGCAGAATGATGCCAGCGACATGGCGTCGAAATTGACAGGACTGGGCTTCGTGGTGGTGACCGGCCGGGACCTCGAGCTGACGGGCATGCGGCGGGCGATCCGAGATTTCGTGGGCAAGGTCGAAGGCGCAGACGTAGCGCTTTTTTTCTATGCCGGTCACGGGCTTCAGGTAAACGGCGGCAACTACATCATCCCGATCGACGCGCAGCTTAAATCAAACAATGATCTGGATTTTGAGGCGCTGCCGATCGAGCTCGTGCTTTCCGCGATGGAGCGCAATGCCAGGGTCAATCTGGTGTTCCTCGACGCTTGCCGCGACAATCCGCTCGCCGCCACGTTGGCCCGGTCTCTCGGAACGCGATCTATGGTGGTCGGGAGAGGTTTGGCGAAACTCGACACTGGGGTGGGATCCCTCATTGCGTTCGCTACACAGCCTGGAAATGTTGCCCTTGACGGCGTTGGGCGGAACTCCCCGTTCACGACGGCTTTACTGGAACACCTCGGCACTCCCGGGCAGAGCATCACGGATGACCTGATTGCGGTGCGTCGCGCCGTGTTGCAGGTCACCGAGGGCAAGCAGATTCCCTGGGACAGCTCCTCGCTGACAGGCCCGGTTGTTCTCAATCCGTCGAAAGTTCCCGAGGTGGCAACAAGCCCGGCGGTCACATCGGACACGGACAGAAGCGTGGAGCTCGCGTATTGGAATTCCATCAAGGATGCGACCCAAAAGAACTTTTTCGAAGCGTACCTTCAGCAATACCCAAGCGGCGCCTTCGTCACGCTTGCGAAGTTGAAGATCGCGGCGATCGAAGCGCGCGAAACGGAAGGGCAGACAGCCGGATTGGGACAGACTGACCGCAACCGTGCCGCCCTACCTCAAGTCACGGGCATACCACCTGAACTTGCGACAATCGAGCAAACCACATCAGGCTCACCGGAAGCAGGTGCTGCGACCGGCCAAATGGATGCCGGCGAACTCAGGCTGGCCACCCAACGGGAACTGGTGCGTGTTGGATGCCTGGAGCAGGTCGACGGCAAATGGGGTAACGGCAGTCGGAAGGCGCTGCAAGCCTATGCAGAACGGAGCGGGCTCAAGCTTGCATCGCTCACACCGACCGAGGAGCTTTTGAACGGTCTGAAAGCGGCGGGTGGTCGTGTCTGCCCGCTTGTCTGTGGCAGCGGAATGGAGGTCCGCGACAACCGTTGCGTGGCAGCGGGCTTAAGTGTGTTCGATGGCATGTGGAAGATAACAAGGCATGCAACGACGGACTGCGGCGATTGGCGCGAACTCTCGACGTCCGTTCTCGTAAGAAACGGTGCAGTTTCGTCCGCCTCTGGTTTCTCGGGAAAAATCGCCAGCAACGGATCTGTCAGTATTAGCCACACATTCGTTCATAAGGGCAGGAAAGGCGGCAACATTCTCACCGGGATGATAAAGGGGGACAAAGGGAAGGGCAGGTTTAAGGGAACCGGGGCGGGCAGCGGCTGCTCAGGAACTATCACCATGAGCAGGATGTGAGCTGAACCTTTTGACTGACCCTGGGGCTTCCATGACGGGCATCCGTCGACCCGGTAAGACAATGGCCGACCGTTGTTGTCGTCAACGTTGCCGCCGGCACCGCACTACAAGATATCCGGGCGACGGGGGCAGCCACGTCTTTCCAACCCGCCCCCGAGCGTGCGTGCTGTTACGCAGGAGCGCATTCCAGTAAGAAGGTGCGGCCCGGAAACAGCACAATCTTTCGAACTTCCGGCATCACGAAAGTCGGGACCAGGCGCGACATAAATTTCGGAGAGTGTCTCCCGTATCGCCCATCTATCAGGTTCTTGTTATCTGAGCAGACGGATTGCCCCCGGATTGTTGATGGTGTTGTCGGCAAGCGTCGCCTTGCAATCCAGCTTGAAGCTGCTGTTGCCGATCATGGTGATCTCCTGCGCGACGATGCGCACGCATTCGCCGCTCGCAGAGCCGCTGCCGGCATACTGGATCTCTTTCGATGCCGGCATGTAGATGATGCCCGCAAGCGATGAGGCGCTGTTGCCGTTGATCGTCGCCGTCGCCGTATTGTTCCTGGCGGCCACGATCGAGAAACCCGCCCAGTCGCCCGTAAGCGAAGGTGTCACCTTGAAGGTCGAACCGCCGTGAATGTCGAGTTGGGCGCCATTCATCAAGAAGAAGGTGACGCCCTCAGCGGTGATCACCGACTGGCTGGCGAACTTGAGCGGGGTGCCATCGATGATGTAGGAACCCGGCCGCAAAAGAACCTTGCCCTTGATTTCCAGGCCACCATAGGTACCGGGCTTCAGTTCGACGGTATAGCCGGCGGGCGGGTTGTTCGGCGTCTTGCTCGTACCGTTGCAGTCGCCATTGCCGCTACCGCCGCCGACGAAGTTCTGGCCGCATCCCGCGAGGCTCACCCAGCTCCCTGTCGTCGGCATTTTCTTCGACAGGAACGGGTCTCGGATCGGGGCTACCTCTTCCACCGCCTTGGGACAGGCAAGCGTGAGATGGGCAAGCGTCGCCGAGACTTTGCCGGCCGTATAAAGACACTCGGTCTTGAGCGTGGCCGAACCGCTGAGATAAATCGACTGCGGATCGGTCGAATTCGAGGTGATGGTACAGCCGGACGTATCGACCGTGGCGCTGCCGCTAACCTCGAAAGCTCGGGTTGCGGTCGAACTCAGTGCCAGCATGCAGGCTTCGCGCCCCGGCATGCGGGCGGCGACGCTGACGCGATCAATCGTATAGGGTCGAAGACCGAAGAAAAGCGGCGGGTATTTGTGCTGATAGGTCGCTGTCGCCGTCGTCTCTACACCGAGGGAGCCGAACGCAAGGTTGACTGCGTTGGAGGCCACAGGCGCCGAACTCTCCGAACCGAGCTCGTCGACGATTTCAGGCGTGCCGAAATTGGCGAAGAAGGTCTTGTTCGCCAGGTCCTTCGCCGTGGCTTCATCACCGTCGTCGCCATGGACCTTCAGCGCGGAAATGGCGGCCGCATCGAGTCCGTCCTGCATCTTGGCGGCCTCGAGATTGATCCGGGCGAGATTGATGGCGATGGAAGCGCCGGTAAGCAGCGGTATAAGCGCCAGAGCTGTCATGACGGCGAAATTGCCGTTTTCGTCCTTCAGGAAGCGAACAAACCCGGTCTTCAGATTGCTCAGCATCTTCCCCGATCCCTTCATTTCTACATTAGGGATAGATAATGTTGTCCGAGCTAAGAAGTCGTTAAAGGCGAACAGATGTAGTGCAGGTTCAATCACTCCGCGAAAAGCATTGGTCGCTTGTCCACGCAAATGGGCCGCGAATTCCATGGACGCTGGTTGCTTTTCAACGTCAGTCAATGAGGAACCCTAAAATTATGGGGACAAAGATAGTCAGAGACCAGAACGAAGGCGCAACCATGCCGAGTTACGGTGACGGCGCCACAACATAAAGTCGAGCAAATCTGGAAGGAATACTGACGAAGCCACGTGACCTTGAACGGCCGCTTGCCGCGCCAACGCTGTCAAGAAACAAGCTGCGCAACGTCATCGGGTTCATGTGCCGAGTTTGTTTCCGGTTGTGCGTCCAGGATCGCATAATGTATCGACTGGAATGCCAGCCCTGCGAGGAAGCGAATGGCCGGAAATGAGTCTGTGGCCATCTGCGTCCAATGGGGCGCTACGCCGAAAGACGAGCCTCAGCGAAGTGCGCCGCGGCTTCTTCCAATGCCTCCTCGGCCCACTGATTGAGACTCTTTCCCGAAAGTTCTGCAGCCAGGGCAGCTCGGCGGTGCACTTCAGGAGCAACACGAAACATCATCTTGCCTGAATAGGGCCTCTGAGGCTCTTTGCCGATGCTCTTGCAGGCCTCGAGGTAATCGTCGACAGCCTCATGGAACGCCTTCTTCAGTTCACCAACGCTGTCCCCGTGAAACCCGACTACGTCAGAAATGCCTGCAATCTTACCGAAGAACAGTTCGTCCTCCGCGTCGAATTCTATGCGAGCGTGATAACCATTGTAAGTCATAGTGTTCATGGTTCTACTCCAATTTGCGTCAGGAACTCGCGAGCATCGCGAACCTGATAACGCTTTGCCTCCTTGTCGGGATGAGGACGATGGAAGCTCGCGATTATGCCGTCCTTTTCGAACTTAACGCGAGAGCCGTTTCCTTCGATGACGTTCGCGCCGGCAGCCACAAGCAGGTTTTCTATAGCGGCCCACTCAATGGTTCCCGAGACCGGATCTCTGAATACCGCCGCGAGGGTCTTTTTCTGCTTGCTGTTCATGCTAGCAAATATAGTGGTGCTTGCTATTTCTGCAAGCGTTATTTCCGATGCTGATGCGACCTGACCCCGCGGCGCATTGGTCCGCGTGTTGGGGCCTTCGTGTCCGCAGTTCGATGGGTTCGACCTCTACCTGCGCACCCGTTACGCTGCTAAGGTCCGTGCGTTCGTCGCTTTCCTGGTAGAAAAGAGGCGACAGGCAAATACCCAGCGTGCTGAAAGCGGCCCAATGTGAGAACGCTTCAGGCCATGCTCGCGCCCCGAGTTAATCCGCAATCGGGACGTACATGCCGGTCTTGATATCCTTCAAGACGACATTGGTGTGAATGCGCTTGATCTGAGGGTTTTCGGACATCAGGTTGGCCGTAATCTCGTCGTACTGGCCTACGTCGCGCGCAGTGATTATGGCGATAAGGTCGACTGCGCCGGTCACATAATAGACCTGCTGAATGTGCTCTTGCTTCGCCAACCACACTCGAAATTTTGATAGGGCGTCGTAGTTTTCGCGTTCGATTTCCATTCCGGCAATGAACGTCATTGGGTTCCCGACCACCTTGCGATCGACGATCGCAATCTCTGCGGTAATGATGCCGGTGTCGCGCATCCGCTTCAGGCGACGCTGCACGGCGGAGGCCGAAAGGCCGACGATGTCGCCGATTGCTTCGGCTTTCATCTGACAATCGACTTGAATGATGCTCAAGATCTTGCGGTCAAAGTCGTCGATCAAATCCATGGTGTCATCTCTGCTCAAGTGCCTGGCGGACATTATGCACGGGGGCGTGCGACGAAGGTGCCGATTTCTGCCGGCTTTGAGGCCTTCTCCTTTGTCGCTCGGTTTGCGTGGATTCTGCGCATTTGTCACTGCTGCGTTGCATTGCGGCCTATTGTTTGGCCGTTTCGCAATCTTCCTTCTGCCGGTCCCGGTCGTCATGCTCTCCCCCATCGCCCATGATGAGGAACCGACATGGTACAGTACAACATAGCTCTTATTGGATTCGGCGGGGTCAATCGCGCCCTTGCCCAGCTTGTGGCCGAGCGAAACGACCTCTGGCAGTCGGAGCTCGGTTTTCGACTGAACATCGTTGCGGTTACAGACCTCAACCTCGGTTCGGTCATTTCGCAAAACGGCATCGATCCGCGCATGCTCGTCGAAACAAAATTCGAAAAGGGGGGCTTTGCCCGCCTTTCCGGCGGATCGGCCGAGGCTGACAATGAGAAGGTCATCCGGCAGGCCCCCGCCGGAATCGTCGCTGAAGCCACCTTCACCAATCCTCAAAATGGCGAACCGGCCGTTTCCCACTGCCGCTGGGCGCTCGAGAGCGGCAAACATGTCGTGACCACTAATAAAGGCCCGGTCGCGCTCGCCGCTCGCGAGCTTGTGGCCCTTGCCCGCCGCAACAACGTTCACTTTGAATACGAAGGGGCGGTGATGAGCGGCACGCCCGTCATCCGCCTAGCCAAGAATACGCTTTCCGGCGCCGGACTGAGCGCTTTTCAAGGCGTTCTGAACGGTACGTCGAACTTCGTCCTCGGTCGCATGGAGGCCGGGCTCGGCTTCGCGCAGGCAGTGCAAGAGGCGCAGGCGCTCGGATACGCCGAGGCAGACCCGACCGCAGATGTCGAAGGATACGACGTCCGACTAAAGGTGGTCATCTTGGCAAATGAACTGCTGGGCGCCGCGCTCAAGCCTTCCGACGTCTCGTGCCGGGGGATTTCATCGCTCACCGCGGCCGACATCCAGGCTGCAGCCAAGGACGGATGCCGCTGGAAACTGATCGGCTCGGCGGCTCGCCGAAAGGATGGGGAAATCGAGGCGTCCGTGGCACCGCGCCGACTGGACCTCGACCATCCGCTCTGCGCGGTGAACGGCGCCACCAACGCCGTTTCCTTCACTACGGACCTCCTCGGCGCCGTGACGGTTACCGGACCGGGCGCTGGCCGCGTCGAAACCGCCTATGCCCTCCTCTCCGACATCATTGCCATCCACCGCGGGTCACGCGGCAGCCTGGCGAAGGAGGCCGCTTGATGGTCAGCCCGAAGCTTCAGATCGCATCGAGTGCGGAGGAGATCACCGTTCTCAATCCTTTTGACGGCGCGATTGTCGGAACCGTTGTGGCCAGCAGCCCGGACGATGTCGGTTCGCTCCTGGCCCGCGCGAGACGCGGGGCCGCGCAAGCGCGGGCGCTGCCCCGGCACCACCGCGCCGCCATTCTGGAAAAGGCGGCACGGCTCATTGAGGGGCGGCGTGAGGATTTCGCACGCACTATCGTTTGCGAAGCCGGCAAAACCATCGTCCAGGCGCGCAAGGAGACGTTGCGCTGCGTGAACACGTTGAAGCTCTCTGCAGAAGAGGCGAGGCGAAACGCCGGCGAGATCGTTCCTTTCGACGCCTATGCCGGTTCTGAGGCGCGCCAGGGATGGTTCACGCGCGAACCGCTCGGTGTCATCGCAGCCATCACGCCCTACAATGATCCGCTGAACTTGGTCGCCCACAAGCTTGGTCCGGCTATCGCCGGTGGCAATGCCGTCGTGTTGAAGCCCTCGGAGCTGACACCGTTTTCGGCGCTCAAGCTGGTCGATGCGCTGGCTGAAGCAGGCTTGCCGGCCGGGATCGTCACTGTTGCCATTGGCGGTGCGGATCTCGGGCGCGCCATCGTGTCGGCAAGGGATGTGCGGATGGTTTCCTTTACCGGCGGTTTTGCGACCGGCGAGGCGATCACTCGCTCCGCCGGACTGAAGAAGCTCGCAATGGATCTCGGTGGCAACGCTCCGGTCATCGTCATGGCAGACAGCACGCTCGACAAGGCGGTGGAGGGCTGCATCTCGGGCGCTTTCTGGGCGGCCGGCCAGAACTGTATCGGCACGCAACGCATCCTCGTACAGACCGCCTGTTATGATCGTTTCCGCGAGGCCTTCGTAGTGGGTGTGGCCGGGCTTCGCTGCGGGGACCCGGACCGTGAGGAGACGGATGTCGGCCCAATGATTTCGGCGGCTGCGGCCGAACGGGCGGAAGCGGCGGTCCAGCATGCGCTCGATGCTGGCGCGACGCTCCTGTGCGGCCACCGGCGCGAGGGTGCGCTTTACCATCCGACGGTGCTTGAAGCCGTGGCGCACGACAACCCCCTTTGGCGGGAAGAGGCATTCGCACCGGTGGTGATACTCGAGCGCTTTGATACGCTGGCGGAGGCAATCAGCATGGCGAATGAACCAGACTATAGCCTGCACGCCGGCATCTTTACCAGCAGCCTGGCAGATGCACTAGAGGCCGCCGCCGGCATCGAGGCCGGCGGCGTCATGATCAACGATTCCTCGGACTATCGCTTCGACGCCATGCCGTTTGGCGGCTTCAAGCATGGCAGCATGGGGCGCGAAGGCGTGCGCTTCGCATACGAAGACATGACTCAGCCGAAGGTGATCTGCATCAATCGGAATTGATGCGGAGAAAACGCTAGCGATCGCCAAAATCTGCGGAAATGCGCTTCATACACAGCTAACTGCGCGGCAAAGCCGCGCACGCGATCGCTAAACTGCACCGCAACAAGCCACGAAAAGTGGGGGAACGCATGAAAACGGACATCTCCTGCGCGCTGCGCGTCGACGACGTATACAAGAGCTATGGCACGCACGAGGTGCTCAAGGGCATCTCGCTTGCTGCAAGGAAGGGCGATGTTATTTCCCTGATCGGCTCGTCTGGATCCGGCAAGAGCACGTTCCTGCGCTGCATAAACTTTCTTGAGATCCCCGATCGGGGCCGCTTCGTTATCAACGGCGAAGAGGTTCTCATGAAGACGGGATCGGACGGTCGCGCCCATCCCGCCAACCGGCGTCAGGTGGAGCGTCTACGCACCGGCCTCGGCATGGTTTTCCAGAGCTTCAATCTCTGGGCGCACATGACAGTGCTGGAAAATGTCATCGAAGCGCCCGTTCATGTCCTCGGCATGGGGCGCAAGGAGGCAGTCGAGAAGGCTGAAGCACTCCTGCAGAAGGTCGGCCTCTACGAGAAGCGCAATGTCTATCCGGCTTTCATGTCGGGTGGCCAGCAGCAACGCGCCTCGATTGCAAGGGCGCTGTGTGTCGATCCGTCGGTGATGCTGTTTGACGAGCCGACATCCGCGCTCGATCCGGAACTCGTCGGCGAAGTGCTGAAGGTCATTCGCGACCTCGCCGAAGAAGGCCGGACGATGCTGCTCGTAACCCACGAGATGAAGTTTGCCCGAGACGTCTCCAGCCACGTGATGTTTCTGCACCAGGGCCGCGTCGAGGAAGAGGGCCGACCGGAACAGATTTTCGGCGCTCCGGCCAGCGCCCGATGCCGCGAGTTCACAAGCTCGTCCCGCCACTGAACGTGCGCGACCGCCAATCATAAGAGAGAAAGGGAACCTACATGAAGACCGCATCCTTCCTTGTCGCCGGCACGATCCTTATCGCCTCTGCCGGCAGCGCAGCCGCCGACGTGCGATTTGGCATCATGAACGAAGCTTACCCGCCGTTCTTTACAAAGGACGCGACCGGCAAATGGGTGGGCTGGGAAATCGAACTGATGGATGCCGTCTGCGCCGAAATGAAGGAAACGTGCTCGGTCGTGGACATGTCGTGGGACGGACTGATCCCCGGTCTTCAGTCGCGAAAGTTCGACGTCATCTGGTCGTCCATGTCGATTACCGATGAACGCAGCAAGACGATCGCCTTCACCAACAAGTATTATAATACACCGAGCAAATTGATCGGCGCGCAGGACGGCAGGGGCGGCACCAGCGTCGACGACATCGCCGGCAAGACCGTCGGCATCCAGGTGTCCACGATCCAGACGGAATACTACAAGAAGCACTATGCGAGCGTGGCGTCCGAGAAGACCTATGCCACGCTCGACGAGGCGTTCCAGGATCTCGCTGTCGGTCGTGTGGACTACGTCTTCGGCGATTCCATTCCGCTGATGACCTTCCTGCAGTCGGACTTTGGCAAGGATTGCTGCGAGGACAAGGGCAACGTGAAGGACGATCCGCAGGTCCTTGGGCAGGGTATTGGTGGTGGCTTGCGAAAGGACGATGCCGAGCTGCTCGCGAAGCTGAACGCTGCAATCGCCGCCGTTCGAGCCAACGGCACATATGCCGCAATCTCCAAGAAGTATTTCGACTTCGATCCCTACGGCGAATGATTGAAGCGGAGGGGCGTCAACGTGGCGCCCCTTCAGCTCACTTCGGACAATACTCCCTCAAAAAGAACAGTGTGCGAGCCGCAGCGACTCGGACGCCGAGGAACCATTTCCTATGCCGACAAGTCCATCCATTCTGGAACTGCTTTCTCCCTATCCGCCAGGATGGGGCGGGGTGCTGCTTCAAGGCGCGGCCTCGACTATCCTGATTTCGCTTGGCGCGTACCTGCTCGGCATCATGATCGGGTTTGTGGGTGCGGCAGGAAAACTCAAGGGCAGCCGCCCGGTGTCCGCCGTGCTTGATTTCTATACGACTGCCGTTCGTGCCATTCCGGAACTGATCCTCATCATTGGCCTCTACTACGCCGGAACCGACGGCATCAACAGACTGCTATCCTCATTCGCTTTGCCGCCGATCGAGATCAACGGCTTCTTCGCCGCCGTTGTCGTGCTCGGGATCGTTCAGGGCGCGTATATGACCGAGGTATTGCGCGGCGCGATCCTCGCTGTTCCGACCGGCCAGATCGAAGCTGCCAATGCCTTCGGCATGCGACCTTGGCTGCGGTTCCGCAGGATAGTTCTGCCGGCGTTGATGCCGAACGCTCTACCGGGACTGGCCAATCTATGGATGTCGGTCACCAAAGATAGCGCCCTGATCGCCGTGGTCGGTTATCAGGAGCTGGCGCTTGCCACGCGCCTGGCCGCAGGCAACACCAAACATTACTTCCTGTTCTTCTTCGCCGCAGCCTTGATCTACCTGGCAATCACGCTCGTCTCCAACGTCATGTTCAGCAGTCTGGAAAGCTATTTCCGGCGCGGTCAGCCAAAAGCAGCCTGAAGGGACGGACTATGGATTTCTCATGGGTTTCCAACTACTGGCCGCTGATCGTAGCCGGCGCCACACAGACCGTGTTGCTGCTCGTGATCTCCGTCGGCTTCGGCTTCGTCTTGGCGATCGGCCTTGCGCTCGCGCAGGTGAGCGGTCCGCATTGGCTGCGCTGGGTAGCCAAAAGCTACTGCACGTGTTTACGAGGCACGCCCCTGCTCATTCAATTGTGGCTGCTCTACTACGGTATCGGGTCGCTGCTCCCGATGATCCCGGGGCTGCGCTCGAGCTTCCTTTGGCCGATCGTGCGCGAGGGGTTCTTCTTCGCGGCGGTGAGCTTCACGCTGAACTATGCAGCTTACGAGGCTGAGGTGCTGCGTGGTGCGCTGCTCGCAGTCCCGAAGGGCGAGCTGGAAGCCGGACAGGCCTTTGGCATGGGCCGATGGACATTGTTGCGACGCATATGGCTGCCGAGGGCGATCCGTATCGCGCTCCCAACAATCACTGGTGAGGTGGTTCTGCAACTCAAGGCGACGCCGCTCGCCTTCACCGTCACGGTGATGGATCTCTACGCCGTCGCCTACAAGATCAGGCAGGACACGCTCCTGGTCTACGAGCCGCTTGTCGTCGTCACGCTCTTCTACGTCTGCCTCACCATCCTCATCACGCGCGCCTTTCGGGTCGTCGAGATGCAGGTGCCGATACGGCGTTGAAGCTCGGAGCGCACTCCAAATCCGATGTTCAAAGGATCGATGGCGCCGCCCGTAAGGCCATTTCCTGGAAACCTCCGGGACCCAAATCGCAGGAGGACGCGATGACTATCTCGAAACTTTCAGACCTGCCAACGCACGGGCCCAACATGAGGGCGCCTGGCGCAAGGGCAGATCTCAGCCGCGACACGCTGGCGCTGAGCGCCGGGCTTGTCATCGATCCGTCGACCAAGGCGATCGCCCCAAATATCTCCATGTCTGTCAACAACCTGCTTGAACCGGGCAACGGAGCCTTTTCCGCAGATGGCGTCGATGATCTGACGGCTCTGCCATTTCTTTACGCGCGCTGGACCAACCCGACGGTTCGCCAGCTTGAAAAGCGGCTCGCCGCCTTGGAAGGGGCCGACGACGCGGTTGCGACGGCAACGGGCGTGGCAGCCATCGGCGCCACGTTTCTCAGTTTCCTGAAAAAGGGTGACCACTTGATCCTCAGCGACGTCTGCTATGCAGGCGCCAACGAACTTGCACGGCGCATCCTGCCGGATTACGGCATCGAGGTCACGCCGGTGAACATGGCACGTCCTCAAGATGTGGCGGCCGCCTTCCGCCCCAACACGAAGCTCGTCCATTGCGAAAGTCCGTGCAATCCGATCTTGCGCCTGACCGATCTCGGGGCTATTGCCGCACTCGCCAGAAAGCATGGCGCACTGATGTCGGTCGATTCAACGCTTGCGACCCCCGTCGCCACGCAGCCGCTGCTGCTGGGGGTTGACCTGGTCATCCATTCTCTCACGAAATTCATCAACGGCCATGGCGATGCCCTGGGGGGCGTTGTCTGCGGCCGTAAGGAACTGGTGGAGAAAATTCGCTCGCGCGCCGGCGTTTACCTTGGCGCATCGATGCCTGCGATGAACGCCTGGCTCATTTTGCGCGGCATCGACACGCTGTTTCCCCGCATTCGGACGATCTCCGAGTCCGCTTCAAAGATCGCGGCCTTTCTCCAAGACCATCCTTCGGTCGTGGCCGTGACTTATCCGGGGCTTGCCTCCCATCCGCAACATGAGCTGGCGAAGCGCCAGATGGACGTGTTCGGCGGCATCGTGACCTTTCAAGTGAAGGATCCGGGGAGGATGGCCCAGCAACTCGCCGGGCGCCTCAAGATTGCCCACTATGCCTTTTCGCTCGGCCACCAGCGCTCGATCGTCGTGCTGCTCGAAACGGATGAAATGATGAAGTCCACCTACCAGCTTACCGGTGAACAGCTCGAGGACTATTGCCGCTTTGCTGGCGACGGCGTGTTCCGCCTGTCGGTCGGTCTCGAAGCGACAGACGACCTAATCGATGACCTTGATCAGGCCATTTCCGAGTGAGGCAGGGCTGACCATGACAAAAATGCGCATCGAAACCGATCATCTTGGCCGACGGGAACTGCCGGCTGATGCCATGATCGGCATCCATACGCGCCGAGCAACGGAGAACTTCGACGTTTCCGGCATCCGGCTCCAGGATTTCCCCGAGTTCATCCGCTCGCTGGCGATGGTCAAGAAGGCCGCTGCGGCGACCAATCGGGAGCTGGGTCTTATCGATCCTGCGATCGCGCAGGCCATCGATCGGGCGTGCGACAGGCTGATCACCGGGGAAATCCTTGCGCCGCATTTTCCCATCGACATGATCCAGGGCGGGGCGGGGACCTCGACTAACATGAACGTCAACGAGGTCATCGCCAATCTGGCGCTTGAGGCGCTGGGGCGGCCGGTCGGCAGCTACGAGGTGGTCAATCCGAACGATCACGTGAACCTGAGCCAATCGACCAACGACGTCTACCCGACCGCCATCCGGCTGACCGTGTTGCGGGAAGGCGAAGTGCTGGTCGCGGCGTTGCAGGCCTTGGTCACTGCCTTCCGGTCGAAGGGCGACACCTTCGCAGGCATCGTCAAGGTGGGCAGGACGCAGCTTCAGGATGCTGTCCCGATGCTCCTCGGCCAGGAGTTCGAAGCTTTTGCCGAGACGCTGGAGGAGGACGTCGCGCATTTTCTGGGCACGGCTGAATTGATGCGCGAGGTCAATCTCGGTGGCACGGCGATTGGCACCGGCGTCAACGCGCCGCCTGGGTTCTCGGCGGCGATCTGCGCGCACCTTTCCATGATGTCCGGGATTGCGGTGAGGCCAGCGCGAAATCTGGTCGAGGCGACATCCGACACGGGCGCGTTCGTGACGCTTTCGGGGGCGCTGAAGCGCACAGCGGTGAAGCTCTCCAAGATCTGCAATGACCTTCGCCTGCTGTCGAGCGGTCCGCGCGCCGGTTTCGGTGAGATTCGGCTCCCGGCCCTCCAGGCCGGCTCCTCAATCATGCCGGGCAAGGTCAATCCGGTGATCCCCGAAATGGTAAACCAGATTGGCTTTCAGGTGATCGGCAACGACCTGACGGTCACACTTGCTGCCAGCGCCGGCCAGCTTCAGCTTAACGCAATGGAACCGGTCATCGTGCTCAACATCCTGCAGTCGCTGCGGCTTTTGGTGAGAGGCCTTGACGCGCTTCGTACCCGGTGCATCGACGGGATAGAGGCGGATGCCAAACGTTGTCAGGCGCTTTACGACGGGTCCCTCGTCCTTGCTGCCGCTCTCAATCCCTTCGTCGGATACGCAAAGGCCACTGCCTTTGCCGGCCGGGCGCTCGCAGAAGGCATCCCGCTGCGCGAGGCGGTCGAGCGCGACAGCGGGCTGAGTGCTGCCCAGATCGACGCGATTTTCGGCGCTGGTGTCGTCAAAAGCTGAAGGGACGGACAATGGCTGTTTTTACAGATCTATCGGAGGCCGAATGCAATCAGATCGCGATGGCCTATCGCCTTGGGCGCCTGACCTCGGTGATCGGCATTGCCGATGGCGATGCGGAGACCACCTTCCTTTTCCGTTCCGAGCGCGGTGAGTTCATCATTACCCTGTTCGAGAGCTTCGCCGACCCGTTTGATCTTGAGCGCGCGTTCCGTACGATGGAGACGCTTGCTGCCGCTGGCGTTCCCTGTCCCGCGACCTTCCGCACGGATGCGGGTGCGGCAACGATCACCGTGTCGGGCAAGCTCGTCGCGGTTGTTGGTTTTGTGCCCGGGGCGCGGCCAAGTGAGATCACCACCGGCAAGTGCCACGCACTGGGTATCTGCGTCGCGCGGATACACCAGGCGCTGAGGCGCGCAGTGGAGGCAGTGTCGGACGAGTTGCCAAGTGGAGCTGTTCACGGCGCTATCAATCGCGACAACGTGTTCTTTCTCGACGGAGAGGTGAGTGGTGTCATCAATTTTCGATTGCGGCGCGACGACGTTCTGATCACCGAACTCGCCCAGGTGCTGCTGCATTGGACCGCGAAGGCAAACGGTGCGCTCGACAGGACGCTCGCCGGCGCGCTACTGACCGGCTACACAGAAGTTCGTAGCCTCAGCGAGCTAGAGCAACAGGCCTTGCCGGGCTTCACCATGGCGGCCGCGGCGATCTCGTTTGCGCAGTGTGGCAGGTTTGCCGAACTCGAAGACGCCGCGCAATGCGCCTTCCGGTCTGCGAAGGTCGTTGTCGAGGAGATGCGGTCATGAAGCGCATCCTCGATCGGGCGGACGAGCGCATTCTCGCCGAGTTGACCCGCAACGCCCGGATCCCCCATGCGGAGTTGGCCGAGAAGGTGAACCTTTCGCGCAATGCCGTGCGCCAAAGGATCGAGCGACTGGAGCGAGATAGCCTCATCCTGGGGTACACGATCGTCGCAGGCGAGGGAAAGCCGCGTACCGCGGGGGTCACCGCACTGATGTTTGTCTACCGTCATGACCGCATGCGCGGTGGTGAGGTTATCCAGGCACTCAAGCGCTTGCCGGAGGTCGTCTCCTGCGACGTCATCAGCGGCGAGTTCGACCTCGTTGTTCGGGTCGAGGCGAGTGCGACGGACCGCATCCGTGAAATCTGGCAGGAAGTGTCCGTCCTGCCCGGTGTTCGGGACACGCTGACGGCATTCGCATTGTCCTCGATGATCAAGCGCTGACCGGGATGGGAAGGAAATCCATGAAATCCGTAAGAATCCTCGACGGCGGCATGAGCCGCGAGCTTGTCCGCCTCGGTGCGCACCTCAGGCAACCGGAGTGGTCTGCACTCGCGCTGATTGAGAGCCCGGCGATCGTTCGGCGCGTGCATGAGGAGTTTATTGCCGCAGGCGCCGACATCATCACCACCAACAGTTACGCGCTGGTACCGTTCCACATTGGCGAGGAGCGGTTCCGCTTAGAGGGCCGCAGGCTGATGTCCCTTGCCGGACGTCTGGCGCGTGAGGCGGCCGACGCGAGTGTGGACCGAAGAGTGCTCGTTGCCGGATCGTTGCCGCCGATTTTTGGCTCCTACGAGCCGCAGCGCTTCATGCCGGACCGCGTGCACGACTACCTCGGCGCGCTGGTTGAGGAACTCTCGCCGTCGGTGGATGTCTGGCTCGGGGAAACACTCAGCTTGGTGACTGAAGCCGAAGCGGTGCGGATCGCGGTGGCCGGCACCAGCAGACCGCTCTGGATATCATTCACGCTCGATGACGAACCGGGTGCCGAGCGCAGGCCGGCAGCGCTACGCTCCGGCGAAAGCGTGGAGGAGGCCGCGCGCTGGATCGCCGGATCTGGTGCGGCAGCACTGCTCTTCAATTGCAGCCGTCCTGAAGTCATGCGGCGCGCCGTCGAAGAGGCGGCCTCCGTTTTTGCGCAGGAACGGTGCACCATCGAGATCGGTGTTTATGCCAATGCGCTCGCCACTGAGGAGCAAGGCGCAGCAAACGAGACACTTCATGCGGTTCGCAACGACTTGTCTGTCGACGGCTACTCCAGCTTCGCCTGTGAATGGGCAGAGAGCGGCGCGACGATCATCGGTGGCTGCTGCGGTGTCGGGGCATCGCACATCCGTTGCGTCTCTGCCCGGTTCAAGGTGGGTGAAAGATAGCCTTCCTTTTCGGAGTGCATGGATCGCCGGTTCGATTCCCCTCAAGGCGACAGATTCGTGGTTGGCCTCCGAGGCTCTCGGTCACTTTGTCCGCATCGAAATCTGGGCAGCGTCCTGAAGTGCACGCTCTAATCTCAGTACGGCAGATAATGCGTCGTGAGGAACCGCGCTAGGATAATTGCTTGCATGGTGCGTTTTCAGAGGTTCTCGCGCGTGTACATCTCGAAAGGGACAATTTTCGTGTAGCTCGCTTTCGCGCCCTCCGACGCGACGGCAGCGATCATGCCTTTGATCGCCTCGTTGGCGAGACGTTCCAGGGGGTGGGCAATCGACAGCGTCAGAGCACCATCGAGTAGGGCGCTCTTGACGTTGTCCATGAGTTCGTAGCCGACGACAACCAGAGTGCCGGCCCGTCCGGTCGTACGAAGGGCGGCAAGCACTCCGCTGATGCCGCCGCCCGCCACGTAGAGGCCGGCAAGATCGGGATGCTGGTCCAACAATCGTTCAGTCATTTCCTGCGCAACCGCGGAGGATTCGAAGGTCGACAGCGGCTCAAGCAGCAGGAATTGGGGAGCGTGTTCCCTAAAATACGAGCGGAAGCCGGTTTCGTTCATCTCCTGATTCCGGTAGCGCGGATTGCCCATCAGCAGGCCAATCTTGCCGGGCTTCTTGCAGATGTGGTCGAAGGTCCAGGCCGCAGTGCGGCCGACTTTCCAGTTGTCGAGGCCGATGTAATGGATCTGACCAGTTGCCGCGAGCTGCGAGATCAATGCAAAGACCGGTATCCCTCGGCCCTGGATTTCTTCAAGCGCTTGAGTGACGACAGGATGCACCGCGGTGGTGATGCAGAGCGCGTCGCATTCGCTGGCGAGTGTCAAGGCACGCTCCGCGGTGTTCTGCGGCGCCAGGTCTTCGAGATGCTCGATCCTCAATTCGACCTCGACCGCCTCGACTGCAGCTGCGGCTTGCGACAAGGCGAGTGCCACGAGTTGGTAAAAGGGACGATGCGGCTGAAGAAGGATCACGCCAAAACGGTACTTCGGGCGCGCGGCGGCATTGCGCGCCTGGATCGCACCCAAGCCGTAAAAGCCGATGCTCTCGGCGGCCGCCTGAACCTTTTCCCGCGTAGCCGTCCGGACATTTTCCGCGCCTGATAGAACCCGGTTCGCGGTGGCAATCGACACGCCCGCCGTTTCTGCGAGATCGCGGATCGTCGGTCTCTTCATTGGCCCCCGTGATATAAAATGTATCATTTCGTCTAGGAAATGAGATGAATGACACGATCATCTAATGAGAGACAAATGCGCCTTGATTTAACACCCGTCAAGTTGCCATTGTTCGTTTCAGAGATTGGCGTGTGGGGAAAACAGAAGCCCAAACGCCTGGGAGAGAAATGCAATCGACATCGCGGGATTCTGTGCTTTGGGCCTTCGCCCGAAGAGAGCAGCTCTGTGCCCGGAGTAAACGTCGATGCCTTTTCTTCCTTGCGAGCAGCAAGACGCTTGTCGGGAGGCATGACGATGGATGATCTTAATTACGGAACCCGTAACAAGCGCGGCGACTGGGCGCCCAACGGGCGCATCGAGGTTGCGCCGTTCTGGGCCTGGCCCCCGAAGATTCCGTCCGTTCTCAGATGGTTGCCTGAATATATCTGGCCGTGGAACGCCTTCCACATGGCAACGGCGCTCCTCTACTGGTTCTATGTCGTTCCGGATGTCGAGGTGATGAAGGCGCTGGACTGGCAATGGGCGCTGTGGCTCTACGCGGTGAACGCGGCGGCGATCTTCGTCTTCTACGGTTCGGTCGAGCTCTTTTTCTACGTGAAGCGCAAACAGGGCAACCGCTTCAAATACAATGTGAAATTTCCAAGCGAGCAGCCGTCGGACGTCTTCTGGTTCAAGAGCCAGAACATCGACAACTTCCTGCGCTCGTTCTTTTTTTCGATACCGCTGTGGACGCTGGTCGAGGTGTTGTTCCTCTGGGTCTTTGCCAACGGCTGGGTGCCGTGGCTGAGCTGGTCAGAAAATCCGTACTACCTCGCGTTTCTCGTTGCGGCAGCCCCCATGATCCACGAGGTGCATTTCTTCATTATCCACCGGCTGATCCACTGGGGCCCGCTCTATCGCTGGATCCACTCCGTCCACCACAATTCGGTGAACCCTTCGCCGTGGTCCTCGCTCTCCATGCATCCGGTCGAGGGCTTCCTCTACCATGCCGTGGCCTTCTGGCACCTGGTGATCCCCTCCAATCCGATCGTGGCGATGTTCCAGCTTCATATCGCCGGCTTCGGAGCGGTCAACGGGCACATCGGTTTCGACAAGCTCGAGGTTACGGAAGAGACCCCGCTCGATACCCATGCCTACGCTCACTACCTGCACCACAAGTACTTCGAGGTGAACTATGGCGGGGACGGTCTCATCCCGCTCGATAAGTGGTGCGGCACCTGGCACGACGGCACCAAGGATGGCGACGTCCAGATGCAGGCGCGCTTCGCCAAGAAGAAGGAGCGCATGAACGCCAAGACGGCGCGCGCGAACTCGTGAGTTCACCAAGGCTTGGGCTCCGCGAGGAGGCGGTTCCCAAGGCCGAACGGTCGCCGTGACCCAGACTTCTAGCATTTTAACCCGCCATCCGGCGCAAGGGAGGAAAACCCGATGACAATGCCGACCACCATGACGAAAGCTTTCGCGACCTCGGTTGCGATCTGTCTCTCCGCCGCAAGCGTTGCGCTCGCCGCCGACATCGCCGTTGTCGGCGGAAAGACCGACGATGCTTTCTGGAGCAAGATCAAGAAGGGGGTCGACGATGCCCGCTTCGTGGTCGAAACCAACGGCGGCAAGGTCACCTATCTGCAGCTCCAGACTTACGACAACCTCGGACCGGATGCGGCAGGCCTGGTGCGCACAGCCATCAGCCAGGGCGTCACTGGTCTCGTCGTTCCCAACTGGGTGCCGGAAGCAGAGGACGAGGCGATCAAGGCCGCCGCCGACAGTGGCATCAAGATCATCCTCATGAATGCCGGTTCGCTCGACAAGGCGAAGGAGCTAGGCGCTATCAACTATGTTGGTTCGGACGAGTACCTCGCCGGTATCGCGGGTGGCGAATACTTCGGCAAGAACGGCCAGAAGAACGTGCTCTGCGTCAACACGCTTCCGGGCAGCGCCAATCAGGAAGCCCGCTGCAAGGGCGTGATCGATGGGATCACCAAGGCGGGCGGGACCGGCAAACAGCTGCCGCTGCCAGCAACGAGTTTCGGTGATCCCACCGCCATTGCCGAAGCCGTCAAGGCGACGCTGACGCAGGACGGTTCGATTGACGGCGTCATCACCATTGGTGCCGGTGACGCGGACGCGGCGGCGAGCGGCATCCAGCAGGCCGGCAAGGTCGAGAGCGTCAAGCTTGGCTCATTCGACTTCAACGAGGCCGGCCTCGACCGCATCAAAAACAGCGCGCAGCTCTTTGCCGTCGACCAGCAGCCGTATCTTCAGTCACTGCTTTCAGTCTCGCTGCTCGCGTCTCACATCGACTTCGGCACGGATCTTCCGGTCAAGCCGGTGCTGACCGGTCCGGGCATCGTCGATGCATCGAACATCGAGTCGACGCTCTCCGGCGTCTCCAAGGGCGCACGCTAAACCCGCGCGCTCGCTGGCCGCTCCCTGCACCTCCTCCAGGGAGCGGGCCCGTTACAACACGGCAAAGCCGGGAAGGGGAACCATCATGAGCTCGAAAACCGCAAGCCAACCACTCGCCATGGGGCAAACGTCAACATCTTCTAACGTCTCCGGCTTTTCCGTCGGCGGACTTTTCCGCAGACCGGAAGCCGGCGCCTTTCTTGGCCTGTTCGGCGTCTTCGCCTTCTTCCTCGTCTTTGGAAGCATCGATTTCCTGAAGCCGGCGGGTGCGGCAAGCTGGCTGAACGTCGCGGCCAATCTTGGCATCGTCGCCTTCCCGATCGGTCTTCTGATGATCGCCGGTGAACTGGACATTTCCATCGGCTCGATGATCCCAGCCGGCTCCATGACGGTCGCAATCATCTCAGGCTACTACGAGCTGCCGATCTGGCTCGGAATAGCTGCCTCGCTCGCTCTCGGCGTCTTTGTCGGTCTGGTGAACGGGATCCTCGTGGTCCGCACCAATGTGCCGTCGCTGATCGTCACGCTCGGAACCCTCTTTGCGGTTGCAGGCCTCGTTCTTGGACTGTCCGTTCTCCTCACCGGAACCACCAGTGTCGCCCTCAAGGCGCCCGCGCTCGCGAAGTACCTCTTCGGCCAGTTCGTCGCCAACACCTTCCAGGTGATCATCTTTTGGTGGCTGGCACTGACGGCGCTCTATGTCTACGTGGTTCACTACTCGCCCTGGGGCAACTGGATCTTCGCCATGGGCGGCGACAAGATCAGCGCGCGCAATGCCGGCATCCCGACGGCTCGTCTGACGATTGCACTCTTCGTGTTGTCGTCCACCAGCGCCGCCTTTGTCGGCATGTGCCAGGCGATACTCTTCAATTCCGCTCAGGTCTCGGCCGGCATGTCCTTCATCTTCAACTCGATCATTTCGGTGGTCGTCGGCGGCGTGCTGCTCACCGGTGGCTTCGGCTCCATCATCGGCATCTTCTTCGGCACGATCACCTTCGCCGTCGTCAACCAAGGCATCTATTTCACGTCCTTCGACCGCAACTGGTCGAGCCTCATCATCGGCGTGATGCTGCTTCTGGCCGTGCTGATGAACAACACCTTCCGCAGCATGGCGCTCTCCTACTCGCCGAAGAAGAAGTGAGGTCCGACATGTCCGCGCCCATCCTCAAGCTCAGAAACATCTGCAAGTCCTTCGGTCCGATCGATGTCCTCAACGACATCTCGCTCGACATCTGTCCTGGCGAAGTGCTGTGCCTGCTCGGCGACAATGGCGCCGGCAAGTCCACGCTAATCAAGACGCTTTCAGGCGTCTACCGCCCGACATCCGGCACGATGGAGATGGACGGCAAGGCCGTCGAGTTCAACGGCCCGCGCGACGCCAGCAGCCGCGGCATCGCGACGGTTCACCAGTTCGGCGGCACGTTCCCGCTAATGAGCATCGGTCGCAGCTTCTTCGTCGGCGTGGAGCCGACCAGAGGCTGGGGGCCATTCAAGGTATTCGACCGGAAGAAGGCAAACGAGATAGCCATCCATGCCATCCAGGACTTCGGGATCACCCGGATCGATGACGGCGACCGGCTGGTCGGTGGCCTTTCAGGCGGGGAGCGGCAATCGCTCGCCATTGCCCGTGCCGTCCATTTCGGCGCGAAGGTCCTGATCCTCGACGAGCCGACCGCCGCCCTGGGGGTGAAACAGGCTACCCATGTGCTCAGGATCGTCAACGAGGCAAAACGCCGGGGCCTCGCCGTCGTCTTCATCACCCATCAGGTCATGCACGCGATGGCCGTGGGTGACCACTTCGCGGTGCTGATCCGCGGCGCGATCGCCGCCGATTTCCGCAAGGGCGAGAAGACGCGCGAGGAAATCACCGACCTGATGGCGGGAGGCGAGACCATGGCGGAACTCGAAGCCCAGATCGACGGCTACATGACCGCCCATGACGGGCACGCGCCCCAGATTGCCGGTGCGGCGGTCTAGCCGGCCGCACTCCGAAGTACCGAAACGCACAAAATGAAATGCCAAAGGATGAAGACATGGGGACTTGGACCCGCGCCTGCGCAACCGACGATGTCGAGCTTGAGGATTTGCTCCGTTTCGATCACGGCGGACGCTCATTTCTGGTGATCCGCAGCCCGGAAGACGAGTTCTTCTGCATCGACGGGATCTGCACGCATGAACGGGTGCACCTTGCCGATGGCCTCGTCATGGACGGCATCATCGAATGCCCGAAGCATAACGCGCATTTTGACTACAAGACCGGCGAGGCGACGCGCGCGCCTGCCTGCATCAACCTCAAGTCTTGGCCGGTAAAGGTCGAGAACGGCGACGTATTCGTAGAGATCTGACGATATGACACAGTTTGCATTGGCCGCTTGCGCGGAAATGATCTGGCGGGATCGCTCCATCGAATGGAGGGCCTCGCGTCTCAAGGAAATGGGTTTTGGCGTCGGCCTATGGAACTGGCCGGACCACGATCTGGCGAAACTGGAGGCCACCGGCGCCACGTTCACCATCATGAACGGCTATCTCCGCGGGAGGCTCACCGATGACGACGGAGCGGCCGAACTCCTTGAAACCGCACGACAGACGGCCCGGATCGGAAAGAGGCTTGGTGTGCAGCGTCTCAATCTGCACGGGACCGGCCTTGGCGAAGGTGGGCTCCCAGTCCAGCCCATCGAGGTGGTAACAGGGGCGATGTGGCTGAAGGCGCGCGACACGCTTTGCCGTGTCGTCGACATGGCAGAGGAAGAGAGCGTCACCTTCACGCTCGAGAACCTCAACCTTCCCGTCGACCATCCGGGCGTACCCTTCGGTCGGGCCGAGGACACTTTGGTATTGGTCGCGAGCGTCAATCACCCGCGTCTGCGTCTCAATCTCGACCTCTACCATGCCCAGATCGGCGAGGGGAACCTGATCGAACTCTGCCGCAAGTGCCTGCCCTTTATCGGCGAAATCCAGGTGGCCGATGTGCCTGGCCGCTTTGAGCCCGGAACCGGTGAGGTCAACTGGAAGGGCATCGCCACGGCTCTAAAAGCCATGGGTTACGCCGGACCGGTCGGCATGGAGGCTTTTGCCTCCGGCGATCCGGAACTCGCGCTTGAATCCTTCCGCAACGCGTTCACGGTGTAACTTCGATGGTCCACAAGAATACCCGTCCGACTGTAGCCGACATCCGCGCCATGAAGGCGCGCGGCGAAAAGATCTCCATGCTTTACGTCACGACGCTCGAGGAAGCGGCGGCGGCCGATGCCGCCGGTATCCACATGCTCTCGATCGAAGGGCGCTTCTTTTCGCCCGAAATGCGCGAGGCGGCGGGCCGCTGCTTCGTGCAGGTTGGTCTGCCCTACGGCGGCTGGGGCAAGTTCGAGGGCCGCCCGCTTGCAACGGCTGACGACTATCTGCGTGCCGCCTTTCACTTTTCCGCCATGGGCGGCGACTGCTTCTACTGCGCCGCCTCGCTCGAAATTCAGAAGGTGCTCTGCGACAACCATGTGCCGGTCGTGGCCCACGTCGGGCTCATCCCATCCTACATCACGTGGACTGGCTTCCGTGCGGTCGGCAAGTCGGCGGCCGAGGCGGTCAAGGTCTTCCGTCACGTCAAGCAACTCGAAGCCATCGGTTGCTTCGGCGCGGAGCTGGAGGTCGTGCCGGACAGGGTCGGTGAGCTGATCTCGAAAAACACCTCGATGATCATGCTCGGCATGGGCGCCGGTCCGGGAGCCGATGCCCAATATCTCTTCGCCGAGGATGTGCTTGGCCATACCAATGGCCATAGGCCGCGCCACGCCAAGACCTATCGCAATTTCTCGGCCGAATTCGAGCGGTTGCAGAAGGAGCGCGTCGCTGCGTTCCGCGAGTTCATCGATGACGTCAACAAGGGCGTCTATCCCCAGCCCCAGCACAACGTCGCAATCACCGACACCGAATTGACCGCATTCAAGACCGAATTTGGTCTTTGATTAGTAAAGGAAAATCAAATGCTTAAAGTTGGCCTTCTCGGCGCGGGTCGCATCGCCTGCGTACACGCAACGGCGATCTCCAGCCATTCCGGCAGCAGACTTGTTGCCGTATCCGACATCAACATGGCCGCTGCCGAAAAGATCGCCACCCAATACGGCGCTGAGGCGCGCGACACGGGGGCTATTCTGGGTGATCCGTCGATCGATGCCGTGCTGATCGCCACGTCGACTGACACCCATTCCGATCTCATTGAAAAGGCAACGGCCGCTGGAAAGGCCGTCCTTTGCGAAAAGCCGGTTGATCTCAGCCTCGCGCGGGCGCAGGCCTGCCAGAAGGCGGTTTCGTCCACCGGTCGGCCCGTTATGATCGGTTTCAATCGCCGGTTCGATCCCAGTTTTTCGGCGCTCAAAAGGGCAACTGATGCAGGCGAAATCGGCAAGGCGGAACTTCTGTCGATCACCTCCTTCGACCCCGCGCCACCGCCTGTCGCCTATATCAAGGTCTCCGGCGGTCTCTTCCGGGACATGATGATCCACGATTTCGACATGGCGAATTTCATCATGGGTACACCACCGATCACTGTTACCGCGGTCGGTTCGTCCATCGTCGATTCAGATATCGGTTCGGCAGGCGACGTCGACACCGCTGTGGTGACGCTCACCTACGCCGATGGCCGCATTGCTGTCATCAAGAACAGCCGCCGCGCCGTTTACGGTTACGACCAGCGCCTTGAGTTGCTTGGCTCCAAGGGGCTACTGCAGGCCCAGAACATGCTCGAAAACACCGTCGTGAAGTCGACAACCGAGGGCGTGACCGGCGCAAAGCCGACCTATTTCTTCCTCGAGCGCTATATGCCCGCCTATGCGGCGGAATGGGCGGCATTCGTCGAAGCGGTGGGCGGCTCCAAACCGCTGCCTGTGACGTTGGAAGATGGCATTGCCGCCTTGGCAATGGCTGAGGCAGCCACGTTGTCTGTAAAAATGGGTGCCCCCGTTTCGCTTCGATCCGTTCTGGGCTGAGCCCCTGACCTTAAGCGGTCTTCGGGCCGCTTCCTCATGATGGAAAACGCAATGACGCACCATGTGATCATCGGCGCGGGCGAAGCCGGCTTGCGCGCTGCTGCAGCCTTGCGAGACGCGGGCGAGAGGCACGTAACCCTCGTCGGTGGCGAGCATATGCCGTCCTACGACCGGCCGGCCCTCTCCAAGCCCGACGGCGAAACGGGCCTTTTTCATCGCCCGATCGCGGTCGACCTTGCCGGATTGGAGGTCGTGCTCGGGCGAACCGCGAAGGGGATCGACCGGGAAACGAAAGCGGTCATCCTGACGACGGGAGAACGCCTGGCCTACGACCGTCTGCTGCTTGCGACGGGGGCGAGGCCGCGGCGGTTGGCCTGCGATCCCGCAGGTCATGCCTTGATGCTGCGCACCCTTGGCGACGCCGAGGCGATCTACGGCAAGGCGGACGCCGGGGGTAGCGCCATCCTCGTCGGCGCAGGCCTCATCGGTCTCGAACTGGCGGCGGAATTGACCCGCCGCGGCATGACGGTTCGTGTTCTGGAGGCCGGACCACGGGCGCTTGGTCGAGGCGTGCCCGCCGAAATCGCCGACGTGATCGTGAGCCGTCATCGCCGCTCCGGTGTGACGTTTGACTTCGACGTCCGTATCGAGCGCGTAGAACACAAGTCCGTGGTGCTCGCTGACGGTGCGCGGATCGAAGCGGATCTCGTGGTCGCTGCCGTCGGCATCGAACCGGAGGTTGGTCTTGCTGTTTCGGCCGGGCTTGCATGCGCCAATGGGATCGAGGTCAATTCCCGGCTCGTGACGTCGGATCCTTCGATCTTCGCGGCGGGGGACTGCGCAGTAATCGACCATCCACGCTACGGCCGCACACGGTTCGAAACCTGGCGAAACGCATGCGACCAAGGCGCCCACGCCGCCAAAGCGATGCTCGGGGAGGCCGCAAGTTTCGAGACACTACCATGGTTCTGGTCGGATCATTTCGATCTCGGCCTGCAGGCCGTCGGCTTGCATGACCCGTCACGGCGGTCCGCGCGCCGCGACTTGGCCGATGGGGGTTGGCTGCGTTTCGAGCTGGACGAAAACCACGTTCTTCAGGCGGCGGCAGGCATAGGGCCTGGAACCTCCGTCGCCCGTGACATCCGCCTCGCCGAGAAGCTGATCGAGAGGGGCGCTTTCTGCGCTCCCGAGGCGCTCGCCGATCCGGGCTTAGGATTGAAATCGCTTTTGAAGGTTGCGGCATGATGGACACCGTTTCGGACCACCATATAGACGGCAAACACTTCGCCGCGCAGCTCAGGGCCAAGATCGCAGCCGAGGTATCCGAGCTAAAAGAAATGTCCGGACAGGTTCCGGGGCTCGCGGTCATTCTCGTCGGCGACGATCCGGCAAGCCGCGTCTACGTCGCCAACAAGCATCGCCAGACCGTTGAAGCGGGGATGAAGTCCCTGGAGTTCCGGCTTTCGGAGCAGACGACGCAAACTGAGCTCGTCGCGCTCGTCCAACGCTTGAACGATGATCGTTCGGTTCATGGGATTCTCGTTCAGCTGCCGCTGCCTGCGCAAATCGAAGCCGACACGGTCATCAATGCAATCGCCGTCGAGAAAGACGTGGACGGCTTTCATGTCCTCAATGCCGGGCGTCTTGCGACCGGGCAGGCATCGCTGGTGCCCTGCACGCCGCTCGGATCGATAATGCTTCTCAAGGACCGTCTTGGCGATTTGTCGGGCCTTCACGCCGTGGTGGTCGGTCGTAGCAACATCGTCGGCAAACCGCTTTCGCAGTTGTTGCTTGCGGAAAATTGCACCGTGACCGTCGCCCATTCCCGAAGCCGCAATTTGCCGGACATCTGCCGGAGCGCGGACATTCTGGTCGCCGCCGTCGGCCGGCCGGAAATGATCAGGGGCGATTGGATCAAGCCGGGTGCTGTCGTCATCGATGTCGGCATCAACCGGCTGAGCGACGCGGATGGCGTGCGGCTCGTCGGCGACGTGGCAACTTCGGAGGCAGGACACGCTACCGCCATTACGCCCGTTCCCGGCGGGGTCGGGCCCATGACCATAGCCTGCCTTCTATCCAATACGCTGCAGGCGTTCAGGCAAAGCCTGGCGCGAGCCGCATCCTGACCTAGCGAGAGGACTTCCATGTCGAGTTTTGCATTGCGCGTGCGCTGCGCATCCACCCGTGGCATTGTTGCCGCCATCTCTTCCTTCCTGGCGGAAGAGCAATGCAACATCACCGACAGCGCGCAGTTCGATGACGCTGACACGGGCCAGTTCTTCATGCGTGTCAGTTTCCGCTCCGAAGGGGGGCGGGCGCTAGAAATGCTGAAGGATGGGTTTAAGCCGATTGCGGACCGTTTTGGCATGGAACTCGAATTCTTCGACGAGAAGGTCAAGCGCAAGGTGATCATCATGGTCTCGCGCTTCGGCCACTGCCTGAACGACCTGCTCTACAGGTGGAAAATCGGGGCTCTTCCGATCGACATCGTCGCGGTCATCTCCAATCACCTGGACTACCAGAAGGTCGTTGTGAACCACGACATTCCGTTCCACCACATCAAGGTGACGAAGGAGAACAAGGCTCAGGCCGAGGCCGAACAGATGCGCATTGTCGAAGAGACCGGGGCGGAGTTGGTCGTGCTCGCACGCTACATGCAAGTGCTCTCAGATCGCATGTGCCGGGAGATGTCCGGCCGCTTGATCAACATCCATCATTCGTTCCTGCCCTCCTTCAAAGGGGCCAATCCCTACAAGCAGGCCCTCGAACGCGGCGTGAAACTCATCGGCGCCACGTCCCACTACGTGACCGCCGATCTCGACGAAGGCCCGATCATCGAACAGGACATCGTCCGCGTCACCCATGGTCAATCGAACGACGACTACGTGAGCCTTGGGCGCGACGTTGAAGCTCAGGTCCTGGCTCGGGCGATCCACGCTCACATTCACGGTCGTGTTTTCCTCAACGGCAACAAAACCGTGGTGTTTCCGGCTTCGCCTGGAGGCTACGCATCAGAGCGCATGGGGTGAGTGGGCCTGCGCGGGCCGAATTGATCAGGTGCCAATCACGTCGGAGGGCGATGCAATGGCTAGTATCCAAACCGGTGAAAAATCGACAGGAACTCAACGCGGGGTGCCAACGCCAACCCTCAGTGTCGAGGAGATCAAGGTGAGAATTATCAGGCGCGAGATCGTACTACCGGCCGGCTTGAAGCAGACCATGCGGGCCTTGCTCCAGCACCCCGACCTCGTCGCGTTCGGCACGGCGAAGTCTGTCGCAGTGTCGTGCTCCGTGTCGACGTCGTCTGTGCATCGCTTGGCACGGCAGTGCGGATACGAAGACTTTGCGAGGATGCGCTCCGCATTTAGAAACCACCTCGTCCAACGGAGCCAGGGCTATGAGAAGTTCGGAGAATTTTGCTCCGCGACGTGACCGCGAGTCGAATTCCATCCACCCCGAACCTCAGCTCGTTGCCCACTCTTCTGTGTACGTTTCCGATTTGTGCGTCTGGGATCGCATAATGTATCGAGCGGAACCGGCTAGGCCGAGTGCTTCGACGTGGCCGCTAACGCTTCGATCATTAGAACAAGTCGCTGAAGGTCATCGCGTTTCAGAGCCTTGAGCGCAACGGCGATCCGATCTTGAAATTGCTCTTCGACCGTGCGGACCTTGTTTTCGGTGGCGGTCACCCCTAGTAATTCGTCGACGCTGATGCCCAGCACATCGGCTATCCGGACCAGAGTGGACAGGTCTGGCTCTCGCACTCCGCTAACGTAGTTTCCGTATCGGCGGTCACTCAGGCCGGCGCGTCGGGCGACCTCGGCGTTTGAAATCCCAAGTTGTTCCGCGCGGCCGCGGGCTGCAGCATCATATCGAGAGTTTCCCATTTCATTTCTCCTTGGCCTTAATTGGCCGAAAGAGAAACGATTGAGGCTGGCAGCCCTCGGGCTGCAAGCGGACCAGCGGCTTTCGTGCTGCAACGCTTTTAAGCCGCCAATCCGGCATGTATCTATTGCCTTGAAGGCCTTGGATGAAGTGGCAGCGGTGCTGGCGAGCGACGGGTGTGCCTTTGATCGCATTGCCAAGGCCATGGCGGTTTTTCAGCGGGAGTTGATTGCGCCATTTGGCGGCAGCGCTGATGCAGATGAGCTATTTGCCGCCAACGTGGCCTTGGCGGCCGATATTACGCTCGACGCGCGCCAGAAGCTTTTGAACCTGCTGACGCAAACCATATTGGCTGCTGCGCAGAAGGGCGAAATCGATCTTGAACCTCTGCAAGTGCCACCTGCGCAGCTGGCCAATCTCATTGTCGCTGCCAGGGATGGGATCAAGCACGCCCAAGGCGGCGGTTCCAGCCTTCAAGACGGCGGTTCCAGCCTTCAAGACGGCATCAAACTCTTCATGCGCCTCCTTCGACTGGCCGTAGCCGCCGTTCCGCTCCCCACCCCAAATCGGATCTCGTGAATGAAGAACCAGCCGACGAAGCGGTCATCCGTTTTGAGCGAATGACCGTTCCATGTTCATATTTCGGTTCGCTCAGCCAAAAGCAACGCATCCTCGATGTCCACACCGAGATATCGGACCGTGTTCTCGATCTTGGTGTGCCCGAGCAATATCTGGATGGCGCGCAGGTTGCCGGTTGCCTTGTAGATCATGGCCGCTTTCGTTCTTCGCAGCGAGTGCGTGCCATAGTCCGATGCTCGAAGCCCAATCGCTGTGACCCATTCATCAACCAGACGGCGGTACTGTCGCGTGCTCATGTGCCGCGAGTGATCGACCCGACTTAGGGGGCATGACCATCCGGCTGGTCAATGGCCTGGAAGCCTTTACTGAGGAAAAACAACATCTGGTTACTCCAATCGCCAACGCTCCAGCTCAGCCAGAGTGAAGCGCGGCGTAATGTGCTGCGGGCAGTTCCAGTCGAACGCCTCCACCGCGATGAGGACGAGACGCTCCACCCGAGCGGGATAGTCGGGTACGGTCAGCTTTTTCGCCAGCACCGGATCGTCTTCTGCATCGATGACGCGCATGTGACCATAGATTTTCAGGCGCCGCCGGTGCGCGTAGTCCATCAGAAACAGTGAGACGCGGTCATTGGCGCTGACATTGCCTGTCGTGATGTATTGCCGGTTACCGCGAAAATCCGCAAAGCCCAGCATCGATGCGTCAACCGTGGTGAGAAAGCCCGCAGGCCCACCACGGTACTGGACGTAGGGCCAGCCGGTCTCCGAGACACTGGCAAGATAAAAACCGTCGCGCGCGCCGATGAAGGCCGTTTCTGCCGGACCGAGGCGCTGGCTCTGCGCAGTTTCGTCTGCGTGAGCGCGCGCGATCCGCGCCCACTGCTCCGCGCTGCCATAGTGCTCCTGTGCGGCCGCTACGGAGGGCGTCGTGGCGATACTGAGATATCTGCTGCTCATTCCGTTCCTAACTTTCTAGAGCGCCGGAGCTAACTTCAATCCTGCAAGGCCCAGTCCGCCACCTCCCAGCGCATCTGCCCACGGTCGGCGACGACACGGCCGAGCCCTGGGAAGGGCATGTGCGTGGCGGCGATGAGTGCGCCTTCCGAAGCGGCGCGAGGGAAAAAGCGGTCGCGCATTGCCTTGGCCGCTGCACGGTCCTGCTCGAACAGGAAGAACACGTCGGTCGCCCCCGGATGCACGACCGGAAAGATCATGTCCGAGACCATGATGAGGCTCTTCCCGTCATCCTCGACCCGCACGCCGATATGGCCGGGTGTATGGCCGGTCAGGTCGACAATTGAGACGCCGCGCACAATTTCGCGTTCTCCGTCAATCGCCTGGAGTTTCGGGTAGAGGCGCACCACCTCCTCCGCCATCTTAAAGCTGGTTTGCAGATAGTCGGGCGCGCCGCTGCGCTTGGCCGGGTCGGTCCAATGGGTGACGTCGCGACGATCGATGTAGAGCTCCGCCTTTGGGTAGTTGTTCTTGCCTCCGGCGATCAGACCGCCCATGTGGTCCTGATGCATATGCGTTACGATCACCGCGTCGATCTGGTCGAGCTGCAGGCCAAGCGCACCGAGCGCCTGCGGCAGTTTGCCGGTCTGCCCGATCGAGCCCGCTGCACCGGCATCGATCAGGATGCGGCGCTCGCCATCATCGATGAGATACTGGTTGAAGAGGAACCGCACCCCACTCGGCCGGGCGGTGAACTGAGCGGCTGCGGCCTGCTCCACCTCGGCCGGCGCGCGTCCCGGAAAATAGTCGAAGGGCATGTCGGCATACCCGTCTGTCAGCGCCGTCACCGTGAAGCGACCGATGCGGATCTGCGCCAGCGGCGTAATGCTGACCGGCGTTTTGGCGGGATTCTGCGCGGCGGCAGGGGCCGGTGCGCCACTGATCAGTCCTCCCCCAAGGAGGCCGAGAGGAAGAGCGCTGGCAAAGGCACGACGTGAAAGTTGAGGCATGACGTCTTTCTCCTGATCATTGGCAATACGGGGAGCCGGCCGGCGTCCCCTGGATCGACGCAAAAGCTAGGATATCCGAAACCCATAGGGTATCCTGCCATTTCAGGAACTTTCCTCTCAGTTTCCGGAAGGATACGATGGATCGGTTTGAAGCGATGTCGGTGCTGCTGGCGGTGGTGGACGCCGGCAGCCTCTCGGCTGGATCGCGGCGATTGCATGCACCGCTCGCCACGGTCAGCCGCAGGGTCGCGGATCTTGAAAAACACCTTGGCGTGCGCCTGGTCCTGCGCACCCGCCGTGGCCTCTCCTTGACGGACGAGGGGCGCAGCTTCGTCGCCGCGTCACGTCGTATTCTGGAGGAACTGGACGCGGCAGAGCGGCAGGCCAGCGGCGACTATGGCGCGCTGCGTGGAGGGCTGCATGTGACCGCACCGATTGCCTTCGGCGAGCGCCATCTGCTGCCAATAGCTCTGGAGTTCCTGAAGGAGCAACCCGATATCAACCTGCGTCTGACCCTCGCCGATCGGCAGCTAAGTCTGGCAGACGAGCACGTCGATGTGGCCCTGCGGATCGGACACTTGGCGGACAGCGCGCTTATCGCAACGCGCGTCGGCGCCGTCCGACGGGTGATCTGCGCGAGCCCCGACTATCTTGCCCGCCGAGGCGTTCCGCGTCAGCCGGAAGACCTCAGCCAGCATGACGGCATAAGCTTTCAGGGCTTTGCGACCGCGCCGGAATGGCGCTACCGCCGGGACGGCGCGGCCTTTGCCATCGAGCCGCGCCCCAAATTCGCGGTCAATACGACGGAGGCTGCCATTCAGGCTGCAATAGCCGGTATCGGCATTATCCGTGTGCTGTCTTACCAGATCTCCGATCAGTTGCGCTCCGGCGCTCTGCACGAATTGCTGACGGACTTTGCACCGGAACCGCTACCTGTGAACGTTATCCATGGACCAGCCGATCCCCTGCCGCTGAAGGTGCGGTGCTTCCTCGACTGGATCGTCCCAAGCCTACGCGCGCAGCTGGCTTACTAGCGTCCCGCTTCAGGCGCACCACCGTTGATGGCAGTGAGGCGCACCGGTGCGAATGCTGCAAGATGCGGCTGTCCTTCCCTAAGCGCCTAACATGTCTATGCTCCGCAGCGCATCCTCAATATCTCCTTCGGCCAAGGTTAGGCCGCTTGGAAAACGTATGTGAGCGGTGAGAGGGGCCGTCATTTCTTTGGCGAAGCGTTCCCAGGTAGGGTGTCTTTTCACCAGATCGAAGTCCACGATAAGCGGCGACTATGGGAATCAAGAACTATCTGATCGAAGGCGGTTCCGGCACTGGGAAAACGTCTGTCGCTACCGAACTGGAGCGGCGGGGCCACCATGTCGTCCATGGTGATCGGGTCTTGGCCTATGTCGGCGACCCCGAGACGGGCCAGGCACTCGCAGGACCACCCGAAGGCGCGGACCGCATTGTTTGGGGATACGCCCACTGGATCTGGCGCGTCGACAAGGTCCGCGCTATTGCTGCCGACACCACCCATCCCGCCACCTTCTTCTGTGGCGGCTCGCGCAATTTCCACAAATTCCTGGACCTTTTCGACAAGGTTTTCGTGCTCGATATAGACGTTGAGACCTTGAACCGACGATTGGATGGGCGGCCAAATGAGCCGGGCTTCGAGCCGGCCGAGCGGACGCTGGTGCTCCGTTACCATCATACCCGGGAATATCTTCCCATCGGCATCAATATCGACACGACGGGTACCGTCCCAAGTGTCGTCGACGATATCCTCGCTCAACTCACCTGATGCCCTGAAAGTATTGAGAATGGGACGGAAAGCACTCGATTATTGCGGGAACGCTAGCCGCCTGAACGGCTCACAGGCGGCATTATCCTTTCGTGGTCGACCGGCAGCTCTCAGAACGAGAAACCGGGTGTCTTAACGACCGACAAGGGGACGCAAAGCGGAAACCATTTCCACTTTGGGGCCGGTTGCGGATTGGCGGGTTCTGGGAGCCGACCTACCAAAGCGGTCGTTCCCGCGTCTTGGGCGAGCCTTAGCTTTTGGCCCGAAGACGACCTTTAGCTTCGCTGCTCTCGACGGCGGTAGCGGGTGGAGAGCGGTCGTCGCCAAGCGGATCCCCGTATGACGTGTTCGGGCCGCATTCCGGACGGGCGGATTCCTGGCGATGAGGATCGCAAAAGGTTAACTGCGGCCGGGTGGTGAACTGACCGAAGCTGGAACTGATTACCCCGCTACATTGTATATCTCGGCAAGGTCGCGTAAATCCCAATTCCCGCCAGACAACACCGCGCAGACTTTTTCATCGGGCTTGACGTCTATGCTGCCCGCCAACAGTGCTCCGACGCCAATCGAGGCAGCTGGTTCAGCGATCAATTTCGCATCCTTGGCAAGAGCACGCATCCCGGCGATGATGTGCTCGTCTTCAACAAGAACAATCTCGTCCACATACTTTTCGATAATCGGATAGGGGTTTTGACCCGGAACGCTTATCCTCAAGCCATCCGCAATTGTGTTCTTCAAGGGAAGCGATGTGCGCTCCTTGTTTATCCGGCTGTGAAAATACTTCGGTGTCAAGGCAGGCTCTGCCCCGATAACGCGCACCGATGGTTTCGTTTCTTTGATGGCGGTAGCGATACCCGAGATTAGCCCGCCGCCGCCTATGGGAACGATGACCGTATCTACATCGTCCAGGTCCTGCAGTATTTCACACCCGATCGTTCCCTGACCGGCCATCACGATGGGGTCCTCAAAAGCGTGAACAGCCGCGTATTTGTTTTCTGCAGCGATCTCATACACCCTTTTCCATCTGGCGGCGGTGTCGCCATCGAAAAGAATGACTTCTGCCCCGAGGGCCTTTGTGTTTTCGATCTTGATTTTGGGCGTGGTGACCGGAAGGACCAATATCGCTTTTACGTCCAGCATCCTGGCGGCATAAGCAAGCCCTTGGGCATGATTGCCCGACGACGTCGCGATAATGCCGTTTGCGATCTCTTCTCTCGAGAGCGAGAGAGCCTTGTTCAGGGCGCCGCGGATCTTGAAGGCGCCAGTAATCTGCAGGGTTTCCGGTTTGAGATATAGCTCACAACCAGCGGCCTTCTCAATTTTGTCCGCGCGCAAGAGCGGCGTGTGCCTGATGTGCGGTTTCAGCCGTTCCTGAGCTTCACGGATGTCCTGAATGGTGGGATAGCTGCGCATGGTCATTACTCAAAAAACTGAAAGAAGTTGCCGACGTTTCTGGCTATTGCATTCTGATAGATTTTGCTGGCTGTCGTATTGTCTTGCATGGCCATCCCCGTGGAATCGAAAACCGTGATTTCGTCATCACTTTCTCGTCCCGGCTTCCATCCCAACAATACCTCGCCGATTTCGCCATGGATGTTGTCTTTGGTGATGATGTTTTTATTCAACGGGTGCCAGGTCTCGCCCTTTTCTGTGCATTGCGAGATCGAGTCGACGATGATTTTCGCGTTCCTGAAGAGCTCCGGATCCAGCTCCTGTTTGCCGCGTTGATCTGTGCCGATTGCAACGATGTGTGTACCGGGCTTTACCCAATCCGCTTCCACAAGCGACCCTTTCCCCCGGGTCGTCGTGATCAAGACATCGGCCTGCTCAACGGCTTCTTTTTTTGAATTCGCTACAATTACAGGAATGCTGAACTCGCTTTCGATATCGGTCTTGTATTTGGAAAGCGTATCCTGGGTGCTGTCCCAGGCGAGGATCTCTTCGATCTTCATGATCTCGTTGATGGCCCGGATTTGCATCCTCGCTTGATTACCTGTGCCGATCGACGCGATCGTCCTGGCGTTCTTTCTCGCCAGTGCTTTGACGGAGACGGCTCCCGCCGCCCCCGTTCTGAGGCCAGTGATCAAGCTTCCATCCATGATGCAAATCAACGCACAGCTCCTGGCATCAAACAGGAGAATAGTGCCCATGCTATTCGGCACGCCGTGTTCTGCCAGATTGTTGGTGAACCCTCCAGAGTGCGCTTTCATAGAGATGATTTCATTGACTTTGTGATAGCCAAGCTTGAAGTCGATTTCCCCACGGAGAGAGGGGAGATGTATCCCGATATAGTCAGGCTGTTCCACCTGATCGCTACTGAAGGCCTTGTAAGCCTCTTCCACCGCGCCGATGACTTCCGTCATGCCGATTAGCCGCCTTACTTCATCCTTCTTAAGCAGCAGCGTTTTCATGCATGACCTCTCTATTTTTGGCTTCATGGGATGCATCGGCACAGCCCACCCTGTACCGCAATCACCATAGTGGGAGAGCGGGGAGACGAGTGGCCGCATTCGCCGTGACCTGAAGCAGATTGTTTTGTATCGCATAGGGGCTTTGGCAGAGAGTTGCGGCAGGCGTCTGGCCGCGCTTGGGCGTCAGCGCGTAGGCTTCGCCACGCACGACAAGGATAAGTTCAAAGGCTAGACGGCGCTTGCAGGGAACGGCGCCAGAAACGGATAGGCGAACGTAACCGCTTTCCACAACGCATTGCAGCCTTTCCGCATCGCGTACAGAATTGGCCGCTTGGGGTCGAATTGCGTCAGAGCGCTTCTTCGCGCTCCGAATCCAGGCGAGTCCCATTATGTGCTGGAACGATCAAGGTACTCCACGACTGCGGTGCACACTGCGGTGTTCACCTAAGCCGCAAGGGGCTCGCCTTCAATTACTGCCCCATACGCCCATCAGCATCTTGAGAAACCTTTCCGCGGCCGGAGACAGGATGCCGCCCCGACGGCGGACCACCCCGATGGTACGCGATATCGCGGGATCGCCAATGGGGCGTGTGATCAAGAATGGATGGTCACCCTGCGGGGTCGCCATGCGCGGCAGGACCGAAATTCCGAGACCGGCCTCCACCAGACCGAGGGAGGTGGACAGATGGGTCACCTCGTAAAACCAACGCAGCTTGATATTCGATTTTGCCAGTGCTGCGTCGAGCAAGGTTCGGTTGCCGCTAGATCGATGAACGGTAATCAGATGGTAAGGCTCGAGGTCTGCCCAGCCGACCGAGGGTTTGGCGGCAAGAGGGTGATCCTTGCGCGCTGCCAGCACGAAAGGATCTTCCACGAGCCGGTCAAAGATCAAGTCCGGATCCGATGTGCCTATGATATTGATGCCGAACTCCACCTCGCCGCGTGCCACGGCCTGGAGGCCGTCGGTCGCCGGCAGGTCGAGGATGCGAAAGCGGATGTTGGGATATTCCTCGTTGAACTGGCGAATGACGGTGGGCAGAAAGTAAAATGCTGCGGTTGGGAGGCAGGCGATCGTCACCAATCCGCCTCGATTGGTACCAACGTCGCGTACGGCGAACAAGGAGCCGTCGAATTCCTCCAACATGCGTCGGACAAGAGGAATTAGTTCTGCCCCGAGGGCCGTCGCCGACACATGCCTCGTCGTTCGCTCCAGGAGCGGTGCTCCGATCGCCTGCTCCAGCTTCTGGATCCGTCGGCTCAACGCCGGCTGCGACAGGTGCAGCGCATCGGCGGCGCGATGAAAGCTCTCCAGCTCTACCACGGTCAGAAAGGCTCGAAGATCAAGGATCTCGCAATTAATGTTCATCTTGCATCAATTTCCCGATTCTTAGCATTTCACAAATCAACCGTACTTCCGATAATTGGATCAAATAGGCCGGATTGATACGGCGATGACATAATTCCAATGGAAGCACAAGCGATGAACGACCTACTGGCGATCCCTTGCGTCCTGATGAGAGGCGGCACTTCAAAAGGTCCGTTCTTCCTGGCAAACGATCTTCCCGCGGAGGCGAGCGAGCGGGACAAGATCCTGCTGTCCGTCATGGGTTCGGGTCACCCGTTGCAGATCGATGGCATCGGCGGCGGCAACCCGGTGACGAGCAAAGTGGCCATCGTCGGACCTGCCACCATCCCCGGTGCGGACGTGGATTACCTCTTTGCGCAGGTGCGGGTCGACCAACAGCTCGTCGACACGTCACCGAACTGCGGCAACATGCTTGCTGCGGTTGGCCCTTTCGCCATCGAGGCGGGTCTCGTTCCGGCCCGAGGCGAAACGACGCTCGTCCGGATCCATAACGTCAATACCGGCAAGATGATCGAAGCCGACGTTCCCACGCCGAATGGCAACGTCTCCTATCTCGGCGAAGCGGCGATCGACGGTGTACCGGGCAGCGCAGCGCCGATCGCCCTGACCTTCATGGACGCAGCCGGCGCGCGTACCGGACAGCTTTTCCCCACCGGTAAGCCGATCGATTGCATCGACGGTGTGGCTGTCACATGCATCGATTGCGCCATGCCGATGATGTTGATCGAGGCAGGCGCGGTCGGCGCAACAGGCTTCGAGTCAGCGGCTGAACTCAATGCTGATAAGGAATTGCTAGAAAGGCTGGAAAAGCTGCGCATCGCTGCCGGAGAACGGATGGGCCTTGGCGACGTGCGGAACCAGGTGACCCCGAAGCCGGTGCTCATTTCCCGGCCAACGTCGGGAGGCGACATCAGCGTACGGTATTTCATGCCGCACCAATGTCATCCTTCGCTGGCGACGACTGGGGCCGTGGGGATTGCCACCGCCTCCATAAATGAAGGCACCGTTGCTTCCCTTCTCGTCGGCACGCGCAAAGCGCCGGTGGTGTTGTCGATTGAACACCCGAGCGGCCACCTGGACGTCAAACTTCATGAAAGGGACGGCAAGGTCGTTGCCGGCATCCTTCGCACCGCCCGCCGGCTGTTCGAAGGATACGTCTTCGCAAAACCTGTCTCGCAACTGGGTTGCGCGGCATAATGATCGTGGCCGCCGGGAGGGCGCCACCAACAGGAGGAGAATACCATGCGCAAGCTCATGCTCGCCCTCGCGGCAACCGTCGCCTTTGCCGGTTCCGCGTTCGCGGATCCCGTCCGCATCAGCGTCGGTTCTTATAATCTCAACAATCTTCCCTTTCCGGTTGCACAGGGTCTCGGCCTTTATGAGAAGGAGGGCCTGGAGGTGACGGTAGAGAACTTTGCGTCGGGCGGCTCGAAGACGCTCCAGGCGCTCGTTGCCGGCTCGACGGATATCGCCGTCGGCTTCTACGACCACACCATCCAGATGCAATCTCAGAAGAAGGCCGTCGTGGCCTTTGTGCAGCTCGCCCGCAATTCCGGGCTGGTGCTGGCTGGTGGCAAGGACAGCACGTTCGACCCGGCAAAGCCGGAAACGATCAAGGGCGCGAAAATCGGGATCACTTCGCCGGGCTCGTCTTCCGATTTCTTCGTCCGCTACTACCTGCAGCGCAACGGCTTGTCCGCGGACGACGTCTCGCTGATCGGCGTCGGCTCCGGGTCTGCCGCCGTGGCGGGCCTTGAACAGGGCAAGGTCGACCTCCTCGTCAACTACGATCCGGCAGCGACCTTCATCGAGGCCAAGGGCGTCGGCAAGATCCTGATCGACGGGCGCAGCGACGACGGTGCCAAGGCGATCTATGGCGGGATTTACCCAACCTCCGTCCTCTATGCCACGCAGAGCTATATCGATGAAAATCCGGAGACCATCCAGAAGGTCACGAATGCGACGGTCAAAGCGCTCGAGTGGATGAATAGCCACTCCGCGGAAGAGATCGTCGACAAGCTGCCGAAGGAATTCATCTCCGGCGATCGTGACACCTACGTCAAGGCGGTCGAGAACGCGAAGGCGATCTTTTCAAAGGACGGCCGTATCAACGAGGAGGATATCAAGACTCCGCTCGCCGTCCTGAAGAGCTTCAACGAAAAAGTCGCCGCTGCCGAAATCGACCTTACGAAAACCTACACCAACGAGTTCGTCGGCAAGGTCCCGAACGTCGCCGCCAACTGACAGGAGGAGGTCATGGCATTGGCCGTAGTGAATACCGCACCCCCGACGGACAGACCCCATCAAGCAAAGCCGATGGTTTCCATCGACTCGGTCACCATGTCCTTCGGTGCCTACGTGGCCGTGCAGGATGTGAACCTGAGTGTTTCCGATGGCGAGTTTCTCGCCATCGTCGGACCTACCGGATGCGGCAAGAGCACCATACTCAATGCGATTGCCGGCCTGTTGAAACCTGCGAGTGGCACTGTATCAATTGATGGTCAGCCGGTGCGCGGGGTCCAGAACGACATCGGTTATCTGTTCCAGCAGGATGCATTGCTTCCGTGGAAGACCGCGATCGAGAACGTGGAACTCGGTCCCATGTTCAAGGGTATCGGCGCTGCCGAACGTCGCGAGCAATCGATGAGATGGCTGGCGAAAGTCGGACTGAAAGGGTTCGAACATCGCTATCCGCATCAGCTTTCCGGCGGTCAACGCAAGCGCGTGCAGATGGCGCAGGCGCTGATAACTGGCCCCAAGGTCATCCTGATGGACGAGCCGTTCTCGGCGCTCGACATCCATACCCGCCACCTGATGCAGAATGAGCTATTGCGGCTTTGGCAAGAGGAGCGGCGTGCCGTGGTGATGATCACACACGACCTGGAGGAGGCCATTGCTCTCGGCGATCGGGTCGTGGTGCTTGCCGCCGGACCACGCTCGCGCGTGATCGACAGCTTCCCGGTCGATCTCGAACGCCCGCGCGATGTCGCCGAAATCAAGCTCGATCCGCGCTTTATGGATCTTTATCGCAACATCTGGTCGTCGCTGCGCGGTGAAGTGGAGAAAAGCTATGAACGCCATGACTGAACGTTTAATCCAGGCCGTGCTGCTGGTGACGGTTGTGGGCGGCTGGCAACTGGGTGTCGAAGCAGGCGTGATCGACGTCTTTTTCTTCCCTGCGCCTTTCGACATCATGAAACAGATCGTGGCCTGGATCATCGATCCAGGCTTCTATAAGCACGTTTCGATCACGCTCACAGAGACGGTGCTCGGATACGTGATCGGTACCGCCCTCGGCGTGGCGGCCGGCGTCTGGCTGGGGCTTAGCCGCGGTGCCTATCGCATCCTCGACCCCTTCATAAAGGCGCTGAACGCCATCCCCCGCGTGGTGCTCGCTCCGATCTTCGTGCTTTGGCTCGGCTTGGGGCTCTGGTCGAAAGTGGCGTTGTCGGTGACGTTGGTTTTCTTCATCACCTTCTTCAACGCCATGCAGGGCGTGAGGGAAGTCAACCCGGTGGTACTGGCGAACGCCCGGATTCTCGGGGCCAAGCGCTCAAGCCTGCTGACCCACGTCTATTTCCCGGCGGCGGCCAGTTGGATTCTGTCTTCGTTGCGCACTTCGGTCGGCTTTGCCGTCGTCGGGGCGATTATCGGCGAGTATCTCGGCTCCTCCGCCGGCCTTGGTTATCTGATCGCTCAGGCCGAAGGCAACTTCGACGCGGTCGGCGTCTTCGCCGGCATCATCATCCTCGCTGTGTTCGTGTTGATCATCGACCGCATCCTCGACATCGCCGAGGCCCGGCTGATCAAGTGGAGCCCTCACTCGACCGAGAGCCAGGCCACCTGACGGGCGGCGACGGCGCCGGGCGGCAATGATGCCGGCCGGCGACCAAGGCGACAACGGAACTGAGGCTAACGGGGCGCTGTTGCCGCGAGCCTAACTTTCACTCCAACGACCTCGGAAAATTCGTATTCTTGAGGGCCGATCAGGTCGAACGACCGAACGACGTTCAGGGGCGACTGTCCGTTTGTGCGGCTTTCAGTCGAGCGACAAGCATTGCTTTGAATCCGGCTATTTCTGTGCGGTTGCTGCGGTCTCCCCCGGCGACGGTCGAGACCTTGTCCCCAGGTATGAACGGCCCTTGCTGACCGGAGCCAGGTTTTGCAGGAACGCCGCAATCGCCTTAGCGTCATCCTCGGTGAGTTCCGCGAAAGCATGCCAGGGCATGATCGGCGCAAGGATGCGGCCATCCGGCCGTTCGCCGGTCTGAATCGCCTTGACGATGTGCCCTGCTGTTCCAGGTGCCGATGCCGGTCTCCTTGTCGGGCGGGATGTTGCGCCGAACAAAGACACCTTCACCCGGAATCTCGAAACCCACATCCGAGCCGCCGAGAACCTCGCCAGTGCTCTGCATTATCCGGTTGGGAGACGCGGCTTAGGCGGACTCTATGGCCGAGAGGGCGCGCAAAGCTGCCATCCCTGCGCAACGAATTGACAGTCCGCTTCGGGCCGAAGGGAGCTGTTCATCGCGGGCCTGGCGTGTTGGTAGGTTGTTCACGCTCTGGGCCAAAATGATCGCATAATGTATCCAACGGAACTCGGGTTCCGTTGACTCAGGCGCTATTTCGGCTTCCTGCCGGCCTTCAACGGATCCGGCGGTAGGGCTGATTCCGCTGGAACCGCAAATAGCTCCGAGATGTCGATACCTAGTGCGGCCACTAGGCGATCGAGAAGGTCGACGGAAGGGTTGTATTCGCTGCGCTCTATTCCGCTGATCGCCGTCCGGTCGACATTCGCATCGACGGCCAGATTCTCCTGCGTGATCTTTTTCGAAGTTCTAATTCGCCGGAGATTCCAGGCTATGCGCGCACGGGTGTCCATAAGGCATCGCCACCACCTTGCGTAGCGTTAATCCATAGAATATATTCGACATATTTCTGAGACGTGGGCTCTGCAGCGGCATTCTTCGTTGCCGAATACGACGCGTCGTGCCCGGTGATTGGAGAGCGAACATGGAACTACGCCAACTCTCGTACTTCGTTGCGGTGGCTGAGGAGCTTCACTTCAATCGGGCGGCTACGCGGATGTGCATCGCCCAGCCGGCGTTAAGCTCGCACATCCAGGCGCTGGAGAAGGAGCTCGGTGTTAGGCTACTTGAGCGATCGACGAGGCGGGTCGAGCTGACGCGGGCAGGGGAGGTGTTCTACGATCGGGCGGTTCGCATCATCGGTGATGTCGGGCTGTCGGCCGAGGTGGCGCGATCGGTGGCTGGGAAGGCAGCGCGGACGATCAAGATCGGAACCGTCTATCCGGCAACGACGGGTGTACTGCCAGCGTTTCTGGCGCGCATCGGCCGGAAGTTTCCGGATGTCGCCCTGCATGTGACCAGTGGTTCGACCAGCGACATCATCCGCGGACTAGAAAACGGCCAGATCAATCTTGGCTTCATCCGTCCGGTCGAAAACATCGGCTCCTTGCGCTTCTTCTCGATCGCGCATGAGCGCTATCTGCTGGCCGTCGAAAAGACGAGTCCGCTCGCACTTCGAAGCGAGGTCGACATCGAGGATCTGAAGGCAGAGAGGATCATCGCCTTTTCGCGTCAAAACCTCTCCTACTCGGAGCGCTATTTCTCCGAGATGTTTGAGACCCATGGTCTGACCGGAAACATCGCCTACAGCTGCGACGACACTTTCTCGCTGGTGTCGCTGGTCTCGGCGGGCCTCGGCATCGGCTTTGCGCCGGAATGGACGAAGGAGCTCCCGAACCGCAACTTCGAGCTTCGGCCGGTGCGTGGCGTCGATCTCAAGACCGGGCTTGGGGTTGCCTGGAACAAGGAAGATCCGACGGCATCCAGGGATGACATCATCGACATCGCCCGGTCGTTGGCGCGGCCGGGAAGGTCTTCCCTTCCAACGCTTTGATCGCATCGCGGCTATCGCTCGGTCGTCGGCGACCTAAACCGAGTTGGCCTGACGAGCGCTTTGGAGTCGAGCACGCGATCAACGAGATCGGAGGCGAGCGTAGTTTTCTCCTCCAGGAGCCCCCGTATGGATCGGCCGCTGCTTAAGATTTCCGCGGCTATCTCCGCGGCCTTCTCGTAGCCGATGAGAGGCGTCAGGGCTGTCGCGAGAGCGGCGCCGGACTCGAGATGCTCCCGGCAGCGCGCTTCGTTCGCCGTAATGCCGACGACGCATTTGGAAGCGAGCGTTCGAATCGCATTCGCCATGATCGAGATCGATTGCAGCAGGTTGAAGACGATGACGGGTTCCATGGCGTTGAGCTGGAGCTGCCCTGCCTCGGCTGCAAGTGTCACGACGAGGTCCGAGCCAATGACCTGGAAGGCAACCTGGTTGACCACTTCCGGGATAACAGGGTTGACCTTTCCCGGCATTATTGACGATCCGGCCTGCATCGGCGGCAGATGAATTTCGCCTAGTCCTCCTCGAGGCCCGGACGAAAGCAATCGCAAGTCGTTCGATATCTTCGAAAGCTTGACGGCCGTTCGCTTCAAAATCCCGGAAAAAAGCACGAACACGCCTGTGTCCCAGCAGGCTTCGACAAAATCAGACGCCAGTTTCAATTCGACCCCGGATACCTCGCGGAGCTTCGCGACCGCCAAGGCCGCGTATCGTGGGTCGGTGGTGATCCCCGTTCCGATCGCGGTACCGCCGAGATTGACCTCCTTCAAAAGACACGACGTCTCGCTAAGGCGCTGGATATCTTCCCTCAGTGTTACGGCGAATGCCTTGAACTCCTGGCCGAGCGTCATTGGCACAGCGTCCTGTAGCTGCGTCCTGCCGAGTTTCAGAATGTCGGCGAATTCGGCCGACTTCAGTTCGAATGCGGTCGAAAGCTCGTCGAGCGCCGATACGAGGGTTTCGTAGCTGAGAAGCAGCGCAAGACGGATGGCCGTTGGATAGACGTCATTGGTGGATTGCGAAAGGTTGACGTCGTTGTTGGGATGGATGACGTCGAACCGACCTTTTGGACGCCCCAGTCGCTCCAGCGCGCGGTTGGCGATCACCTCATTGAGATTCATGTTCGTGGAGGTTCCTGCGCCGCCTTGAAACACATCGACAGTGAATTGGTCGGCCAAAATGCCGTCGGCGATGTCGTCACACGCCGCGGCGATGGCCAAGCCCTTGTCGAGGTCGAGATCGCCGAGTTCGACATTTGCAAGAGCCGCGGCCTTCTTCACGTACGCCATGGCACGAATGAAGACGGGATAATGACCGATCGATATTCCGGATATCTGGAAGTTGGCGATCGCCCGGGCCGTTTGCGCGCCATAGTAGCTTGCGACAGGAATATCGATGTCGCCGAGCGAATCTTGGACACGTCGCGTCGGTTTGGCCTCGGACAACATTTCTGGTCCCATCCCTGTTAGATCAGTCATCGCACGCTGGACGACAGGCGCGCAGCCATGGCGCCGTACTGCATGCCGGCCAAGTTCAACTCCATCAGTTCGATGCGGTTGCCCTCCGGATCCTTGATCCACGACTGTCGATTGCCATCCCGTCCCATCGTGATCGCGGTTCCGTTCACTTCGTAGATTCCGGATAGATCGTTGCGCCACAAGCACATCCGCGCTCCACGAGCGCGCAGCGTCTCTACCGTGGCATCGACATCGGCTACCTCAAGGCAGATGTGCTGATAACCACGTGCGGCGGGGTTCGGAGCGTGCTCCCCGATCGCGCCAGGAAACAGCTCCAGATATTGGCGATCGTTGATGCGGAGATAGACCAGGAACACTGAGCCATCTTCATTCGGCAACCGGAACATCTCGCGGAAACCCATTACGCGCTCGTAGAACGAGAGTTGAGCATCGAGGTCGTGAACCTTCAGCGCCACATGGGTGAAGCCCTCGAAGGAGCGGTCGCGGCGAAGCACAGACAAGCGATCGTGGGCGATCTTCCAACGGGATACGAAGCGAGAAAAATCGAGGGGTGCATCGTGCTCGGCAACATGTGCCGCCAGCCGCGGCAGGGCGCGGAGCGTTCGAAAAACATCGGACCAATCGCTCTCACCGAAACCCAGGTCGGCCCATCCCTCTTCGAGGGTGTCGGGCCGAATGTCCATGAGATGAACGGCGACGATCCGCCCTGCATAGGAGGTCAACCACCGGACGGGATCCTGGCCGGCGCGTAAAATCCAGCCCACATCCACTTCCCAATCCATACCCGGCGCGGTTTCCAAAAGGATATCGATCGGCGTGCGCCCGTCTGGCAGGGAGATGAGTTCGAAATCGTGATTGTGCCAAGCGAACCGGAGGCCCAAGGCGCGGAGCTTGCCCTCGATAAGATCGAGGCGCTCGCCGAGGTTTCGCCAGCCGTCCGTACTCGATGGCCGCCTATCCTCGGGCAGCCATGGTGCGATCACAGTATAGATGCCGAGATGCTTGGTCAGATCGGTCACGCGATCGAACTCATTCTCAAGCATTTCCATAGGAACGTGAGCCTGCGGCATCGTCAGCCCGCGCAGGTCGAGTTCCTTGCGGAAAGCGACAGGATCCTCGAAGTTCAGCCAGCAGCCCTCTACGCCGTCGTATCCAGCCGCGGCTATCCGGTCGAGCGCCTCGGTTTGGGATAGGACGTTGCGGGACGAATAGAGCTGTACCAATATGGGCACGTTAGACCCTCCGACTATGAAAAGTGTCCGTCGTATTAATCAGGACCAGGAATTCGCACTTGGGCCCGATCAGGCCGTCGGGTGGAACTCAATCGCCATCCAGATGCAGTCGGTATCTGTCCAGCCTCGGTGCCACGGGTAGGAGAAGGTGCGCTTGTCGACCACCCAAACGATGGGATCGTGGGTATCCCCTGGCGAAGCGCTGATCTCGCGATACATCTCCTTGCCTGCTTCATCCTTGAACAACTGGATGCGTCCATGGCCGAAAATCTGCGTGTGCAGTTCGATAAAGGAATGCGTGTTGTGGATTACTGCGTCCGTGCGCGCAGGCGCCCACCAAAGGTTCAGCTGAATGTCAAACTGCTGGAGTTCGTCCCTGGGTTCGGGACTGTTGGAAAGTTTCCAAGGGTTCAGCTCGACGCGTGCGATTATGTCCTTGGGCGAAATGTAGAGCGGTGTGCGCCTCGGAAACTCCGGCACGGTCTCGCCAAGCCATTTCCAACCGTCGAGAACTACGCCGCCGAGGTTGATGTCATTGGGGACATGTACAACTGAGGCGCATTTGCCACTGGTGATGATCCCGTCCTTGAGGATCACAGAACGCCAAGGCGGAATGACGCCAATCGGCTCGCCGGCGATGTACATCGGCTCGTCCGAGAGATTGGTGACGACGCCCGTCGTCGTGTAGTTCCGGGCGTCATAGACCATGTGGGCCTTTACGAAGGTGCCGTCGAAAGCCAAAGGCCGTGTGCGATTTTCCTGCGTCATTTTCCCTCGCTAAGGTGTCGGGCCAGCCCCGCGGGCTGGCCCTTCTTCATCAGAAGCCACGACCCTTGACATACTTGGCGCGGAGATCGCCGAGATACGCAGGGACGGTGATGTCCCACCATCCGGTCACGTGCATGTTGGAGTATGGACGCTCGATCGCGCAGATAGCGTCGATGAGATAGGGCTTACCGGACGCGAGAGCTCGCTGGATGGCCGGGCCGATTTCGGCCGGATCGGTCACCCGCTCGGCTTCGCAGCCCAACGACTTTGCCACGCCCGCGGCGTCAGCCATCCAAGGTTCGCCGTCCGGCGTCTTGAATTGCGTGATGATCTCACGGTCCTCGCCGAACATGTTGAGTTGGAGATTGCGGATCGCGCCCCAACCGCCGTTATTGATCACCAGAAAGACGACCGCGGCGCCAAGCATGGCGGCAGTGGCCAGCTCGGTACCCGTCTGCAGAAACGCGCCGTCGCCGAAAACCGCGCATACCGGAGCCTCGGGCTTCCCCAGCTTTGCGCCGATGGCCGCCGGCAGGGCGAAACCAATGCCCGACATACCGCCGGGGGTTATGTGCTGGCGCGGGCCATACACCGGGAATTCATTGAAGACCTGGTTCTGCGGGTTGGAGCTGTCGGTCACGACGATCGCATCGCGCGGGAGTGCCTTGCGGGCTTCGACGAGCACTTGGGAGGCGGTCATTGGCTGCACATTGGCCGTGCGAAGTGGGCGGAGGTATTCTTCCCACTCCACCTTCCGCTCCAGCAATTCCTTGAACTGCGCGCTGTTTTTATAGTCCCGTGACTTGCCTTTCTCCTTGAGCCCGGCAAGGATTCCGGACAGGACCGCCTTGGCGTCGCCAACGATTCCGACTTCCACAGGATAGTTCTTGCCAATCTCGAAGCCGTCCAGATCGACCTGGATGAGTTTGGTCTTGGGGATGTCGAACGTGACCCCCGGCTGGTAGGACGAGGTGATGCGGTCGGAGAAGCGGCAGCCGATCGCCAAGAGAACGTCCGCCGAGCGTGTCATCGCATTGCCCGGAATCGACCCCAGGTCACCGCATGCGCAGGCGAACAGCTCGTGGTCTTCCGGGAACGACCCCTTGCCCATGAACGACGTGGTCACAGGCGCGCCAAGGAATTCGGCGATCTCACGCAGGACTTCGGTCGCCTCGGCGGTAACAACGCCGCCGCCCGCGAGAATAACCGGACGGTCGGACGACAGAAGCAACTCGACCGCCTCGGCGATGTAGGCGGGATCGCCGTAGGTGCGCGCTGCGGTCCGGCGTTTCTTGCTGTCGTTGATGACCACGTTTCCGGTCTCGGCCTGGATGTCTTGTGGCACGTTGATGAGCACGGGACCCATGCGGCCTTCCAGCATGCTGTTGAAGGCCTGCTCCATCATGTTCGGGATTTGCTCGACGTGGCTCGGGTTGAACCACCGCTTCACCACCGGTTCAGCCATCCGAGGGAAGTTGTCCGAGTGGGGACGGTCGAGCTCCTGAAGCACTCCACGGCCCATCATGTAGGTGTGAACGCCACCCGTAATGACGAGCTGCGGGAGGGAGTCCGCGAAGGCCGTGGCGATACCGGTCAAGGTGTTCGTTGCACCCGGACCGATAGAAGTCACGACCGCCGCGACCTTGCCTGACGAACGGTAGAAGCCGTCCGCCATGTGCGAGGCGTTCTGCTCGTGCATGGCCGGCAGCAGGTTGATCTCCTCCTTGCGGTCGACGAACGCGTCCATCAACGCGGTGTCGCCGTGGCCCGGGATACCGAAGACATGTGTAACGCCTTCGCGGATAAGATGGTCAACAATGATCTGGCCGCCAGTCATCTCGCGCGAAGAATCGACCCCTTCGATTTTTTTGTCCATTTTCATTTCGATACCTCCAGTTTTTTCTGCCCTGCGATCGGCTCAACGGCGGTCGCATAGTCTACATTCCGATGCCCGTAACGACGAACCCGCACGTTCGCCTGTTCCGCGTGCCCGGCAAATCCCTCCATCATGCAGAGGCGGGAAGTGTACTCTCCGACGAGTGCGGAAGCTTGGTCGGTCAGGATTTTCTGATACGTGCAGGTCTTGACGAACTTCCCGACCCAAAGCCCACCGGTGTAACGCGCCGCCCGCATGGTGGGCAGCGTGTGATTGGTTCCAATGACCTTGTCGCCATATGCGACCGTCGTCCGTGCGCCGAGGAAAAGAGCACCGTAGTTCTTGAGGTTGTCCAGAAACCACTGGTCATCGCTCGTCATTACCTGGACGTGTTCGGAAGCGACGCGATCGGCTTCCGACAGCATTTCTTCTCGGCTGTCGCACACAATGATTTCGCCGTGGTTCCGCCATGCCTCGCCGGCAATCGCCGCCGTCGGAAGGATGCCCAGAAGACGGTCGATCTGAGACAATGTGTCCTTCGCGAGCTTTTCGGAATTGGTGATCAAGACAGCGGGCGAGTTGGTTCCGTGCTCCGCCTGCCCGAGCAGGTCGGTTGCAACGAGTTCACCATCCACTGTGTCGTCGGCAACGATGAGGACCTCGGTCGGCCCTGCGAAGAGGTCGATGCCCACGCGGCCGAAAAGGAGACGCTTCGCCTCGGCAACATAGGCATTGCCGGGGCCGGCGAGAACACTGACGGGTTTGATTGTCTCCGTGCCGATAGCCATGGCGGCTATGGCCTGGACACCACCCAGAGCATAAATTTCGTCAGCACCCGCAAGATGCTGGGCAGCAACGATCAGGGGTGCTGGAGCGCCCTTGAATGGAGGAGCGCAGGTGATAACGCGGTCACAGCCCGCGACCTTTGCCGTCAGAACAGTCATGTGAGCGGAGGCGAGCAGTGGATACTTGCCGCCGGGGACGTAGCAACCGACGCTGTCGACGGGAACATGCTTGTGTCCGAGCACGACGCCCGGCATCGTCTCAACTTCCAGTTCCGCCATTGTGTCGAGCTGGGCTTGAGCAAAATTTCTGATCTGATCCTGCGCGAACTCGATGTCCTCACGTTCCTGAGACGTGATGCCGTTTACGCAGGCGTCGATCTCCGATTTCGTGAGGCGATAACTCGTCCGGTCGAGACCATCGAAACGGATAGCCAGTTTCCGGACGGCTTCGTCGCCACCAGCCTCGACGTCGGCAATAAGGTTCTGGACTGCAGTCGTAATGGCTTCGTCATGGAAATTTGACGCCTCGGCCAGAGGCCGTTTCAGATGTCTTATCATAGCAATATCCCGCTTTTGATCCGAGACCTCCGCCCTCGTCGGAAGAGTGGCTCATTTCGATCGGGGCAGAGTGGGCGAATGATCTGTCGCGGACAATTTCGCAGGCCCTTGAAACTTGGCGCAGACTGACGCATTCTCGGTGGGAGTAGTGAAGCACCCCGAGCGCGCATCAGTGAACACCGAAGTAATCGATTCCTTACAGACGCAGAATTTCGGCGCGAACCTGCGCTTTCTATGCGAACGCCAAGGTACGGTCTCGAGCATCTGTCGGAAAATCAACATAAACCGGCAGCAGTTCAACAAATACCTGTCTGGTCTTCACCTGCCGTCGATGCAGAACCAGCGTCTGATCGCGAATTTCTTCGGGCTCAGCAGGTCAGTGCTATTTGCTGATCCCGAAGAGTTTCGCACGCTCATGGAGGGTAACTATTTCTACGCCATCGATACCTTGCGGGGTTCCGAGAAGATGGCGGCTTTTCTTGATACGCTGTTGGTTGCGGACAATACGGCCGGAGACGAGTATGTGGGGGTGTACGATCGGTATCAGTACTCGACGATCTACAAGGGCAAGGTGCTACGATCGGCCTATTGCATCTACCGGAACCGGGACTTCCTGCAGCACTACTACATCGAGCGCTTTCCCAATCTCGAAGACCAGGACAAGATAGATTTCGTCTTCAAGTATCACGGCTTCACCATTCCCTTGGGCGGGCGGCTCTTCTCGCTGGATTTCGAGGCCGTTCAGAAGAACGAGATGACGTTTGGAATCTACGCCCCGGTTCAGCGGAGTTCTAAGAGCTTCCTGATGGGGATCACGAGCGGAATTGCGGAGAACATGCTCCGCCCGCCTTACTCGACGAAAGTCGCGATGCATTTCCGCGGGCCTGGCCTGCTAAAGCGCGAACACTTGGATAGGGTGACCACGCTGGAAAAAGGGGACCGGTCGATCCCCACCGAGGTCCAGCAATATCTCAGTACGGTCGACTAAACAGACTTCTTGAATTCCTTCGCAAGGATGTGGTCAGACGCACGCAGCGCCTGCGCTGCGATCGTGAGTGCAGGATTTACCGCCGCCGACGAAGGGAAGAAGGACGCGTCGATCACAAAGAGGTTCGGGTGATCCCAGGTGCGGCAATACTGGTCGAGCGCCGATGTTGCCGGGTCGCTGCCCATTCTCACGGTGCCGGATTGATGAGCCGTCGCATGCGCCACGAGCGATTTTGTGACGACGATTGGGTAGCCCGCCCGCTCCAACGCACGCTTCATACGTTTTACCAGCTCCAGGTGGCCTTCCATATTGTTGAGCGTTACCGCCAGCTTGATCTGACCGCTCTCGAGGGTGACCCTATTGTTGGGGTCAGGCAAATCCTCCGACAACGCGATCCAGTCCATGCCGTGCCGGGCCATCTCATTGCCCAGGAATTTCGGCAGGTAAGGCACGTTGGCTGTGAGCATGCCGCCCTGGAGCTTGCCCAGCATCTGCATATGTCCCATCGGCCAAGGAAAATCCTTGTCGCCGAAGTACCAATCGTTGATTGCCAACGTCTTTTGGAACTTCGTCGAATTGATCCGGTGGGATAGGCCCATGAGCGCCGTCTGGTTGTGGACCATGTAGTGGCGGCCCACGACGTCCGAGCTATTTGCAACGCCCTTTGGCGCGGCGCTGCTGGAAGAGCGCAGAAGCAGCGCAGCCGAATTGACCGCATTGCAGGACACCACGAATAGCGGGGCCGAATAGCGTTTTGTCTCGCCCTTTTCCTCTACCTCGACGGCCTCGACCTTCTTGCCGTCCCCCGACAGAATGATGCGCCGTGCGAAGGTATTGGTCTTGAGATCGACTCTGCCTGTCGCCAGCGCGGGCTCGAGCGCGCACGTCTCCGCGTCGTTCTTCTGTCCGATCTTGCAAGGGAAACCGTCGCAGGTCCGACAGAGAATGCAGCTTCCAGCGGTTCCAGAATTCACCCCACTTGGCATGGCCGACGGCGAAATACCCTGGCTGCGGAACCGATCCGCCAAGTTTGCGACGATTGGCTCAGAGGGCACTGGGCCGAACGGATAAGGCCCGTTACGGTGCGGAGCGGTCCTGTCTCCCGTGTCATCCCCGTGCACGCGGAACATTCTCTCCGCCTCGTCGTAATAGGACTCCATTTCCGAATAGCTCATAGGCCAGGCCGGTGAGACGCCGCCCTTGTGTTCAAGTGTCCCGAAATCCCTCTCTCTCAGCCTGAATAGGGCTGCTCCGTAGAACTTGGTCGATCCGCCGACATTGTAACAAGCGCCGGGATCGAAGGGATTCCCCTTTCGATCGAGCCAGGTGTCCTTGGCCTTGTACTTCTTCTGAAAGAAGACCGTGTCGACGCTCCAGTTTTCCGGCTCGCGTGGCACCAAATCGCCGCGCTCAAGTATGAGAACGCGTGCTCCATTCTCAGCAAGTCTACGGGCCGTTACGCTTCCGCCAACACCGCTTCCGATAATGATTACGTCGTAATCTTCCATGTTGTTCCCGGAGTTATGAGTTGCTCGGGAGCGTCCGTTCCAACCCGGTGCACCCGATCCATTGCGGGATTTCTAACACTGGAGGAATATCTGGAGAAGCAAGATTCCGGCCACTTGCGTCAGTGTGCGTCACATATCGAACGGGTGCGAACTTGCTGATCATGCTCTTGAAATGACGAATAGCGCTATGATCGGGCGCTTCGGCCATATGGCCAATAAGGCCCTTTGCAACCGTATGAAGGATAGACATGAGCGAGTACGACTACATCGTCGTGGGCGCAGGGTCCGCAGGCTGCGTTCTCGCAAATCGGCTCTCGGCCGATCCGCGCAACAACGTCCTCCTCCTGGAAGCGGGCCGGAGGGATAACTATCACTGGATTCACATTCCGGTCGGCTATCTCTACTGCATATCAAATCCGCGGACAGATTGGTGCTTCAAGACCGACGCCGAAAGCGGTCTCAACGGGCGCAGCTTGTCTTACCCACGTGGGAAGGTGCTCGGGGGCTGCTCATCGATCAACGGCATGATCTATATGCGTGGCCAAGCGGCCGACTACGATCACTGGCGGCAACTCGGATGCGTCGGCTGGGGTTGGGACGACGTTCTTCCTCTCTTCAAGCGGCAGGAGGACTTTCACGCAGGCGCTTCGGACGATCACGGCTCTGGTGGAGAGTGGAGAGTTGAAAAGGCGCGCGTACGTTGGAAGGTTCTCGACGCCTTTCTGGACGCGGCTGAGCAGGCCGGAATTCCGAGGACCCCGGACTTCAACCGGGGCACTAACGAAGGCGGTGGCTACTTCGACGTCAACCAGCGCTCCGGCGTTCGATGGAATACCGCTAAAGGGTTCTTGCGCCCGGCGCTCAACCGAAAAAACCTGCGCGTCGAGACCGAAGCCCAAGTTCGTAGACTTGTGATCCAGGACGGCGAAGTCACGGGCGTGGTATTCCAGCAAAACGGCCAAGATAGGACTGCGACGGCCCGGGCCGAGGTAATCTTGGCAGCCGGCGCAATCGGGTCGCCTCACATCTTAGAGCTCTCCGGGATTGGTGAAGGCTCCGCTCTTAGCGCCGCGGGTGTCGAAGTGAACACTGAAGTCCCCGGTGTGGGAGCCAACCTTCAGGATCATCTCCAGCTGCGTCTTGTCTACAAGGTAACAGGCGTCCCGACTTTGAACGAAAAAGCCTCCAGCATGTTCGGGAAGGCCGCCATCGGATTGGAATACCTATTTCGACGGTCGGGGCCCATGGCTATGGCCCCCAGCCAGGTAGGTATCTTCACGCGATCGGGACCGGAGAGGGCCACCCCGGACCTCGAGTTTCACGTCCAGCCTGTCTCGCTCGACAAATCCGGCGACCCGGTTCACACGTTTCCGGCAATCACCGCTTCGGTCTGCAACTTGCGGCCTGAGAGCCGCGGTACGGTCCACGTAAGAACAGCCGATTTCCGCGCGCAACCTGCCATCAGGCCGAATTATCTGGCGACCAAGGGCGATCTGGAGGTTGCCGCGAACTCGATACGGGTTGCTCGCAGAATTGCGGAGCAGCCTGCTTTCACGAAATACCGTCCGGTCGAGTACCGTCCTGGACCCGAGTATCGTACGGACGATGACCTGTATAAGGCGGCGGGCGATATAGGAACAACGATCTTCCACCCCGTCGGCACCTGCCGCATGGGCGATGACCCCGCCTCGGTGGTGGACACCAGGTTGAGAATGCGCGCCGTGGGCAGGCTCCGTATCGCCGACGCCTCGATCATGCCCACCATCGTCAGCGGAAACACCAATTCTCCCACGTTGATGATTGCCGAAAAGGCCGCGGCCATGATTCTGGCGGACAACCGATAAAAAATGGCGGCCGACCGGGAGGAGAATGGTCGACCGCCGCACGGCGCTATGTTTTTTGCGCCGAGTAACTAACTACTTTGGAAACGGGTGCCACGTTTTGGTTTGCGACGAGCGGACGCAGATTTCCGAAAGAAGAACGCCACGCAAGCCTTCGTTGAGGTCCGAGATCGGCGTCTTACCGGCATGCCGCCAGTTCGGTCCGGCCTCCAGCGCGGCGGCGTAGTCGGTGTAGAGCACGGCGAGGGCTTCCAGGTAGGCTTCGGGATTTCCAGCGGGAAGGCTAACACACGATGCTCCTTCCTCAGTCATGTCTGACGCTCCCCTGCGGTAAATGAGATCGGCCTGCCCCATACGAGAAAGATGCAGCGTTTCGGGCTGCTCCTGCCGCCACTCAAGGGTACCCTTGCTTCCGACGATTTTGAAACGCAGGCCATTTCGATGCCCTGGCGCTGCCAGACTGCACCACAGCAGCCCTTCGGCACCTCCTTCGAAATCCATCTGCACAACGCCGGTGTCGTCCAGCCCAAACCCGTCGACCGTAGTCGAGAGCTTTGCGTTCAAAGCGACACACCGCCTGCCTGAGACAAATTCGAGGATGTTGAAGGCATGCGTTCCGACGTCGCCGAGTGCTCCGGTCAATCCGGCTTTTCCAGGGTCGCCCCGCCAGATGCCTACCTTCCCGAGCTTCGTAGGGTCATTGGCCAACCACTCGAGCAGGTACTCCACGTAGAGGAACTTCACTTCGCCTATTTCGCCGTTGCGGACACGAGCCCGCGCGTCGCGCACCATCGGGTAGCCGGTGTAAGTGTAGGTGACGGCGGCGAACAAATTCCTGTTTGCGGCCAATCTGATCAGTTCCTCGGCTTCTCCGGAGGCATTGACCAACGGTTTGTCGCAGACGACGGGAATTCCCGCTTCGAGAAACAGCCTGCAAGGTTCGTAATGAAGATGATTGGGCGTTACGACAACGGCGACGTCAATGCTGTCCGAGCGGTTCGATTCTGCCGCAACCATGTCCCTGAAAGTCCGATAGGTCCGGTCACGAGCGACGCCCAGCGCTTCTGCCGCCTCCCGGGATACGGCCTCGTCGGAAGAGAACACTCCAGCTTTCACATCGAAGCAACCGGACAGGCGCATGGCGGCGCGGTGGATACCCGCGAAAAACGAGCCGCGGCCTCCTCCGATCATGCCAACGCTGAAGCGACGCTTCGCAGGAATATCTGAAATCAAGTTCGGCATCTGACCTGTTCCTCATTTACTTGATCAACTCTCACCGCCGATGTCGGACATCAACTTCGCATCGAGCGAATATCTGAAGCAGTGTGGCGCACGTTTTCCAATCCTGTGCCGTGCCGATCGATCCGAAGCGCTAAGTGCTTCAAGCTGCGTCATCAGTCCGCTGTTTGCGAAATTGTCACAGCACCCCGCAGAGCTACACTCGTAGGTCAAATACGACAGACGCCAGCAGCTGGCGTCTTCGAGAAAACCGTTAAAAAGGGGAAGTGGAATGACACATGTCGCCACAGGTCGGCTCGTAGTCGACAAGCCGGGACCGTTGCGTCGGTTCCTCTCGCCGCAGCATCCTGCCGTAATGGTGCAACGCGTCATGCTGTTGCTCTTGGTGGTCAGCGTCATCGGCCTGTCAATCGCCAACCCGAGTTTCAGGAACCCGGCCAATCTGTTGAACATCATCCAACAGGCGTCGATGGTCGGCATCGTGGCTTGCGGGATGCAGCTAATGATCATCTCGGGAGGCTTCGATCTTTCTGTGGGAGCGATTGCCGCGGCCGCCGGATGTCTCGCCGCGACCGTATCCTTGTCGGCGGGCGTTCCGGCCGGGATTGTCGCGGCGTTGGTCCTCGGCCTCCTTATCGGCATCGCCAACGGCTGCTTGATCGCGAAGGTAGGGATGAACCCTTTTGTTTCGACTTTCGGAACGCAAGCGATCATCCTCGGCACGATGTACGCGCTTACTGAAGCGCGTCCGATCGCGCCGCTGCCGCGCGAGTGGCGCGAGCTCGGCTTCTTCCATGTCGGTGGCCTGACCTTCCCGAGCATGGTGTTTATCGTCGTTGTTGTGGTGTTGGCGCTCGTGCTGCATTTCACCAGCTATGGACAACATGTCCGTGCGGTCGGCAGCAACAAAGTCGGGACCAGCCGCGCAGGTGTCAATGTCGACCGCGTCCTCATTGCGACCTATGCCATCGGCGGCTTCACCGCTGCCATCGCCGGCCTTTTGCTGACCTCTGTCGCCGGCATCGGGAGCCCGCAAGCTGGAACCACCTGGGCGCTCCTTTCGATCGCGGCAGTCGTCATCGGCGGTACGCCGCTGACTGGCGGGGTCGGTGGCATCAGTTCCGCGGTCATCGGTATCTTCGCTCTGACGATCCTGAACAACGCGATGACCCTCTACAGCATCTCAGCCTTCTGGCAACCGGCATTCATGGGAACAGGTGTTCTCCTGGCCGTTGGTTACGAAGCCCTGCGGCGCGGCCGCAAATACTAAGAGTGGAACCGGCAGAAAACACTGCTAAAACTAGGAGGACTACAATGAAACTCACAAGACGAATGCTCGGTATAGCGTCCATCGCAATTGCCGTGGGCACCGCGTTTGCAGCACCGGCAACGGCGGAAGACAAAAAGATCGGCGTGATGATCTACAACATCGGCGTCGATCCGTGGATGAACGTGGGCGTCAAGGCGATGGAAGAGAACGCCAAGAAGCTCGGATACGAGGTCACTGTGGTTGACGGTCACAACGACGTGGCGCAGATGAACGCCGCGATCGAGCAGTTCATCATTCAAGGCGTGAACGCCATCATCGTTGCGCCTGCCGATCCCGACAGCCTTGTCGGCAGCGTCCTGAAGGCAACCGATGCCAAGATTCCCGTCGTTTCCTATTCGATGGGTATCTCTCCGGAAGCACCGATCACTTCTTTCGTCGGCTCGGACGAAGAATTCATCGGCCGGCTCCATGCGGAACAGGCTGTTAAGATGCTGAATGGCGAAGGCAATGTCGCCATCATGACGGGCATCCTCGGAACTGCGCCTCAGATCGGTCGAGCCAAGGGAGAGCATGACGCGCTCAAGACCGCACCAGGGATCAAGATCGTCGAAGAGCAGGCAAACGATTGGGCTGCGGATAAGACCGTCGCACTGATCCAGGATTGGCTTTCCAAGTACCCTAAGGGTGAACTGAACGCAGTCTTCGCTCACGGCCCGGAACTCGTTGCCGCTGCCGAGTATGCGAAGGCGCAGGGCCGGGATGAAGTGATGTTCTTTGCGGTCGACTATCCCGAGGACGCGCGTCGCGCGATCAAGGAAGGCACTCTCACCGCCACGGTTTCTCAGAGCCCGGCTTTGCTTTCAAAGCTCGCAGTTGAAGCTGCCGACAAGGCGATCCGCGGCGAGAAGGTTGAATCCAAGATCATCATTCAGAACACGCTGATCACGAAGGACAACGTGGAGCAGGTTCCGGCTGACTACTAATGCGGATCGACCCGCGCCGCCAAGATGGCGCGGGTTCTCACTTGACGAACTTAGTTTAGGAGAGGTGCAATGCCCTTATCTGTAGTCCGCCAAAGCGAGGCTGTCGTTATGCCCGAGACATCCACCCCGATTGTGGAGGCAGTCGGCGTCGCCAAGCACTATGGTGGCGTGATCGCCCTTTCGGGTGCGAACCTTAGAGTTATGCCAGGCGAGGTGGTCGCCATCGTCGGCGACAACGGAGCCGGGAAGAGCACCTTTGTCAAAATCCTTTCGGGTGCCCAATCCGCAACCGAAGGCAAGCTCGTCGTTTCAGGGCGTGAAGTAACCTTTCATCGGCCTAGCGATGCCCGCGAGGCAGGCATCGAGACCGTGTATCAAGACCTTTCACTTGCTGAGCACCTTGATGTCCTGACCAATCTCTTTCTCGGTCGCGAGGAGTTCTACTTCAAGTTCGGCGGTCTCAGTATTTTGAACCGCCGCAAGATGACCGCGCGGGCCGAAGAGTTGTTGAACGAAATCGGGGTAAACGTCCCGGGTGTGCGTGACATTGTTGGTGGTTTGTCCGGCGGTCAGCGCCAAGGCGTTGCGATCGCACGTGCGGCGGGATGGGGGTCGCAGCTGATCATCATGGATGAGCCCACCGCGGCGCTCGGCGTTCAGGAAACTGCCCATGTTCATGACATTATCCGGGCGCTGCAATCACGTGGTGTTGCTGTCCTTCTCGTCAGCCACAACATGAAGCAGGTCATGGAACTCAGCAACCGGGTTTACGTATTCCGCCGAGGTCGGATCGCCGCTGAATTGCAGACATCGCATACGACGACGGATGAGATTATCTCTTACATCACAGGTGCCCGCAGCTGAAAAAATAACCCGGCGCTCTATTGTGGAGCGCCGGGTTTTACGTTGCCTGAAATCCCGCTATTTGAAAACTGCTGCGAGTGCATTCCAGAACGTCTGCCCATTCGTGACTTCGCCATTTGCGTCGAGTGCGTGATCGTAGTCCGGGCAGATAAACGCGAGTGCAAGTAGCTGTCTAAACATTGCCTTCTCCCATTCCCCAAGCAGGCGTCGAGAACGATGCCGACACCAAGATCGCTCCGTTCCACCTGCACCTTCAATTTCGCAGGAAAGGGAAAAGTGAAGCTTTCTGACGCACGTTTTCAGATATGGCGACCGCATGACGTCGGCTTGCTCGCAGCCGTAGGCTCTTGCCTTCCATTCTAGGCACCCTCGACTTTTTACGACCTATGCTAACAGTTCCCTGCGGATTCTTACTGAGACGCACACGATCCCTTCGAGTGGGGGTGGGATCGCGGGTCCGATTCCCATCAAGGCGATATGTATGTGTGCGTCTTGTCGATCGATATGAGCACTTTTCTTCTACCGCTGAGCGATGCACTTAAATCAATCCGAGGTCAATGTAGCTATCATGCAGCGCCCAGTCGCCGGGGCCGAAACGGTCGCCGGCGAAATTGTGCTGGTGCCAGTACGGATAGATGTAGGGCGGGCGGCTGACCTTGTTCAGCGTGTCCAGCTCTTCCTCTGTCAGCTTTAGGTTGACGGCAGCGATATTGTCGCGGAACTGCTCTTCGCTGAGACCGCCGACCACGAGGCTGGCGATTGCTGGACGCGATAGCGTCCAGGCCAGCGAGACCTGTGCCACCGTGACGCCACGGACCTTTGCGATGATTTCGAGCGCATCGACGATCGTCCACAGGCGCTCTTGGTCGCGGATCGGCGGCTCGCTCCAGCCGGCAGCCTGGCGGGAATCGGCCGGCGCCCTGCCGCGGCCAAAGGCGCCGGAGAGGAGACCGGCGGCGAGCGGGCTCCAGACCATGACGCCGAGGCCCTGATCGACGGAAATCGGTAGCAGCTCGTATTCAGCCTCGCGCGCTTCGAGCGTGTAGTGAATCTGCTGAGTCACGAAGCGTGGCAGGTTCTTCGCCTCCGCCACGCCCAGTGCCTTCATGATGTGCCAGCCGGAATAGTTGGAGCAGCCGATATAGCGGATCTTGCCCTGCTGGCGCAGCGTTTCGAGTGCGCCGAGCATTTCCTCGACCGGTGTCACGCCGTCCCATTCGTGCATGAAGTAGATGTCGATATGGTCGGTCTTCAGCCGCTTGAGGCTGAGCTCGCATTCGCGGATGACGTGGTAGCGCGAGGTGCCTTCGTCGTTCGGCCCGTCGCCGATGCGCATGCGTGCCTTGGACGAAATTAGCACCTTGTCACGTTTTTCGCCGAGGGCCTCGCCGAGAATTTCCTCCGAGCGGCCGAGCGAATACATGTTGGCCGTGTCGAAAAGGTTGACGCCACCGTCGATGCAGCAGTCGATGAGGCGGCGGGCTTCCGCCACGCTCTGGTTCGCCACGCGAGAAAACGCGCCGACCCCGCCGAAGGAGAAGGTGCCCATGGCGATGGCCGAAACCTTGAGGCCCGTGCGGCCGAGTGTCCTGTATTCCATGGTCTTCCTCTGCGTTTCTAATGCGCCTGCTGCCGTGCGGTCCGCCGTGGGCGATCCTGCGCGGTGTTCGATACGCCGTGCTCGTGGCTGGCACGCAGGACAAGCTCCGCGCCCACGAGGATCTTGACTGGCGGCTGCGGCTCGGCGGCGGCGATCAGGTCGTCGAGCACGGTGACGGCGAGGTAGCCGATCTTGCGCTTCGACACATCGATGGTCGTTAGGCCCGGCTCCATGGTCGCGCTCTGCGGCAGATTGTCGAAGCCGATGATCGAAACGTCCTGCGGGATCGAGACGCCGTGTTCGCGCAGCGCCCGGATGAAGCCGTACGCAATGATGTCGTTGGTGCAGAAATAGCATTCCGCGAGGTCGAGGCCGGTGGAAAGCAGGGCGCGCGTATCGGTATAGGCCCCGTCATAGGTGGATTCCACCGAGAGGATGTCGGCCTCGTTCACCGGCAAGCCGAGCCGCGCCATGTTTTTGAAGAAGGCCTCGCGGCGCAGGCGGAAGTTGGTCGTGTCGACATGGGAAGCGACGAAGCCGATGCGCTGGAAACCCTGCATGCGGAAGCGCGACAGCGCCTTATAGACGGCGTCCTCGTTGTTCATATCGACGAAATTGGCGTCGAGCACGTCGTAGAACGTATCGATGAAGACGGTCGGCAGGCCGAGGCCCTGGATGAGGCGGATATCGGCCTCCGTCAGCTCCGTGCCGAGTGCGATGACGCCGGATATCGGCGCGCCGGCGAGCGATTCCGCCACGGTGCTGATCGGCTGGCCCTCGAAGCTTACCACTTCCAGCGTGTAGTTGCGCCGCGTCGCCTCGGCCGACATGCCGTCGATATAGTCGGAGATGAAGACGCTGTGGTCGCGGTTGACCGTGTGGCCATGCTTGGCGATCTTCAGGAAGCGTAGGGTTTCGCCTGGTTCCGCGCTGCTGCGTGTTGCCCGAGGCACGTAGTTGAGGCTCGCCACCGCCTCCAGCACCCGCGCCCGCGTCACACCGGAAATCTCTCCCTTGCCGTTCAATACAAGCGAGACCGTCGCGGCCGATACGCCCGCCGCCTCGGCGATGTCCCTGATGGTCAGTTTTCCCGGTTTCTTCATGCGGAGACAGGCTGCCTTTTATGCTGCGACTGCGAACAAGTTTACTAAACGATTTAGATGAACTTTGCGAGACGTAGGGCAATTTGGCACGGTTCGCAACCGAATTGGCGCCTAAACGGGGCTTGTCAGAACAAATTTCCTTTGATAGCGTTTTAGTGAAGTAATGCGTTGTTTAGTAAACAAATGGGAGGAGACCATGCAAAAAACCGGCGGGCAGCTGGCGATGCTGGTTGTCATAAACGGCCTTTTGCTTGTGGCGGGCGCCCTGATCTCCGGCGGCTCGTTCCTTTCCGTTTTCAATCTCCAGTCCATGGCGAGCCAGGTGCCGGAAATCGGCCTTTTGGCCATCGGCGTGATGCTGGCCATGTGTGCCGGCAATGGCGGCATCGATCTTTCGGGCATCGCGCTTGCCAATCTCTCAGGCGTGCTGTCCGCTGTCATCGTCTCCTCCTTTCTGTCGGCGACGGACGGCGGCACGGCCTTCAGCCTCGCCTTCATCGCGGGCGCACTCCTCGTCGGCCTCGCCGGCGGCGCCATCAACGGCCTTCTCATCTCGCGGCTGAACATCACGCCCATCCTCTGCACGCTCGGCACCCAGATGGCCTTCATGGGGCTCGCGGTCGTGGTTTCCGGCGGCAAGGCCGTGACGGTTGGCAGCCCGGCACTGCTCTCCAGCGTGGGCAATGACATGATCGCCGCTGTACCGATCAGCTTCATCGTCTTCGTGCTGGTCGCCGGCGTCATCGCCGCGCTCTTGAAGTTCACGCCCTATGGCCTGTGGCTGATGCTGATGGGCACCAATCCCAAGGCCGCCGTCTATGCGGGCTTTCCGAAGAACGGCGTGATCGTCGCCACCTATGCGATTTCCGGCACGCTGTCGGGTCTTGTCGGCGTCATCATTGCGGCGCGCAACGTCAACGTAAAGTTCGATTACGGCAGCTCCTATCTGCTCATTGCTATCCTGATTGCCGTGATGGCGGGCGTGAAGCCGGAGGGCGGCTACGGGCGCGTCGTCTGTGTCGTTCTTTCCGCCATCGCCCTGCAGCTCATGTCGAGCCTGCTCAATTTCGGCGGCCTTTCCAATTTCGTGCGCGATTTTGCCTGGGGCCTGCTGCTGCTCACGTTCCTGGCCGTCGGCCGCTACGATATCGCCGGCTTCCTGTCCCCGGGGCGCCGCTCGCAAACCCCTTCGGTGCCTGTCCCTCAAGCGCCGAAGTGAAACAGGAGGGAAAATTCGTGGAGGAAAACATGAAGTCGTTTTCGAAGAAGGTACTGGCTGGAACCACGGTTGCGGCCGTCGCGCTCGCAGGTTCTGTCGGCGTGTTGGCTGCCCAGGAAAAGCCCGTCATCGCTACCGTGGTCAAGATCAGCGGCATTCCGTGGTTCGACCGCATGAACACGGGCGTTGTCGCCTATCAGGACGCCAATCCTGACGTCGTTGCAAGCCAGAGCGGTCCGGCGACGGCGGACTCGGCTCAGCAGTTGCAGATCGTCAACGACCTCGTCGCCAAGGGCGTCAACGCCCTTGCCGTCGTGCCGATGGACCCGGCTGTTCTGGAAGGCACGTTCCAGCGCGCCATGGAGCGCGGCATCGTGGTCGTGACGCACGAAGCCGACAACCAGATGAACACCAATGCCGACGTCGAAGCCTTCGACAATGCCGACTATGGCGCGGCGCTGAACGAGCGTCTGGCCGAGTGTATGGGCAAGGAAGGCAAGTGGACGACCTTCGTCGGTTCCCTCGGCAGCCGCACGCATATGCAGTGGGTCGGCGCCGGCGAGGAAAATGCCAAGAAGTATGCTGGCATGGAACTCGTCGACCCGAACAATGAATCCTTCGACGACGCCAACGGCACCTATGAAAAGGCCAAGGAAATCCTGCGCAAGCACCCTGATATTAAGGGCTTCCAGACCTCGGCGGGCAACGACGTCCTCGGCGTCGGCCGCGCCATTGACGAAGCGGGCTTGAGCGGCAAGGTTTGCCTCGTCGGCACCGGTCTGCCGAACCCGTCGGCCGACCTTCTCGAATCCGGCGCCATCACGGCGATCGGCTTCTGGGATCCGCAGAAGGCCGGCATGGCGATGAACGCCGTCGCCAAGCTGCTGCTGGCGAAGAAGGAAGTCACCGACGGCATAGACCTCGGCGTCGAAGGCTACAACAAGGTCTCGGTCAAGCAGGGCCCGGGCAAGGGTCTGCTGATTCTCGGCAACGGCATGGTCCTTGCCGACAAGGCGACCTACAAGGAACACCTGTTCTAATCCGGCAAACCGTCAGCCGGCCGGGAGGTTCACCTTCTGGCCGGAACCGTCCGGCGTGGCAACGCGCCGGTCAGCATGAGGACAATTTCCGTGGCGGCACAAGCACATACCGCGCAGCAATCGGCGGCGCTCCTTGAACTTAGAAACATCCAGAAATGGTTCGGCGGCGTCCATGCCCTGCGCGGCATCGACCTGACGCTCCAGCCGGGCGAAGCCTATCATCTTCTGGGTGAAAACGGCTGCGGCAAGAGCACCGTCATCAAGATCATGTCGGGCGCGCATGTGCCGACCTCGGGCGAGATCGTGCTTGGCGGCGAGACCTTCTCGTCGCTGACGCCGATCCAGTCGCTCGCTGCCGGCATCGAGACCGTCTACCAGGACCTGTCGCTGCTGCCGAACCTCACCGTCGCCGAAAACGTCGCGCTGAACGAGCAGTTGGTGAACGCCAACGGCCGTCTCGCGCGCCTTTTCGATCGGAAGCGGTTGAGGGAGACGGCGGAGCGCGCGCTCGCCGCCACCGGCCTTCCAACCGATCGCGGCTTCCTCAACACCATCGTTTCCGACCTGCCGCTCGCCTCGCGCCAGCTCGTCGCTATCGCGCGCGCCATAGCGACCCGCGCCAAGCTCGTCATCATGGACGAGCCGACGACATCTCTGACGCGCCGCGAGGTGGATAATCTCATCCGCGTCGTCGAGCGGCTGCGCTCGGACAACGTCGCCGTGCTCTTCGTCACCCACAAGCTGGACGAATGTTACCGTATCGGCGGCCATGCCGTCGTCTTCCGCGACGGCCAGTGCGTGGCGCAAGGCCCCATCGCGAATTACAGCAAGAAGGAACTGGCCGAACTGATGACCGGCCGTTCCATCGATGCCCAGCGCTACCGCACCGGGAAACCCTCCGACGCCGAACTCCTCAAGGTCGACCGCCTTGTCGCCGATGGTGTGCGGGAGATCAGCTTTTCCCTGAAGAAGGGCGAAATTCTCGGCATCACCGGCCTTGCCGATTCCGGCCGCAACGAACTCGCCATGGCCCTGACCGGCGTCGCGCCCGCGAGCGGTGGTGCGGTCAAGCTCGACGGCAAGACCGTCTCCGTGCGCTCGCCCGCCAAAGCCATCGAGCAGGGCATCGGCTATGTGCCGGAGGACCGGCTGGCGGAAGGCCTCTTCCTTGACAAGTCGATCCTTGAGAACGAGATCGCGCTCGTCGTCTCGCGCCTCGCCAATTCTCTCGGCGTCGTCGACCGGGAGGAGGGGCGCAAGATCGCCGCCCGGCTTTCCGAGGAAATGCGTCTCAACACGAAAAATCTCGACCTGCCGGTCGGCGCGCTTTCGGGCGGCAACCAGCAGCGCGTGCTGATCGGCCGCTGGCTGAGCATCGCACCGAAGCTGCTCGTGCTGCATGGGCCGACAGTCGGCGTCGATGTCGGCTCCAAGGACACGATCTACCGCGTCATCCAGATGCTTGCGGAAGCGGGCATGGGCCTCGTCATCGTCAGCGACGACCTGCCCGAGCTCCTGGAGAACACCGACCGCATCCTCGTCATGAACAGCGGCCGGGTGGTCGCGGAGATGAATGCGGGACAGGCAACAGAAGACCAACTCTACAAGGCGATGCTGGCGACCACGACGGAGACTGTGCAATGAGCGTTTCACGGACCGATGAATTCCGCGACGCTGCCGACCCGTCGCGTTCCTTCAGCTTCGGTGACCTCGTTCGCCGCCGACCGGAGACCATCACCTTCCTGCTGCTGGTGGCGATCTGCGTGGCCGTCGCCATCGTCAACCCGGCTTTCCTGCAGCCCTCGACGCTCATAGACATCGGCCGCGCCAGTGTGGTCATGGGCCTGTTCGCGCTCGGCGTCTTCATCATCCTGGCGGCGGGCGGTATCGACGTGTCCTTTACGGCGATCGCGGCCTTCACCATGTATTCGATGACGATACTGGTGCAGAGCTACCTGCCGAATCTGCCCATCGTCGTCGTCATCCTCATGGCGACGCTCGGCGGTGCGGCGCTCGGCATCATCAACGGTCTGCTGGTCCATCACCTGAAGGTGCCGTCGCTGATCGTCACCATCGGCACGCAGTATCTGTTCCGCGGCTTTCTGCTCTCCTTCATCGGCACGGTCTGGATAATGTCCCTTCCGCCGCAGATGGGCGCCTTCGGCCGCATGCCGCTCGTTCAGTTCGAGGCCGCCAACGGCGCGCTGATCACGCTGCCGTTCTACTTTCTCGTGCTGCCTGTTGCGGCCTTCGTCACCTGGTGGATCCTCAACCGCACCTTGATGGGACGCGCCATCTTCGCCGTCGGCGGCAATGCCGATATCGCAAGCCGCCTCGGCTACAGCCTGCGCACCGTGCATGTTTTTCTGTTCGGCTATGCGGGCGCGCTCGCGGGCCTTGCCGGCATCATCCATGTTTGCGCCAACCGGCAGGCCAATCCCTTCGATCTCGTCGGCACCGAGATCAACGTCATCGCCGCCGTCGTGCTCGGCGGCGCGCGCATCACCGGCGGCACGGGCACGGTCCTCGGCACCCTTCTCGGCGTGCTCCTGATCGTCGTGCTCAACAGCGTGCTCGTCATGGTCGGCATTCCTAGCACCTGGCAGCGGCTCGTCGTCGGCAGCTTCATCCTGCTCGCCGCCGCCTTCTTCGTCACGCGCCAGCGCAAGAAATAACCCCCACTCCCGGAGGAAATCTATGAAGAAGTTCCTGAACGACCCCGTCAACTTCGTCGACGAAATGCTCGAAGGCATCTACAAGGCGCATCCCACCGTCACCTATACGGCCGATGACTTGCGCTGCCTCGTGACGGCCAAGACCAAACGCGGCAAGGTCGGCATCGCCACCGGCGGCGGTTCGGGGCACCTGCCTACCTTCCTCGGCTTCGTCGGTGACGGCATGCTGGACGGCGCGGCCGTCGGCGGCGTCTTCCAGTCGCCCAGCGCCGAGCAGATGTACCAGGTGACCAAGCACATCGATCAGGGCGCCGGCGTCCTCTACATCTACGGCAACTATACCGGCGACATCATCAACTTCGACATGGCGGCCGAACTTGCCGATCTCGACGGCATCGCCGTCAAGCAGGTCGTCGGCAACGACGACGTCGCCTCGTCCATTGTTGGCGAAGAGCACAAGCGTCGCGGCGTGGCGGGCATCTTCTTCATCTACAAGACCGCCGGCGCCGCCGCCGCCGAGGGCCTATCGCTGGATGAGGTCGCGCGCCTTGCCGACAAGGCACGCCTGCGCACCCGCACCATGGGCGTCGCGCTTTCGAGTTGTGTCGTCCCGGAAATCGGCCACGCCACCTTCTCCATCGGCGAGGACGAGATGGAGATTGGCATGGGCATCCATGGCGAGCCCGGCATCAGCCGCAAGAGGCTCGCGCCGGCCGATGCCGTCGTCGACGAGATGATGGAGCGCGTCTTTGCGGAAACGGACTACAAGCAGGGCGACAATGTTGCAGTGCTGATGAACGGCCTCGGCGGCACGCCGCTCGAAGAACTCTACATCCTCTTCCGCCGTGTCTCGCAGCTTCTAGAAGCGCGCGGCGTTACCGCTAAGTATGTCTGGGTCGGAGAGTTCGCCACCTCGATGGAAATGGCCGGCGCTTCGATTTCGATCCTGCATCTCGACGAGGAGCTGGATCGCCTGATCGCCGCTCCGGCGAACACGCCCTTCTTTCAGCATGTCGCGGGTTGATGCCATGACGCTCCAGACATTGAACGCCGCCGATCTCATCGACCTCTTCAAGAGCTGGAAGGAGCTCTTTGCCGAACAGCGCGATTTCTTGATCGCGCTCGACGGCAAGGTGGGTGACAGCGATCTCGGCATCACCATGAGCAAGTCCTTCGCCGCTGCTGCCGAAGCGCTGGAGGCCGATGGTGAAGCGCCCGGCATCGCCAAGCTGCTGCGCACCGCCGGCGCCACCATGGCCCGCACAGCGCCCTCCACCATGGGCACGCTGACGGCGACCGGGTTCCTGCGCGCAAGCAAGGCCGTCGAAGGCAAGGATGTGTTGGACACCGCCGGCATGGCCGCCTTCTGGCGCGCCTATCGTGACGGCGTTGCCGAACGCGGCAAGGCGAAGGTCGGCGACAAGACGCTGCTTGACGTGCTCGACCCCATCGCGACGACGCTGGAAGCGCAGGCGTCCGCCGGTGTCTCGCTTTCGGATGCGCTGAACCTGACGGCGGATGCGGCTGAACATGCGCTGGAGGCCGCCAAGTCCATGCTCGCGCAGCATGGCAAGGCGGCGGCGTTCCAGGAGAAGACGGTCGGCTTGCAGGATGCCGGCGCGACAGTCGGCGCTTTCCTGATCCGTCGCATGGCGCAATTCGTGGCGGGCCGATAGAGCTCGGTCATCCAACCTTCAGTGAGTATGGCCTCATGACCCCGTCCCCGGATCGCAAGTCCCGCTATGTCGTCGGTGTCGATGTCGGCACCGCCAGCGCACGGGCCGGCCTGTTCGACCTTTCGGGGGCGATGCTCGCTTCCGCGAAGCGGGACATTTTGCTGTTCCGTGAGGCGGGTGCAATCGTCGAGCAATCGAGCGCCGAGATCTGGGATGCGGTCTGCTCGAGCGTCCGCGAGGCGGTCACTTCCGCGGGCGTCGATCCCGCCGCGGTGATCGGCCTCGGCTTCGACGCCACCTGCTCGCTCGTCGTGCTCGGCGACGGGGGGGCACCGCTCGCGGTCGGCCCGTCGGAGCGACCGGAACGCGACATCATCATGTGGATGGACCACCGCGCCGTCGGCCAGGCGGAGCGGATCAACGCGGTGGGCCACGAGGTGCTGCGATATGTCGGCGGGCGCGTCTCGCCGGAAATGCAGACGCCGAAGCTGCTCTGGCTGAAGGAAAACCGGCCGCAGGTTTTCGCCACCGCCTGGCAGTTCTTCGACCTTGCCGATTTTCTCACCTGGAAAGCGACGGGTGACCTCGCCCGTTCGACCTGCACGGTCACCTGCAAATGGACCTATCTCGCGCATGAGAACCGTTGGGATCCAAGCTATTTTGAGAAGATAGGTCTTGGGGAGCTTGCCGAAGAAGGTTTTGGCCGGATTGGCACTCGTATCGTCGAGCCGGGCACGCGGCTTGGGTATGGGCTGACGCAGGAAGCAGCTGCCGCGATGGGCATGCAACGTGGAACGGCCGTAGCGGCGGGTATGATCGATGCCCACGCAGGCGGAATTGGCACAGTCGGCATCGGCGGCCGTCCGACGGAAAACCTAGCCTATGTGTTCGGCACCTCATCATGCACAATGACCTCGACGCAAGATCCTGTCTTTGTGCCCGGCGTCTGGGGTCCGTATTACTCGGCCATGGTGCCCGGCCTGTGGCTCAATGAAGGCGGCCAGAGCGCTGCGGGCGCTGCCATCGATCAGCTGCTTGCCTTTCATCCGGCCGCACCGGAAGCGGCCGCGCGGGCGCAAGCGCGAGGAATTCCGCTACCTGTCCTCATGGCCGAGGCAGTCTCCGCCAAGGCGCCGTCGTTGTCTGAGGCCGTGCACCTTGCTGCCGACCTACATGTGGTGCCTGAGTTCATCGGCAATCGCGCGCCCTTTGCAGATCCGCATGCAAGGGCCGTCATAGCCGGTCTTGGCATGGAACGGGATTTTGATAGCCTCGTTGCGCTTTACGTCGCCGGTCTATGCGGCATCGGCTACGGATTGCGGCAGATCATCGAGGCGCAGGCTAGGGAGGGAGCCTCTGTCGAGCGGGTAGTCATTAGCGGTGGGGCGGGGCGTAGCGGCTTCGTTCGCCAACTCCTTGCCGATGCCTGCGGCAAGGCTGTCGTTGCGCCGTACGCGGAAGAACCGGTCCTGCTCGGCTCTGCCATTCTTGGGGCCGTTGCCTCCGGTGCCTTTGCCGACGTTGCGGCTGCCATGGCGACGCTCAGCACCGTCTCCGCGGCCTATGAGCCGGCTGGCGGCGAAATCGCCGAAAAGCATCAAAGGCGCTTCCGCTGCTTCGAGGATCTTCAGACTTTCACGCGCTCGACGTTGGGCTTTTAACAGTCTTGGCCTGTTGGCTCTCGCCGACTTCGACGCCAGCATCAACGCCCAACGCATAAAGCATCGCAACGAGAGCGGCGGCAATCCGGCGCTCCTAGGCGCATTTGGCGATCCGCGGCACCTTCGCGCAAGGGGCGAAGGAAGACCGTTCTTCACGAGCCCGTGCACCGCTTGTTGCGAGATGTTCACGTTCTGGGCAAAAAAATCTCATAATGTATCGGGCCTTTATCAACGAAAGACAGCAATAACCTTGCTGTCTAGGGATTGCCGTGCGATTCTTCGGGGATGATCCGAAGGAGATGAGAATGTCGGAAACGATGCTTGCAGCGCTTACCAACATTCGGAC
>Ga0102589_1000523_pt1 | contig 76256 bp, 68 predicted proteins | sample AraplaMF_Col_mLB_FD_76858 | JGI IMG/M metagenome (GOLD analysis project Ga0102589, IMG submission 76858) | Arabidopsis root microbial communities from the University of North Carolina, USA - plate scrape MF_Col_mLB | ecosystem: Host-associated > Plants > Roots > Endosphere | place: USA...
GGGAATTGTCAAGAGAAGAAGCAACGCAAGAGAGTGTTATGGCCCTTGCTACGATTTAGGAGAGGTTGAATCATATGAATTTTTTTCAAGAAGCAGGTATGTTATTAAAGAAAAACATTCGTGAATACGGAATGTATATTGCTCTAGCAGTCATTATGCTAGTTTTTACAATTAATACAGATGGATTATTTATGTCATCTCGTAACTTAAGTGATTTAATTAATATGACAGGTTATGTTGCTGTCCTTGCTGTAGGGATGACGCTTGTCATTGTTATTAGACACATTGATCTTTCAGTAGGATTTGTAGCAGGTTTTCTTGGAGCAGTAGTTGCTCTGTTTTTAACAAAGTTTGGTTTACCTGTCTGGTTAGCAATCGTTGCAGTACTAGTGATTGGTGCAATCATTGGCTTAATTAATGCCTTTTTTGTTGCCAATTTAGGAATTCCTTCATTCGTTGTTTCATTAGCAGGAATGCTAATTTTTAAGGGATTTTTACTTATGTCACTTGTAGAAACTGGGACGATTATCATTTCTGACGAAAGCTTTAAGGCAATTGGGAATGGTTATATTCCTAGTCTAGGTAATTGGAATGGTTTACACGTTTCAACGTTAATAGTTGGCGCTCTTTCTATTATTCTTCTAATTTGGAGTGATTTTTCAAAGAGAAAAGTAAACATAACTTATGGCTTTGAAGTTCTTTCTGTACCAATGCAAGTATTAAAATTAGTATTTATATCAGGTATTATTGGCTATATTAGCTATATCCTTGCAGGGTATCAAGGAATTTCTTGGACTGCTGTTATCATGCTAGTTGTAGTGATCATTTATCATTTCATTTCAACTAGAACACCTTTAGGACGTCACATTTATGCAGTTGGTGGAAATCCAGAGGCTGCAGAACTAAGTGGGATTAGTGTTAAAAAAGTCACTTACATTGTGTTCGGATCTATGAGTATGCTTGCAGCACTTTCAGGTGTATTATTTACAGCAAGACTTGCATCTGCTTCTCCACAAGCAGGTACAATGTTTGAGTTAGATGCGATTGCAGCAGCTTATGTTGGTGGTGTTTCAGCAGCAGGTGGTGTTGGTAAAATTACTGGTACAATCATCGGTGCATTCGTAATGGCTTCACTAACAAGTGGTATGAATTTAATGGGTATTGATATATCTTACCAATACATCATTCGTGGTGCAGTTCTTGTTCTTGCGGTTGTGTTTGATGTTATAACTCGTAATAAAGGAAAGTAATATACAATTAAAGAACAGAAACAGTCGATTGGTTGACTTGTTTCTGTTTTTTTATTTGCTCATATTTACAGGTAATTAATATAGAGAAATGATCTATTATTTTCATGTATTCACACATTTTATTTTCTTAAGACTAATAAGCTAAAAGAATGAGAAGTAAAGCGTACATATTCCACATTTATTGTTTATTCCTTACAAAACAAATTCAACGAGAAAAAAACTAAAGTGAGGTTTAAAATAATGAATGAACAATTTTCATATTTTAGTAGAAAAATGATAAAGAAACATTTAGCTGAAGTTGAATTCGATGTACTAATCATTGGAGGCGGAATAACCGGATGCGGAATTGCACTTGATGCAGTGACCCGGGGGATGAGCACTGCCCTAGTCGAAATGCAGGATTTTTCTTCAGGAACTTCAAGTCGATCGACCAAGCTAGTGCATGGTGGTTTACGTTATTTAAAGCAGTTTGAATTTAGTGTCGTAGCAGAAGTTGGAAAAGAACGCGAGATTGTATATGAAAATGGGCCACATGTAACGACACCAGAATGGATGCTTCTACCGATTTATAAAGATGGGACATTTGGGAGAATAAGTACTTCAATTGGTTTAAGATTATATGATTATTTAGCGGGAGTGCACAAAAAAGAAAGACGAAAAATGTTAAATAGAAATCTAGCTATTGCTAAAGAACCACTCATTAAAAAAGATGGGTTAAAGGGTGGGGGTTACTATGTAGAATATCGTACAGATGATGCTCGATTAACAATAGAGGTTATAAAAAAAGCAGTTGAGCATGGTGCAAAGGCTATCAATTATGTTCAAGTGACAGATTTTATTTACGAAAATGGCTTGGTTAATGGTGTTAAGGTGATCGATTGTATAACAAGAGTTCCCTTTACAATCAAAGCTAAAAAAATAGTAAATGCCACTGGACCATGGGTAGATCAATTACGCGAAAAAGATAATATTGAAAATGATAAAAACCTACGTTTAACAAAAGGGGTTCATTTGGTCATTGACCATAAAAAATTCCCGTTAAATCAGTCCGTCTATTTTGATACAGAGGATGGACGAATGGTATTTGCCATTCCAAGAGACAAAAAAACGTATGTTGGTACAACGGATACCATTTTTGATAAAGAACCAGTAAATCCTAAAGTAAGTCTAGAAGATAGACGATATATTTTGAATTGCATTCGATTTATGTTTCCAACAATTCAACTTCATGAAGAAGATATTGAATCAAGTTGGGCAGGAGTCAGACCTCTTATTTATGAGAAAGGCAAGGATCCATCAGAAATATCTAGAAGAGATGAAATTTGGCTTTCAAATTCAGGATTAATCACGATAGCTGGAGGAAAGTTGACTGGATACCGCAAAATGGCTGAAACTGTTGTGGATCATATCTCGAAGGAATTTTTTATGACTAAAAATATGATCTATAAGGATTGCCAAACAAAGGAATTACCCATCTCAGGTGGAGAAGTTGGTGGCTCAAAAGGATTTCAATACTATAAAAAAAGATTTGAATCAGTGGGCATTGCAATAGGTTTAAATGAAATTGAATATGAACAATTAAGTAATAGGTATGGTTCAAATATTGATCAAATATTAAATATCGGACTTCAAACCATAAAGGAGCAAGTAGAATTACCTTTGACTTTATTTTTACCTTTAGAGTATGGGATTCAATATGAAATGATAGTGAAACCAGTAGATTTTTTTATTAGACGCACAGGGACATTATACTTTCAAATAGATGTTGTCAATCAATACAAAAATAGAGTGATAAATTATATGGAAAAAAGATTTGGGTGGAGTCATTATCAAACAAAGGAATATCGATTAGAGCTTGAAGAACAAATAATGTGTGCCACCACAGGTTTTAGAGAATAACGAAATGAAGGAAAACTTAAAACAGTTCCTCCTGTAGGGATCAAACAATTCTAAATCATTAAGGCCACTAATCCAAATTTAATTAGTGGCTTTGATGATTTTTTAGTTTGAACTAATCGTTATGCAGAGGATGATGAAAAATCTTATTTGTACTGCATTCACTACTTCCTTGAAATAAACGGATTATCAGTAATCCAAAATCTCCATGGGTAATCTCTTGCTTCTCCCGTATTCTCAATGCCAATGCGAGGTCCGGAACTGATATCGTGAGGCTTAATCCCTTCCGCAATAAATACTGGTGGCTCCCAGCTTTTTTGTCCATAAGAAGACATTGTAATATTCATAGCCTTTGTTAATTTACCTGGGCCATTTGTTAAATTTGAAATAGGCTGGTTATTCCTCATTTTTATCATATAATCGATTCCGTCAATCGGTTCAATAGCCCTGATCAGAACTGCCTCAGGGCAATCGATATTTCCACATACAATATTGATTAAAGTATGTGTATGCATTTGGTATGTATAAATTAGCCCAGCCTCATGATACATAATTTCAGTTCGTTTTGTACGGCGATTTTGAAAGCTGTGTGCGGCACGATCCACTGGCCCCATGTAAGCCTCTGTTTCCACAATTTTCCCAGAAATTACAAAATTATCCATTAAATGTACTAACCGACAACCAAGTAAATCTTTCGACAACTGAAGTGTGGGTTTATTAAAAAAGCTTTGATCAATAGGAGTAATCATCTGATTTTCACCTTTTTCGTAGTATTTTTTTGTGTTTCGACTTGTCGAAATAATATGACAATTTACCTCTACCTTTTTTTTCTAATATTAGATTTTAGTGAAATATGATTATTGACTATTTTAAAAATTGTTAATAAAGACTCATTGAAGAGAAAGAACGTAGCTTGTACTATTTATTTACTGTTATGAAAATTCAGAATAGAGGTGCAAATTATGAGAAAACCATCGTATTGGAAAGTTTTATCAAGTATTTCACTTGTCACAGCATTAAGTTTTTCTGTTCTTTCAACTGGACTAACGACAAAAGCTGCAGTCCCTGTTGAAGAAAAAAGTCAGCAAGTAACAGATTCTCCTTATTTAGATCTAAATGTTGTAGATGAAGAAAGATTAGAAAAAGCTTTAAAAGACAGAGGTATTATTAAAGAATCTGATAGTTCTGAAACTGCTAAAGCAAAGGTTAAAGCATACATAAAGAAAAAACAAGGCGATAAGCTAAATTCAACACATGATCACAGTACTGATATTGCGGAAAAACAAAAGAATACGTTAGAAAAACGTAAACAGCAATTATTAAAACAATTAGATAAAGGTCATGGAAATTACAAAAAAGGCAAGCCAAATGGCGTCGTCAAAGTAGATTCAGCTAAGCAAGCAAAATACAATGGCGGTGTTCGTGAAGATAAGGTATTAGTTGTATTAGCAGAATTTGCAGATTTTAAACATAATAGTATTGAGCAAGAAGAAGGATATATGTATTCTTCAGACTTCAATAAAGCTCATTATGAAAATATGCTTTTTGGAGATAAAGACTTTACATTATTTGACGGATCAAAAGTAAAAACGTTTAAACAATTTTATGAAGAACAATCTGGTGGAAGCTACACTGTTAAAGGTACAGTAACAGACTGGTTAACAGTGCCAGGAAATGCTGCTGATTATGGTGATGATAGCGCAACAGGACATGATAATTTAAATCCAAAAGGTCCACGTGACTTCATTAAAGATGCATTAAGAGCTGCAATTAACTCTGGAGTAAATTTAGCTGATTATGATAACCTAGATATTTACGATATCGATGGTGATGGTAATACAAATGAGCCAGATGGTTTAGTTGATCACTTAATGGTCATTCATGCTGGAGTTGGACAAGAAGCAGGTGGCGGAGCATTAGGTGATAATGCTATTTGGTCACACCGTTGGGTATTAAATGGCGTTACTCCATTTGCAGGAACACAAGCTTCTGTTCCATATTGGGGCGGAAATATGGCAGCATATGATTACACTGTTGAACCAGAAGATGGTGCAGTAGGTGTATTTGCTCACGAATACGGTCATGATTTAGGATTACCAGATGAATATGATACGCAATATACTGGTGATGGTGAGCCAATCGCTTCTTGGTCTGTCATGAGTGGTGGTAGTTGGAATGGTGCAATTGCTGGTACAACGCCAACTAGTTTCTCTCCACAAAATAAAGAGTTCTTCCAAAAAACAATGGGCGGAAACTGGGCAAACATGACAGAAGTAGATTATAAAGATATCGATAAAGAAGGTATTGCTTCATTTATCGATCAAAGTGTAACAAAATCAAATAATCCTGGAATTGTTAAAGTAAATTTACCAGATAAAGAGGTTAAGAGTGACATTCAACCACAATTTGGTGCAAAATACTACTACAGTTCAAAAGGTGATGACTTACACACTACAATGACTTCACCAGTGTTTAATTTAACTGGAGCAACAAGTGCTAATTTCTCACTAAAAGCAAACTATCAAGTAGAATTTGATTTTGACTATCTATATGTAAATGTTTTAGACGAGAATGGTACGAAACTTGCGACAATTGATACAATTGGTGATGAAAATACAGCAGGTGGATATGAAACATCAAAAGGCCTATGGGTTGATAAATCATATGATTTATCTGCATTTAAAGGGAAAAATGTAAAAGTTCAATTTGAGTATGTAACTGATGGCGGATTAGCTCCTAACGGTTTTGCATTTGATGAAGCAAAGTTAACAGTAAATGATCAAGTAGTATTTACTGATGGAGCAGAAGGAACACCTGGATTCACATTAGATGGTGCAACTGTATCAAATGGAACTGATTTCAAGAAACATTATTACTACTTAGAGTGGAGAAATTATGCTGGAAGTGATAAAGCATTAGAATTTGCTCGCGGCGTTAAGTATAATACTGGTTTAGTAGTTTGGTATGGTGATGATAGCTATACTGATAACTGGACAGGTGTACATCCAGGAGAAGGATTCTTAGGTGTAGTTGACGCTCATCCATCAGCAATTGTTGGTAACCTAAATGGACAACAATCTGTTGAACAAAGTACTAGATACCAAGTTTCAGATGCTGCATTCAGTTATGATAAATCACCAGAATGGTATATTAACTCACCATCTCGTGGAATTTTCGATTATGACGGATTAGCAGGGGTAACAAAATTCGATGATTCAAACGAATACATGAATGATTTAATTCCTGATGCAGGAAGAAACATTCCAAACTTTGGCTTAAAATTCCAAGTAATTGGAGAAGCAAAGGATAATACTGCTGGAGCTGTTTGGATTCATAAATAAACCAATCAATGAAAAATACGAGCTGATCTATTCAGTCTCGTATTTTTTTTATGTCTAAAAACGTAGAGAAATAAGATATTAAAAAGCACTAGTATAAAGAGCATTTTCTTTTTAACGTGTACTTTTTATAGATAGATAATCACTGTGGTTTTTATGAACAAAATGGTTTTAATGATACTTACTTCTTTAACGTTCATAATAATATTTTTCAGAATTATTAAACTATAATGATTGTATTAGTAAGCGTTTACAATCTAAGGGGGTTTAATAATGAATTATAAGAAAGCTAGTTTATTATTATTGTCATCTATTTTAACTGTAAGTCTAGCAGCATGTAATAGCGGGAAAGAAACTTCGGGAAGTAAATCTTCATACCCGGATAAAGCAATTTCAGTTGTAGCACCTTCTGGGGCAGGTGGAGGATGGGACTTAACTTCTAGGTCATTTGTAAAAATACTAAGTGAAACAAATCTTGTAGAGGAACCGATGACAGTGGAGAATAAGCCTGGTGGTGGCGGAGCAGTATTTATGGCTGAATATGCTACGAAGGATAAAGCAAATAATGAAAAACTATTTGTAAACTCACCTCCAATTATCATTAATAACTTAAAAAAAGAGGGAAACAGTCCATATGGCTATAAAAATACCACCCCTTTAGCACAGTTAACAATTGATTACGGTGCAATAGTTGTTAGGGCTGATTCAAAATTTACAGATTTGAAATCACTTTTAGATGAAATAAAGAAGGACCCTAGTAAAGTAACATTAGCAGGTGGATCTGCTCCAGGTTCAATGGACCATTTAATAGGTATTTTACCAGCTTACAAGTATGGAATTGATCCTACTAAAATCAAATATGTTTCATATGATGGTGGGTCAGAGGCTATAACAGCCCTTTTAGGAAAAAATGCAGATGTGATTTCTACTGATATTTCAAGTACGCTAGAGTTCGTAAGAGCAGGTAAAGTTAAAATTCTTGCAGTAACGGCACCTGAACGTATTCAAGGAGACGTATTATCAAATGTTCCAACAGCTAAAGAGCAAGGGGTAGACGCAGAGTTTGTCATTTGGCGTGGTGTATTCGGCCCAGAAAAGATGTCTAAAGATGCTTACACTTATTGGGAAGATACGATTGCTAAACTAGTTGAAACAGATGAATGGAAAAATGAAGTAGCTACACAGGGCTGGCAGCCTGAATATAGAAATGGTGATGATTTTAAAACATTCTTAGCAGAACAAGAAACTCAAGTTAATGATTTATTAGAAGTATTAGGAATGAAAAAATAAATGATGTTGATGGAAGGAGAGACCTCTCCTTCTTTTCATACTAAATAGAGGGGTGATTCAATTGAATAAGAAGTTTGATAGAATTGCAGCCATCGTATTTCTAATAATCGGTTTAACATTTATGTTAGAAAGCAGAAGTATTGCTACATCTGCATATGGAAGTGTCGTAGGACCAAACGTATTTCCTTTTATACTTGGATGTATTCTCTCCTTATTGAGTTGTCGATTATTTTATGAAACATTTTTTTATAAACAAGAAGCGTCGAGAGCAATTCAATTTCGTTACAAGCAGTTTTTTATTGTTTTAGTCTCAGCCATTATGTATGCACTTTTACTTGAAAAAATTGGTTTTATGATTAGTTCATTTTTGTTTTTATTGATTTGCTTCCAAGCTTTAGAACGTGGAAAATGGTTGAAATCAATTTCTATTTCTCTAGGATACTCAATCATTATTTACTTTATATTTGTGAATGTCATGAAAGGTACATTACCAGGCTGGCCAATTTGGTTTTAAGAGACTAGAGGGGAGATCATCAATTGGGTACAATACAATATTTAGCGCAAGGATTTGAAACTGCATTTATTTGGTATAATTTATTATTTGCCTTTGTTGGCGTGTTAATTGGTACAGCAGTAGGTGTTTTACCTGGTATTGGACCCATGAGTGGAGTAGCACTTTTGATACCCGTAACAGCTTCTGCAACAGGATTTTTAGCACCGGAACAAGCAGCAACAAGTTCAATTATATTACTTGCAGGTGTATATTATGGTGCAATGTATGGTGGATCTACTACATCTATTCTATTAAATACACCTGGGGAATCATCCTCTGTTGTTACGACATTAGATGGTTACCAGATGGCTAAAAAAGGAAGAGCTGGTAGTGCTTTATCGATTGCGGCTATTGGTTCATTTGTTGCAGGTGTCGTTACACTTGTCGCATTAATCCTACTTGCTAAACCATTATCGGCTGTCGCTATAAAATTTGGTCCTGCAGAATATTTTTCATTAATGCTTTTAGGATTATGTGCAGTTAGTGGACTAGCAGGTAAATCGATTACAAAGGCATTGATTATGACTATTGTTGGATTACTTCTTGCAACAATTGGTATAGATTCAGTTTCTGGCGTTTCACGATTTACTTATGATTTACCATGGTTATATCAAGGGTTAGAATTTTTAACGATTGCTGTTGGATTATTTGCCCTAGGAGAAGTTTTTAAAACGATTCTCGAAAATGAAGTAGATGATGGAGAAATCGCTAAAATTAATAATTTAGTACCTTCAAAAGAGGAATTAAAGGAAAGTGCTGCACCTATTGCTAGGGGCTCATTATTAGGATTTTTTATCGGTATATTACCTGGAGCAGGGGCAACATTGGCTTCATTTTTTGCTTATATTGTTGAGAAAAAGTTAAGTAAAACTCCTGGAAAATTTGGAACTGGAACAATTGCAGGAGTTGCCTCACCTGAATCAGCTAATAATGCTGCATCTGGAGGAGCAATGATTCCACTACTAACTTTAGGAATTCCTGGATCAGGTACCACTGCTATATTAATGGGTGCATTTATGATGTATAACATTCAACCAGGACCTCTTTTATTTGAAGAACATCCAGATGTTGCATGGGGATTAATTGCAAGTATGTTTATCGGGAATGTTATGTTATTAGTGCTTAACATGCCATTGGTAAGATTATTTGCAAAGATTATTCAAACACCGAAAAAATATTTATTACCAATCATTATTGCCATTTCAATATTTGGAGTATATGCTGTACAAGTTTCTGTGAATGATTTACTTCTATTAATTGCTTGTGGGATCTTTGGCTATTTTCTTTCTAAAAATGATTTTCCAATTGCACCTTTAGTTTTAGGTTTAGTATTAGGACCAATGATTGAAAATAACCTAAGAAGAGCTTTGACAGTTTCAAATGGTGATTATAGCATATTTATCAAACATCCAATTTCAGCTTCATTTTTAGTCGTTGCAGCATTGTGGATTATCGTACCTATTCTAATTAAATTAAAAGGTAAAAGTGTTGTAGTAAATATAGAAGCATAAAATATCTAGCAAAACTCCTTTAATAAAAGGAGTTTTTTGATTATTATAAAAATATAAGGAGAATTTTATGCGCTTACACTATAAATTAATCATATTTATTTCAGTTCTTATCTTATTTATTAGCGGTGTTTTTGAATTAGTGTCACAAGAAATGCTTCAAAAAAATGCAAAACACGAAAAAGGATTGAAAGCATTAGCGATCTCTCAAGCAGTTGCAAATATGCCAGAAATAAGGACTGCATTTTCAAAAGAAAATCCATCTGTAACCATTCAGCCGATTGTAGAAAAAATAAGAAAAAAAGTTGGAGCAGAATTTATTGTTGTTGGAAATAAGAATGAAATTCGTTATTCACATCCAAATTCAATGTTAATTGGTAAAAGAATGGTCGGTGGTGATAACGAGAAAGTATTTAAAGGTAAGGAAATTATATCGGAATCGACCGGTACACTTGGACCTTCATTAAGAGGGAAATCACCAATTATAAACGATCAAGGTGATGTAATAGGTGTAGTTTCTGTTGGTTATTTAATTAAGGATATCGAAGAAGAAGCCAATAAGTTTCATAAAAAGTTATTATTTAATAGTTTAATTATATTAGTGATTGGAATATCGGCAGCATTTCTAATCTCATTTAATATTAAGAAATCTATTTTCGGATTGGAACCGAAAGAAATTGGAAGAATGTATCAAGAAAAACATGCCATCTTAGAATCTATTCATGAAGGTATTATTGCGATAGATGAAAATTGTGAAATAACAGTTGTTAATGAAAATGCCCATAAAGTACTTTCTATACCAAATAATATTAAGCTTAGAGGATTAAAAATAGAGGATATTTTACATAATTCTCAATTGAAAAAAGTAGTAGAAACTGGAGAGGCAATATATGATTTGGAATTTCTAATAAACGAAAAAATGGTGATTATCAATTGTATTCCCATCTCTGGAGAAAACGGTAATATTGTCGGCGCAGTAACATCCTTTAGAGAAAAATCGGAATTGAATAAAGTCTTAAATGAATTATCGCAAATTAAGGCTTATTCTGAAGGATTAAGAGCACAGTCTCATGAATACTCAAATAAATTGCATACAATTTTAGGCTTGATACAGCTTGAATCTTATCAAGAAGCAATTGAATTAATCTCAAAAGAGTCAAATATCACTCAAAATCTTATTCAATTCATTATGGAAGAAATCTCCGATCCAGTTGTTGCCGGACTTTTATTAGGAAAAATAAGTTTAGCGAATGAACTAAAAGTAGATTTCATATTAGATCATAATAGTAGTTTTGCGGATGTACCAAAAGAGGTTAATCGTGAGGATTTAATAACCATAATAGGGAATCTACTTAACAATGCATTTGATGCTGTAATTGAATCAAACAAACCAGAAAAGAAAGTATCATTATTTCTTACTGACATTGGCCAAGATTTAATCATTGAAATAGATTATAATGGAAATGGGATCCCAGAAGAATTAGTGGATGATATATTTCTTTATGGTGTCTCTACAAAAAAGAAGTTCAAAAATTCCGGTATTGGACTGCACCTAGTGCAAAGATTACTTCAGAAGTTAAATGGTCAAATTACATTTCATTCTAATGAGAATGGAGGAACAACCTTTATTGTTGCCATTCCCAAACAACAAAAGGAGATTAACATAATCTATGAAAAAGAATTTAATAGAAGTATTAATAGTTGAGGATGATAGTAGAATTGCAGAAATACATCAGAGGTTTATTGATAAAATTGATGGTTTCAGCGTGATCGGTATAGCGACTAATTATCAAGAAGCGATTGATTTATTTGAGATTGTAAAACCACAATTAGTAATACTAGATGTTTATTTTCCGGATATGAACGGACTGGATTTCTTAAAATGGATAAAAGAAAACTCAACAACTTCGAATGTAATCATGATTACTGCTTCGAAGGAAATAGAGTCAGTTAATCAAGCTATTCATTACGGGGTATTTGACTTCATTATTAAACCAGTTATTTTTGAACGCTTAAAGAATTCATTGATTAGATATGCGCATTATTCAAAGAAAATTAGTAATCTACAATCCAAAAGTGCCTATATTACTCAAGACGAGATAGATAGTTTAATTGGGAAGAATATCGGCATCATCGAAGAACAAAGCCACTTTCCTAAAGGAATAGATAAACTTACCTTAGAAAAAGTTTTTATTGCAATTCATGAAGAGAGAAATGGTATGACTGCTGAACATGTTAGTCATGAAATTGGAGTCAGTCGCACAACAGCTAGAAGATATTTAGAGTACTTAGTATCAGAAGGTAAAGTACTTGCTGATTTAGCTTATGGAACGATTGGAAGACCTGAAAGAGTTTATCTAATAAATCGGAACGGCTAAATCATCTCATTTCTTACTAATGTAAAATTAAGTATGACAAAGCTAACAATTCTGTAACAGCTTGTACTGAAAAATAGACAATTTCAATCTGTTTATATACTGATATACAGGCGTTTTCCTACCTTTTTTACAAATATATGACAGTCGAAGCATACCTTATAAAGCGTTGAAAACCTACTTTAGTTCGATAAAATTTAAATGTGGAAACAACACGGAGGAGATAGAAATGAAAATACGCTTATTAACAAAGGAAGATGCAGAAATCTATCTTAATATTCGTCTAGAAGGTTTAGAAAAAAATCCAGAAGTATTCAGTACAACGATGGATGACATACTTGAACAAGATGACCCAATAGAATATAAAGCTGAAATATTAGATAAAGACTTCAATTATACATTTGGAGCATTTACAAATAATGGTGAATTAATTGGAATCGCTACTTTGAAAACATTTGAAAAAACGAAATCAGAACATAAAGGAAAAATTGAGTCAGTATATGTATCTACTAGAGCACGTAGGTTAGGTGCTGGACATAGATTGATCGAAGAAGTCATTCATTTAGCCAAAAGCTTAGAGCTAGAACAAATTATGTTAAACGTTGTTGAAGGAAATGCATCTGCTAAAAAACTATATAAAACATTTGGCTTCGAAACATTTGCAGTAACACCTGACAGCTTAAAACTGAAAGATGAATATTGGGATCAAGAACATATGATGCTCAATTTAAGAGAACAAAAAGTGAGATTATCGAGTTAATGAAGTGATACAATTAACATATTAAAACGAAAAATACTTCCTTTTAAAAGGGCAGATAGATAGCTATCTGTCTTTTTTCTTTCAAAGATCACTTAATAATACTGAAATGATTGAATTTTCTTTCTTTTAATAATCTAGCAATTTATAATATAAATAGATAATAGAAAGCTTTATTGGGGGAAACACTGTGGTGAAAATATTACTTTGTGATGATGAACAGCGTATCCGAAGAGTACTTGTAGACTTTTTAAAGCGAGAGTCGTTTGAAGTTATAGAAGCAGCAAATGGTGAAGAGGCAATCAACTTATTCAAAACAAATCAAGATGAGCTGAAACTCATTCTATTAGATGTGATGATGCCTAAAATAGATGGATGGGAAGTATGTAAAGAGATTCGTAAGCACTCTAGCATACCGATTATTATGATCACTGCAAAAAGTGAGGAATATGATGAATTATACGGCTTCCAAGTTGGAGCGGATGAATATATTACAAAGCCGGTAAAACCATTAATCCTAATTGCTAGAATGAAGGCTCTACTAAAAAGAGTAGTAGCGGAATCTAGTAAATATGAACATAGTATATTCAGAGCGAAAGATATAGAAATAGACTTTAGTGCAAGGAAATTATTCATACAAGATCAACAAGTGATCCTGACACAGAAGGAATTTGATTTACTTTATTATTTTATAAAAAATCAAAAATTGGCATTAGAGCGGGAACAAATTTTATCTGCTGTTTGGGGATATGAATACTATGGTGAGGATCGAACATTAGACACACATATTAATAGACTTCGGATCAAGCTAGGGACTTGTTCTTCCTATATTCACACTGTTCGCGGAGTTGGTTATCGTTTTGAGGTTTCGTAAATGAAATCAATTCGTTCAAAACTATTGCTTACATTTATTTTATTAATTATTAGTTTAGTCGGAATCGGTCTATTAATTAATCTGTTCTTTTTAGAAACATTTTATATTCATCAAAAGACAAACAAAATCAAAAATAGTAGTCAGGAATTAAAAGTTTTATATCAACAAAAAAATAATGATCAGCTCATTTCATTTGTTGATAATTTAGAGAAATCTCATGGCTTTTCAATCGAAGTGCTTTCTTCAAGTGGGATCACTTTATATAGTACTTTAAAAGGAGATAGTAAGGAAAAGCTCCGTACAATAGATGAATTTGAAGATTTGCAAAATAAACCGAATGTATCCGAAAACGGTATGAATCGGTTGAAAAAAGAATTAAAGAAAGAAACATTTTATGTTACAAAAACCAATTTAAAAAGTATAGAGTTAGAATTTCTTTTAGTCGGAAGTAAGCTCGATCGAAATAAAATTTTAATTATACGTACACCAATAACAGCTATTAATGAAAGTGTAGAGATATACAATTATTTTTTAATTTATATTGGTCTAGCACTTTTATGTGTTGGAACAGTCATTGGATTAATAATGGCTAAATCATTTACTAAACCGATTTTAGAAATTAATAGTATGGCAAAAGAAATGACTAGTTTGTCCTTTTCAAGAAAGTGGAATCGTAATAGGAAGGATGAACTCGGAGAACTAGGCTATTCAATGAATGAATTAAGTAATATCATTTCGGATTTTATTGAAAAGTTGAGTATTAAAAATAAAACATTAATGAATGAACTAGAGGAAAAAGTGAAGTTTGAAAAAAAGCGTCGTACTTTTATATCAAATGTTTCCCATGAATTGAAGACACCTATTACAATCATTCAAAGCTACACTGAAGGATTACAAGTGGGTGTAAATCAAACCGAGGAGGAACATCAAGAATACCTCGATATTATCATGGATGAAGCAAACAAAATGGAGAAAATGGTTTACGATTTATTAAATCTATCTAAATTACAAAATAGTAAGATGGAAGTTCATTATGAGGAAGTGGATTTAAATCAGCTAGTAAATGAGATGTTGAAATTATATTCTCCTCAATTCACTGAAAATCATATTGCATTCAAGTATGAACAAATTGATATAAAACCAGTTATGACAGATCGCATAAAATTAGTACAAATCATGAGTAATTACATAAATAATGCCTTAACTCATGTGAATGAACAGAAGCAAATCACCATTACAGTAAAGGAAAGAGAGAATACATATCAAATATCTGTTTTTAATAGTGGTGAAATGATACCTGAAAGTGAAATAGAAAGCATTTGGGAAAGTTTTTATCGAGCGGATTTAGCAAGAAACCGAACAAATGGAAATGTTGGCTTAGGTCTAAGTATTGTAAAAGAGCTAGCAATCATGATCCAAGCAAATGTTGGCGTTGAAAATGAGGGGGATGGTGTGTCATTTTGGATTGAATTACCTAAAATGACAAGCATCAACTAATTTCAAGAAAAAGGCCGTAAAAATTTGGGTAAGGAATTACGGAGGATAAAATGAAAAAGTATATTATTCCGTTGATATTGCTCTTTATATTAATTGGTTGTTCATTTATTGATAACAATTATAATGAGAAAAATAATTCTAAACCTTCAAAACGAACAATCACTGAAGAAAAAAATACTACCGAAGAAAAAGCTTCAGAAGAGACGACCTTTGAAGAACAACTTGGTGAGATGCTTGAGGAAATTGATAATTTAGAATTTGAACAAGAAGATGATGGATTTCCAAACGATTTTAAATAATACTAGAGGTGAATTATGCGGAAATTGCAGTATTTTTTACTTGTTATGATCTCAATTGGGAGTGTAATGTTTTTTTCTACTCCAAGTGAAGCAGCTACAGGCAATATGGAATTAAACGATGGTAAAGAGATTAGTAGAAACATCTCTAACAAACTTAAAAGTTTACAACAAGAAGTAAAAAGGCTAAATGAAGAAAAAGAGATATTAAATCAACAAATTAAAGAGTTGTATCCAAAGAAGAAAAAGCTATTAGTGAAGCAATTAAAAGAATTAGAGAAGAGCAATTACTCAAAAAGTAACCAAGAAAAATTAAACAAAATTCAAAGTAAAATTGATAAATATAAAGAAGCGATTTCTATCAATAAACAGTTGAAAAGCGAACGGAAAAAGTTATGGGAAAATTATAAGAAACAGATGGAAAATGAAAATATTAAAGGAGCATATCAAACATTAAAACTAATACGCCAAAACTTAGAAAGTACCATTTTGAATAATAGAGAATTTCTTAAAAGTTTAACTGCTGACAATTTGTAATGTAGTGGTTTTTCATTGTAATTTCTTGAAAATAAAATGTTCTTTTTGTTAACCTCTAATGCAAATTGCACTAGGGGGTTTCTATATGCAGTAATATATCAATTTTTAAATTTAGTTGGACAATGATCTGTTAATTTAGCTATTGTTGAACAAGAGGATCATTGAAAAATGCCTGAGCTTGTGAATGAGATTGTATTTGAATGTAAATAAGGAAAATATACAAAAGAAAATTGTAAACAATCTGCATCTATTCAAAACATAGACAATGTCATATAACTATGAATTTATAATTGTGAGGATGAAAAAGATGAATGATGTGATCAATATTTTAATCATTGAAGATGATGAAGATATCAATCAATTACTTTGTAATATTATTAGCAGAAACGGTTATCATCCTAAGTCAGCATACTCTGGGACTGAGGCGCAAATTTATTTAGAAAATCAAAAGTGGGATCTGATTTTACTTGATTTAATGCTTCCTGGTTTGTCTGGTGAGGAATTACTTAAAAAGATAAGGAAAGAAAGTGAAACCCCTGTCATCATTATTTCTGCAAAGATTGAGACACAAACGAAAATAGATGCGCTAAGGTCAGGCGCGGATGACTATATAACGAAGCCTTTTGATATTGAAGAGGTTTCTGCAAGAATTGATGCTTGCCTAAGAAGAATTAGACGCAAGGCGGATGTTCAAGTAAGTAATCAAATCAGTCATAAGAATCTCATGATGAATATTGATTCAAAAGAAGTGACTTTTAATGGTCACGAATTAAAATTTACAGCCCTCGAATTTGAGATTCTGTTTCTACTGATGTCTTCTCCAAAGAAAGTCTTTACGAAAGCAAATTTATTTGAAAGTGTTTGGCATGAGGAATTCTATGGGGATGATAATACGATTAATGTTCATATGAGTAACATTAGAAGCAAGCTTTCAAAAGCAAATCCGAATGAAGAGTATATCGAAACGATTTGGGGAATGGGGTACAAGCTGAAAACTTAAGGTTTTCTTAAGATTTAACTTAATACTTTCTTATGGTTTCCTTCTTATACTTATAAATCATCAAGATAAAAATAAATGAATCGAGAAGAAATCAAAGGAGGAAATACGTTGAATGAGTATGTACTAAAAACCAATCATTTGTCTAAAAAATATCAAAACAAAATGGCACTTAATAAAGTGAATTTATCAATTAAAAAGGGATCAATTTATGGATTTATTGGACAAAATGGTGCTGGAAAGTCAACCTTAATTCGAATCATCACTGGCCTTGCATATCCAACTTCAGGATCATTTGAACTATTTGGGGAAAGTAATGAGAGAGGATTAACTGAAGCAAGAAAAAGAGTCGGAACAATCATCGAAGGTCCAGCATTATATCCTCACTTAAGTGCATCTGAAAATTTAGAAGCTCATAGACTTCTGAAAGGAATTCCTGGTAAAGAATGTATCGAAAAAACACTGAACTTAGTTGGTTTACAAGATACAGGTAAAAAGAAAGCAAAAAATTTCTCGTTAGGAATGAAACAACGTCTTGGTCTTGCGATCGCATTACTAGGAGATCCTGAGTTTTTAATATTAGACGAACCGATTAATGGACTAGACCCAATGGGGGTAGTAGAAATTCGTGAGTTATTAAAAAAGCTAAACCAAGAGTATGGAATTACCATTTTAATTTCGAGTCATATTTTAAGTGAACTGCATTTATTAGCAACTCATTATGGCATTATTCATGAGGGCGAGCTATTAGAAGAATTATCCACTAGTGAACTGAATGAAAAATGTAAACACTTTTTGCATATTAAAGTTGATAATCCAAACAAAGCTGCAACAGTTATTGAGGGAATCTTGTCTACACGAAATTATGAAGTATTACCAGATGGCTCGATTAAGTTATTTGATTATGTAGATCAAGTACGAAATGTTTCAAAAACTCTAACAGGAGAAGGTTTAATTATTGAAGAATTTATGCCGATGGGTGAAGATTTGGAAGCCTATTTTACAACTCGAATTGGGGGTGTAAATCGTGGGTAATCTGATGAAAACTGAATGGTATAAATTAATAAAAGATCGCTCATTTAGAACATTAGCATTCATATTAATCATTTTCTCTGTACTTTATCCGTTAACAATGCAATCAAATGAAGCGGTTTCTAAATTAAGTTTAAATGAATTCTTTTTATACCAAGTTTTAAGTATTAACAGTGATATCGTTAAGCTTATACCATGTATTTTTGCTGGATTCTTCATTACGAGTGAATATTCCAATGGTACGATGAAAAGTATCGCTTCATCAGGAAATAGTAGATTACGAATCTATTTTGCTAAGTTAATCATGTTTTCAATTGGTAGCATCTTTATTATGTTAATTTTACCAATCTTTATGACGACATCAGTCAATATCTTTTTTGATTTTAGTGGAGCAACAGACTGGATATTTATACTGAAAGCTTTCGGTGTAGTCTCGCTCTATGCAGCTGCATTTGCTTCGATTATGGCAATTATCGCAACGATATTTACGGACAGTGGAAAAACAATTGGATTGCTAATTATGTTTTTTGCCTTAGTAAATTCTATTTTAGATTTTATTAGTTCTAAAATAACTAGCTTAAAAACGATGATTGAACATACAGTCTTTATGTTATATCCGAAAATATTTAAGCTCGATCAATTAGATCATACTGAATTCACCACACTAATTCTCATACCTATTTTAACTTTTATTGTTTTAGGTATTTTGGGAAGTTTTATTTTTAGTAAAAAAGAAATCAAGTAAGAAAGGAAGCGGGTGAGCCGAATGATTTATGTAATGCTTTTCGTTATGCTTGGATTACTGATTGTTCTCACCCGTTATTTTCTGTTAAAAAAGGAAATTAAACGAACTAGGAAACAATTAAAAGAGATTAACAAAAATAAGGTTGAAAAAAAGATAGACCTAAACTATTTTGAAAAAGAAATTGAAATGCTTGCTGTGGAAATAAATCATCAAATTGATTTAACGAAAAGAGCACAAGCTGAGAAGCGTTTATCTGAAAATGAATTAAAGCAAGCAATATCCTACATATCACACGATATAAGAACACCGATGACTTCTATATTAGGTTATATTCAGTTTCTAGAGTCTGATGATTTGCCAACAGAAATAAGAAAAGAATATACGAATATCGTTAAACATAGTGCGCTAAGATTAAAAGTTTTACTTGAAGATTTTTTTGAACTCTCAATTATTGATCAATTAGAATATCCAATAAAAATTGAGAAACTTAAATTAAACAATGTAATTTCTGAAGTTTTATTAGCTTTTTATGAGGAGTTTAATAAAAGGAAAATAGAGCCTGTGATCATCATTCCTGAAAATGAAATCATTCTTTTGGCAGACCCTTCTGCCGTCAAGCGCGTTGTTGAAAACCTATTGTTGAATGCCATTAGACACTCAAGCGGAAATGTGACAATTCAACTAGAAAAGCTCAATCATTCTGTTCAATTTTCAATTCGCAATTCAGTTAATCAATTCAGTCAGCATGATTTAGATCACATGTTTGACCGATTTTATAAAGCAGACCAAACTAGAACCGGAAAAGGGACAGGACTAGGTTTGCCGATTGCCAAAAGCCTAATGGAAAAAATGAACGGAAGCATTACGGCCGAGTTAATAGAAAACGAATTATGTATGAAATGTGAATGGAAATATTAATAGAAAACGAACTGAACACTATTTTTTAAATCACGAATTTATTTTGTGTAGCCTCATAATCAACTAACGCATTCTGATCGAAACAATGTAGTCGAGAACACCTTTTGTAAAAGAGCTACTTCATATGAAGAAAGCTCTTTTTTTGTTTACTTACTTCCCATTTTAAAAATCATCATTTTAATCTATAGGTATTCATCTATATTAATAGTACACGAGATTACTTTTACCCAAACCATAACTCATTTGTCACATATCTTAATATAAAACCAAAACATAAGGATGTGCATGAAATGAATCGTTCTTATAATCGTAATCAACAACAATTAAAATATGAAATTGAATACAGAACGCAATTTACATTTACCGTAAATGATCAAACCCTTTCTAATATCTTAAATGAAATTGCCAAACACTCTGTTAACCTTTTGGCACTAACTACAACAAAAAATCGTGATAAGAAAAACTTTGTCAGAATCGTAGCAGGCACTACAGAAACTGAGACCAATAAAGATATAAGTGTAGTTAGAAAAACACTTAATTCACTTAATGTTTCATATAAAGAAGAAACAATCCTTGCGCTATTCAATATTCCACCAGGCGTTCCAGGTGTATTTAACCAACTTTACGGCAGCCTATGGTGTAAAGTTCAAGTCAAATCCATGTACCTAGGAGAAAACGACATTGTATTTCTAAATGTATCCAATATAAAAAAAGCAACAGAAATATTGTCCCAGGAAACTTTAAAGAGATGTGAAGGTGATTGTTAGTCTGCGTAGTGAAAAGAATTAATATTTAAAAGAGGAGTGTTTATGTAGAAATTATTAGAAGTTGATTGAAGCGAGCATCATGGAGCGGAAATCAATACACTTCTTTTACCAGACTATAGGCCCTTCATCCAGAAGAGTCTTTTTTATCATTATTGAAATTGTTAACAAGAACTTCAGATTGTTGTTACTTCGTTGTGACAAAAGTACAGTATATTACTTTTAGAATAAGAATTTAGTAGCATACATCAAAAGAATAAACTACACGTAAAACAACAAGACAAACTTAAAATCGCTATTTTTTCTTATTTATCTTTCAAATGAGGGATTCTTAACAAACAAGTTATCCTATAATTATTACTTCAAGAATTGCCAATTGATTCATCAACAAGAAAGCAAAACAAAAGATTGGATAAAACACGCACCGTAGTATGAGTCTCTCGCATTTGAAAGAATAATAGTATAAACAATTTGGAGGTTTAATATGAAGAAAAGAGTCATCGTTCCATTTATGTTTGCAATGTCATTAGGAGTTTCAGCAGTTCATGCTGATGAAGTGAAACCATCTACAAATGTATCAGTTGAAGCAAAACAAAAACAAACAAAAGTACAAAAGCCTCAACAATTGAAAGATCTACAAGCAGAAATTAAGACTTTAAGAGAACAAAAAGCTCAATTAAATACTCAAATAAAATCTGCTTATCATTTAAAAATAGAATCTCTTAAAAAAGAAGCAAAATTAATTCAATCTGCAAAAGATAAAACAAAAGCAGAAAAGAAGGTTGCTTTAAACGATATTAAATCTAAATTAACTACCCTTAAAAATGAACATAAGGCATATTCTACTGAAGTAAAAAAACTTTGGGAAGATCGAAAAAGCAATTGGGAAACATTTAAGGGGAAATTAAAAGAGAAAGATTATGATGTATCTGTTAATTCGCTTCAAGCAATTAAGACGAATTTAATAAAAGCAATCGAATTAAAGAAAGAGTTTTTAGCAAAGATTACAAACTAATTTCGCCCCCATTTTTTTTATTATATAAGAAAGGGTTAGCCACTTCGGCTAACCCTTTCAAACTATTGACAAACGCTCGCTTTCTTCGTTGCTTCGCCTGCTTGCGGTGCTCATTACCGTCTAAGGTAACTCCGCTACTCATCAGACCTCGCGCCTCGAAAGACAAACGTTTTCAATTAGTTTGAATAACTGATTTATGGTACTTTATTTAAATGCAAAAAAGGTTAGCCACTTCGGCTAACCCTTTTTAATGAATGAATTTATTTTGAAAAAGTTTTTTCGATATCATCTAACATTAAGTAAGCAGCTTTGATACCACCAGCAGTGTTCCAAATTACATCGTTAACTTTGTATACATGACCATTTTTAGAAGCATTTAATTTTTTGAATAAAGGATCTTCTGTAAATTCTTTTTCGAATTTAGCACCAGATTCAGTATCAGTTTCATAAGTAAAGTAGAAAATATAATCTCCATCCATTGCTGGAATTCTTTCTTTAGTTACACCTTTTTCAGCAAAGTCATTTACATTTTGAGACTCTGGACGTTTAAAGCCTAACTGATTAAGAACAACACCTGAGAATGTATCTAAGTGATAAATACGTACATCTGCACCCATGAAACGAACCATAGAAATTTCATTGTTTACTTTATCGCCTAAATTAGTTTTAACTTCTTCAACACGTTTAGCATAATCATCTAAGATTTTTTTGCCTTCTGCTTCTTTATTTAATACTTTTGCATAGAATTTAAAGTTTTCTTGCCAATCCCCACGTAGAGTTTCAGCCATTACTGTTGGAGCAATAGCATTTAATTGCTCATAAACTTTTTCTTGACGCATTTTGTTACCAATAATTAAGTCTGGATCTAAGCCTGCGATTGTTTCAAGGCTTACTTCGCTTTCTAAACCAACTACTTCTACGCCATCCATATCTTTAGAAATATGATCATACCAAGGCTTCCCTGTCCAAGATTGAACAGCACCTACAGGTTTAACACCTAATGCTAATAAAGCTTCAGTACCTTCATTTGTTAAAATAACAACTTTTTTCGGATTTGCTGGAATTTTTGTTTTACCCATTGCATGTTCAATCGTAACTGTTTTTGCTTTGCTTTCATTTGAAGATGTCTTTTCATCTTTCTTTGTACCGCATGCACCTAATACCATTACAGCTGCAATTAACAGTGCAATGATTGAAGAAAACTTGAATTTTTTCATGTTTAAACTCTCCTTCTAGTTGATAACCATTTTCATTTATATGACAAATCGTATTATAGATTACTATTTTAGTGGAGTCAATAAGAAATTGAAAACGCTTCTCATTGACTTGATAATTTATATCATTTAGACTAAGGAAAGAGAATAGAAATATAGTAGGAGATAGCGTATGCTTATTCATTTTAGATCAAGATTGATCGTTTTAATTGCCTGTATTTTATTATTAGTAGTTTGCTTTTTTTCGAGTATTTTACTAGGTTATACAGATACTAGTTTTACAAACTTAATTCATACGTTTACCAATTTTAATGGATCGAATGAACAATTGATTATACAAAATGTTAGAATACCGAGAGCAATCATTGCATCTGTAGTTGGTGCGAGTCTTGCGATTGCGGGTTTATTTATGCAGGTCTTAACAAAAAATCCACTAGCTTCTCCAAGTGTTCTTGGAATAAACGCTGGTGCATCTATGTTAATCGTGTTAAGTATTACTTTTTTTAATATACAATCTGTATCAGCGACAATCAGGTTGTCTTTTATTGGTGCAGCATTATCATCATTATTTGTATTTGGATTAAGCTCGCTTGGAAAAGATGGCGCAACGCCTTTAAAAATCACATTAGCAGGTGTATCGATTGCTGCAATGTTTAGTTCAATTACTCAAGGGTTACTTGTAACAAATGAAGTAGCTTTAGATCAAGTATTATTTTGGTTAGCAGGTTCGGTACAAGGGCGTTCACTAGATTCATTAGTAATGGTTCTACCATATATTGTAGTAGCGTGGGTTATTTCACTTGCACTTGGTAGTAAAATTAATACTTTTATGCTAGGTGAGGACTTATCTAAAGCATTAGGTCAAAATACCGCGATGTTGAAAATTACTTTAGTAGTTTTAGTGATCGTCCTTGCTGGTGGAGCTGTAAGTGTCGCTGGTCCAATTGGGCTAGTAGGTATTATTGTTCCACAAATTGTTAGAATGTTTGTCAAAAATGATTATCGATGGATGATTCCTTTTACTGGTGTGGTAGGAGCGATCTTATTATTATTAGCTGATATAGCTTCTCGTTATGTATTAATGCCAGAAGAAACGCCAGTTGGTATTACTACAGCTGTTATCGGAGCTCCATTCTTTATTTACTTAGCAAGAAAAGGCGGTACGATTAAATGAACATGATCAAAGTACGCAATAGTTTTTTTTCATATCTACTTAATAAACGTTCATTAATCGTTTTGTTCATTACTTTTATTTTATTATTTAGTACATTTTTAATTAGTTTAACGCTTGGTGATCGATATATTTCAATTCCGAAAGTTCTTTCCGTTCTCTTTGGAGAAGGGAAAAAAATAGATGAACTATTTATTGAAGCTTTTCGTATGCCTAGAATTGTCATTGCAATGTTAGCAGGTCTTTCATTAGCAATTGCAGGGGCAATTCTTCAAGGATTGGTTAGAAATCCTTTAGCTTCGCCAGATATTTTAGGCATTACAGGTGGAGCAGGTGCAGCGGTTGTATTATTTTTAGCGATTTTTAGTGATGATCGTACAAATCAATTAACTGTGAGTATTAAGTGGTTACCACTTGCAGCTTTTATTGGTGCAATTGTAAGTTTGATTTTTGTTTATGGATTAGCCTATAAAAATGGGGAATTAAGACCATTACGTTTAGTATTAGTAGGTGTAGGTTTTTCTGCACTTGCACAGGCAATTACTTCATTCTTTATGATTGTTGGCCCAATTTTTAGAGCATCTGAGGCAAATATGTGGTTAACAGGTAGCGTTTACGGTGCAAATTGGGAACAAGTAAAGATTTTACTACTTTGGACGATTGTATTTATTCTATTAGCTCTTTTATTTATTCGAAATTTAAATACACAGCAATTAGGTGACGACGTTTCTACAAGTTTAGGGGTACAGGTTGAGAAAAACAGACTGATCCTATTATTTATTAGTACGGCTTTAGTAGCTGGTGCTGTTTCATTTGCAGGTGCAATTGGTTTTGTTGGTCTCATTGCACCTCATATTGCCCGCAAAATTGTAGGCGCATCTTATGGCGTTTTAATTCCTTTATCCGGCATGATCGGCGCAGTAATGGTATTAGTTGCAGATACAATTGGAAGAACTGTATTTCTACCAATTCAGATTCCAGCGGGAGTATTTACAGCTGTAATTGGTGCTCCATATTTTATTTATTTATTATTTAAAACAGGAAAAAGGTGATAGCATGACTAATGCGATTGTAACTGATAAATTAACCTTATCGTATGATGATAAAACGATTATAAATGAACTAAACTTCGAAGTTCCAAAAGGGAAGATAACAGTACTAATAGGTGCGAACGGGTGTGGTAAATCTACATTGCTTCGATCACTTGCTAGATTACTTCAACCAAAAAGTGGAACAATTTTACTGGATGGAAAAGAAATCAGTAAACGTCCTTCAAAAGAAGTTGCACGTAATTTGTCTATATTACCTCAAAGCCCTGTAGCACCTGAAGGATTAACTGTTTTCCAATTAGTAAAACAAGGAAGATACCCTTATCAAACTTGGTTAAAGCAATGGTCTAAAGAAGATGAAGAAAAAGTAAACCATGCTTTAAAAGTGACCAATATGTTTGATTTAAAAGATCAGTTTGTAGATTCTCTTTCTGGTGGACAACGTCAACGTGCTTGGATTGCTATGACTTTAGCACAAGATACAGACACGATTTTACTAGATGAACCTACTACTTATCTTGATTTAACGCATCAGATTGAAATTCTAGATTTATTATATGAATTAAATGAAAAAGAAAAACGCACAATTGTTATGGTACTACATGATATTAATTTAGCATGCAGATATGCTCATAACGTAGTTGCAATCTCAAACGGTGAAGTATATGCCGAGGGTGACCCTGAAAAGATCATAAATCAGGAATTAATTTGTGATGTTTTTTGCATGAACTGTGATATCGTTAAAGATCCATTGTTTGGAACACCACTTTGTATTCCACATGGCCGAGGTCGAAAAATACTTTAACAAGTGAATCGAAAGGTGTCCTTCATTGAATAGGGCACCTTTTGTTTAATGTGAGGGGGATGTAAGTGGTATATGATATTAAAAATATAAGTGTGGATATTCATGGGAATCAAATACTAAAAGATATTTCCTTTCAAATAAATGAAGGTGAAATATTTTGTGTGATTGGGACTTCTGGATCAGGGAAATCAACGCTATTACGCACATTAAATCGACTACAAATAATAAAGGAAGGTGAGATCTTATTAAATGGACAGTCGATCTACTCGGTCTCACCACAAAAATTACGAAAAAATGCAATGATGATTTTACAAAGCCCTTCATTATTTGATGGATCTGTTCAGGATAATATTTTACTAGGCTTACAATTCAGTGGTGAAATTCATAAAATAGATGGCTTCGGTTTAGCATCAAACCTGTTAACTAAAGTAGGACTTGAGCCAAATCTGTTGGAACGTAATGCTTTATCACTATCAATTGGTCAACAACAAAGGGTTTCAATTGCTAGAACATTAGCGATGAAGTCAAACATATTATTATGCGATGAAATTACATCCGCATTAGATCCACAATCAACAATACATATTCAGCAAGTATTATTAGATTTAAAAAGAGAAGAGCAAAAAACGATTATTTTAGTTACACATAATATGGATTTAGTTCAACAAATTGCAAATAGAGTAGGATTGTTAATTGAAGGAAGATTAGTTGAAGTAAGTACTACAAAAGATTTCTTTGATAATCCAAGTACTGAATTTGGCAAAAACTTTCTCTCAACGATCGCTTAAAAAGGAGTATGTTATGGAAGGCAATTTGCAAATTACCGGTGTATCCCTAACCTTTTTACTAATAGTTATTGCCATAGGACTATCCTATTATCAAAAGCTAGGTGTCGAAAAAGAATTAGGTATTTCATCAGTCCGGACTGTTATTCAGTTAATGATTATGGGCTATGTCCTTGAATATGTACTGAGTATCGAGCATTTTTTAGTCGTCATTTTGATTTTATTTTGTATGACACTATTTGGAGCTTATACTTCTAGTAAACGGTCCTTTCAAATAGAAGGAGTATTTTTCATTTCGTTTATCAGTATATTATTAGGGGTCACCATTTCCCTAGGAGTCGTTTTGGTGGCAAATAGTATTGCATTAAAGGCACAATACGTTATTCCAATTTCAAGTATGATTATAAGTACTTCGATGAATGCTAATAGCTTAGCGCTGACTAGACTTAGAGCCGAAATAATAGCAAATAGACAACAAATCGAAGCTGCACTATGCTTAGGAGCAACTACAAAACAAGCTTCGAACTCTGTTATTAAAAGTTCAATTAAAGCTGCACTCATTCCTTCAATTGATCGTGCTAAGACGGTTGGAATTGTCACATTACCAGGTTCAATGACAGGTATGATTTTTGCAGGGATCAGCCCGTTATATGCCATAAAATATCAATTATTAATTGAATGTATTTTAATTGGTTCAATTGCAATCAGTGTATTTTGTTCAACCTTATTATCATACAGAAAATTCTTCACGTCTGATGATGCATTGGATATACAACTTTAAAAGAGAAGAGCAGGGGAAAACTGGTAAAGTCCTAGTTTATCCTGCTCTTTTTGTTTCTAACTTTATTAACCGATTACGCGTAGTTGTACTTCCATATTTCCTTTAGTTGCTTTCGAATATGGGCAAACACCATGTGCTGCTTTCACTAATTCAACTGCCACTTCAGTCGGTACACCTTTCACTTTTACATCAAGTTGTGTTGCTAATTTGAACCCACCATCAACTGGATCTTTACCAATTGTTACATTTGCAGTTACAGATGTAGATTCTAATTTCACTTTTTGTTGACGTGCAACTAAATTTAACGCACTGTCAAAGCAAGCTGAATAACCAGCAGCAAAAAGCTGTTCAGGATTTGTTGCGCCACCAGGTCCACCTAACTCAACTGGTGGTTTAAGTGCTAAGTTAACAAATTCGTCAGATGAAATAACTCTACCATCTCTTCCTCCAGTAGCTGTAGCTGTTGCAGTATATAAATGTTCCATCATGATCTCTCCCTTTTTCTATTATTTATTTTTTATGTTCATTTACAGAATGGATTTTCTGTAATAGTGATTTCGTTTGATTTAGTAGTGATAAAAATTCTTCTTGAGTGGCATTGCTTTCTTTAAAAAATTGTTCAGGAATGCAATATGCTTCTTCTTTTAATTTCTTTCCATCTTCAGTTAATGTGATGAATACTTTTCTTTCATCGATTGAATCACGTTGTCTCATGATCAATCCTGTCTGTTCCATTCGTTTTAACATTGGCGTTAGTGTACCGGAATCTAAAAATAGGGAATCACCTAAATCTTTAACAGTTTGCTTGTCATTTTCCCATAACGACAACATAACTAAGTATTGCGGATAAGTAATTCCAATTTCATCAAGCATTGGACGATAAAGCTTTGTAATTTCTCTTGAGCATGCATAAATAGAAAAACAAAGCTGATTTTCAAGTAATAACATTTCTTCTTTTTTCATTTTCCCAACATCCTTTATATTAATTGTGCACAATTTAATATGACACAATCATAATTGATATTATTTCTTTTTGCAAGTAGTAAGTTTTATTCTTTATTTGTATATTTTATTTAGTGTCTAAGAATGAAGAGTGTTGATTTCCACTTCAGCAACCTTCCGTTCCAATCAACTTCTAATAAAGAGTAATATTTTAATTCTGACTTAAACAACAATCTTTAATACAAAGGCTTTTTAGAAAATAACGACAAAAAGTATTACAATACCAAATGTGGAACACCTTCATTTTGAATCAATATCTTAATAAATTAAAAAAACAAGCTAGCTAATGTAGTTTTCATTAACTAGCTTGTTTCTTTAATTTTTTCTTGATCTAGATATAAGTGATGTAATTTGTAGCATTGTAATTGGTAAAGAAGTTTTCTTATGATAGGCAAGAAACTTAGGTGTCCATTTATGAACGTACTTTTCTTTAAAACTTCTTAAACCTTGAAAATGATATAAAAACTGTCCGTATTGATAAATTTGTGATGCTATTTTCTCACTCGTAAATGAGTATTTAGATAATCCCACATTTGCAAGAGGAGTCATACCGACATTAAAATAAGTGAAATCCTTATTTTTAGACCACTCAATTAAGTTTACAAACATATAATCCATTATGCCTTTTGGTGCATCTTTCGTGTGTCGCATTAAATCAATCGAAATGGTTTGATCTGTATAACTTGGCATGATTGAAGCAAAAGCCACTAGCTCATTTTCACTGTTCTTAATCAACGCAACTGGTGCTAATTGAATATAATCTTCATAAAAATAACCGAGGGAGAACCCTTTCTCTTTACGTCCATCCAACCATTCTGTAGATAGTTGTCTTAATTGCATTAGTAATTTATCTGAAAAAGGTGGTTCTAATAGTTCAAAACTATATTGTTCACGCTCAAATTTATTATAGAGTGCTCGTAGTCCTTTGTTGCGTTTACCTGAAAGATTAAATGTAGTAGTTTCAGTAAAACCTTCTTCTCCTAGTTTGAAGAAATCAAATCCATTTTCATGTAAGTAAGGTAATGCGTTTGAGTTAACTTGATAGAAAACAAGGGTATACCCAAAACGGTCAGCACAATTTAATAACTCTTCAATAGCTGGATAAACGCGAGTCGTTTCTCCGATTGGATCACCTAAAATAACTAGCTTATCTGCATATGGTTGGAAAACAAATAATACAGTATCTTCTTGAGCCCAATATACATATTTATCATGTAAAAATACTAAATGAGATAATTCATTTCCACCATACTTATTCAGATGGTCTCTAATTTTGCCTTCTTCATTTTTTGTACTGATAAATTGAAATTGCTTAATTTTTCCTTTAAAGAATGCAATATAAAATAAAAATAGCGCAGCTGTAAATCCAAGCACAGCACTGACAACAATATCTTGAGAATTTACAAGAACATATGGGAGATATTTAGCTGGGATTTTTACACTCGATTGAGGAAGATTAAGATATGCTATTAGCAAATAACTTCCTAAAAAGAAAAACAAAATGAAATTATCAACGATCAGTTTACCCCAGGTTAACACAAAGCTTTCTCGATAAAATTGCTTTCTAGAAATAAACAAGATGAAAGCTACGGCTAATACAAATAATGCTTCTTCATAATCGAGACCTTTTGAATAAGTTGTTACAGCACCAATCACGAGCATAAATAATGTAATATACCAAGCTCGTTTCACCTTATAATCAATTCCACGAGATAGCCCAAGTAACGTAAAGCCAACTGTAACAGAAAGTAAATGTGAGATATTAATGATTGTTGAAGATAGAATGATTTGTAAAATACTAATCCGTAACAACATACTAGGTACGGCGGCAGACATTAAAAGGATCACACCAGATAGAAAGACTAAAATTGTAATAGCTTTGTGTCCCAAATATGTAGAAATTTGATTTGGTAAATCATTAAATGAATCATTTAAACGATTCCATAATAATTTTAAAACAATGACTAATCCGCAAGCGAATGGAAAGAAGAAATAACTGAAACGATAGATTAGTAATACAAGTAAAGTTGTTTCTTTATCGATTCCAAAGTAAGTAAATCCTAGCAGAAAGAGAAAATCAAAAGATCCAAGCCCACCAGGAATCATACTAATTAAAGCTGCAACAGATGCGACTAAAAATACAGGAAGTACTTCTATTAAAGAAATATCTACATGTAAGAATAAACAAATAAAATAAATAAATAGAAGAATAAATGTCCATTCTGCAAGTGAGATAATCACTAGGCTAAACATAAATTTCGCTGAAAAATCTTCAGAGAAAAAATTTCGTTTCAAATAGACAACGACGAACATGATCGGGAAGTACACGATTGCAATAATAATGGCAATATACATAGATTTATATTCATTTAAAAAAGATAAGTCAAACATGCCGGTGAATAATAAAAGACTTAATATTGATAAACCTGAAAGTAGGAAAATCGTGACACTACTTACAGCTTTAATGATTTCGGGTGCTGAACGATCTTTTCGATAAAACATTGTTCGAATTGTCGTTCCAGCAATCCCTCCAAGTCCAATTAAATTTGAAGTTGTATTTGCTAGCCAAGCAACAACCATTATTTTACGGAAACTAAAATCTAAATTTAGAAGTCTTACCAGAACAAAATCATATAAAAACATTGGAGAAACAGCTATGATTCCTAATGCAAAGATCATAAAGTATTCAAATAACGTAAGTGAATCCATGTAATTAAAAAACATCTTAAAATCAAAGTTTAAAAGTACATTTTTTCCAACAAAAATAAATGCAACGAGTAATATAGAAATAAATAATAGCTTAAACAGACCTACTTTACTTAACTGAATCTTATTCATAGGACACTCCTGAAGTTGTAATCAAAACTAGTTAATAAATTCATCTAATCATAGTATTCCATATTCTTCCACACTATAACAAGGAGAATCTAAAACTTAAACGTTTTTTAAGGATAATTTAATTTTCAATCTTAGGTTTTGCTGCATAATTTTGGTTAATTTTTTTAACAATTTATTGAACTGTCCGATTTATTATGAGAATGGTATGGAGCCATTCTTTTTTTAGTGTTCATTAAATTTAGGTCTGGATACGTCCTAAGACTGATTTCTTTATTCATATTAAGTTCATAATGTACTTATATAATATATTCATCAAATGTATACAATGGAATTAAGTAGGTGAGAGACATGAATACTGTTAATGTATTAGTTGTTGATGATGATGATCATATTAGAGAGTTAATTTCTATTTTTTTGAGTGGAGAAGGTTACTCAGTGATTGAAGCAGAAAACGGTGAAAAAGCCTTAACATTGCTTGAGTCTAATCAAATTCAGATCGCTGTGGTAGATGTGATGATGCCTGAAGTAGATGGATATGAATTCACGAAAGAACTTAAGCGATTTTATGATATTCCAGTGTTAATGGTGACAGCAAAGGGAGAATCTCAGGATAAATTAAAAGGGTTCGATTTAGGCGTTGACGATTATGTAGTAAAGCCTTTTGATCCTTTAGAATTGGTTGCTAGAGTAAAAGTGCTACTTAGAAGATATCAATTATTAGTCGATAAAAATCTTCATGTTGGCAATCTGATCATCAATCAAATCAAATATGAAATAGCTGTTGATCAGCATTCTATTATGCTTCCGTTAAAGGAGTTTGAACTTTTATTCAAACTTGCTAGTCAAGGTGGAAGAATTTTTACACGAAATGACTTAATTGAACAAATATGGGGCCTTGATTATGAAGGTGATGAGCGAACAGTGGATGTACATATTAAACGAGTACGCGAACGATTAAGAGAAATCAACGCCACAGTGGAGATTGTTACTGTAAGAGGACTTGGGTATAAATTAGAGGAAATACGTTCATGAAAAGCATTTATACGAAGTTAGTCGTTATTTTTATTTCCGTGATCATTCTGAGCTTAGTCTTTACCTTTTTTATTGCATCGAATTATTTTATTAAAAATATTATTGCTGAGGTTCAAGGAGATTTGAACGAAGTTGGTGAAAATTTCATATCAATTTATCAGAAAAATAATCAAGTAGAAACTACGTTAAATATGCTTAGTAAAAATTACAGTATTACAATTTATGACGGTTCTAATAAAGTGGTCAGTAAAAATAATGCTCCAAAAAAATTTGCTATTAAGAAAAAAAATATAGAATCAGTTTTATCTGGACATCGTTTTCCTGTTAGTAAAAAATCAGATAAACATCCATATCTTGTAGGTATTCCTTTTGAGAAAAATGGAGAAAACTATGCGTTGTTTATTCAACCAAATTTTGAACGTGGTTTCTTTAAAATGCATCGAATTCTCTTTTTTAGTCTTCTTACTACACTAATAATTGGCTCAATTACATTCTTATTTGTCGCAAAATTATTAGTAAAACCAATAAAGGCGTTAACAGAAGCTACAAATGAAGTAGCAAAGGGAAATTACGATGTGCGTGTTGCAGTAAGCCGGAAAGATGAAATAGGATTTTTAGCAACACATTTTAATGTAATGATAGAGAAATTAGGTAAGTTAGAAGAAATGAGAAGTGAGTTTGTTTCAAACGTATCTCATGAAATTCAATCACCTTTAACCTCGATTAAGGGGTTTGCAAAAGTGTTGAAAAATAGGGAATTAGTAGATGAAAAAAGAGAGCATTATATATCTATTATTGAAGAAGAAACTGAACGCTTATCTATATTGAGTGAGAGATTGTTAAAATTGGCATCACTTGATTCAGACCAGCATCCGTTTGAACCTACTACCTACCATCTAGATGAACAAATCAGAAAAGTCATTGTTGCTTTGGAACCACATTGGGAAAGAAAAAAGCTTCAATTAATATTGAATTTACCGGAAACAAAAATAGTTGCTGACCGGTTATTACTAGAGCAAGTTTGGATTAATCTTTTACAAAATGCTTTCAAATATTCAAATGTTGGCGGAATTATTTCAGTTGATATTATTGATCAACCACATGAATGTAGCGTCATTATTAAAGACAACGGAATTGGGATCAGTAAAGAAAACATTGAACGAATATTTGAGCGGTTTTTCCAAGCTGATCTGTCTAGACATAAGCATGGAACAGGATTAGGGCTATCAATTGTACAAAAAATTATAGAAATGCATGAAGCAAAAATAATGGTAAATAGCACAATTGGTGAAGGGACAAGTTTTACAGTGATCCTACCAAAAAGTTAAGGATGTATTAGAAAAGATTAGAATGTTCATATTCTGTTCATAAATGTTTGATAAACTATTCACATGATTAAGTAATCGTTATTGAAAGGGGAAAAATAGATGTTTTCGAGTTTAACGAAATTGAGTTTAAAGAACACAATCGCTGTTATTATTTTAAGTGTTCTAGTATTAATAGGTGGAATTTTTTCTGCTCAAAAAATCCAAATTGAAACATTCCCGGATGTTTCATTTCCAGCAGTAGCAGTTCAAGTTGTCTACCCAGGTGCTTCATCTGAGGATATAGAAGAAAAAATTACAAAGCCAATTGAAGAAGGGCTAATGAAGTTAGAAAGTTATGATCAGTTAACTAGTTCTTCTAGTGAAAATATGGCATCAATCTTCTTAATTTATCCATTTGGTACTGATATGGATAAGATTGAAAAAGATGTTGATAGTGTTTTAAACAAAACAGATTTACCGGAAAAAGCAGAAGCAACAGTTCAACGAATTGCAATTGATTCAACACCAATTTACCAAGTTGCGATTGTAAATAATGGTGATGTGAAGGACTTACAACAATCAATTGAAAAAGATTTGCTTCCACAAATTAAAAAAGTAAATGGAGTTAGTGAAGTAAGTTTACAAGGTACAAAAGAAGAAGAAATCCAAATTGTTGTAGATAATAAAAAAGCAGCACAATATGGAATTTCATTAGATGCAATTAAAAATGCAATTCAAGGTCAAGATTATGCAATCCCATTAGGTTCAGTAGAGAATGACGGGAAAACAGTATCCGTTCGAATGAAGGGAAATCTACAGTCAGTTAAACAAATTGAAAAAACAGTATTATCAAATGGTGTATCAGCTCAAATGGGTGCACAGGCAAGTGGACAAGGCCAGCAGGCTCAACAAGTACAAACTTCGACTCCGAAAAATGTTACAGTTGCTGATATCGCTGATGTAAAAGTAGTTTCAATTCAAGATCAAATTTCACGTTTTAACGGAAAAGAAAGCTATATTTTATCAGTATCTCAAACACAAGATTCAAATACTGCTGAAGTAGCTACAGAAGTTAAAAAAGAAGTAAAAGAATTTAAAAAAGATCATAAGGTAGAAACACATATTATTCTTGATAACGGAAAAGAGATTGAGAAATCAGTTAGTTCTTTAATTAAGGAAGGACTTCTAGGTGCGTTGTTTACTGTTGTCGTAATTCTATTATTCTTACGTAATATTAGAGCAACATTAATCTCAATCTTATCTCTACCAATTTCAATATTTGCTACGATTGCTGTATTAAATTCAATGGGTTATACATTAAACATCATGACATTAGGTGGTCTTGTTGTTGCGATTGGCCGTATTGTTGATGATAGTATCGTTGTTATTGAAAATATTTACAGATGGAGACAAGAAAAAAATAATCAATTTAAGAAAAAAGAATTAGCTTTATATGCAACAAAAGAAGTTATTGGTGCAGTAGCATCTTCAACATTTGCTACAATCGTTGTATTTTTACCATTAGCATTTGTAAGTGGTATTATCGGAGAATTCTTTAGACCATTTGCAATTTCTGTGGTTGTATCAATTTTAACTTCATTACTAGTTGCGATTATTTTAATACCTACATTAGGAGCGAAATTCCTAACAAAGCCATTAAAAGAGCACAAAACAGATACTCGTTTTATGAGAAACTATGAAAAATTATTACGTACTGCATTAAAACGTAAATGGATCGTCCTATCATTATCAATCGTATTACTGCTTGGTTCGTTATCAATGATTCCATTTCTTGGTTTTTCATTCTTACCAGGGAGTGTAAATAAAACACTTCAAGTAACGGCTACACTTCCATCTAATAGTACGGTTGAACAATCTGATGAAGTAGCGAAAGAATTAGAGAATTATTTTGCAGATTCAGATTTAATTGATACTGTTCAAGCAACTGTCGGTGGTAAACGCGACTTTATTATGAACATGGATGGTGGAAAAAATAAGGCTGTATTCCAAGTTAACCTGAAAAATGGTAATGATATGGATAAAATCATCACGAAAATTAATAAAGAAGTTCCAGCAATTGTTGATTCAAAAGTTGATGGTACAACAATCAACGCAAAAGAATTTACGCAAGATGGTCCACCAACTGGAAACAATATTGATGTAAGTTTATATTCATCAAATTTTGATGAATTAAAAGAAGCTGCTTCAAAAATTGAGAAAGAATTAAACGATGATGATCGTCTGAAAAACGTTTCAAATAATTTAAAAGATGTACAACCTAAATGGGAAATTACATTAAGTGATAAAGCTTTAGATGAAAACATCTCAATGCTTCAAATAATGGGAGCAATTAACGAAAATATCAATGATGTTGAAATCGGTGATTATGACTTAAATGGAGAAACAAATAAACTGTCTGTTGGTTATAAAGAGAAAGCTAGTTCAAAAGCAGATTTAGAAAACATTAAAATTATGACTGCTACAGGTCCGAAAGAAATTAAGGACTATGTGAAGATTTCTCAGAAAGATGCACCTGTTTCAATCAACCATGAAGATGGAAAAATGTATGCATCTATCAGTGCTACTGTAAAGGGTAAAGACACAGCAGCTGTCACAAAAGACGTAACAGATCAACTAAATAAAATTGATATACCAAATAGTGTTGAAATGAAAATTGGTGGCGGTTTAGATATGATTACTGATGGTTTCAGTGATTTAGGTCTAGCAATGATTGTCGCAGTTGGATTAGTATTCTTAATCATGAGTATGACATTTGGTGGATTAAGAACACCATTAGTTATTTTATCATCTTTAATATTTGTACCAATGGGTGCGTTCCTAGCATTATTCATCGCTAATCAAACATTATCAATGAGTGCAATGATTGGATTACTAATGTTAATTGGTATAGTTGTAACAAACGCAGTAGTATTATTAGATCGAGTTGAACATAACCGTCGTGAGGGATTAGAAGTTATTGATTCATTAATCGAAGCATCTAAAACGAGATTACGTCCAATCCTAATGACAGCATTAGCTACTATTCTTGCTTTAGTACCTATGGCTGTATCAAACTCAACTTCTGGATTAATTTCAAAAGGTCTAGCGATCACTGTAATTGGTGGTTTAACAACATCTACATTCTTAACACTAATCATCATCCCAGTTATTTATCAATTAGTGACAAGAAAGAAGAAAAAAATAGAAGACTAAAAAATGGCCCACTAAACAGTTATGTCACACTATAACTATAGGGCACAAAATTAGTAATGTCATAAAACATCAAACACCTACTAGCAAAAGTTTAGTAGGTGTTTTTTTGAAAAATTTACTAATGAAAATTGGAAAAATATATTAAAATTAATAAGTTAAAACTTATATTAATCTATAGAAATTTTAAATATTGGGAGAAAAAGAGGCAACTGTATATTTGTTGATTAACGTATTTTAATATTAATTTATCTAATACATAGTATGTTTTATTAGGTTGGAATAGGGGGAATATCATGAAGAGAAATCATCTTTTTACAATTGCAATGTTTGTGGTTATTTTTATTGCAGGTGGAGTTATAACGCATGCAACCACCACTAATCAAAAAGTTAATGGGTGTGTTAACAAAAAAAGCGGTACTTTACGTGTCGTAAAAAGCGGTGTGAAATGTAGTAATGCAGAATATGCAATTCAATGGAATCAAAAAGGAGAAACGGGTGCTAAAGGACTTCAAGGTCCAAAAGGAACTACTGGTGCTAAAGGATCACAAGGTCCAAAAGGAGAAACAGGTGCTACAGGATCACAAGGTCCAAAAGGAGAAACAGGTGTTACAGGATCACAAGGTCCAAAAGGGGATACTGGAGCTACAGGATTACAAGGTCCAAAAGGGGATACAGGTGCTACGGGTCCACAAGGTATAAAAGGAGATACAGGAGCACAGGGACTTCCAGGTACAACTGCATCAATCGATTTTTATACATGGTCTATGAATGTTGGTGTTAACCCGAATGATGCTTATAAAACCGATTTTCACTGTAACCAAGGCGACCAAGTAATATCAGGTTCATACACAACACCAGATGACGGACAAGTTATTATGACAACTAGTATTAAAATGGGCGACGGAATATTTGATTCGACTACTAATACAGGTTGGCGTTTTGTGGCCAAGAATACAACAGCTAGTATTCAACAAATATCCCTTAGAATACTTTGCTTAAAGAAATGAGACACAACATAGTGATTAAATGAAGTAAACACCATAAAAAAAGGCGTATCATTGAAGTAATGATACGCCTTTAAATTATTATGATAAACAGATAAAAGTTGGTTAAATCAAACTTTGCCTCTTATTTTTTAGGATCATATGTAAACTGTAATTCATCGCGATCATTTACAATTACGTTTAAGTCATAATCCTTAAAATACCAAAGATCAGTTTCGTTAATGAAGTAAACTACATCATTAATCGTTATTGATTCACCGATATCAATAGGCTTCTCTTTCGTAACTCCTAATGAGTATCCAGAATGAATTGTACTATTTCCACCGTATCGTGCAAAAAAACGAATTGTATCGCCAGCGACTACTTCCATTTCATTTTGGAACCATTTTATCGCATCATTGCTAATTGTTATATTCATATTATGTAATCCGACCTTTCTAACCTTTATAAAAGTATTATAGTATGAATGTGAAAAACTATACAGAAATGTGATTAGAGAAGAAAAGGTAATGACATGTTTCAGATCATATCATATTTGTTCAATATGGTACTATTAAATAAATATGAAAACAAAGGATTGATTTAAAAGCAGATGAACACTTTTACAAATAATGCAATTGAGGTAATACGAAGAATTCCAAAAGGCAAAGTGATGACATATGGTCAAATTGCGAAACTTGCGGGTAGTCCGAGAGGTGCAAGGCAAGTGGTTAGAATCTTACACTCAATGAGTCAGAAATACAATCTTCCATGGCATAGAGTCGTTAATTCCAAAGGGGAAATAGGAATTCAAGACGAAGAGGGATTTTTACAACAAAGAAATGCATTAGAAAGTGAAGGGGTCATATTTATTAGGGACCGTAAAATTGATCTTAATATGTTTCAATATGAACCGATTCCAGTCTTAGAAAAAGCTGATGTCGATTTAATTTAAACTCAAAATACCTTATTGGATTTTGAGTTTTTTTCGTTCATTTCACATATGTTAAAACATTGTTACGTATGATGGATTGTTCAACCTTTTAATAACAACAGATAATCACTAGTAAAACTTTACAATAGAACATTGTTTTGTTATACTCGTCGTAGGAGGAGTGTCATATGAGTGAAGAATTAATTTCAAAGAAAGATTTACTACAACTTACAGGCATATCGTACGGACAGCTTTATCGTTGGAAAAGAAAAAATATTATTCCTGAAGATTGGTTTATGAAAAAATCAAGTTTTACAGGGCAAGAAACCTTTTTTCCAAAAAGAAAAATATTAGAGCGGATTGAAAGAATTATGGAATTAAAAGATGATCAATCATTGGATGATATTGCTAGAGTCTTTCTTGTTAGTAAAGAAAAGATAGGCGATTTTCAAAATGTTGTACTATCTTTAGATAAAATCCCTAAACAAGTCCTACAAATTTATCAATCACTATTCCCTAATTCAAAATTAGAGCAATTAAATACAGTTCAATTATGTTCACTATTATTTGTGAATGACTGGTTATTAAAAGGGAGTGTCACAATTGAAGAGGTGAAACAATTTTTACTTTTAATTGAGACGCATAAAACACATATAAAGTTAGAAGATACGGTCGTTATATATATTCGGAAATTTGGTGTAGGAACATGGGTAATCGGAAAACAAAATGAAACTTTTGTCGATCAAAAAGATGCGATATTAATTCATGTTGAACTTGTTCATTATCTAAATAATCTTAAATAAAAACGATGATAGGAGGGAAAATGAATGGTTAACGTACAACCAAGACAAGATGCGTATGTAAGCGGTTCGGGTACAATTTCGGCTGGTAAATATGACGATGTGAGAGTCAGTGGTAGTGGACGCATATTAGGTGACATTCAATGTACTAAAGTAAAAGTTAGCGGTTCCGCTAAGTTTAATGGGAAAATAGATAGCGAATTTATGAATTGCAGTGGTAGCGCAAAATGTTTAAGTGATGTTGAAGTGCAAAAATTAAATGTGAGCGGATCATTATCAATTGATGGAAAAGTTACTGGTGGGGACGTACATGTAAGTGGTAGCTTTAAGACAAAAAATGATGTAAAGGTAGAAAGTGTGAATGTCTCTGGTTCAATGAGAACAACCGGGATGGTAAAAGCTGAAGTTATTTCAGTTAGAGGATCCCTTTCAGCAGAAAAAGGGGCAGAATGTGAAGCATTTACTGCAAAAGGACATATCTCTATGAACGGATTACTGAATGCAGAAAATGTTAAAATCACTCATAGTGGATTTAGTTATGGATATAGTTATGTTCCAGAAATTGGTGGTGAAACGATTGAAATTAGTCGTTTTGACGACAGCAATATCTTTACACGTGTATTTACGAGAGTATTTAATGCGCGTACAAATTTTCGTTCAGATGTAATTGAAGGTAGCGCAATCAAAATCGATTATACTACTTCAAGTGTGGTAAGAGGAGATGCAGTAACGATCGGCCCAAAATGTAAAATTGATCTTGTTGAATATACTGAAGATGTTCAAATCCATCCTTCTGCAAAAGTGAAGGAAGTTAAAAAAATTGAACAGTAATATAAATGCTTCAAAAAATAAAGCAATTTGTTGGAAGGTAGGAACCCTTTTGATAAGTTGCTTTTTTTAGATTTTCTTAAACATGTTATCTGATGCAATATAGTAACAAGTATAAATATTTCAAGCAAACGAAAGCATAGTTCTTTGCACAAAAACATTTTATAAGTTTAGTAGTGGATGAACTTGATATCAATCATTAAAGAAAAAGATGCTTTTTAAATTAAGAATGTTGAAGAATCTTATCTAGAATGTTAAGATTAAGGAATAATGCAAACGATTGCAAAAATTAATGCGAAATTTTCCATTCAACATTTGAAATAGACAAAAATGTAAACGCTTTTAAAATGGGAGGAGAAATAAATATGACGAAACAGAATTGGTGGAAGGAAGCTGTAGCATATCAAATCTATCCACGCAGCTTCATGGACTCAAATGGTGACGGAATTGGTGATCTAAGAGGAGTTATTTCTAAATTAGATTATATAAAAGAGTTAGGGATTGATGTTATTTGGATTTGTCCATTTTACAAATCACCTAATGATGATAATGGTTATGATATTTCAGATTATCAAGATATCATGGAAGAGTTTGGCACAATGGCAGATTTCGATGATCTTTTGTCAGCTGTTCATGAAAGAGGTATGAAATTAATTTTAGATTTAGTCGTTAATCATACAAGTGACGAACACCCTTGGTTCCTTGAATCGAAGAAGTCGAAAGATAATCCTTATCGCGATTTCTATATTTGGAGAGAGGGAACAGAAGAAGGAGAAGAACCAAATAATTGGGAGAGTATTTTTGGTGGTTCCGCATGGGAGTATGATGAAGCAACGAAGGAATACTTTTTACATCTTTTTTCAAAGAGACAGCCTGACTTAAATTGGGAAAACAAAGAAGTTCGTCAAAAAGTATACGATATGATTAATTGGTGGTTAGATAAAGGAATCGATGGTTTCCGTGTTGATGCGATCAGTCATATTAAAAAACGAGCTGGTTTCCCAAATATGCCAAATCCAGAAAATGAAAAGTATGTATCTTGCTTTGATATGCATATGAATCAAGAAGGTATTCATGAGTATTTAGAAGAGTTAAAACAGGAGACATTTGCTAAATATGACATTATGACTGTTGGCGAAGCAAATGGCGTTAAAATTGAAGAAGCTGATTTATGGGTTGGAGAGGAAAATGGAAAATTCAATATGATTTTCCAATTCGAAAGTATGGACCTATGGAGAAAAACAGATGATTCAGCTACATCTATTCCTGATTTAAAAGAAGTATTAACAAAATGGCAAAATGGATTAGAAGGTCATGGTTGGAATGCGCTATTTATTGAAAATCATGACATTCCAAGAGCTGTTAGTACATTAGGAAATGATGAAGAAGCATTTTGGGAAAAATCTGCTAAAGCAATCGGAACAATGTATTTCTTTATGAAGGGTACACCGTTTATTTATCAAGGACAAGAAATCGGAATGACAAACGTCCACTTCCAATCAATTGACGAATATAATGATGTGAATGCGAAGAATATGTATCAGTTAATGAAAGAGAATGGTTCGACTGATCAAGAAATTTTAAACATTCTTTGGAAAAATGGTAGAGACAATGCACGAACACCAATGCATTGGAATGCGGAAGAGCATGCAGGTTTTACAAATGGTAAACCATGGATTAAAACAAATGAAAACTACAAAACACTTAATGTAGCTGCACAAGAAAATGATGAAAACTCAATCCTATCATTTTATAAAAAGATGATTAACTTACGTAAACAACATAAAGCTTTAGTATATGCACCTTATGAGTTGATAGATGTTGCAAGTGAACCGGTATATGCATACACGCGTAAGAATGAAAATGAAACTTTCTTAATCATTAGTAACCTTTCAACTGAGAAGCAAGCTTTTGAAATCCCAGCTGAATTGTTGAAAATGAATTCTGAATTATGTTTATCAAATGATCATTCAAATAAAGATACTTTAAGTGAGAAGATGGAATTTAGTCCATTTGAAGCAAGAATATACCGATTATCATAAAATTTGAGAAAACCTGTCCTATATGGGCAGGTTTTCTTTTTTTGTGTAATAATTTGGCAAAATCTTACAGATTACATTATTTTTACAAGATTTTCGACAATTTGTAACATTCTTGTAATGGTTTTCTAAAAAGTAATTTGATAGACTTACATTATTAAAGGGAAGGGGAGACACCAATGAAAAGGCAACTTGTAATCGCTTTAGTATGTATAATTAGCATGATCTTCTTTACAAAGGAATCTCAGGCAGCAACTACGAATGAGTTAAAAAAAGGGATGACTGGAAAAGCAGTTATGCAATTACAAATCAAACTAAAGGAACAACGCTATTACACTGGTAACCCTACGGAATACTTCGGAAGTGATGTTGAAACAGCACTTAAAAAATATCAAACTACGAAGAAGTTAAAGGTTACGGGCACGTTAAATGACCAAACTTCAATGATGTTATTTGGTAAGAGTGTTGCATCATTCATCAAACAATACCCAATCGGTAAAACTGCAACAGCAGCATATGATCCATATAGTAAGAAAGAACAAGTAACGACAATCGCAAAACAATACACTGGTGTGCCATATAAATTTGGTGGAACAACTACGAAAGGTTTTGACTGCTCTGGATATGTCGGTTATGTTTATAATAAAGTAGGAACAACATTACCTCGTACAGCGGCTTCTATGTATACCGCTAGTTCGATCATAAAAAAACCAGTTCCTGGAGACTTAGTATTCTTTAAAAATACATATAAAAAAGGTATTAGCCACGTTGGAATATTCATGGGAGATAATAACTTTATCTCAGCAACTTCAAGTAAGGGAGTTGCAGTAGTTAGTCTTTCGAATTCATATTGGAAAGACAAATTTGCAGGATCTGGCAGCGTAATCAATTAATTATAAGATAAAAAAGTAATCTATCTTTCGAACTGAGAGATAGATTTTTTTTATGGGTATAAATTCTTAGAAAAATGAAAAAAATTAAACTACTCCTGATATACTACTGTTATAATAGTTTTGTAGAGAAATGGAGATATTTGAGGTGAATCATGAAAAGAAGTAGAAATTTGTTGATATCCCTGCTAATTTTCTTAATACTATGTTCTGGATGTTCAAATAAGGATGAACTTAGAAAACAGTCCAGTCAACTATATAAAGCAATTTATAACAATGATGTTAGAAGCATACAAAAGATAGTAGATCAAACAAAATTAGATAAACTACCGAAACAAGATGATTTAAAACCTGAAGTATTGGCAGCAGCTTTAGATGAATATGAAGCTACTAAACTTATTTTAGAAGCTGGAGGCTCGTGGAAAAGCAAGGATTTAAATGGTAATAATTTACTACAAATCGCTGCCGTTAATGGTAATAAGAAACTAATGTCATATCTACTAATAGAAAAAAAGGCGAACATTAATATGGAAAATGAATTAGGACTTACACCATTACATTTAGCGATTGCTCCTTCAGCTACAAATGATCATCGAAAAGAAGTTGTAGAGTGGTTAATTAAGAAAGGTGCGAATCCACTTAGTCAGTCTGAGGATGGTTCATCAGCCATGCATATTGCGGCTCTTCAAAATCAACCAGACGTTATCAATTACTTATTACAATTTAAACAAATGATTAACCTCACAGATCAAAAAGGTAGGACGCCTTTAATCATTGCAGTGCAAAGTGGAAATAAATTGTCAGTTCAAGAACTATTAAATAATGGTAGCGATGTAAATGTAAAAGATAAAGACGGTAAGACAGCAATGAATTATGCAGAGGGATATGGTCTAGTAGATATTCAATTATTATTAAAATAACATCAATGTCGGACATACATCATGATAAAAATGTGAAGGAGAAAAGGAAAGAAATGAAAAATAAAATTACTTCAATTGTACTTTTAATATGCTTGTTATGTCCGAACCTTTTACCTTTTCAAACAAAAGCGCATGCTGCTACTAGCACGCCAAAAATTAAATTACTCGAAATTACAGATGGAGCGACTGATTCAACTTTAAGTACGAGTCAAAAATCAGATTATGACGTGACAACAGTACCAGTAAAGAAATTTGTAGCAGATCGCTCTGAACTAGAGGGGAAATATGATGCAATTTACTTTGCATCTGGCACTTATTCAACAGACATTATTCGGCTGGACCCAGATCCGACCAATACGAATCCTGATAACATTCTATACGATAATACAAATCGAAAAGCGAATAATTTAACAAAGACAAAAATGAATGACTTGACGGTTTTAAAGGCAACTGAAATCGCGGATTTTTATATCAAACGAAATCTACCAGTATATTTCCATGATTCAGTTAAAAATCAAGCATGTAATACAAAATTAAAACCTAATTATCAATGTGTATTAAAGAATTTAGCACAAAATTATGTGAAAAGTACATATCCAAATGTAGGATACGTATCCGGCCCTGCAAGCATTCCGACTTTAACTACAAATAGACCAAGATTCCAAGTAACCTCGATCCCAACTGATAGTGCAACTACTACTACACCATATAAAACTGGAGATATAATCTCATATACTTTTTCAATCGATAAGGGAAATCCAAGCGATTTAACGGCTAATTTATATATTGATTCTAATTTCAATACAAAATACGAGCCTAGTGAACTAGTAAAACAAGAATATGTAAAAAATTTAGGAACTGCTGAAAATGGATATACGCTAAAGTATACTCTTCCGAAAGGATACTCAGGTATTCGAATGTGGAAGCTAGAGATTACAGGTCAAAATGGTTTAAAGGATTATAAAACTGGTAATTTACTTTTCAGGGATGTCAAAGTTGATATTCATGTTTTACAGGTGACAAAAACGACTTCACAAAATGGAAGTCTATTAAAAGTATTAAATCAAGTAGGCAGAACTGATAATGTCATTGATACAGCAGATTATAGAATGACAATAGATGTAGTTAGTATGTCGGATTTTAATAACACTGCATATCAAAAACTAAATACAGGTCTTTATAATATGATTGTTTTTGGATTTGAAGATTCATATGGAAATGTCCGAATTACAAATACAAATGCACAAGAAGCGGTAAATGACTTTATCGATTCTGGTCAAAGTATTTTCTTTACGCATGATACGATTCAAAGAATCCCAGCTAGTGGCTCTCGATTTGAAGCAACTAACTCTTGGATTCAAAATTTCTTACCTGAAACAGGACAAACATTAGAATTAGGCGTAGCAAGTGACTGGAATACTACTACGGAGCAGCAGAAATTACAAACACCAGGTAGATATTACATGGAAACAAATATCGGCTACCAAGCAACTTATACGATTAATAAAGCAAAAAAAGTAAATAATGCTTTGATCACATCATTCCCATATCCTTTAGCTGAAACAATTTCACTCGCAACGACTCACTCACAATATTTTGCATTAGATTTAGAAGATCCAGATGTAATTCCTTTATATAACTTAAGTAATCCAAACGATAATGCGATGGATTCAAATGATAGTTACAATATGTATTATATTTATAAACGTAAAAATATTACGTATTCAGGTGCAGGGCATACAAGCTCGACATTCAGCTTAGATGAACAAAAATTATTCGTAAATACGATGCTTGCTTCATTTATCGGGGCAAATCAAGCACCAACAATTACAGTTAATTCACCGGATACAACAAAAGAAATACCTACAACACAAAAAATTCCATTATCGTTTAAGGTTGATGACATTGACTTAAATGATACGAATTTAAACTATAGTATTCTATTAAATGGTGTACAAATTAAAACAGGTACGATGCTCAATGGACAAACAATAAGTGAGGAAATTTCACATGGTTTATTGAATGACGGTACCGCTAAAATTACAATTAAAGCTTGGGATTTAAAAGGAGCGCAAGCAGGTCAAAAAGATCTTGTTGTTACGATTAAGAAATTAAATGAGAATCTATCAATTTCTAGGTCAGTAAGTACAACATCCATTCTAAAAGTAGGAAAAGATAGTGTTCGCGTTACCTACACCATTACACCAAATGTGATTGATGGATCAAAATTAAACAATAATATTCAAACTTTAAAAGTGAACAATATTCAATTTAAAGAAACTGTTCCTACTAATTTTGTAGTTAATACTTCATTATCAAATTTAAAAACAGTGCAAAACTCAGATGATACAAAAACAATTACTAGTAGCCTAGGATCAATTACTTATACAAGAAATTCTAAAGATCAATATATAGCTAATTCTCTCAGTTTCGATATTGTATATACGCCAACAGTTAATGGAGATTATACACTCGCTAAATCAACTTTGGAATTTACTTCGGTAGATAATACTGATAAAACACTTGTATTTAATCAAATAAATATGAATGCAAGAGATGAATTAAAAGGTATTAAAACACCTGATTCAATTACAATGAATATTAATAGTGTTACACCGCAGAAAATTCTAGTAGATTATGATCCGACAGATGCATTAACAAAAGGTATTATTAAACAAACTACATGGCAGGTCATTGAAAGGAATGATTTAATTTCAGTATCTGGAAGTGGGGAAGTAAGCATTAAAACTGGTGCTTTCATAAACGATGAATCGGCGATTGCAAAGGTGAAAGTAACGGTTATTGATATTTTTGGGAATGTAAAAGAAGCGATGATCAATGTCAACATAACCAATCCATTGCAATCAATTTTAGTTGATGAAAAGCTAACAGTAAATGTAGGTGAAACCGGTTCATTACACTTAATTGTCATCCCTTCTAATGCAGTCAATCGATTGAAGTGGACAATTGACCATCCGGAATTTGTTGAGATTGATAAATTAACTGGAATGGTAAAAGGACTAGAAAAAGGAATTACAACTGTCACAATCAAAGGTATTGGCGAGAACAATAAAGAAATCATTAAAACAGTCGTCATTACAGTTAAGCAGCCAGTAACTTCTATTCAAGTAGAGTCACCAATCTTACTTGAAGTCGGTCAAAGTATGAACTTATTGGAGCACACTAATGTTTTACCATTAAATGCTAATCTTCGAGATGTTGTTTATTCATTAGTCTCGAGCGGTGACCAGAACTTTGTTCAATTAACTGAAGCAGGTGTCATCACAGCTAAGGCAGTCCCTGTAGATGATCACTTAATTAAAGTGAAGGTGTCATCGAAGGACGGAAGTAATGTGACAAAAGAGTTTGATGTCAGAATTACATGGGAACTGCAAGACATTCATTTTACGAGAGTGACAATAGATTTAGAGGCAGGAAAAACGTTTGATTTATCTACTTTATTAAAGTATATACCTACGAATACAACACAAACTGGTATCTCTGAGTGGATCTCAAATGATAGACGTTTTGTTACAGTAGATTCAAACGGAACAGCTCATGGAATATCAAAAGGATATGCTACTGTAACAGCAATTTCAAAATATGGTCATCACAAAGCATCAATCTACATCAATGTTTACGATCCAAAAGATGGCAGTAAAGGAAATAGTGGTAATGATTTAAAATGGTAATAAAAAAAGTCGGATGCATTTGCATTCGACTTTTTATTTTGAAAATGTGTAGTGATCCATAATAATTCGTAATGAATCAACTGTTGGTAAAGATTCAAGTTGATTTAACAAAATTGTTTTATCATAAATAACCGAAAAGCGTGAGGCTTGATTGTTTTGCATTGATTCAGAATCAATATCTAATGCGTTTGGCCCTCTTGTCGTGACGATATTTTGTCTAATCGAGTTGATTGTTAAATTATGATTTGCAAATATGCCACCATTAATTGAAATTGCAGAACCAACTCCATAAAGAGTTGCTTCACCATCTGTATAAAGGAATGCTTTAAGTGGAACGACATTTTCATCTACTCTTGAAAATTCATTTGTACGATTCACTAATAAATCACCCTTAGATAATAACACAAGTTGCTTTCCGTCTAATCCTGTAATATTTGTACTATAAATACTGGAATTTCCTAGTACATACATTGCAGTGTTAAATTGAATTTTATCTTTCTCTTCGGCAGTATCATTATCAAATCCATGGATAGATACATTACCTAAGACGACGATGTTACCTTGAATATTGATCGGATTTTCATTACCGTTATTACGATTATATATTTCTAAGTCTCCATCTACGATTAGCCATTGATCTTCTTCTAGATTAAGATGATCTTTAATAATAAATGGTGAATCAGAATGAATTGAATTACCTTGTGCATCAGGTAAATCAGTCATCAAAACCACTTTTTTGCCAGCAGGAATTTTTAATGTAATATCTGATGGATTCGTATCTTTTTCTATCACATATTGATGACTTGTTGAGGCGGCGTTTAAACCTAACACAGATTCTTGGGTTGGATCGAATTTTGCATCCTGAAAGATACCATCAACAATCTTGTCTCCAATCGATAAATCTAACGGATCATTTTCATTCATTTTGGTTGGTAGAATGAGATCTAATTTATCATACAGCGTTTGTTTGAAATCCATATTTACAAAATTCTCATCAGGTTTCTTAATGATTGGCACTTTGTTTTGGTAAAAATATTCTGAGACCATACCTTGTGTCAAAAGAGGTAATTTCAGTGATCCGTATGTTACACCTTGTGGCTGATTTCTTTTTAATAGTTGAAGCGCATTGTCTATCACTAAACTACCCCTGATATAAGGATAAGGTGTGTCAGCGTGACTTTCTGAGTTAATCGGCGTAAGTGCGTCCATATAGTTAGCCTGATTCAGAATATTAATATTTGATCCGTAAATATTTCCTACTAGATCGGAAGCGCCATTTAAGTTTAGATTATTTTTTGCGCCAACAGCATACTGCAAAAAGCTAGGTGTTGGTGAAAGGTAGAGTCTTCTAGATATTGACTTTTTTAATTCTGGTGTTGAAGAATTATATTTGCCATAATAATCAATTTTAAATAACAATACTCGTGTATAATATTTCGTTTTATACGAAGCATCACTTAAATAGTTACTAGTTTCATCTGATACCAATAACATTGGCTTAGTAGTTGAACGATCTTTGTAGCGTTCTGATAGCTTAATTGGAAGTCCATCAATAATTTGTTGTAGTTCCGTTTGATAAATCCCATTTGTTAAATCACTTCGTTTTTTTAATGAAACATTGTTCACTTCTTTACGAAAATCGGACAGTACTTTCGTCATTTCAACAATTGCATCTTGAGAGGTAATCACATCATTTTCACGAATTGTCGTTCTTTTCGTTCCTCCTAGAGAAACTGATAAAATACTTAAACCTAATGTGATAAAAATTAAACTAATTAACAAAACTAAAACGAGACTTGCCCCACGTTCATTTTTCATTCTTATTTCTCCTTAAAAACCAATTTCTGTTTTTAACGTATAAGGCTTTATATCTTTTTTATTGGTTTCAAATACTAAATTAAGTTTTAAAATGCCACTTTTGCATATTTGAAAATCTGTAATTTTTCCATTGTTGTTAACAAATGAGCTTTCATTCTTTGTGCATAGTAAGGAAAGAGAGGAATCCTGATTCAAATGAATTCGCTCCTCTGTGTGAAAGTTTTGAACTGATTCAATATCATTGTTGTAAGTATAAAATTGAATCTTTCCATCTTTCATCTTTAATCTAGCTTTAGGTTTTAGTAGGTTCATATTTTCATTACTTGTAAAATCATCATATTGATTAATCATTTGCTGATCGAATGTATAAAATGCGATACTATTATCATTTTTATCAAATTCAATATGGTTATAATTTGTTGAGTATAATTCATTCAGAATTCTTGAAACGACATAGTCAGATTCATCTCTAATGGTCGATTCAACTGTAATATTATGATAGGTTTTTATTCCAAGAGTAAGAATTCCATACATTGAAATTAGTACAATCGATAGAAGAGATAGGGTTGTAAGCAATTCAACTATTGTTAATCCAGCTTGGTTAACATTGCGTTTAATTTGAAATTTCACTTACGATACTCCCTTCTATTAGAACGCCAGGAATTTTATCATTTGGACTAAAGTCTACATAGACTACTGTCGATAAAATAGGATAAGTGGTACCCGGCTCTTTCTCTCGTTTTTCTCTTAAGTTCTGTATTTTCCTTTTGGTCGTTTCAAAATTTTTTGAAGGAAAGACCCTCTCTAATGCATGAATCATTTCCTTGCCATCATCTTCATTCCAGTTATAAGGAAGTAAAAAAAGCTGAATATTATGTGCATCATAGGTTTTATTATTAATAGTCGGTTGAAACATCGATAAGCAGCTAGCACGATCTGGAAATAGGTCCATCGTTGTTTCTGAAGAACTCATCGTTGTAGAATCAGCAATTGTTACTTTGTTGTCACAAATTGAACTAGAATCAAAGGATGTTATTTTACCAGTTTCCTCATTTACCTTATTATGTATTTCATTCATTAAATCATAATCTTGCTGCTCTATATAATGAAGTACGCCACGAGCTACATTGATTTCAAGTGTTCTAGATTGGTTTTTTGTCGTATATTGGTAGGCTTGGGGAAAAAAGGAAAAAAGACTGATTGTAATTATCGAAAAAATAGTTATTGATGCAAGTAGTTCGACTAAAGTCAAACCGGTTTCGTCAAAATTTTTCATTTTTTCACTCTTTTCTGCATTCATTTTCATAAATAAATGATAATATATAGGTAATATATCAATTTTTGTCATAATTGTAATGTTAGTATAAACGAAAATTATGCAGAGGTGTTGAAATGACAGAATTTTTTTATACTTTTTGTGCGATCATCGTGTTACTCATTCTTTTGTTTTTGATTAATTTGAACTTGACCAAAACGGGTAAATTGATTGTTATCGCTATGTCTTTCCTATTTTGTGAACTAGGAATCTACTTAACTAACCTCTTTAATTTAATCGGAACGATTGCAATTCTGTTCGTTTTAATGTTGGCTACTACATACCTATTTCAGAGCAAATTAAATGGCATAATTTTCATACGAAAAAGTCAAAATATGAAACATTTTCATGAAAATATTCAATCTGATTACAACAAGCATGATGTTACGAATGATCTTCAAAATGGTAGAGCAACAACTTCTAGTTCTAATGGACTAGATCAAGAAAAAGAAATCTATGAAATAGAACATTCATTATGAAGGAATGAGTCAATTTTATGAATATTGAACTGAAATCATTTAAATTATTTACGATTGTTCTAACCAGTACTGTTTTTATTTTTTGCGTACAAACTGGAGTAAAGTCTGTGTCTCTACAAATTTTTGAAACATCAGATGGTTATCAAGAAAATACTTCAATAGCAGGATTAGCATTACAAGGAAAAGTGAAAGAACAGGCAGGAGAAGAATTAGAAAATAAGATATTTCAATGGAAAAAGCAAAATAAAATGAACTTGCATTATCAGGAAAAACAAATTGAATTACCGGGCTCGACGATTACTTTTAATGTGGATCAAACAATGTCTAATATTCAGAATGGTCAACCTAATAAAATAGACGTTAAGATTGATGAAAATGAGCTTAAAGGGTTTCTGCAAAATTTCTTAGGCTATCAAATTATGAATATCCTTGATTTTGCTAAATTGGAAAATGATCTAAAAACAACAGCATCAGATTTATCGACTAGTCGAAGCAATATAGACTTAACTAGCTATATGAAAGATAAAAATCAAATATTAATGTCAACAACAGCCGATATAAGCAAACACCAACAAGATATAGAAGCGTTTCTAGCAAGCGGTAGTGAGATACTCATAAAAGCTAATAGTCAGTTCTCTTTCAATCAATTCATCGATGAAAAGAAAATTGTAGCGGATCAGCAATCATTTAGTTTAATTGCTTCAACAGTCTATCAGATAATATTACAAACAAACTTTCAAATCATCCAGCGAGATATTAGTTTGAAGCTTCCAGCGTATGCCCAATTAGGTAAGGAAGTAAGATTTGAAAAAAATCTCAATGATTTTCAATTTAAAAACGTAAATCATTCAGATTATTTAATTGAATTGACGAAAGAAGGTTCATTACTGAGGGTAACATTAAAAGGTGTACCGTTTGCTAATTCTTATCAAATTGATACAAGTGAACAAACAGTAATTGAGTCAGATAAATATTTTACGTACGGCCTTTTAAAATCACAAGAAACTACAGCGGACAAAATGTTACAAAATGGTTCATCAGGTCAAACTGTAAAAGTATATCGGAACGTCTTTGATGTAAAAGGGAATTTTATGAAAAAGCAATTCATTAGTGAAGATACTTACTTGCCAATCAATGAAATTACAATCATCAAAAAACAAATAGAGCCAACTATTGATGAACCGACAGAAAATAGCCCGGTTGAAAACGATTTGTCAGACAGTACAGAAAGTGATACGCCAAAAACAACTACTGAAAATCCAAATGAAAATCAAAAAACAGAAGAAAATTCGAATGGACAGGAGGGAGAGCAATGAAAGAAACAAGAAAAAGAATTGGGGATCTAATGGTTTCAGCTGGATTTATAACGGAGAATCAACTTCAAAAAGCATTAAAAGAGAAGGAATCTTCGCAAAAGCTCGGTGATTTTCTCGTACAACAGGGATTAATAACCGAATTGCAATTAGTTGAAGTATTAGAGTTTCAATTAGGAATTTCTCATGTAAGTTTATATCGCTATCCCTTCGATGAAACATTAACAAATGTCATTCCAAAAGATATGGCGAAACGTCATCTTGTTTATCCATTGAAAAAACAAGGGGACAAGCTATATGTTGCAATGAATGATCCACTCGATTATTTCGTTATTAATGATTTGCGAATGTTAACTGGTTTTCAAATCGTACCTTTATTTGCACTAAAAGATGATCTGATTCGTACTATTAATCGTTTTTTAGATTCTGAATCATTTGATGATTGGTCAACTGAAATGGATGCGATGTTAAAAACGGGGACATTAAATGAGGATGATTCACCTGCGGTTAAAATTGTGAATCAAATCCTCCAACACGCAATTCATCAAAAAGCAAGTGATATTCATATCGATCCGTATGAATCCAAAGTAGTTGTTAGGTATCGTGTAGATGGAAAATTGCATACTGAGCGAACATTCCCAAAACATATGCAAGGCATGGTTAACGCACGTATTAAAATCATGAGCCAAATGGATATTACAGAATCTCGCATTCCACAAGATGGAAGATTAAAATATACAGTTGATTATCATGAAGTAGATGTGCGTATTTCAACTTTACCGACTATTTTTGGTGAAAAAATAGTACTAAGATTACTAGATTTAGGGAATGCGTTAAATGATATAACGAAACTTGGATTTAATACGATTAACATGGAACGATTTCAGCAATTAGTTCAAAAACCACATGGGATTTTATTAATTACTGGACCGACTGGTAGTGGGAAATCTTCAACATTGTATTCTGCATTGAATCAATTAAATACCGATGAAGTCAATATTATTACAATTGAAGATCCGGTGGAATATCAAATTGACGGAATTAGTCAAATTCAAGTCAATCCTCAAACAGGGATGAGTTTTGCGACAGGGTTACGTTCAATCTTACGTCAAGACCCGAATATCATTATGATTGGGGAAATTCGAGATCGTGAAACAGCAGAAATTGCTATCCGTGCAAGTTTAACGGGACATTTAGTATTAAGTACACTTCACACAAATGATTCGATCGGTACAGTGACAAGATTAATAGATATGGGCGTTGAGCCATTTATGGTGGCGACAGCCTTAAATGGCATCGTATCACAACGATTAGTTCGACGAGTTTGTAGAGACTGTAGTCAATCAGTTGAACCAACAAAAAGAGAGATTGAGATATTTGGAGAAAACGGGATCGAAATAGATCAGATCTACCGAGGTAAAGGTTGTTCAACCTGTAATCATACAGGCTATAAAGGTCGTGTAGCAATCCATGAATTATTAATCATTGATGATGAACTAAGGCGAGAAATTGCCAATGGGGCTGATTTTTCAGTGTTAAAGAATTTAGCTTTTAATAAAAAAACAATTTTTCTATTAGAAGATGGGCTTTTAAAGGTTAAACAAGGTGTAACAACAACCGAAGAAATATTACGGGTAACAATTTCTTAATAGGTGGAATCTACTAATGGAAAAGTTAAATCATATTTTAAAAACCGCATTAAATTGTCGTGCGTCTGACCTTCATCTTTCAGTAGGTTTACCACCAATACTTAGAATTGATGGTGAGCTACGTAAGGAGAATGAACCTGCTTTAACAAGTGAAGAGTTAATAGAATTCGGAAAATCAATTACGAATGAAGAACTATGGAATACTTTTAAAGTGAAAAAAGAAATAGATTTCTCATTTTGTAATGAGCAAGGTAGGAGATTTCGTGTCAATATCTTTTATCAAAGCGAAAATGTCTCAATAGCCATTCGACCAATCTCAGAAAACATTCCTTCACTGAATGAACTGAAGCTACCAGAAGTGCTTACTAAAATTGTAAATGCACCACATGGACTAATTTTAGTTACGGGTCCAACCGGAAGCGGAAAATCTACAACATTAGCTTCAATGGTGGATTATATTAATGAAACACAGCGTAAACATATCATTACATTAGAAGATCCAATTGAATACATTCATTCGCATAAAAATAGTGTGATTCAACAAAGAGAAGTAGGTAGAGATACTGATAGTTTTGCGAATGGACTACGCGCTTCCTTACGACAGGACCCAGATATCATATTAGTGGGGGAATTGAGAGATTTAGAGACGATTAGCACAGCAATTACAGCAGCTGAGACAGGACATCTCGTTCTTGCTACACTACATACTTCCAGTGCAGTTGCAACAGTTGAACGAATCGTTGATGTTTTCCCAGCAGATCAACAAGCGAAAATTCGATTGCAATTTGCGAATGTGTTTGTAGGGGCAGTATCGCAAAGATTGTTTCCTCGTTTGGATGCTATGGGAAGAGTGGTTGCTACCGAAATATTGTTAAATAATCCAGCTGTTGCGAATTTAATAAGGAGTGATAAACTCCACCAAATACCGTCAATTATGCAAACTTCTAAAGAACAGGGAATGCACACATTCCAATCTTCATTAATGGAATTTGTAAAAAAAGGTATCTTATCAATGAATACTGTAGCACCGTACGTTGAAGAAAGGGTTATGTAATATGGCACAATTTGAATATGTCGTACGGAACCAATCTGGTAAAAGACAGACTGGGAAAATGAAAGGCAATTCTAAACGAGAAGTTTATGAACAACTAAAAGAGAAAAGGTTTGGGATCTTAGAAATTAAAGAAGTACCAGAAACTGTCCTAACCCGTGATATTTCATTTGGAAAACCAATGAAATTAAAGGATTTTGTGATTTATTTAAGACAGTTTTCTACTTTATTGCGCGCCGGTGTTCCAATTCTTGATGCAACTCATATTTTGGCTGCTCAAACAGATTCAAAAGGTTTAAAAATTGCTTTGCAATCAATTGAAGAAGATATACGTTCGGGGCAGTCACTGTCTACATCCTATGCGAAGCATCCAAGATTATTTAACAATTTATTTATTAATATGGTAAAAGCAGGAGAGAGTACTGGACAATTAGACGAAGCATTAGAAAGTATGGCTAATTATTTCGAAAAACAGCTAAGACTTAGACAAAAAATTCAAGCAGCAATGTCATATCCTGTCGTTGTTGGGATATTAGCAGTACTCGTTGTGATGTTTTTATTAGTAAAAGTAGTTCCAACATTCGTAGCAATTTTCGAGGATTTACAACAAGAATTGCCCGCTATTACGAAGTTCATCATTAATTCTAGTAATTGGATGAAATCGTATTGGTGGACCATTACACTCTTGTCGATTGTGATTTATGTGACTTTTTATACTATTAAGAATAATAAGAATAGTAAGTATTATTTAGATTATGCTATACTGAAACTACCTATATTTGGTACTTTATTCCGACAAAACGTCATCGCTCGACTTTCTAGAACACTTAGCTCTTTATTGTCGAGTGGTGTTCCAATCCTCGAAGCAATGCCTTTAGTGCAGGATGTTGTCGAAAATGAAGTATTCTCTCGCGCACTCCAAAAGTCCCAGAATTCATTAAAAATGGGACAAGCCCTATCAGAACCATTAAAAGAGCACTGGGTATTTCCACCAATCGTTTCACAAATGATTGCAGTCGGAGAAGAAACAGGTTCATTAGATCACATGCTATTAAAAGTTTCAGAGTTTTACGAAGGAGAAGTAGAATATACTTCTGATCGTTTGAAAGCACTAATAGAACCGTTAATGATTATCTTTTTAACATCTATTGTTGGTGTAATTGTATTGGCAATTATAATTCCATTGTTTAAGTTATATAACTCATTCTAAAATCATAAAAAAGAGGAGAAATGTAAAATGTTAAAAAAATTATTTAAAAATGAGAAAGGCCTAACGTTAGTTGAACTTTTAGCAGTAATTGTAATCTTAGGGATTATCGCAGGAATTGCTGTACCGAGTGTAATGAACATTATTCAAAAATCAAAAGTAAATGCTGTTAAAGCAGATGCAATTCAAATTTTAAATGCTGCTAAAACTTATGTAGCTTCAAATGGAGCTGGAGACAATGAAACACTAACTATTACAGAAGCACAATTAAATGATTATGTAAATAATAGCAAATTAAATGCAACAGATGGTGCAGATTTCACTGTTGAAGTTTCAAATGGTGGGCAAACTTTTAAGATAACAAATACGTCAGCCTTAGCTGTAGGTGGAGTAACTATTAAGTTTACTGGTGCTACATCAAAAGGTATTGATGGAGATAATAACTATAAAGGTGATACTAATAAATTAATAACAATTAGTAACTAAATTCAATGGGTATGAGGCCAACATCCTCATATCCTTTCTTTATTTCTATTAAACTACCTAGAATGACGTAGAAGGGTTTGGTAATGATGATCCTCATTTACCTTTATTTTTTCATATTAGGTCTCGTATTTGGTTCTTTTTTTAATGTAGTTGGATTACGAGTGCCTTTAAAGAAATCAATTGTTTCGCCACGTTCGGCTTGTTCTAATTGTGGACATACTCTGCATTCGCGTGAGTTAGTTCCTGTATTTTCTTATGTTCTACAAAAAGGAAAATGTCGTAATTGCGGAGTGCATATTTCGATATTATATCCATTAATTGAATTGATCACTGGATGTTTATTTGTATTTGCTCTGTATCAAATCGGATTTCAAATAGAGTTACTAATTGCACTAACGTTTATTTCTTTGCTTATTATTATTGTTGTTTCGGATTTAGCATATATGTTAATCCCAGATCGAATCTTATTATTCTTTCTACCAATATTTATTATTGAAAGATTTTATATCCCATTAGATCCATGGTGGAATAGTATTGTAGGAGCGATAGGGGCATTCTTAGTGTTATTCTTCATTGCAATCGTAAGCAATGGTGGAATGGGTGGCGGAGATATTAAATTATTTGGTGTACTAGGTTTCGTATTAGGATGGAAGTTAATCTTAATAACTTTTATGATTGCTTGTTTTATAGGGACAGTCTTTGGTTTGGCTTCAATGAAAGCTGGGAAAGTTAAGAAGCGTAACCCAATTCCTTTTGGTCCATTTATCGCAATTGGTGGCCTTACTAGTTACTTTTATGGAAATGAATTATTAAACTGGTATTTATCAATTTTAGGGTAAGGAGAGTGAATGTAATATGTTATTTCAATTAAGCCGAAAGAAAAGATACGCTAACATAGAGATTAAAGACCATGTCATTCGATTTACAGAAATGAAAAATAGCTTACCTCCAAAGCCCGATAAAATAGGTGAATTTCTTTTGCCAGATGGGGTTATTAAAAACGGAGAAATAAAGGATCGTTTAACATTTGAACTAATCATGGAAGAAGCAGTGGAAATATGGGGAATTAAACGAAAAACAATCCAATTCTTAGTTCCAGACCAAATCATTGTTGTGCGAAAGCAACAAATTCCTTCCTATCTATCAGTGGAAGAAATAAAAGGTTACTTATATATAGAGCTTGGAAGTTCAATTCATTTACCATTTGAAGATCCAATTCTTGATTTTACGATATTAAATTCAAATGAGGAGTTTCATGAAGTACTTCTTTATGCAGCCCCGGAAAATGTAATAAACGAATATAAAGATATTTTAGAAGCTAGCAAGCTCAAACCAATTACAGCTGATTTATCTTCATTATCACTGTTTCGTTTATATCAATTAATGAATGATACAGATCAACAAGAGAATCTAATGATCTTGAAAATCGACCAAAGTAACGCGACAATCGGAATCTATCAAAAAGGGTTACCTATTTTTATTCAAAATGAAGTGCTCTCACATGATGAGGGCATAAAGCATAATGATGAAGATCATATTAATCCTTTAATTGAGCCGTTAAATGATTTAATAGATAACATTGGACGTGTTATTCATTTTTATAAATATAATATGATGAGTGGAAATGCTGATTTGAATCAAATTATTTTAACTGGTGATCATCCATTTATGCAATTAGCTTTTAACAAGCTAAACAAACAATATAGTTATCGAATTACTCATATGAATTATGAAATTGAACAAGTTCATGCAACTGAAGAAGTACCAACAAAGTATTATGCTTGCATTGGTCTTGGATTAAAAGAGGTGTAAATTGTGATTGTTAATATAAATCTATTACCTCAACGTGAAAAACGAAATATAGCAATCTATTTCGTTCTACTAGTTTTTTTCATCATCATTTCCTCAGCGATTATGTTTTTATATGTCATGATGCAAAATGAAGAAATTAGTAAATCAAGTAAACAACAACAATTAACATCAGTCTCAGCACAGCTGATTGAACAAAATAAAAGCCAGCAATCGAGTGAAACTCAATCAGAAATTTCAAAGTTGCAAACAGAAATAAATCAGTTGAAGGACTCAACAATTTCAGCGGTTTTTGTCATTGATCAATTAACAAAACAATTACCAAAGTATGGCGTATTTGATTCTTTAAATTATGAGAAAGATGGTAGCATTGAGCTTCAAGTTAATTTTAATGAAAAAAGAGAAGCAATTTACTATTTTGCTAGATTACAAAAACTAGATTGGATTAAGCAAATTAAAATCTCTTCAATTGAAGCAGAAAAAGATAATACGAATATAGAAAATGTTGAACTGGTTTATTCTGATTTTGTTGCTAATTATGCAATCGAGTTAAATACCGATGAACTGAAGAAACTAAAGGAGGATGCTGAATGATTGTCAAATTTTCAAAAAAGCATCTAATATATTCTCTTTTAGGAGTATTACTTACGATCGGCTTAATATTATATGGGTATTTTATTGTCATTAATCCGATTAAGGATGAGACAAACAATTTAATCAGTCAAATAAAATTACAGGAAAAAGTCTTGAATAACAAGCAGACGAGCTCAACTGGTAAAACTACAGAGGTTAATACTAGTGATACGTCATTATTACAAAAAGAGCTTCCGGTAAAACCTTTAGAGGAACAAATTTTGTTATATCTTGAAAAGGCTGAGGCTATTTCGAAAGTCAATATTACCTCGATAAGCTCTGGGAATTCACAGGTAGAAGATTCCCAATTATCAGTTGGTGAACTTCAAAATAATGATGGTATCGAAACACAAGCAAATGACCAAAATAATGAAACATCGACTTCTAAACAGGTGAATGAAGTTAGTTATAATCTCGAAGTTGCCTATTCATATTACGAAGAGCTACACGATTTCTTAACTGAATTAGAACATTCAACTCGTATTCTTCAAATTGATAGTATGACAATTTCACGCGATGAGAACGAAACCACTTCAGTAGTGCCGATCAAGTCGGCCGCTAGCATCGTCATTAAAGCATTTTATGTACCAAATTTAAAGGAATTAACAAAACAAGATCCTACTGTTGAAATACCAACTTCATGTGAGAAAAGAACGAACCCAGTAGAGATTCAAGATTGTAAGGAATAAAAATAAGGGCTGCCCAGAGGGTAGCCCTTTACTTATGTTATGATAATAATTTTTGTTCAACACTTTCAATAACTGAACTCCATAGCTCTTTGTTTTCTACGAAGGTTTCACGGATCGTTTTTAAAACTGCCGTTTGTTTTTCTTGGAAATTAGGATCATCTTTAGCTGGGAAATCTTTTTTCATTTCAGCAACAAGTCCTTCAACTTGCTCGGAACGAGGTCCCCAAACTTTTACTTCATTTCCTTCTGTATCCATAAAAATGAAAATTGGAATAGAACGCGATTTTCCGTTTGTTAAGTATTGATCCATTAGCTCTAAGTTTTCATCACGAATTAAGAAACGAGTATCTATGTTAGCAATTTCCGCCATTTTTTGAATGACTGGTACATTTAAAAGAGCATCTCCACACCAATCTGCTGTAAGTGCAACCACTTTCCAGTTTTTGTCTTTAAGAGAAGAAAGTTTTTGTACTGTGTTATCCGGAATAGAAACTTCATTATAAATAGATTGAAGCTGTTCCTTATTTACACTCATTGAATCAACATATTCTCCAAACGTCATACCTTTATCAAACCATGAATTTAATGACATATATGCATTCTCCTTTTCCATTGATATATAGTATTATAACTCATTCGTTCAAAGAAGGAATGTTTTAAGACTTGCAGAATTATTATAATGTATATCATTTAAATACAGTTTAATAGGAGGTTCATGATGAGCACGTCGATTGAAGTGAATCAAAAACGAAAGCGCTTTCCAAAATGGCTAAAAATTACCTCAACAATTATCATCGTATTGATCTTACTAATAACCGGATCCGGTTTTTATTTAACTAAAAAGTCTTTACCTGAAATTAAAGGGAACTTAGAAGTTGGTTTGTTAGAGCATAATGTGTCTGTCATTCGTGACACAAAAGGCGTTCCCCATATTGAAGCTAAAAATTTACATGATTTATATGTAGCTCAAGGTTTTGTAACTGCTCAAGACCGCTTGTTTCAAATGGATTTAAGTAGACGTCAAGCCTCGGGGCAATTAAGTGAAGTAATAGGAGATGCGACAGTTGATCGTGATTCATATTTCCGAACTTTAGGCTTGCGCAGAGCAGCTGAAGCTTCATATAGTAAATATTCGAAGGAGGCTCAAAACGTACTTAATTGGTATGCTGAAGGTGTTAACGAATATATTAAATACGCAACAAAAGAAGGAAAATTACCTGTTGAGTTTAAAATTTTGCAATATAAACCGACTGAGTGGTCAGCCATTGATTCATTAGCAATTGGGAAGTATATGGCATTTGATTTAGGTGGTCACTGGAATGAACAAGCATTTCGCTACTATGCAATGAACAAATTTCCAAAAGAAAAAGCATTAGAGCTGTTTCCAGCAGATAATGACTTAGATCCATATATTATTCCTAGTAACACTTCTAAAATTGATGTAGAGGAAAGCTTTGCTAGTGCGATTATTCCACCTACTTGGAATGGGAGTAATGACTGGGTTGTCAGTGGTTCGAAAACAAAATCAGGTAAACCACTTTTAGCAGATGATCCCCATTTAGGCTTAGCGACACCAGCAATTTGGTATGAAACGCATTTACAATCAATGGATATGAATGTCAAAGGCGTAATATTTGCCGGCGTGCCTGGTATTATTGTTGGTCACAATGATCATGTTGCATGGGGTGTGACGAATGTAGGTCCTGATGTACAGGATTTGTATATTGAGAAACGAAATCCGAATAAACCTGACGAATTTTTATATGATGGTAAGTGGGAAAAGGCAACTGTTGTGAATGAGACGATTAAAATTAAAGATAAGAAAAGTAAAGTTTTACCGGTCATGATTACAAGACATGGTCCAGTTATATCAGAGTTTGCAAGTGAAGCTGGAAAAGACACAGTATTCTCTTTACAGTGGACAGCCCTACAACCTACTAGAGAGCTAGAAGGCGTGCTTAAATTTAATGTTGCGAAGGATTGGGATACATTTAAAGAAGGATTAGCTTTATTTGAGGCACCTGCTCAAAATTTTGTATTTGCTTCTGATGATGGAACAATTGCTTATCGAGCAAATGGAAATATTCCAATTCGTAAAAAAGGTGATGGATTAATGCCGGTGCCAGGTTGGACAAGTGATTATGGCTGGAAGGGCTTTATACCATATGAGGAATTACCGACTTTAATGAATCCAGAAGAAGGATTTATTTCAACTGCAAATAATAAAGTTGTTGATGATTCATATCCATATCATATTTCTCATTCTTGGGCACAGCCATACCGCCAACTTAGAATAAGAGAAGTATTAAGTCAAGGTGATAAATTAACGGTAAAGGATATGCAAAATCTTCAAATGGATGAAATGAATTTACAGGCAAAAGAACATATGCCGAAATTTATCCAATCAATTTCAAAGCAAAACAAAGAATTAACATCTATTGAAAAAGCCGCATTAGCCGAACTTGAGAGATGGAATTTTGTAGATGACAAAGATCAAGCATCACCACTTATATTCCAAAGATGGATGACAGAAATTAATAAAGCACTATTTGATAAACAAATTTCTAAAGATATGATGGATTTATTCGGAGACCGAAAAGTGATTGTAGATCAATTATTACGAAATAGTCTAAGCGGAAAGAAAGTAATTTGGATTGATGAAAAAGGTGGAATTGATCAATTATTACTAGATACGTATCAAAAAACGATTAAAAAGATTAGTGAGTCTGATGGTGATGATGTAGCAAAATGGAGTTGGGGAGACCATCATAAAGTAGCATTTACTCATCCTTTATCAAGTATTAAAGTACTAAGTTATTTCTTTAATGCTAAGGATCCAATTCCAGTGGGAGGCAGTTCAACAACTGTCAAAGCTGCTGGATATGATGAAGAGGGAATTGTCGATCATGGTGCATCTTGGAGAACAGTTGTAGATTTCTCAGATTTAAGTAAATCGGTTAATATTGTGGGTCCAGGACAATCAGGCAATATTGGTAGCAAATGGTACAGCGACCAAATGGAAGACTGGGCAAATGGAAACTATCATACGACTGTTAGTAAAAATGTAAAAGGGATTAAAGAAATATTGAAGGCTGGAAAATAGAAAGAAGAAAAAAGGATAAAGGTAAGAAGAGATACTCTTTTGCTTTATTCTTTTTTCTTGTGACATTCCATCAACGTTTCAACCTGCATTAGGTGGAGTTGGGGATTATGTAGTTATAAAGACTTGTAAAAAGGTTTGGTATAGGTATATAGATTGAATTAACGTTAAACAACTGGAAAAATTTAACATTTCATTGACAATATTCTTAATATTCCATTAACATTAGTGTGTTATTTTAAATAAGCACACACTAAAAAGGAGTGAAATGAATGATTCGTAAAAAATTATCCGTTTTAGCATTACTAATTTTGATGTTATCTCCAGTTTATTATTATGTTACACCACTTGTTTCTGCTGAAAATTCAAGTGATCCTGCTCCACAGCTACAACCTGTTGGAACGGCAAATGGTAAAAAGATTTTATTCGATAATACGCATGGCCAAACAGCTGGTGCAGCAGATTGGGTATTAGATGGTGGTTTCTCTGATTTTGCAAACGCTTTAGCAAATAAAGGGTACTATGCAAAAGAGTTAAGAAAAAATAGTCCAATTACATATGAAGATTTACAAGGCTATAATGTGTTTATCATTGGAGAAGCAAATATACCGTACAAAACTTCTGAACAAGCAGCCATGATTCAATATGTTCAAAATGGTGGTAGTATCTTTTTTATTGGCGATCATTACAATGCAGATCGTAATAAAAATCGTTGGGACGCTTCTGAAGTATTTAATGGTTACCGTAGGGGGGCTTACTCAAATCCAACTAAAGGAATGGGAACAGAGGAAGCAAATTCTGCAGCGATGCAAGGAGTTACCGGTTCGGATTGGTTATCTGATAACTTTGGGATTAGATTCCGTTATAATGCGATTGGAGATGTAACAGCTAATGATATAGTAGCGCCAAGCCAAGCTTTTGGGATTACGACTGGTGTATCTACAGTTGCGATGCATGCTGGTTCAACATTAGCAATTACGAATCCAAACAAGGCAAAAGGGATCGTGTATCTTCCAACAACATCTGCAGCTTGGGGAAATGCAGTTGACCAAGGTGTTTATAATGGTGGAGGCAGAGCTGAAGGGCCGTATGCGGCGGTTTCGAAGCTTGGTTTAGGAAAGGCAGCATTTATTGGTGATTCTTCACCAGTAGAAGATGCTACACCTAAATATTTACGTGAAGAAACTGGAACAAGTAAAACAACTTATGATGGGTTTAAAGAACAAAATGATGGTACTTTACTTGTAAACATCATTGATTGGTTATCAAAGCAAGAAAGCTTTACTGCATTATCTCAGGTTAGCGGATTACAACTTGATCAGGCGACTTCGTTATTAGCGATTGAAACTCCGCAAACATCAACTGAACCAGAAGCAGAGCCATGGGCTGCACCTGCTGCAGGTTATAAATGGTATGATTCAACAACATTTAAGTCTGGTTCATACGGATACGGCTCAGGCGGACCAGTTCAACCTGCAACATTAAATGAGAGTTTTGAGTCAGGTACAAAAACAGCCTATACTTCCGGTAATGTAACACTTTCAAGCGGTTCATGGTACTTCGATAATGCCTTAATCGGAGATCTATCTGGGGATAAGAAAAATGGTACGAAGTCTGCACGTGTTCGATCTGCTGGTGCTTTAACGATGAACTTCAATGTAAATGGGGCAACTAGCGTGAAAGTTACACACGCAAATTTCAGTACTGACAGCGGAGCAAACTGGCAACTTCAGATGTCTACAAATAGTGGTTCTACATGGACAAATGTAGGAAGTATAAATACAAGTACAGCTACTTTAGCAACAAAAACATTTACTCTTACTCAAACAGTTCCTGTTAGATTCAGAATTGTCGTTTCAGGTACGTCAGGTCAGAGAATTAATTTCGATGATATTGTTATCAGTAATTAATTACTGCGCTCTTTAACATCACAAGTTAATGACTTCGGAATATAACCGAAGTCATTTTTTTATTATAAAATGAAGAAATATTAATTTAAAAGAACAAGACAAAGAGTACCCTTTTTGACCATATATTTTGTTGAGGTGAAGTTATGAAAATAAGAGAAGCAAAGCTAACTGATGCAATTGGGATTGCAAAAGTACATGTTGATAGCTGGAGAACAACTTATAAAAACATCATCTCAAATGAATTTTTGGAGAAGTTGTCTTATGAGCAAAGAACAAATTCTTGGATTCAGAATTTATCTAATCCAAATAACTATGTTTTTGTTGCAGAGAATCATGAAGATGAAATTGTTGGTTTTGCAGATTGCGGAAAAAGAGTAAGAAATCAAATAGACCATTCAGGTGATATAACGTCTATCTATATATTAGAAGAATATCAAGGACAGGGAATTGGTAAGCAATTACTGCGCCAATTGTTTATTCAGTGTAATAAACTTGGTTATAAAAGTGTTTTTGTAGAGGTTTTGGAAGACAATAAAACACGATATTTCTATGAATATTACGGTGCAATATTACGAAAAACTGAAAAAATTAATATTGGTGGTACTGATTTGAACTTGTTAGTATATGAATGGGAGTGTATTAGCAAAGCATTAAACGTACTCTAATGTAGGTTTTGCGCTTTTTGTGCATCTTTCTTTTTTTGGTGAATATACATTTCCTTCGTTTTCTACCCCAAGCTCTTATACTAGTAATTATTATGAGGTTGTACTAAAATATGAAAATGGGTTTACTAAATTTCAAAGAAAAGGGGGCTGTGAAATGGATGGAATTGGATTAGTTCTAGAAGGTGGCGGTATGAGAGGCATATACACTGCTGGTGTACTTGATTATTTTTTAGAACAAAATATTGAAATTCCTTATGTAATAGGTGTTTCAGCGGGTGCATGCATGGGTTCTTCATATATTTCAAAACAACACGGTCGAAATAAACGTGTAAATACAGAATTTTTACAGCATCCAGATTATATTTCGATAAAAAATTTAATTCGTAATAAGCAATTATTTGGTATGGACTTATTATTTGATATTATTCCAAATGAATTGGATCCTTTTGATTTTGACTCATTTTATGGTGCTAATCAAAAATTCGTTGTTGGTACGACTAATTGTATAACTGGAGAACCTACATATTTTGAAAAAGATGAAATTGTAGATTCAAAAGATATGCTAAATATTATACGAGCTTCGAGCTCACTTCCTTTGATGGCTCCGATTGTAGAGTATCAAAATCATATATTATTGGATGGTGGAATTGCAGATCCGATACCATTACTCAAATCTGAGGAAGATGGAAACAAGAAAAATATCGTTGTATTAACTCGAAATGCGGGGTATCGAAAAAAACCATCTCGTGGTAATTGGTATTTGCAAAGAAAATATAGAGAATATCCGGGATTAATTCAAGCAGTAATAAAGCGTTATGAAGTTTATAATAAACAACTAGAATATATAGAAGAACAAGAAAAAGCAGGTAATATTTTAGTCATTCGTCCATTACAAAAACTAAAAGTTGGACGTGTTGAGCGAAATAAAGATCGCTTACTAGAGCTTTACAAAGAAGGCTATGAAGATGCAAAACGCCTTGGTGAGCAAGTGCTTGAGTTCCTATCATATGAAAAAACGACCTGTTGATTAGACAGGTCGTTTTTTTTGGGGGAGGGATATTTTATTAATCTTTATTATTGTCTTTATCGTTATCCTTGTCTTTATTTCCATCTTTTGAATCCATATATGCCCAATCATAATCTAAATATGGTTTCATACACCCACAAATAGGTTTCTTATTACAGCAACAAACACAATTACAATGGCAATCATGATGACAGCAACTGTGACAATTACAGCTGCGATGACAGTCACATTGACAGTTATTTCGCCTGCAACGATCGTGGTCATCACAACAACACTGGCGATTCCAATTATTACAATTAGAGTTCGAGTTGCGATTACTTTGGTTGTTCCACACAGTAGAACACCTCCTTGACATATCTACATAAACAAATTATGCAAAACTGTCCTAACTCGTTAAGGCTAGTACCTATATATTAATAAAAAAGCACATGAATCAATTTAGATTCATGTGCTTTCATCATTCCCTCATTAATGTGGGAAGAAAATTAATTGGATTAAAAATAATAATGCGAATAAATAGATGACAGGTTTAATTTCTTTCGCTTTACCTTTAACGACTTTTAAAAGTGGATATGTGATAAATCCAAGTGCAATTCCTGTTGCAATGCTTGAAGTCAGTGGCATTGTAATGACTACAAGAAATGCAGGGAAGGCTTCTTCAAAATGATCCCATTCAATATGACGTACATTTCCCATCATTAAACAACCTACGACGATTAGAGATGGAGATGTAATGGCTGCAACTTCTGAAATTGAATTAACAAGTGGACTGAAAAATGCTGCAAAAACGAAAAGTATAGCTACTACTAAAGCAGTTAGACCAGTTCTACCTCCAGCTGCAACGCCGGCTGTTGATTCAATATAAGCAGTTGTTGGTGATGTACCAAACATCGCACCGATTGTTGTACCAAATGAATCTGATAACATTGCACGGCCAGTACGTTTCTCATCTTTGTTTTTTAATAAACCAGCTTGAGAAGCTACGCCAAGGAATGTGCCAGTAGTATCGAAAATGGTTACTAATAAGAATGAAAAGACAACTGAATATAGTCCGTATTGAACTACATCTGAAGCTGCAGTGATTGGATTTGCGATAATAATCCCATCAGGTAATTTCGGTAAAGAGAAAATACTTCCCTTTAAGTGAAGTTGCCCCATAAACGCTGCAATAATAGCAGTTGACACCATTCCAAAGAATAATGCGCCATTTACATTTAAGGCAAATAAGATAACTGTAATCGCTAGTCCAATTAAAGTTAGGATAACTTCTTTAGAATGTAGATCACCTAAGCCAACAAGATTACTTGGGTTAGCTACGATAATGTGAGAAAGACGTAAACCAATAAAAGCGATAAATAACCCAATACCAACACTAATTGCATGCTTTAGTGTATTTGGTATTGCATCTATTAAATGAGTTCTAAATTTAGTCAATGATAAAATGACAAACAGTAATCCAGTAATAAAGACTGCAGAGAATGCTAACTGGTAAGAAATTCCATGAGCCTTAGATACTACTGAATATGCGAAATATGCATTCATACCCATACCAGGTGCAATTGCTATTGGATAATTTCCGAACAAAGCCATGAATAATGTCCCGACTAATGTTGCGATGATTGTTGCTGTGAACGCTTGTTGAAATGGTACACCAGCATCAGAAAGGATAATTGGATTCACGATGATAATATAAGCCATTGTTAAAAACGTTGTAAAACCAGCTACAACTTCTGTTTTAACAGATGTATTTGCTTCATTTAATTTAAACATAAGTGTTCTCCTTATAAAAACGAATGATTTACTCAACAGTTATTAATAATATTCGTTTTTTCGTTATTGCGCAATACTTTTTTCATTAAAATATTTAAATGGCTTAAGATGAGTATTCCCAAAAGTACCATTTGGGTATGCTAATCTCGAATTATTTATAAGGAGGAAGGGAAAATGAATCAGAAACAGTATCCTACGAAATTTTCGCCACAGCACCAAAATAAACAACCTGGTATAGAAAAGGAAATGACGCCAATCCCTATTTCAGATGATCCAGATTATCAACCGAGTGGGAAATTAAAAGATAAGGTTGCCATTATTACAGGTGGAGATAGTGGAATTGGAAAAGCCGTTGCAATATTATTCGCAAAGGAAGGGGCATCTGTTTTTATTCCTTACTACGATGAAGATACTGATGCGAATGAAACGAAACAAAAGATTGAAGGCTTAGGCGGCAAATGTGAAATTTTAAAGTGCGATATTCGAACAGAAGATGTCTGTAAACAAATTGTACAAAAAACGATTGAGTCATTTGGACAAGTTAATATCTTAGTGAATAATGCGGCTGTACAATTTCCTCAAAAGAACCTGGAAGATATTACCGAAGAACAATTAAAAAGAACATTTGAAACAAACATATATCCGTTATTCTTCTTGACGAAAGCATGTTTACCACATATGAAGCAAGGTGACTCAGTAATCAATACAGCATCTGTTACCGCATATGCTGGTCACGATCAATTACTCGATTATTCTTCAACAAAAGGAGCCATTGTTACATTTACGAGATCACTTTCTGCAAATCTTGCTCAAAAAGGCATAAGAGTAAACGGCGTTGCACCTGGCCCTATTTGGACTCCATTAATTCCGGCAAGCTTTGATGAACAAAAGGTTGGAAAATTTGGAGTAGATACACCTTTGAAGCGTGCCGGTCAACCAGTAGAGGTTGCGCCTGCATATTTGTATTTAGCGAGTAAAGAATCTTCTTATGTTACGGGGCAAATCATCCATGTTAATGGTGGGGTTATTGTAAACGGATAATCTAAAAAAGCCATGTACATTCATCTTGTACATGGCTTTTGATTGTTAATACTTTGGTAGGAATGTATGACAACAAGTTTCACCACTATGAGCTGCAGAACTTGTTAAATCACCATCTAATACTGCGTTTTCGATTTTTTGATCATAGTCATTTGAATATTCATAAGCTTCGGTCTGTACAATGATCGAGCTTGCTTGACAAAAGTTTCCTTGTCCCCAATACGAACAGTTTGCAACGCTACATCTAATTTCAGGCATAATAACTCCCTCCTTTAAGGTTATTTTCTTCATACTTTACAATCTCATTCAAGCTAAAATTTAGTACTTTTAAAGATGTTTTAATATTAGTTCATACAAAATTTCTGAATAGTAAGTAAAACATATTGTAAACTTTTGTAAGGTTTTGTAATGTAGAAGGAGAATTACTATTTATAACGAATAACTCTGATTAAGTATAGGAGGAGAAGCAGAATGAATTGGGAAACAACATATGAAAAATGGATTCAAACACCATCACTTGATAAAGAGTTAAAAGAGCAATTAAATGAACTAAAGAGTAATCACCTTATACTTAAGGAAAGTTTTTACCGAAACTTAGAATTCGGAACTGGTGGTATGCGTGGAGAGATTGGTCCTGGAACGAATCGTATGAACATATATACGATCCGCAAAGCTTCTGCTGGTTTCGCTAAATACATTGCAAGCTTTGGAGAAGATGCAAAAAATCGTGGAGTTGCGATTGCATTTGATTCGCGATATAAAAGTCCTGAATTTGCAATGGAAGCAGCTAAAACATTAGCTACTTTTGGGATTAAAGCATATGTATTTAAAGAATTACGTCCGACACCGGAATTATCATTTGCAGTACGTGAATTAAACTGCTTTGGTGGAATCGTTATCACGGCAAGTCATAACCCACCTGAATATAATGGTTTTAAAGTTTATGGGGATGATGGTGGACAATTACCTCCTGCTGCCGCAGATCAAGTAATCGACCTAGTTAATTCATTCGAAAATGAACTTGAAATCGAAGTAAAAGATGAAAAAGAATTAATCGAAAATGGTTTGATACATACATTAGATGAAAAAATGGATACATTATATGTAGAACAGTTAAAAACCGTTATTGTGAATAATGAGCTTGTACAAGAAGAAGGAAAAGATTTAAAAATCGTATTTACACCATTACACGGGACAGCTTTAATACCAGCAACAATGGCATTAAAAGAAGTTGGCTTTGAAAATGTCACGATTGTTGAAGAACAAGCAAAAGCAGACCCTAATTTCACAACAGTTAAATCGCCTAATCCTGAAGAACATGCTGCGTTTGTATACGCAATTCGATATGGTAAAGAAATTGATGCAGACGTATTAATTGCAACTGATCCAGATGCGGATCGATTAGGCATTGCAACAAAAGATGAAAATGGAGAATATGTTATTTTGACCGGTAATCAAACAGGGGCTTTAATGCTTCATTACTTACTAAGTCAAAGTGAAAATATTCCTTCTAATGCTCTTTTATTGAAAACGATCGTAACATCAGAATTTGGCCAAGTCATTGCTTCATCATTTGGTACAAAAACGATTGATACATTAACAGGATTTAAATTTATTGGTGAAAAGATTAAAGAATATGAACAAACAAATGAGTACTCTTTCTTATTTGGTTATGAGGAAAGTTATGGCTACTTAATCAAACCATTTGTTCGTGACAAAGATGCTATTCAAGCAACTGTTCTTGCTGCTGAAATTGCAGCTTATTATAAGTCAAAAGGTATGACATTGTTTGAAGGATTACATAGCTTATACGAAAAGTATGGCTTTTATTTAGAAGGTTTAAAATCATTAACTTTAAAAGGCATAGAGGGTACGGAGAAAATCCAAGAAATTTTAACAAATTACCGTCAAAATCCTCCTAAGCAAATTAATGGCTTACAAGTCGTATCAGTTGAAGATTATAAACTTCAAGAAAGAACACTCCTTGCGACAGGTGAAAAAGAAGAAATACTTTTACCAAAGTCTAATGTATTAAAGTATCATCTTGAAGACGGTTCATGGGTATGCCTACGACCTTCAGGTACAGAACCAAAAATTAAATTTTACTTTGGTATTGTAGGAGAAAATCGTCAAGATAGTATTCAAAAATTAAACAGTTTAGAACAGTCTTTTATGGAGAAAATTCAAATATTAGTATAAAAAAAGAGCGACTAAATTAGTCGCTCTTAGTATTTAGAAAATGAAATTGATGCTTTAGACCACCGAAAATAGTCTGAAGGTTATGTGCTACAGCTCTAAAGATGAAACTAATGACTCTTCTTCATATTTGTCATCTTTAGTTGCATGTTCAATATGTTGAAACATACCTTTTAATTTTTCGTCAATGACAGCAAGGTCACGCTCGTACTTAAAGGCGTGTAAAAAATGTTCAATTCGTTTTGAGAATAGCTCATCTTTCGTATTCACCATTAGGACGATCAGTTTGTCCCATTGACAGCAATAGGTGTAATACAATGCTAAATCATAATCGGATTGTGCTTGCATTGTGTACCTCCTTCTTAGGGGGTACAAATAGTTTATGAAGAAATGCCCCAAATAGCCTTGAGAGAATTTAACAATGCGATAAACCCTCATTTAAATGACGTTTATAAATATTGTTAGGAATATAAGTTTAGGGAGAAGGAAAGGAAGAATGACTGAAAAAGCCAAAAGAAATGGATAAAAACGGTAGACGGGAAAGTTACGAATAAAAATAAATGGATTAGGAACAATAAATGTAACTAAGAACAGACAATTTTTATATTAACTAACCGTAATAGCTTTTTTGTCATTAAAGGTACAGAAAATGAAATTTTATATCGCCTCTAGTTTAAGGAATAAAGAACAGGTTAGGTATTTAGCGTTTCGCTTAAAAGAAAAAGGATTTTTACATACATATGATTGGACGAAAAACGAAAATGTAGATACGATTGAAAAACTTGCAACAATCGGTGAAGCAGAGAAGGCAGCTGTATTGGAGGCAAATTTCTTTATTTTAGTATTACCAGGTGGATTTGGTAGTCATACTGAACTTGGAATGGCAATTGGAAGTGGGAAAAGAATATATATATATTCAGCGTCAAATGAACCATTTAATCCAGAAAAAACAACAACATTCTATCATATAGATGGAATCAGTAAATATGTTGGGGATTTTGACCAATTCGTCGGACACATTATTAAGATGGAACTAGCATTAAACGCATGAAGAGAGATCTTCATGCGTTTTTTTGTTTTCGAAAAAAGACGAATTTTCTTAGTGAAACGCATATGTATTAAGTAGTGAACTAACTATTCGTTTCATGAAATGACATCTCTGTTCATAGAATGATGATAGAAGAGACAGGAGGAGAGTGTGATGAAAGCAAGCGAATATAAAGCCTTGGAATATGCGATTGATGAAATTACGGAGATTGCGAAAGGATTTGGGCTCGATTACTATCCAATGAGATACGAAATTTGCCCTGCAGATATCATCTATACTTTTGGCGCATATGGCATGCCAACACGATTCTCTCACTGGAGCTTTGGTAAGCAATTTTATAAAATGAAGCTTCACTATGACCTTGGTTTAAGTAAAATTTATGAATTGGTCATTAACTCAGACCCATGCTATGCATTCCTTTTAGATACAAATTCCCTGGTTCAAAATAAGCTTATCGTAGCACACGTATTAGCCCACTGTGATTTCTTTAAAAACAATGTTCGATTCTCTAATACGAAAAGAGACATGGTTGAAAGTATGGCAGCAACAGCTGAGCGGATCAAACAATATGAACATTTATATGGAAAACAAGAAGTTGAAACGTTCTTAGATGCGGTACTATCTATACAAGAGCATATTGACCCATCACTAATCCGACCAAAATTAGCTTATGATTTAGAAACTGACTTTCCATTAAAAGAGAAAAAGAGAGTTACCCCTTATGATGATTTATGGAATATGGATGTAAGTAAAGAAAAGAGAAACGATTCAAATCTCATTCCAATTAAACGCAAACAATTCCCACCTCAACCCGAAAAAGATATCCTCTTATTTATAGAAGAATATTCAAGAGAATTAGAAGAATGGCAACGAGATATTTTGACGATGCTTCGTGAAGAAATGCTTTATTTCTGGCCACAGCTGGAAACGAAAATTATGAATGAAGGCTGGGCAAGTTTCTGGCATATTCGAATCATGCGAGAGCTAAATCTTGATTCAAGTGAAGCTATTGAATATGCAAAACTTAACGCTGGTGTAGTCCAACCATCAAAAACAAGCATCAATCCATACTATTTAGGACTTCGAATGTTCGAAGATATAGAAGAACGTTATAATAATCCAACAAGAGAAATGAGAGAACTAGGGATCAAGCCAGGCAGTGGTCGAGAAAAAATGTTTGAAGTACGTGAATTAGAATCTGATAGCTCTTTCCTACGAAACTACTTAACGAAAGAACTCGTGATGAGAGAAGACATGTACTTATTCCAACGCCAAGGAAAAGAATACAAGGTCATTGACAAAGCGTGGGAAGCAGTAAGGGATCAATTAGTTGTCAGCAGAGTAAACGGTGGGTTCCCTTATATAGTGGTTCAAGATGGAGATTATTTGAAAAATGGTGAGCTTTACTTGAAACATTCTTATGAAACGATGGAACTCGATATTAAATATGTAGAGAAAGTTATGCCATATATTCATCAACTTTGGGGTAGAGGTGTACACTTGGAGACGAATATCGAAGGGAAGTCAGTGTTGTTTAGCTACGATGGAAAGAATATTCATCGAAAATATATTTAAAACAGTCCGTCATAATCTCTTAACTTTTGTACTTTGTCAAAAAACTTAAACCACCTTAGAGTAGGTGGTTTTTCTCTAGCTTTATCTATTTGGGACTTTTGATATATACAATTTTTACACTCTTAAAAATGAACAAACTTCCTTTCAAACATCTATGAAGAACATTGGATTCGTGTGAACTAATACTTAAAATCATTCAAGTATAATCACCGAACGAATAGTAAGGAGGGTGACATGATCCTAAATGTTGCTGAGATGGGATTTTATGATCTTTTCTCTGTTTCCCATATCGTTACGCTAATAGTATTTTTTACTTTATGTTTTGTAGGAATCATTTACAGAAATAAAATTGAGCCGTATAAGAAACCAATCAAGTGGATCCTTTTTATTACTTTACTTTCATGCTTGATCGGGTTTCAAGTTTATCTTGTTTTAATTGATGGTTGGAAACCGAAATATCTTCCATTACAACTGTGTTCATTCAGTGCATATTTTGCATTGTATTTATTCTTGAAAAAAGATAAAAATGTATTTAATATCTTATTTTTTATCGGCATACTACCTCCGATTCTAAGTATGCTAACACCTGATTTGGTATACAAGTTTCCTCACTTTCGATTTATTAGATATTATCTTCAACATTCAGCAATTCCTTTATCGGTCTTATACTTTATCCTATTTGAAGGATATAGAGTATCAAAAAAAGCCATTTGGTCTACCTTTATCTTTTTGAATATACTTGCAGTCCCGATTTATTTATTGAACGTAAAGATTGATACGAACTTTTTTTTCTTGATGAGTCCTGCACTAGAAAGCAAAACCTTATTAAACTATTTCGGAAATGGAATGATGTATTTTATTAATATTGAAATCGTTGCAGTCATCTCGCTTTATGTAACTTATATACCAATGGGAATTTTAAAGAAAAAAGAAAGAGAGAGTCTGATAAAAGTTGAGGTAGAGGGATAGATACTTTAAAAAACCACCTTATTAGAGGTGGTTTCATTTGTATCGTTGATGTCTAATATAATCAGTATTATTTCTCTTATACAGAAAGCTACACTTAAGGAATTCTTCATAAAATAAGACAGTTCACCTTGCAAAAATATGAGGTGAACATGTCTTATTTGTTATAAAAGCTCCTTAAAATACAGGATAATTTTATAGTTTAGTTAGAGTTATTTGCTTTTATTTCAATAGATTTTTTTTCAATATTGCCAGCCTTATCTTTCGCTTGAATATCAATTGAATTTTTGCCTTTCACTAAAGTAATAGTATGTTTAAATGTGCCTTTTGAATCGACATCAATTTGCTGTCCGTTCACATACACACTTTCTAAATAAGCGTCTTTAGCTAATCCATGTATGATATAATCAAAGCCTTTTATAAAATCTATATTCTGAACAGAAATAGTTGGTTTCTTTTGATTTAGAATCACTTTAACGGATTCTGAAGGTTCTGTTCTACCTTCTTGTGTTACAGATACGGCAGTAATATTATTTACTTCATTTTTTAATTTAATAGGGATCGAAAAAGTTCCATCTGCTTTT
>Ga0102589_1000529_pt1 | contig 75327 bp, 82 predicted proteins | sample AraplaMF_Col_mLB_FD_76858 | JGI IMG/M metagenome (GOLD analysis project Ga0102589, IMG submission 76858) | Arabidopsis root microbial communities from the University of North Carolina, USA - plate scrape MF_Col_mLB | ecosystem: Host-associated > Plants > Roots > Endosphere | place: USA...
ATCGGCTTGGTCCAGCCGGGAACGAGACGCGGGACGTTCTTGGCGATGATCGGCTCGCGGAAGATGACGCCGCCGAGGATGTTGCGGATCGTGCCGTTCGGCGACTTCCACATCTTCTTGAGCTTGAATTCCTCGACGCGGGCCTCGTCCGGCGTGATGGTGGCGCACTTGACGCCGACGCCGTGCTTCTTGATGGCGTTTGCGGCATCGATCGTCACCTGGTCGTCGGTGGCGTCGCGGTTTTCCATGCCGAGATCGTAGTATTCAAGGTCGATGTCCAGGTAGGGATGGATCAGCTTGTCCTTGATGAACTGCCAGATGATGCGCGTCATCTCGTCGCCATCGAGTTCGACGACGGGATTGGCGACCTTGATCTTTGCCATGGGGAGCCTCGTGCTTGTAGGGGCAGAACGCCCCGGATCGTGGACTTGAAAGAACCGAGTGGCCCTATAGCACTCACGGCCGGGAAGGCAAAGCCGGGCACGGGGCGAGCCGGTTTATTTTCCACGCGCGGCGGAATAAGTTTCGCCAGAATTCCGTTTCAGAAGAGTCGCGGGCATGCGACTTCGTCTGCCGCCAGCCAATGGAGCCAGCCAATGGAGAGTGTGATGTCGCGCCTCGGTCTCGCCGCCCTTGCCGTCCTGATCCCGATTTCAGCCCATGCCGCTGCCTTCAAGGCGCCCGTGGAGGAGCTCATGGCGGCCACCGCCAGCAACTGGAAGGAGATGAAGGAGGATACCGAGACGGCGCCCGACTACATCGACTATTTCAGCGAGGATTTCCTGAAGCGGCTCTACAGCAAGGATCTTGTCGCCAAATACCGCGAGGCCGCGAAGTATCCAGCCTATGACGATGGCGGCTCGCCCTTCGGCTACGATCCCATCGTCAGCGGCCAGGACGGCTGTTCGCTGAAGGACCTGACGATCACCGAGGGCACGCCCAAGGACGGCACGGACGACGTGACGGTGACCTTCGACAACACCCATTGTTTCCCCGAGCGCGACCCCTCGCAGGCCAAGACGACGCTGGTCTTCAAGGTGATCGAGGAAGACGGGCGGCCCGTCATCGACGAGATGGTGCGAGAGGGCGAGGACGAATCGACCCTCAAGGAAGAGCTGGGCGAATTGGCGCGCTATGGCGCGGAAGCGGCTGCCGGCGGCCAGTAACGCTTTTCATTTCCGGTCAATTGTGCCACTGAGGCCCGGTTTTTCTAGGGATATAGGGCATGGCAGGCACGAACAGCGAACGCACGCTGATCGCCGAGGGACCGGCGATCATTCTCGTTCATCCGCAACTGGGCGAGAATATCGGCATGGTGGCGCGCGCCATGGCGAATTTCGGGCTGGCGGAACTGCGGCTCGTCAATCCACGCGACGGCTGGCCGAGCGAGAAGGCGATTTCCGCCGCCAGCAAGGCCGATCACGTCATTGCCGCCGCCACGGTCTTCCCCTCGCTGGAAGCCGCGATCGCCGACCTCGAATTCGTCTATGCGACGACGGCGCGCGACCGCTACGGCTACAAGGAGGTCCGTTCGCCGGTGGTGGCGTCCGATGATCTGCGCACCCGTTTCCGGGCAGGGCAGAAGACCGGCATCCTCTTCGGCCGCGAGCGCACGGGCCTCACCAACGAGGAGATTGCGCTTGCCGACGAACTCGTGACCTTCCCGGTCAATCCGGCCTTCGCATCGCTCAATCTCGCCCAGGCCGTGCTGCTCATGAGCTACGAATGGATGAAGAGCGGCCTTTCCTCCGTTGACGCGACACCATTCAGCGCGCTGCCGCAGCGTCCGGCCCAGAAGGAAGAGCTCCAGGGCCTGTTCGATCACGTCGAGGAAACGCTGGATGCGCGCGGCTACTTCCGGCCTGCCGAAAAAAAGCCCAAACTGGTGGAGAACCTGCGCGCCATTCTGACGCGTCCTTCTTTTACCGGCACGGAGATCCAGGTGCTGCGCGGCGTGATTTCCTGCCTCGACCGCTTCACCCGCGAATCACCGCGCGGCGCGGCCAATCCGAACCGAACCCGCAACCGCCGGCCCAAGGTGCCTCGTGACATCGACTAGTCCAAAACCGATCCTGATGTTCGACAGCGGCATCGGCGGCCTGACGGTGCTGCGCGAGGCGCGCGTGCTGATGCCGGAGCGGCATTTCACCTATGTGGCCGACGATGCGGGCTTTCCCTATGGCGGCTGGGAGGAGCCTGCGCTGAAGGCGCATATCATCGACCTCTTCGCAAAGCTGCTGCACGAACACGATCCGGAAATCTGCGTCATCGCCTGCAACACCGCCTTCACGCTCGTCGGCGCGGATTTGCGCGCGTCGTTCCCGCACATGCAGTTCGTCGGCACCGTGCCGGCCATCAAGCCGGCGGCAGAGCGCACCCGCTCGGGCCACGTCTCGGTGCTTGCCACCCCCGGTACGGTCAAGCGCGCCTATACCCGCGACCTGATCCAGTCGTTTGCCACGCAATGCGACGTGCGTCTCGTCGGCTCGGAAAATCTTGCCCGCATGGCCGAGGCCTATATCCGGGGCGAGACCCTGTCGGACGAGGCGGTGCGCGCGGAAATCATTCCCTGCTTCGTGGACGAGATGGGCCGCAAGACGGATATCGTCGTGCTGGCCTGCACGCACTACCCCTTCATGGCGAACCTCTTCCGCAAGCTGGCGCCCTGGCCGGTCGACTGGCTCGACCCGGCCGAAGCCATCGCCCGGCAGGCCCGCCGCCTCGTGCCGCCGCTCGAAACGCTGGCGCCGGGCGAGGACATCGCCATCTTCACCTCCGGCAACCCCGACTTCTCAACCCGCCGCCTGATGCAAGGCTTTGGCCTGCGTGTGGTGTGACGCGGCTTTCCCTGTGGGTTTTTGAAAAGCCTGAGGTGACGGGTCGGCATTTCGTGTTAGGGCTTGCCGGTTGCCCGGTGGCGGCCGGGCGAATCGCAGATTTCAGAAACGAGGAACGGGATGAAGGTCGGCATCGACATGGGAACGGTGCAGGGCGGCGCACCGGCCAAGCTCGATATCGAGGAACTCTTGGCGACGCGCCTCCTGGTGCAGGGCAATTCGGGATCGGGCAAGTCGCATCTTCTGCGCCGCCTGCTCGAACAATCCGCGCAGTGGGTGCAGCAGGTCATCATCGACCCCGAGGGGGATTTCGTCACGCTGTCCGACCGCTTCGGCCATGTGGTCGTGGATGGGCAGCGCACCGAGGCCGAGCTTGTCGGCATCGCCAACCGCATTCGCCAGCATCGCGTATCCTGCGTGCTCTCGCTCGAAGGCCTGGAGGCCGACGAGCAGATGCGTGCCGCGGGCATCTTTCTCAACGCCATGTTCGATGCCGACAGGGACTACTGGTATCCGGTGCTCGTCGTGGTCGACGAGGCGCAGCTTTTTGCGCCTGCTGTCAGCGGTGAAGTCTCGGAAGAGGCCCGCAAACTCTCGCTCGGCGCGATGACCAACCTGATGTGCCGCGGCCGCAAGCGTGGTCTTGCCGGCGTTATCGCCACGCAGCGTCTTGCCAAGCTTGCCAAGAACGTCGCGGCGGAAGCCTCGAACTTCCTGATGGGCCGTACCTTTCTCGATATCGACATGGCGCGTGCGGCCGATCTGCTCGGCCTCGATCGCCGGCAGGCGGAAATGTTCCGCGACCTGCCGCGTGGCTCCTTCGTGGCACTCGGCCCGGCCTTGTCGCGCCGCCCGCTGCCGGTGACGATCGGTGCTGTGGAGACCTCCGCACGCTCGACCAGTCCCAAGCTGATGCCGCTGCCGGATGCGCCGCAGGATGTCGAAGATCTGATCTTCACGCCCGACCCCGACGAATTCTCCCGCCCGCTGGTGCGCCGCGCGCCGCCCGCGCCGCGTCCGACGACGGATATCCTGGCGGAACTTTCCCGCGCACGCCCCGAGCCGGTCCAGGCGGAGGCGAAGGCGCCGGCGCCGGAAATATCCGCCGAGGAGCGCGAAAGCCTGCTCGACCAGGCGCTGGCCGAAATCCTCGGCAATCCGGAAGCGGCGTTCCGCGCCGATGCCGAGCTCTTCCAGGATTTTCTCGTGCGCTGCCGTATCCGCCGGGTGCCCGGCGCACCCCTGTCGCTACCGGCCTTCCGGCGCAAGATGGCGGTCGCACGCTCCGGTGTCGATGCCGAGACGGCCGCAACAGAAGTCTGGGGCAGGGCGCTCGACCTGTCCCATAGCGTGACGGAGGACCTCCAGGGCGTCTTCCTGCTCATCGCGCAGGCCGCGGTGCGTGGCCTTGCCTGCCCGTCGGATGCCCGCATCGCGCGCGCCTACGGCACGCATTCGGCACGCCGGGCACGGCGCCTGCTCGGCTATTTCGAGGAGCAGGGGCTGGTCGTGGTGCACAGCGACCTCGCCGGCCACCGCATCGTCGCCTTCCCGGATCTCGGCTGCGAGACACTGCCGGGGGATGCCAACGGACCGGACCTTGCCGATTCCCACCGCGATGCCGCGGAATAGGCGGATTTTCCGGGCTTTGCTCGTTGACAGTTTTGTAAAACTCCCCTAATGACCCCGCCAGCGCCGGGCAGAAATGTCCGGTGTTTCATTTGACATGTCCCGTGGATTCTCCGGTCGCGATCGTGAGAAGCCTGTCGGAACCCACAAGGTTCAGAGGAGGGCGTGTTTCCTTAGAGCCGGCCCGGCAACGGGCAGGCCATAACAAGACGTAGAGGAAATGCGATGAGCAAGCGCGCTGCATCCAAGTACAAAATCGACCGCCGCATGGGCGAAAACATCTGGGGCCGTCCGAAGTCCCCGGTCAACCGCCGCGAATACGGCCCGGGCCAGCACGGCCAGCGCCGCAAGTCCAAGCTTTCGGACTTCGGTGTTCAGCTCCGCGCCAAGCAGAAGCTGAAGGGCTACTATGGCGACATCCGCGAGAAGCAGTTCCGCGCGATCTTCGCTGAAGCCGAACGCCGCAAGGGCGACACCCCGGAAAACCTGATCGGCCTGCTCGAATCGCGCCTCGACGCGATCGTCTACCGCGCCAAGTTCGTTCCGACGGTCTTCGCTGCCCGCCAGTTCGTCAACCACGGCCACGTCAAGGTCAACGGCGTTCGCGTCAACATCGGCTCCTACCGTTGCAAGCCGGGCGACGTCATCGAAGTCAAGGACAAGTCCAAGCAGCTTGTCACGGTTCTCGAATCCGTACAGCTCGCCGAGCGTGACGTTCCCGACTACATCGAAGTCGATCACAACAAGATGGTCGCGACCTTCGTTCGCGTTCCGGTTCTCTCCGACGTGCCCTACGCCGTCGTCATGGAACCGCACCTGGTTGTCGAATTCTACTCGCGTTAATCGCGAACGACACCTTGCCAAATCCGGAAAAGCCGCCAAGAGATTGGCGGCTTTTTCTTTGGGGGACAGTGCACGATGGATTTGCAGGCCATCCTCGACGATATCCATGACAGCCTGTCGCCGCGGCGCGGCGAGGGCAGGGTCGCCGATTACATTCCCCAGCTTGCCCATGTCGACCCGAAGAAGTTCGGCATGGCCGTCGTGACGGTCGACGGTGCCGTGCATCTGGCCGGCGATGCGCAGGAGCCTTTCTCCATCCAGAGCATTTCCAAGGTCTTCACGCTGACGCTGGCACTCGGCAAGCATGGCGAGTCGATCTGGAAACGCGTCGGTCGCGAGCCGTCGGGATCCGCGTTCAACTCCATCGTCCAGCTGGAATATGAGGGCGGCATTCCGCGCAATCCCTTCATCAATGCGGGCGCCATCGCCATTACCGATCTCGTGCTGGCCGGGCATACGCCCAGGGAGGCGATCGGCGAGATCGTCCGCTTCATGCGCTATCTCGCCGACGAGGACGACATCATCGTCGATCAGGATGTCGCGCGCTCCGAACAGGCGACGGGCTTCCGCAATTTCGCGCTGGCCAACTTCCTGCGCTCCTTCGGCAAGCTCGACCACGCTGCCGAACTGGTGCTCGGCGTTTACTTCCACCAATGCGCCCTTGCGCTGAGCTGCCGCCAGCTGGCGCGGGCGGGACTGTTCCTCGCCAACAGCGGCATCAATCCGCTGACGGGCCATCGCGTGGTCTCGCACCTTCGGGCGCGGCGCATCAATGCGCTGATGCTGACCTGCGGTCACTATGACGGCTCCGGCGACTTCGCCTACCGGGTCGGCCTGCCGGGCAAGAGCGGCGTGGGCGGCGGCATCCTGGCCGTCGCGCCGGGAAAGGCGTCGGTCGCCGTCTGGTCTCCCGGGCTCAACGACAACGGCAATTCGCTTCTCGGATCGCTGGCGCTCGAAATGCTGGCGGCGCGCACCGGCTGGTCCATCTTCGGGGCTTGATTGTGCTGGCGGTTCGGGGCATTGCAGGCGCATGACCCTCGCACTCGCCGAAACCGAAGATGACACCCCGGACGAAGGCCGCCATCCGCTCTTTTCGAATGCGCCGTCCAGCGTGTCCTTCAACAAGTTGCGCAAGCGCCTGCTGCGTCAGGTGCGGCAGGCGATGGACGACTTCGCCATGCTAAAGGGCCAGAAGCGCTGGCTGATCGGCCTTTCGGGCGGCAAGGACAGCTACGGCCTGCTGGCGCTGCTGATGGATCTGCAATGGCGCGGCCTGCTGCCGGTCGAGCTGATCGCCTGCAACCTCGATCAGGGCCAGCCGAACTTTCCCAAGCACATCCTGCCGGAGTACCTGAAGTCCATCGGTGTTTCGCATCGCATCGAATATCGCGACACGTACTCCATCGTGAAGGAAAAGGTGCCGTCGGGGGCGACCTATTGCTCGCTCTGCTCGCGGCTTCGGCGCGGCAACCTCTACCGCATCGCCCGTGAGGAGGGCTGCGACGCGCTGGTGCTCGGGCATCATCGCGAGGATATTCTCGAGACCTTCTTCATGAACTTCTTCCATGGCGGCCGGCTGGCGACCATGCCGCCGAAGCTGCTGAATGACGAGGGCGACCTGATGGTGTTGCGTCCGCTCGCCTATGCGGCGGAGGACGATCTGGCGAAATTTGCCGCCGCCATGCAGTTTCCGATCATTCCCTGCAATCTCTGCGGCTCGCAGGACGGGCTGCAGCGCAACGCGATGAAGGCGATGCTGGCCGATATCGAGACGCGCATGCCGGGCCGCAAGGACGCCATGCTGCGTGCGCTCGGCCATGCCAATCCGTCCCATCTGCTCGATCCGAAGCTCTTCGATTTCTCCTCCCTCGAAACGGTAAGACAAGAATGACGACGATTGATATCAATGCCCTTGCGCTCGTGCTCGCACAGGCCGCAGAATCCGAAATCCGCCCGCGGTTCCGCGCGCTCGCAAAGGGTGACGTCCACACCAAGGCGGATGCGAACGATCTCGTGACGATCGCCGACGAGGCGGCGGAGCGCTTCATCAAGCGCGAGGTCGAGGCACAGTTTCCGGGCGCGCTGTTCGTGGGCGAAGAATCGGTGGCGGCCGATCCGGCGCTGCTGCCGAAGCTTGCCGACGCCGATCTCGCCATCGTCGTCGATCCGATCGACGGCACGTTCAATTTCGCCGCCGGCGTTCCGATGTTCGGCGTGATGGCGGCCATCGTCTCCGGCGGCCAGACCGTCGGCGGCATCATCTACGATCCGATGGGCGACGATTTCGTGATGGCGGAGAAGGGCGGCGGCGCCTGGCAGACCGGCGGCCACCGCCCAGCCGTCAAGCTCAAGGCGCGTGGGGCGGCGCCGCTGGAAGAGATGACCGGCATGGCCTCCACCAGTTTCTTCGATCGCGAGCGGCGCGCGCGCGTTCTGTCCAACCTCGCCAAGGTCGCGTATGTCTCGAATTATCGCTGCGCGGCGCACGAATACCGCACCTTCGCCGGCGGGCACCTGCATTATCTGATGTACAACAAGCTGATGCCCTGGGATCACTTGGCCGGCACGCTGATCGCGCAGGAAGCCGGCGCCTATGCGGCCCGTTTCGACGGCAAGCCCTACGAGCCGCACCATGTCGGCGGCGGCCTGCTGGTCGCACCGGACAAGGACAGCTGGGAACTGCTGCGGCGCGAAGTCTTCGTCGATTGAGTGGGTTTCAGATGGAATGATAAAAGGCCCGGTCGCAAAAGCAACCGGGCCTTTCCTTGTCCGTAAATCTCGCTCTCGCCGTCACGTCGCCTTGTTGTGCGGCTGGAAGAGCTTGCCGTGTTCGGCGATCAGCACGAAGATCAGGCCGATAACGGAGAGCGAGAAGAAGCCCAGCACGAGCGGCAGGGCGGTTCCGTTGAACGATTGGCCGATGACGGCGCCCACCACGGTTCCACCGGCCGTGCCCATGAAGCCGAGCACGGACGACGCGGTGCCGGCGACATGGCCGAGCGGTTCCATGGCCAGCGAATTGAAGTTCGAGGCGATCCAGCCGAACTGGAACATCGCGAGCGCGAACAGCACGAGGAACAGGGCAAAGGGCAGGTGCGTCGGCCAGAGCAGCGTCAGGACCAGCCAAAGCGCGTTCACGCCGAGGAAGCCGAGGAGCGCGCCGTGCGACAGGCGGCGCATGCCGAAGCGACCGACGAGGCGGGCATTGACGAAGGACGACAGCGCCATGAAGGCCGCGACCGCCGCGAAGGCGACCGGGAACCACACGCCGAGCCCGTAGATGCCGACATAGATCTGCTGCGCGGAGTTGATGAAGCCGAAGAGCGCCCCGAAGATGAAGGTGCTCGCCAGGGTGTAACAGAGCGCCACACGGTCGGTGAGGACGATGCGGAAGCCCTGGAGGACCGAGCGCACCGTGAAGGGGCGCACATCGTCCTCATGCAGCGTTTCCGGCAGGCGGAAATACATCCAAGCCCAGACGGCCGCGGCCATCACGGCCATGAAGACGAAGATCAGGTGCCAGTCGCCGAAGACCATCACCACCTGGCCGATGCCGGGCGCCATGACGGGAACGACCATGAACACCATCATGATCAGCGACATGACCTCCGCCATCGCGCGGCCGCCGAAGATGTCGCGCACGATGGACACGGTGATGACGCGCATGGCCGCCGAGCCGATGCCCTGAACGAAGCGCAGCACGAGAAGGGCGGTGAAGCTCGGAACGAGGATCGCGGCAAGCGACGACACGACATAGATCCCTAGGCCCACGAACATCGGAATGCGCCGGCCGAACCGGTCGGAGACCGGGCCGTACAGCAACTGCGCGAAGGCGAAGCCGATCAGGTAGGCCGAGATGACATATTGCCTGTGGTTCTCGCTCTCGACGCCGAGGCTGGCGCCGATCTCCTGGAGACCCGGCAGCATGATGTCGATGGCGAGCGCGTTCAGCGCCATCAGCAGGGCCATGAGCGCGATGAATTCTATCTTGCCCATGCCTTTCAGGCGCTGGGCGGCTTCGGGGGAAAGTCCGGACATATCAATTCATTCCAAAAATGAGAGAAGGCGCCGCTGGGTTGCGGCGCCTTTGCAATATCGGCAGTCTGAAGACCGCATATCGTCAGGCAGCACCCTTGATCGCAATACCCTGTTCCTGAAGGTGGGACTGCAATTCGCCCGCCTGGAACATTTCGCGCACGATGTCGCAACCGCCGAGGAATTCGCCCTTCACATAGAGCTGGGGAATGGTCGGCCAGTTGGAATAGTCCTTGATGCCCTGGCGGATATCGGCATCCGCGAGCACGTTGATCGCCTTGTAGTCCACACCGACATAATCCAGCACCTGCACGACCTGGCCGGAGAACCCACACTGCGGGAATTCCGGGGTGCCCTTCATGAAGAGCACGACGTCGTTGGTCTTGACTTCGTTGTCGATGAAATCGTGGATGCCGCTCATTTCCATATTCCCTAGCAAATCGGCTTCAAGGGCCGATGGGATGAACCATTCGCCCTAGATAACAACCTCGTGTGACAATTGCCAGAAGTCCGCGTGCAAAAAATGCACGCCGTGTTTTTCAGGCGGCCGCGCCACCGCGGCGATAATAGCCGACCAGCCAGTAGATGAGGCCGCCTGCCAGGCCGCCGGCAAGGACCATGACAGCGAGGGCGTCGCTCAGCAGCGAGCGGTCGATGAACACCAGCGAGAACGGGCCGTCGATGCCGCCGGCAATCACGAAGAACAGCCACGCCCTCACCTGGAGAACGCGCGCAAGGACGACCGTGACGATGAAGCCGGGAAGGGCGCAGCCGAAGGTGTAGGCGAGGCCGACGACGAAAATCTCAAACAGGCCGTCGCTCGCGCCCGACCAGAAGTAAAGCAGCACGATCACCACCGTCGTCGCTGTCAGGACGGCGGCGATATAACCGAGGGCGACGAAAAGGATGCCGGGTTGCCCGCTTGTGGCCGAGCTGTTGTCTGCGGTCACGTTCCGAGGTCCCTCTTTGCGGAGCGGCGCAAGCCGCGTCTAGCGGCTGCGCTGGCTGCTGCGGCTGGCGGCCGTGCGACGCCGGCTCACCTGCTTGCGCGGGCGCTTGGCCGGCTTCTTCGCGGGCTTCAGGGCTGCCTCGATGATATCGCCGAGCAGCCCGCCGGAGGCCTTCTTGCGCGTCGTCGTCTTGCGGCGCGTACGCTTGGTCGTTGTTGCCTTGCGCACGCCGGTCTTCTTCAGCACCTCCTTGAGGGCTGCATCGACCACGCCGCTGACGAGTTCGTTGAGAAGGCCAGCCATGGCGTCAGTCCGGAATGGAGGTCTGGAGGGCAAGGGCGTGCAGCACGCCGCCCATATTGCCCTTCAGCGCGTCATAGACCATCTGGTGCTGCTGCACGCGGGTCTTGCCGCGGAAGGCTTCCGCGACGACCTCGGCAGCGTAATGGTCGCCGTCGCCGGCAAGATCGCGGATGACCACCTTCGCTCCCGGAATGCCGGATTTGATGAGGTCTTCGATATCGCCCGGTGACATGGCCATGAAACTGCTCCCTTATTTATTCCGCGGCGGCAGCGGCGGTGCCGTTGCCATCCATGAAGTCAGGGAACCACGATTCATGGGTGTTGCGCAATTGCTCAATCGACAGCGACAACAGGCCGTCCACGGCAAGTGCGTCGCCGCCCACGGTGCCCAGGCGGCGGAACGGCACGCCGGCGCCTTCCGCGCTGGCGCAGATGAAGTTCGCGAGGTCGGCGGGAACCGCGATCACGTAGCGGGCCTGGTCTTCGCCGAACAGAACGGCATGCGCCGGGCCATTGGCATCCGACAGGTCCACCTTGACGCCCTTGCCGGAGGCCATGACCATTTCGGCGAGCGCGATGGCAAGGCCGCCCGAGGAAATGTCGTGGCAGGCGGTGACCTGGCCGTTGCGGATGGCCGAGCGCACGAAGTCGCCGTTGCGGCGTTCGGCATGCAGGTCCACTTCCGGGGCGGGGCCGTCGATCTTGCCGACGACGTCGCGCAGATAGACGGACTGGCCGAGATGGCTGCCGTCCGTGCCGATGAGGATCAGCTGGTCGCCGTCCTTTGCGCCGCCGATCTTGGCCATGACCGACCAGTCGGGCAGCAGGCCGACGCCGGCAATGGTGGGGGTGGGCAGGATCGCGATGCCGTTCGTCTCGTTATAGAGCGAGACGTTGCCCGAGACGATCGGGAAGTCGAGCGCGCGGCACGCCTCGCCGATGCCTTCGATGGCCTTGACGAACTGGCCCATGATTTCAGGCTTTTCGGGGTTGCCGAAGTTCAGGTTGTCGGTGGAGGCCAGCGGTTCGGCGCCGGTCGCCGTGATGTTGCGCCAGCATTCGGCGACGGCCTGCTTGCCGCCTTCGAACGGATCGGCCTCGACATAGCGCGGCGTCACGTCGGAGGAGAAGGCAAGCGCCTTGCTGGCGTGGCCTTCGACGCGCACGACGCCGGCGTCGCCGCCTGGGATCTGCAGCGAATTGCCCTGGATGAGCGTGTCGTACTGCTCGTAGACCCAGCGGCGGCTCGACTGGTTCGGCGAGCCGACCAGCTTCAGCACGGCGTCGCCGTAGTTTTCCGGTTCAGACACCAGATTGGCCGGCAGCGGTGCGGGCTTGCCGGGTTCGCGCCACGGGCGGTCGTATTCCGGGGCCTGGTCACCCAAGTCCTTGATCGGCAGGTTCGCCACTTCCTCGCCCTGGTGAAGGATGCGGAAGCGCAGGTCGTCCGTCGTGTAGCCGACGATCGCGAAGGCCAGACCCCACTTGACGAAGATCGCCTTGGCGACTTCTTCCTTGGCGGGCTCCAGAACCATGAGCATGCGCTCCTGGCTTTCCGACAGCATCATCTCGTAGGCGGTCATCTGCTCTTCGCGGACCGGAACCAGATCGAGGTTCAGCTCGATGCCCAAGTCGCCCTTGGCGCCCATTTCCACGGCCGAGCAGGTGAGGCCGGCGGCACCCATGTCCTGGATGGCGATGACGGCACCGGTCTGCATCAGCTCAAGGCAGGCTTCCAGCAGGCACTTTTCGGTGAAGGGGTCGCCGACCTGCACGGTCGGGCGCTTCTCTTCGATCGTCTCGTCGAATTCGGCGGATGCCATGGTCGCACCGCCCACGCCGTCACGACCGGTCTTGGCGCCGAGATAGACGACCGGCAGGCCGACGCCCTTGGCTTCCGACAGGAAGATGGCGTTGGACTTGGCAAGGCCGGCGGCGAAGGCGTTGACGAGGATGTTGCCGTTGTAGCGCGGATCGAACTCGACCTCGCCGCCGACGGTCGGCACGCCGAAGGAATTGCCGTATCCGCCCACGCCGGCGACGACACCGGAAACGAGGTGGCGGGTCTTCGGGTGATCCGGCTCGCCGAAGCGCAGCGCGTTCATCGCGGCGATGGGCCGCGCGCCCATGGTGAAGACGTCGCGCAGGATGCCGCCGACGCCGGTCGCTGCGCCCTGATAGGGCTCGATATAGGACGGGTGGTTGTGGCTCTCCATCTTGAAGACGACGCAGTCGCCATCATCGATGTCGACGACGCCGGCATTCTCGCCGGGGCCCTGGAGGACGCGCGGACCCTTGGTCGGCAGCGTGCGCAGCCAGCGCTTGGAGGATTTGTACGAGCAGTGCTCGTTCCACATGGCCGAGAAGATGCCGAGCTCGGTGAAGGTGGGTTCGCGGCCGATCAGCGAAAGGATGCGGTCGTATTCGTCCGGCTTCAGCCCGTGGGCGGCAATCAGCTCCGGAGTGATCGGGCGGGTGTTCGAAATGGTCATCGTCGCTCGTCTTGTCGTGGAGGGCAGGATTGGGGTCTCTTTACCCCATGCCGCCGTGCAGCGCGACAGGAAAATGACCGGGAATCACAGGCGGGCACGGCTTTCAGGCCGGGCTGTCATAACCGCTCGGCCCCGACGTGATGAGCCTGCGCAGCCTCGTGAGGCCGGCAACCACATCCTGCCGGTTTTCCGGTGAGGAGATGCCGATCCGCACCCGGTGGAAGGTCTTTTCCGAGCGGCCCGCCTTGAACTCGTCCTCGTCGTCGATGAGCACGTCCTCGGCGAAGGCCGCCTGCCGGAACGTGCCGGAGAGCCAGGGGTCGGGCAGCTTGAGCCAGACGAAGGGCACGCGCGGATGCGAGTTGAATTCAAGGCCGGCGAAGATCTCGCGGACCAGCGCCTCGCGTGCCATCACCTCGTCGGAAACCCGTGCCCGAATGGCTTCCGCCGTGCCTGATAGCACCAGCCGCGCGGCAAGTTCGGCGAGCAGGAACGGCAGGCCACCGCTCACCATCTTGTGGGCGATGCGCACGCGCTGGGCAAGGTGCGGCGGGCAGGCGATCCATCCGCCACGCACGCCTGCCGCGACGCTCTTGGAAAGCCCGCCGACAAGGAACGTGCGGTCCGGCGCCAGCTCCGCGATGAGCGGCAGGCCGTTCTCCGTCGATCCGCCGTAGAGATTGTCCTCCACGAGGAAGACATTGTGCCGTTTGGCGATGGCGGCAATCGCGCGCCTCCGGTCTTCCGGCATCGTGGCGAGCGTCGGGTTCTGGGCCGACGACATGAGAAAGGCGAGCTTGGGGTGCTGCTGGACGCAGACCCGCTCGAAGTCGTCAGGGAGCACGCCGTCGGCATCGGAATCCACCAGTACGCTCTGGCGGCCGATCAGCGCCGTGCCGCGGCTGACCTGCGAATAGGTGACGTGTTCGAAGACGATGCGGTCGCCCGGCGCGGTGATGACGGAAACGGCGGCGATGACGGCGGCGTGGGCGCCGAGTGTGGGAACGATGCTGTCATGGCCGGGCTGCCAGTCGCCGTGCTTCAGCCAGCGGCGCCCGGCCTCCAGCCAGTCGGCCGGAAAGCTGCGCGTATAGCTCGCGATCTCGCTCGGCTGCTCCCTGCAGATCGCCGCGACGATATCCGTGATGGCCGAGGACTGGCCGACATTGGTGGCCGCCGTCGTGTCGAAGCGCAGCTTGCCGGGTGGCGCGCTGGACGCCCGGGTGCCGATCAGGCGGGCGCTGACGGTGTCGACCGCGGTGGCGCCGTCGTTGTCGCCCGAGCCCAGCACATAGGTCCCGCGTCCGACCTCGCCGCTGACCAGACCGCGCTCTCGCACCATCGCGTAGGCGCGGCTGACGGTGCCGATGGTGACGCCGATGTCATAGGCGAGATTGCGTTGCGGCGGCAGCTTGCTGCCGGCGGGAAGGGCGCCGATGCCGATCGCCTGCTCGATCTGGTCGGCAATGCGGACATAGAGCGGGCCGTCCGTGGCCTGAAGATTGGGGAGCCAATTTGTCATGGTGCCAATTCATATGTTGCACCGCTGACGGAGTCAATTATTTCCTGAATGCACCAATTGTCACATGCCCTGTGACAAGTCCAGGAGAAATATGATGACAATCGATGCAATTCGCTCCCAAGCCCTTCGGGCGCCGGTCTTCCCGGTGCGCTCGCTTTTACGGCGGACGGTGCGTGTCTACCGGATTTGGGTCATGAAGCGCCGCACGCGCTATGCGCTCCTCGATCTCACCGACGCGCAGCTCGAGGATATCGGCATCTCCCGCAGCGAGGCGCGGCGGGAGGTCGCAAAATCGTTCTACTGGAACTGAGGCTCAGCAGCCCTTGCCGCCGGCCGCCCAGCGCCTGACGTCGGTTGCGATGCGGGCGCCGACCGGCTCGCTCATCAGCGGACCGAAGGCGTCGAGCTTGGCGGGATTGCCTTCAGCCTGCACGACGAGCAGCGGGCGCGATTCCGGCGAATTGCGGTGCACGACAAGAATGCGCGGCCGACCGGAGAAGGAATTCAGCTCGGGCGCAAGGCGATAAGCCTTGAAGGCCGGATCACCCGATTTGAACCAGCAGGCATTGGCGCCGAGCGCAACGCGCTCCATCGTCGGCAGCGCCGCGCCGTTTGGCCTCGGCGCCGGCGTCTTCGTCTGGCAGCCGGCCAGAGCCGCGGCGAGAGCGAGCGGCAGGATGAGCTTGACGGACGGAAGAGGGCGCATGGAAAGCCTTTCGGAAGCGAACATGCGCCCTTAATAACAAGGACCGGTTAAGCAGCGATTACGTCGAGCACCGATGCGAAGAGGCCCCGGCCATCCGAGCCGCCATGGGCGGCCTCGATGAGGTTTTCCGGATGCGGCATCAGGCCGAGCACGTTGCCCTTGGCGTTCATCACGCCGGCAATGTCGTTGATCGAGCCGTTCGGATTGGTGCCGTCTGCATAGCGGAAGACGACCTGGCCGTTGCCTTCGATGGCGGCGAGCGTGTCGGCATCGGCGAAATAGTTGCCGTCGTGGTGGGCGACGGGGCAGCGGATGATCTGGCCCTTGTCATAGGCGCGGGTGAAATCCGTATCGGCGTTCACCACTTCCAGCTTCACCTCGCGGCAGACGAATTTCAGCGAGGCATTGCGCATCAGCGCGCCCGGCAGGAGGCCCGCTTCGAGCAGGATCTGGAAGCCGTTGCAGACGCCGAGAACCTTCACGCCGGCCTCGGCCTTCGCCTTGATCGCCTGCATCACGGGCATGCGCGCGGCAATGGCACCGCAGCGCAGGTAATCACCATAGGAGAAGCCACCGGGGATGACGATCAGGTCGACATCCGGCAGGTCCGTTTCGGTCTGCCAGACGGTGACGGGCGCGACGCCCGAAATCTTGGTCAGCGCCGCGATCATGTCGCGGTCACGGTTGAGGCCGGGGAGCTGGACGACGGCGGACTTCATGGGTGTGGTTCAAACCTTGCCTGGGCCTCGGCGAGTTCACGCAGTTCGAGGCGGTTTTCGATACGGTCGAGACGCTGGTCCATTTGGGCCATGGAGCCCCGAATGCTGTTGATGTCGCCTTGTATACCGTGAATCTGGTTGCGTATTGCGAGATTGTCCTGGCGAAGCTCGCGTTGGCTGTCCTTGAGCAGGGCAATATCCGCCTGAATACGCTTCAGGACTTCATAGACAAGATCAGCATCAACCGTGGCCATCGCCGCCTCCTCAACCATTAAGAGAGGGCGATAGTATAGTTCTCGATTACCGTGTTGGCCAGCAGCTTCTCGCACATAGCCTTGAGATCGGCTTCAGCCTTGGCGCGGTCGGCGGTCTCAAGCTCGAGGTCGAAGACCTTGCCCTGGCGGACCTGGCCGACGCCGTCGAAACCGAGGCTGCCGAGGGCGCCTTCGATCGCCTTGCCCTGCGGGTCGAGAACACCGTTCTTCAGCGTAACCGTTACGCGTGCCTTGATCATGTCTATCGTTCCATCCTTGGGAGCGTGTTATTTCACCAGAACGGGGCCGGTGCCGCGCACGGGCTCGTTCTCATTGATGACGCCGAGGCGGCGGGCCACTTCCTGGTAGGCTTCCAGAAGTCCGCCCATGTCGCGGCGAAAACGGTCCTTGTCCATCTTTTCCTGGGTCGCGATGTCCCAGAGACGGCAGCTGTCCGGCGAGATCTCGTCGGCGATGATGATGCGCATCATGTCGCCTTCGTAGAGACGCCCGCATTCGATCTTGAAATCGACGAGCTGGATGCCGACGCCGAGGAAGAGGCCGGACAGGAAGTCGTTGACGCGGATGGCGAGCGCCATGATGTCGTCGAGTTCCTGGGGGCTCGCCCAGCCGAAGGCCGTGATGTGTTCCTCGGAGACCATGGGGTCCTCGAGCGCATCGGCCTTGAAGTAGAATTCGATGATCGAGCGGGGAAGGACGGTGCCTTCCTCGATGCCGAGGCGCTTCGACAGCGAGCCGGCGGCCACGTTGCGCACGACCACTTCGAGCGGGATGATCTCGACTTCCTTGATCAGCTGCTCGCGCATGTTGAGGCGGCGGATGAAATGGGTCGGAATGCCCATCTTGTTCAGCTGCGTGAAGAGATATTCGCAGATCCGGTTGTTCAGCACGCCCTTGCCGTCGATGACGTCATGTTTCTTCTTGTTGAAGGCGGTGGCGTCGTCCTTGAAAAACTGGATCAGCGTGCCCGGCTCGGGACCCTCATAAAGAATCTTGCCCTTGCCCTCGTAGATACGGCGGCGACGGTTCATGGTTTTTATCTCGGTTGTTGGCGCTCTTGGGCTGCGCGGGTGTCGTTCGTTTGCGCTCCCATAAACGAAATGCCGCAGTTTAACAATCGGCGTTCCGCCCGATCCCCCGATTTCCGGCGTTTCGGTGAAGTTACGGCGGGACAAAAGTTCGCATTGCACTTTTCCCGGCGTTTTGATTTATGGGTTTGGAAGCCCAAACGGGGCAAAAGAATCGACGGGAGTAATCTATGGCCAGCATCAACGATCGGGAAAAGGCCTTCGAAGCCAAGTTTGCGCTTGATGAGGAGCTTCGCTTCAAGGCGGAAGCGCGCCGCAACAAGCTGCTCGGCCTCTGGGCTGCCGGCCTGCTGGGCAAGACCGGTGACGATGCCGACGCCTATGCCAAGGAGGTCGTTGCCGCTGACTTCGAAGAAGCCGGCCACGAGGATGTCGTGCGCAAGGTCAAGGCCGACTTCGACGCAGCCGGTGTTGCGCGCACCGAAGACGAGATCCGCCTGCAGATGGTCGAGCTTCTCGCCGTCGCCGTGTCCCAGATCGAAGCCGGCTGAGCGATTGGCCGCAAACGGTATTTGAAAGCCGCCGTGCCTCGCCCGGCGGCTTTTTGCTGTCTAGCTGCTGACGGGGTGCGGGGAAGCGTCGTGCATGTCACGGGCGCCGCCCGCCAGTTTGCGCCAGTCCTGTCGGCGCACGAAATCCGGCATCGCCTCGGCCGGCATGGGACGCGCCAGCGCATAGCCCTGCAGGCTGTCGCAGCCGAGGTCGCGCATGATGGTGACATGGGCGGGCGTCTCGACACCCTCTGCGATCACCTCGATATCCAGCGAACGGCCGATCTCGATGATGGTGCCGACGAGCTTTCGCTGCGCAGGCGACCGGCTGATGGGCTTGACGAGCTGCCGGTCGATCTTGAGGCGGCGCGGCCTGAGCTTCGTCAGGCTGACGATCAAGGCGCAGCCGGTGCCGAAGTCGTCGATTTCGATATCGACGCCGAGGTTGCGGCTTTCTATGAATTTCCTCTTGATGACGGCTTGCTAAGCTTTCAGCTTGCTGAGGAACTGCGCGAAGACCATCGTACCCTCAGGCCAGGGGCCATGACCGGACTGCGCATTGATGTGGCCCGCTTCGCCGGCGTCGAGAAGGAGCGATCCCCAGGCGGCGGCGATGTCGTCGGCATGTTCGTAGGTGCCGAAGGGATCGTTGCGGCTTGCCACGACGACGGAGGGAAAGGGCAGCGGATCGCGCGGGTAGGGCCCGAAGGTCATGAGATGCTTCGGGCGGATTTCGGGGTTGGCGACATCAGGCGGTGCGACGAAGAAGGCGCCTGCGACCTTGTTGTCGAAGTGCGGCGCGGCGTGGACGGCTGCCGCCACGCCGAGCGAGTGGCCGACGAGCACGACGGGCCTCGTCGCGGCCGCGACCTCTTCCACGACCCGCTGAACCCAATCCTCGCGCACCGGTTTTGTCCATTCCGCCTGCTCGACGCGCCGCGCCGTCGAGAGCTTCTGCTCCCAGCGGCTCTGCCAGTGGTCCGGGCCCGAATTCGTATAGCCGGGAATGATGAGGATGTCTGCTTCCGAAACTTTCATGGGCGCGGATGTGCTATCGCTGCGTGCGGAATTCAAGGGGGGCGGCGATGACGCGTGCTGCGCCATCGCCCATTCGTACCCGTCGGGACGATCAGACCGTGCCGAAGACGCGGCGGAAGATCGTGTCGACGTGCTTGGTGTGATAGCCGAGATCGAACTTTTCGCGGATCTCTTCCTCGGAAAGCGCTGCACGCACCTCCGCGTCGGCCAGAAGCTCCTCGAGGAAGTCCTTGCCCTGTTCCCAGACCTTCATGGCATTGCGCTGCACGAGGCGATAGGCGTCCTCGCGCGAGGTCCCGGCTTGCGTAAGGGCAAGCAAGACGCGCTGGGAGTGAACAAGGCCGCGGAACTTGTTGAGATTCTTGAGCATGTTGTCCGGATAGATCACCAGCTTCTCGATGACGCCGGCCAGACGGTTCAGCGCGAAGTCGAGCGTGATGGTGGTATCCGGGCCGATGCCGCGCTCGACGCTGGAATGCGAGATATCGCGCTCGTGCCAGAGCGCGACGTTCTCCATGGCGGGCGTGACGGCCATGCGCACGAGGCGGGCCAGACCCGTCAGGTTTTCCGTGAGAACCGGGTTGCGCTTGTGCGGCATGGCGGAGGAACCCTTCTGGCCGGGCGAGAAGAACTCTTCGGCTTCCAGGACTTCCGTGCGCTGCATGTGGCGGATTTCGATCGCGACGTTCTCGATGGAGGACGCGATGACGCCCAGCGTCGCGAAGAACATGGCATGACGGTCACGCGGAATGACCTGCGTGGAGACCGGCTCCGGCACCAGGCCGAGCTTTTCGCAGACGTGCTCCTCGACGCGCGGATCGATATTGGCGAAGGTGCCGACGGCGCCGGAGATCGCGCCGGTCGCGATTTCCGCGCGGGCGGCCACGAGACGGGCGCGGTTGCGGTCCATCTCGGCATAGAAGCGGGCAAGCGTCAGGCCCATCGTGGTGGGTTCGGCGTGGATGCCATGGCTGCGGCCGATGCGGATCGTGTCCTTGTGCTCGAAGGCGCGGGCCTTCAGCGCCGCCAGAACGCGGTCCATGTCGGCAAGCAGGATATCGGCAGCGCGCACGAGCTGGATGTTGAAGGTGGTGTCCAGCACGTCGGAGGAGGTCATGCCCTGATGCACGAAGCGGCTGTCGGGACCGACGAATTCGGCAAGGTGTGTGAGGAACGCGATGACGTCATGCTTGGTGACGGCCTCGATCTCGTCGATGCGGGCGACGTCGAATTCGGCCTTTCCACCCTTTTCCCAGATCGTTTCGGCGGCCGATTTCGGGATGACGCCGAGGTCTGCCAGCGCATCGCAGGCATAGGCTTCGATCTCGAACCAGATGCGGAACTTCGTTTCGGGCGACCAGATGGCGACCATGTCCGGTCGGGAATAGCGAGGGATCATCGGCTCTAGACTTTCCTTGGGAAGGTGGGAATTGCCGCCGCTTTAGCAAAGATGGGCGGCAAGCTCAACGCATGGCGGTCGACATGGAGCGGGCAAGCCACAGACTGGCGCCGGCAAGCACCGGCAGCCCGACCGGAAGATAGAGCGTAAGGCCCATAACGAGGAACTGGTAGATGGCGCCGACCGTGGTGAATACGAACTGGAAGGCCCAGATGACCGTGCCGAAGGGTTCGTGCCACTGGGCATAGAACAGGCGGTAGTCCAGCGCGAAGACGAGCGCCGTAACCGCGACGGTCCCCACACTCAGCAGGGCGATATGGGCCGCAAAACGAGCCTCTGCCCCGCGCCGGCGCGCCAGGAAGCGCGACATCGGCAACACGATCGGCCAGGCGACGGTGCCGCCGGCGAAGTAGATAGCGAGAAGTCTCTGGAGGTGAAAAGACGGCAGTCGGTCGTGCATGACGAGCGAGACATAGGCGCATGCCGCCATCGCGATACCCCAGCACAGCGCCCCGCCGAGACAGAGAGCCAGCGATGGGAAAACCGGCGGCGGGGGATGGTCCGGCGCTGCATCCTTCAACTCTGTCACGGATGCCGTCTGCTTCATGTCAGGGCCGGAAGGGCACGGCGATCCACCGGCCGTTGTCGCCCTCGAAACCCACGCTGCGCACCAGCACCAGCGCCACATGCACCCGCTCGCCGTTCTGCACCGGGAAGGTCAGCGCTCCGGAGAGCTGGTAGGTCAGCGGGCAGTTGCGGCTGTCGGGAACCGCTCTGTCCTCGTAGACCATGCGGTCTGCCGGCTTGCCGTCATCCTGCACGAGGCGCAGCCGGAAGCCCTTGCCGCCATGGGGCGTCACGTCACGGCATTTTTCCGGCAGCGGCAGCGCGATCTCGTCGAGCGAAAGGGCATAGCTTCCACCCGGCATGGGCTCGATGGCGAAGGGGTAGTATTCGATGCGGCTGCGGTCCACACCGAGCTGCCCCATCGGGTTGAACGCGGCGAGAATGCCGGGATTGTCGAGAAGCCTGTTCTCCTCGATCATCGGTGCGGCCTTGGTCATTGCATCCGCCCGCGCTTTGGAAAGCCCGGCCTGTTCGTCACCGATGCGCACGCGCACCGGCGTGCCGGGCAGATAGGTGTCCTTTTCCGTGTCGATGAAATAGATCGTGGAATAGGGAAAGCCGGAGCCGTCCTGAACGCCGAATTCCTCGAAGGCATAGACCTTGCCGTCGGGCGAGAAGCCGATGGACTGGAAGGTCGAAAAGTCCCCGGCCATGGCGCCCGTCGCCGTCATGAGACAGGCGGCAAGCGCCGTCACGGCGTTGCGCAGGATCCTCAAGCGCGGGCTCCCTCCGCATTGGCGCGCAGCGTGTCGATGGTTTTGTGATAGGCGTCGATGTTGCCGCCGCCGAAGATGGCCGAGCCCGCGACGAAGACATTCGCGCCGGCCGCCGCGGGAATGGCGATCGTATCGACAGCGATGCCGCCGTCCACCTGGATGTCGATCGGCCGGTTGCCGACCATCTTGCACACGCGGCGCAGCTTTTCCTGCATCGCCGGAATGAATTTCTGGCCGCCGAAGCCGGGATTGACCGTCATGACGAGGATGAGGTCGATCTTGTCCAGGAGGTAGTCAAGCACGCTTTCGGAGGTCGCCGGGTTGATCGATACGCCGGCGCGCTTGCCGAGCGCACGGATCGCCTGAAGCGAGCGGTCGAGATGCGGCCCGGCCTCGGCATGCACGGTGATGCTGTCGCAGCCCGCTTTGGCGAAGGCCTCGAGATACGGGTCGGCCGGCGAGATCATCAGGTGGCAGTCGAAGAAGGCGTCGGTGTGCGGGCGCAGCGCCTTGATGACATCGGGGCCGAAGGAGATGTTCGGCACGAAATGCCCGTCCATGATGTCGAGATGGACCCAGTCGGCGCCAGCGGCGACGACGTCGCGCACTTCCTGGCCGAGCTTGGCGTAGTCGGCGGCGAGAATGGAGGGCGCGATCCGGATGGGAAGGGTCATGTCAGGCTCCTCGGAACAGGATGGGGCAGGATATGGGCGTGGCCATATCATTCCCGGCAGGGGGGAACAACGGGCGAATTAGCCCGTCGCCCAGCTCGGCATGACGTCGCCGGCCACCGGCTTGGCGTCGTGCACGCCGCGCGCGATAGCGCGGGCCATGGTCGAGGCGGCGGCCGCGCCCAGTTCGATGAAATCCTCCGGTGCCGGCGTGCGCCCGCTGCGGCCGGTGGCGAGCGCAAAGACGAGGTCGCCGTCGAAGGGCGTATGCGCAGGCCACAGCGCGCGGGCAAAGCCGTCATGGGCGGCGATCGCCAGACGCTTCGCCTCCGCCTTGGTCAGGACGGCGTCGGTGGCGATGACGGCGATGGTCGTGTTTTCCGTCCCGGCCGGGCTGCGCGACATTTTCGTCCGCGGCAGCCTTGCTTCCGGGGGAAAAGGCGCGGGCAGGCCGAGCCCGCCGAATTCGCCGTCCTCCTCGAAGGGCGCTGCCCAGAAATGCCTGTTATCGCCGACCGTCGCGGACCCGAGCGCATTGACCGCGACCAGCGCCCCGACCGTAAAACCGCTGTCGAGCACGCTGGATGCGGAGCCGAGCCCGCCCTTGAGGGTGGCGGTGAGCGCCCCGGTCCCGGCGCCGGTGCTGCCGGTCTCGAAATCCGCCGCCGCGGCCGCCAGCGCCGCGTAGCCCAGTTCGCGATAGGGCGGGTAGCGGCCCCAGTCCTTGTCGCCGCCATTCATGAGGTCGAACAGGATGGCGGCCGGCACGATGGGAATGCGGTACGGGCCGACGGCAAAGCCGCGACCGGCCTCCCGCAACCCGGCCAGCACGCCGGACGCGGCATCGAGCCCGAAGGCGGAGCCGCCGGAAAGCACCACGGCATCGACCGTCTGCACCGTGTTGTGCGGTTCGAGAAGGTCCGTCTCGCGCGTGCCGGGCGCACCACCCAGCACCTGTACGGCCGCGATTGCCGGCTCTTCGCAAAGCACGACCGTCACGCCGGAGCGCAACGCATGGTCCGTCGCATTGCCAACCATGAGGCCCGCGACATCCGTAATGCGGTTTTTCGGGCCGGGGCGCATCTATTCGCCTTCCTTCTCGGCATCGGCCGGCGTGAAGGCACCGTCGCGCCAAACCAGCAGGCGATAGGGATTGTCCTGTAACTCGTGATCGCTGCCGAAGGCGACAGGGCCGAGAGCGGTCGCGAAGGTGCCGGTCGTGAGCTTTTCGATGAGGTCGCCGCCTTCGGCCGCGGCCGCAGCCACCACGCTTACGGCGGCATGGGCCGGCAGCACATAGCCTTCCGCCACGATACCCTCGGCCTGCATGGCAGAGGCCACGGGCCTTCCCTCCGGCAAAGCCTGGTAATCGGGCAGGGCGATCGCCTGCACACCGTCCGTCATCGGAACGAGCGGGTCGGCGCCCAAAAGGGCTTCGCCGCCCAGCAGGGCGAGCGAGACCTTCTCCGCCTTCGCGTCGCGGGCGATCACGGCGACGTCGGTCCGGTCGCCGCCGACGAAGACATGCGTGACGCCGGTCTTGGCAAGCCGGCGCACCAGGGTCAGCTGCTGTTCCTGGGCGGGGCGGAACGTATCGACGAAGGTGGCCTTCATGCCGATCTCTTCCAACTGGAGACGCACGGCCTCCACCAGTTCGCGCGCATGGATCGTGCCGTCGTCGATGAGGGCGAAGGGTTCCGATTTCCAGTCGCGCGTGATGACCTCGACGGCCTTTTCCGCTTCCGCCTTCGGGCCGGGCGCCAGCCGGAAGAGCGGCCATTTCTTCTTCAGCGCGTCTTCCATGAGAATGCCGGAGCGCACGGAGAGCGTGATGGCAGGGATCTTCGCCTCGGCAAGCACCGGCAGGGCGGCGGCAAGCCCCTCCGTGCAGAGGAAGCCGACGGCGGCGCGCGCATCCGCGGCAATGATCTGCCCGGCGATGCCTTCGCCATCGGTCTCGTCGCAGGCCTCCGCGATCTCGACCACGGTGTCGCCATTGGCGGCGGCGGCAAAGCGCGCGCCATCGCGCACCTGCTGGCCGAGAATGGCGAGCGGGCCTTCCGTGGGGGCCACGACGGCGAAGGTCTGGCCGGCCGTGAGGGCAGGCGAGGCGACAGCGCCGATGGTGGCAAACAGGCTGGCAAGGACGGCGCTCTTCATCTTAAACCCATGGATCGCGATCGTTTCCTTTGTACGGATCGGGCTTCGGGCGTCAAAGGGAAAAGTCCTAAACCCGGCCATTGTCCTGAAAGAGACAGGAAAATTCGGCGTTCGGGGGTTACATTTGCGTTCATTTTCGCCATGTATCTCCAGTGTCAAAGGAGAATGCCGTGTTGGACAGATCGATGCTGGATCCGTCGCTTTATCGCGATGCCATGAGCCGCTATGCCGGCCATGTTCAGATCGTCACGACCGCGCATGACGGCGAGAAACGCGGCGTCACGATCACCGCCGCCTGCTCGGTCTCTGACAGCCCGGCCATGGTGCTTGCCTGCGTCAACGCCTCGAATTCCAAGAACGCGATCTTCGAGAAGAGCGGCCATTTCGCGCTGAACGCGCTTGCTGCGGACCAGATCCATCTCGCCAACGCCTTTTCCGGCCGTGACCCTGCGATGACACCGCAAGAGCGTTTCGCCCTCGGCGACTGGCAGGAGCTTGCGACAGGCGCTCCGGTGCTGAAGAACGCGCTGGCGGCCTTCGATTGCCGGCTGGTCGAACTCACGGTCATGGCGACCCATATGGTGCTGATCGGCGAGGTCATGGGCGTTTCCTTCGGCGAACACCGCCCGGCACTTATCTACAAGGACCGGGGTTACCACACGCTGTAAGGCGCGGCGGACAGAAACAGGAGCGGAGCTTGGATCGCGACGGGATTGAAGAGATGTTCCAGGCGCTCGGGCCGGTGACGATCCGGCGCATGTTCGGCGGCAAGGGCATCTACCATCAGGGCCGCATCCTGGCGCTCGATTTCCGCGACGAGATTCTGCTCAAGGTCGATTCGGTCAGCGCGCCCGACTTCGAGGCGGCCGGGTGCCGGCAGTGGACCTATGAAGGGAAGAAGGGCACGCCGGTAAAGATGCCCTACTGGTCGGTGCCGGAAGCGGCCTTCGACGATCCCGACGAGATGGCGATCTGGGTGCGGCGGGCCTATGAGGCGGCGTTGCGCGCCGGCTGACGCCGAACGAGCGCGTCCACCGCATCCGCGGCAAAGCGCGAAAGCGGGCTCGGCAGGTCATCGAGCGCGAACCAGCCGAATTCCGGCAGCTTTTCCGGCTCCATGACACGCGGCTCACCGGAAAAATCGTCGGTCACATAGATGAGCGACAGCCAGTGCTGCCGCTCCTGCGTGATGATCTGCTCGGAGATACAGAGAAAGTCGATGTTGCGCGTGACGATGCCGGATTCTTCCTCCGCCTCGCGGCGGGCGGCATCGATGGCGCGTTCCATGTGGTCGACCTTGCCGCCCACGATGTTCCAGCACCCGGCCTCCGGCGCCTTGACGCGGCGATAGAGCAGCAGCTTGCCGTCACGCAAAACAGCCAGGCCGCAACCGAGGCCCGGCACGTCTATTCCAGGAGTGGACATTCAGGAAATCCAGCAGGTGTGGTTTCGCGCCGCAATGCGCAAAACCAGCGCTATCAGGCCTTGCCGGCAATCAGCATGAAGGCCGGGACCTCGTCGCCGAAGCCGAGCGGCGTCGGGCCGTCATCGTCGTCGCGGCGGTAGCGGTTGCGGCGGTCACGGCTGTCGTCGTTGGCCGGGCGCGGCGCGGCGTGGTTTGCGGCGCGGGGATTGCGTGCGGGATTCTGCGGCCGTACGTCCGCCTTGCGTTCAGCTTTCACGACGTCCACCTTTTCTTCGGTCTCGATTGCCTCGACCCGGGGTTCCGGGGCACGGGCTTCACTCTTGCCACGGCCGCGCGAGCGGTCACGGTCGCGCCCGCCGCGATCACGGCCGTTGCGCGGGCGTTCACGCTCTTCGCTTTCGGCCTGCTGCGGCAGGTCCTCGAGCGAGCCGTTCAGCCATTCGATCTTCTGATCGATCAGCTTTTCGATGGCGTCGACGAACTTGCCGTCACGCTTGGAGACGAGGGTGAAGGCGGCGCCCGAGCGGCCGGCACGGCCGGTGCGGCCGATGCGGTGGACATAGTCCTCGGCATGGATCGGGACGTCGAAGTTGAAGACGTGGCTCACATCGGGAATGTCCAGGCCGCGGGCCGCGACATCGGACGCCACGAGCAGCGTGAGCTTGTTTTCCTTGAAATTCGCCAGCATCGTCGTGCGCGACCGCTGGTCCATGTCGCCGTGCAGGGCGCCCACGGAGAAGCCGTGGCGGTCCAGCGAGCGGAAGAGATCCGCCACATCGACCTTGCGGTTGCAGAAGATGATCGCGTTCTTGAGATCGTCCTGGGCTCGGATGAGATCGCGCAGCACGGCGCGCTTCTCGTAATCCTTGCTGTGGGTGGCGACGAACCGCTGCGTCACGGTCTTTGCCGTGGAGGACGGCGGGGCCACCTCGATGCGCTCCGGATTCTGCAGGAAGCGGTCGGCCAGCTTCTGGATTTCCGGCGGCATGGTGGCCGAGAAGAACAGCGTCTGGCGCGTGAAAGGAATGAGCTTGGCGATGCGTTCGATATCGGGGATGAAGCCCATGTCGAGCATGCGGTCGGCTTCGTCGATGACGAGGATTTCGACGCCGGTCATCAGCAGCTTGCCGCGCTCGCAATGGTCGAGAAGGCGGCCGGGCGTGCAGATCAGCACGTCGGCGCCGCGTTCCAGCTTGCGGTCCTGCTCGTCGAAGGAAACGCCGCCGATGAGCAGCGCCACGTTCAGCTTATGGTTCTTGCCGTATTTTTCGAAGTTCTCGGCAACCTGTGCCGCCAGTTCGCGGGTCGGCTCGAGGATCAGCGTGCGCGGCATGCGGGCGCGGGCACGGCCCTTTTCGAGAAGGGTCAGCATCGGCAGAACGAAGGAGGCGGTCTTGCCGGTGCCTGTCTGGGCAATGCCGAGAATGTCGCGTCGCGCAAGCGCCGGCGGGATGGCACCGGCCTGGATCGGAGTCGGGATCGTGTAGCCCGAATCAGTGACGGCGGACAGGACTTTCTGGCTCAGGCCAAGATCAGCAAAAGTGGTCAAAGGAAAAACAGTTTCCGTTCCGGTTCTCGCGAACACAATGAGTTGTAGCGGTCGATGCGCCGCTAGGATGCAGCGCACTTATGCCGAAAGTGCCGGAAAGTCAAGGAAATCGGCTTTTCTACAAAACCGGCGGGCTATTTGCTGCTGCCGGACGACAAATTTGTCATACGAAGGGGAACGGATCTGGCGTTCGTCAATCCATGTAGGTGGTCAGCTTCATGCCCGCCGTGAGGAAGCGCATCGGGTCGATCGCCTTGCCGTTGCGGCGCACTTCGTAGTGCAGGTGCGGGCCGGTGGAACGCCCCGTGGTGCCTGACAGGCCCACCGGATCGGACGCCTCGACGTGATCGCCGACCTTCACGAGAACGCGGGAAAGATGGGCGTAGCGCGTGGTCAGGCCGTCGCCATGATCGATCTCCACCATGTTGCCGTAGCCGCCGTTGCGGCCGGCGACGGTGACGGTGCCCGCACCGCTGGAACGGATCTGCGTGCCCGTGCGCGCGCGGAAATCGATGCCGGCATGCAGCGCCAGCCGGCCGAGGAACGGGTCGGTACGGTTGCCGAAGCGGCTGGTGATGTTGCTGCCCGGCGAGGGGTTGCCGAAGGGCAGCTTGCGCGCCGTGCGGCGGGCCGCATCGAGACGGTCGAGCGCGTCGTCGAGGTCGTTGATGGATTCCTCGAAGGGATTGGAAAAGGTCTCGGGCTCAACGAAGGGACCGCCGATGGCCGTCTGCGCGCCCTCTTGTGCAGCCTGATCGTCGGCGGCGGCCGTCTCGGTGACATCGAAGCCGGTGCGGCGCAGGATGGTCTGGATGGCGTCGGCGGTTTCCGATGCGCCAGCCGTCAGAGACTGGATCCGGTTCAGCTGGTCGTGTTCAAGGTCCTTCAGCGACAGCGTGACGCGCGAAAAGAGGCGGTCGGCCCGATCGGCGACCGATTCGCCGGTCGAAGCATAGGCGAGCTGCGTGGTTTTCTGTGGGGCCACGTTGCCCATGATGGCGTTGATCGCGCCGACGGCGTCGGCGCGGCGGCCATCCGTCACCGGCTTTTCTTCGGGCAGGGGCAAGGTTTCGGCGCGGTTGAGCAGGGCGTCGAGTTTGCCATGGCGCGCGGAAAGCGCCAGCTGCTGCTGCATCAGCTTCTCGACCTTCTCTTCCACCACCTGCTGGTCGAGGAGCTGGCGGCTGGTCACGCGATCGACCTGGGCACGCAGCGCGGAGATGCGGTCTTCGTAATCGTGCTGCATGCGCGCCTGCCGCGCCATCGTGGCGCCGATGAGGTCGTCGCGCAGGACAAGATAGGAGGTGGCGGCGAGATAGCCGACGGTGAACATGCCGGCAAAACAGAATGTGACGGCCGCCATCCAAGGGCGGATGGTCATGTGGCGGATCTTGTCGCCGCTCGCCAGGATAACGACATGCTGCTGCGCGCGTTTTCCGAAGACGCGGTTTTCAGGACGCTCCGCCACAGATGACCCCCAGACGTTTCAGCCACGCTACCGGCGCGTCATCCCGTGACTCGCGCTGCCGTGCTCTTGCGGGGATTACACTCTGTTAGGGTTAATAAAGCCTTTCGTGGGGCTCGTTTCGGCCGGAAATATCAGCTCTGGCTTACGGAAACGAGGGCGCGGTAGAAGGAGGGCGTCAGCCCCGCCTCCGCGCGCGCGATATCGTTGAACGGCGCCTTGAGCGGACTGCGAAAATTGGTGCGCACAAGCGCCTGGAAGGTGGCAGCCGGGTCCTTTTTCTCCCGGGCGCAGAGGAAGCGGAACCACTTCGCGCCGACGGCGACATGGCCTTTCTCGTCGTTGTAGATGATGTCGAGAATGTCGGCGCTGGCGTGGTCGCCGGTCTCGCGCATCTTCATCTGCAATGTGGGCGTCACGTCGAGGCCGCGCGCCTCCAGGATGAGCGGCACGACGGCAAGGCGCGCGGTCAGGTCGTTGCGCGTGTCGTGCGCGGCCTGCCACAGGCCGTCATGGGCGGGCAGGTCGCCGTAGTCGGCGCCGAGTTCGCGCAGGCGGTCGCGGATCAGCCGGAAATGCTTGGCCTCCTCGAAGGCCACCTGCATCCAGCCGTCGAAGAAGGAGTGCGGCACGCGCTCGGTCGTGAAGCGCGCGACAATGTCGAGGGCGAGATCAATGGCATTGAGCTCGATATGGGCGAGCGCGTGCAGTAGCGCGATGCGGCCCTTCTCGGTGTGCAGGGAGCGCTTTTCCATGTTCCGCGGCGGCACGAGGTCCGGCTTGTCCGGCCGGCCCGGCCGCGCGGGCAGCACCGGATCACGCGGCGAGCGTATCGAAAGCGTGCGGGCAAACCAGCGGCGCGCGGTTTCCTGCGCAAGATCCGCCTTCATGTCGAGGTCGGCCGAGGCGATGGCGGCGGTGGCGCCGCCGCGCAGGCTTTCGATGTGAGGGGTATGAGTCATTCCATGGCCTTGATCGCGTCGCTTAAAGCTTCTTGGCAGCGTCCAGAACGGCGGCGACATGGCCGGGGACCTTCACCTTGTTCCAGATCTCGGCGATCTTGCCTTCGGCGTCGATCAGAACCGTCGTGCGTTCGACACCCATATAGGCGCGGCCGTACATGCTCTTTTCCTTCCACACGCCATAGGCCTGCAAGGTCTCTAGCCCCTCGTCGGAGGCGAGCGGCACGTCGAGGCCGTGCTTCTTGACGAACGAATCATGCTTCTTGACCGGGTCGGGCGACATGCCGATCAGCGCCACGCCGGCGGCGTCGAAATCGGGCCGGGCGGCGGTAAAATCCTTCGCCTCCGTCGTGCAGCCGCTCGTGTCGTCCTTCGGATAGAAGAACAGCACGACGGGCTTGCCGCGAAAATCCTGCAGGGAAACGGCGCCGCCGCCATCGCGCGGTAGCGTGAAATCGGGGGCTTTCATGCCGGGGGCCAGTTCTGCCATGGGATTTCCTTTCTTTGGCCGGCTTTTTGAGTCAGGGACCGGGCTTTCCGCATATATAGTGACGGGCAGAATCGTCCAGCGCAGAGCGGACGGCACGCCACCTTTCCACGGGATAGCACGGCGAACCAGGGCAGGGGAAAGCAAACGCTTCATGGGAGAGATCCGCGGCGAGAAAGTTGTGTTCCGCAAGCAGGATATCGTTCCGCTGCACGAACTGCCGTCCGCGCGGGCCCATGAGCCGATCGTCCTGCACGCCGTGGAAACCGGGCGAACCGGCTTTCTGTGCCGTATCCTTGCCGGTGTGGTCGCGCTCGTCCTGTTCATCGGCGCGGGGCTTGTCGCGCTTGTGGAGGCGGGCGTCTTCGACAGCACCCTGAACGCCCGCGCCGTCACCGCTCTCAACGATGCGCTGGGGCCGCGTTACCGGGCCTCGGTGGATCATACGGTGCTGCGCGTCGCAGGCTTGCGGGGCTTCGTCCTGAAGGCGGAGAATGTGCGCATCGTCGACGTGCAGTCGCAGAAGGAAATGGCGACGACCGAGGCGGTCGGCCTGGTGCTCGATCCGACGGCACTTGTCGTCGGCCGCGTCGCCATTTCCCGCCTCGATGTCGATGGCGTCATGATCAATGCGGCGCTCCTGCCCGAAAGCAAGCCGCTCGATCTCGACGATCTGCGCATTTCCGACGTGCCCGACTATCTCGAAACGGCGTTCGAGCGGCTGGACGGCATGGATCGCCTGATCGATTCGAGCGGCATGCAGGCCGTCAACCTGTCGGATTTCGGCGCGACGTTCCAGGGGCCGGGCGGGCGTCCCGTCGTGTTGTCCATTGCCGATCTCCAGTTCTCGCGCGATGCGTCCGGCACCATGTCCATCGACGGCCGGTTTCTGCTGAACGACAAGGAGGGCGAGATCGACCTGACCGCGGCGACGCAGGGCGGCTCGGTGCGCACGATCGACGGCGTCATCCGCAACGTCGCCTTCGGCAACCTTTTGCTGAGCCACGCCCCTGATGGAGACATTCATGCGGGTGTCGACACCACCATGGATGTCACCGTCAGCGCGGGACGCGAAGGCGAGGCCGCAAAACCCCGGCTGATGGTGGACATCGGCCTTGCCGCTGGCACGGTTTACGGCGATGGCGTGCCGGCAGAAGTGCGCCCGTCGGCGATCAAGGCCAGCTACAATTTCGACAAGGGATCGATCGAGCTCGCGTCGAAGGATGCGAGCGTCGGCCAGTCGCATTTCCCCTTCACCGGCGGCCTCATCGACCTCGACCGCGTCTCCGACAAGCCGGACAAGGGCTTTGCCATCGATCTCGTCTTCAGCAACGCGATCAGCCGCCCGGTCGATTCCACCGAGGCGCCGATCCGTTTCGATGCGAAGGCGAGCGGCTATTACCTGACGAAGACGAAGAAGCTGCAATTCGACGAGATGGCGGTGTCGAGCGAAAAGGGCAACGTCGCGGGCTCGCTTGCCATGCGCTTCGGCGACCGGCAGCCGGAAGTCAGCTTCGTGATGATCGCCAGCGAACTGGAATCGGCTGCCGTCAAGCAGTTCTGGCCGTTCTGGATGGCCAAGACGGCGCGCAGCTGGGTGATCAAGAACATTTTCGGCGGCACGGTCACGAACGGCCGCATCGAGTTCTATCTCGCCGAGGGGCGCGAGCGAACGCCGGGCGTGCCGATGCGCCTCACCGAAGACGAATTGAAGATCGATTTCGATATCGAGGGCGCGCGCATGAACGTGGCAGGGGAAATCCCGCCTCTGCGTGACACATCCGGCCAGTTCCGCCTGCGCGGACCGCGCGCCGAAATCTCCATCAAGGGCGGCACGGCCTATTTCCCGTCGGGCCGATCCGTCGCGCTGACCGGCGGCACCTTCATCCTTCCGGACAACTATACCAGGCCGCTGATGGCCGACATGGACATCGACGTTTCCGGCGATGCGGATGCCATCGCCGAACTCGTCACCTATCGCCCGATCCGCGCCTTGCCCGCGACGGGCTTCGTGCCCGAGGATTTCGCCGGCCCGGTGAAGGCCAAGGTGAAGGCGCACTTCGGCGTGATCCCCGCGCACAAGCCACCGCCGCCCGAATGGAACGCGGCGCTGACGCTCGACGGCGTGGACGTGCGCAAGCCGGTCGCCGGCCGCAAGGTGACGGACCTGCACGGTGTCCTGACGATCGATCCGCGTCAGGCGGTGCTCGATGCCAAGGCCGATATCGACGGCGTCGGCCTCAACATCGCGCTGGTCGAGCCCGTTGACAAATCCAGCGGCGCCAAGCGCAAGACGACACTGTCAGGCACCATCGGCAACAAGGATCGCCGTTCGCTGCTGCCTGGTCTCGACGAGATCGTCGAGGGGCCTGTCGACATCCGCGTCGAGCAGGAGGGCGATGGAAGGAGCAGCGTCGAGGCCGACATGGGCAAGGCGGCGGTGTCCGTGCCCTGGCTGGGCTGGACGAAGGGCGCGGGCATCGGCGGCAAGGTGACGCTGACCGCCAGCACGGCCGATGGCGTAACGAAGATTTCCGATTTGCGGTTCGCCGGCGACGGCTTCAATGTCGCAGGTGCGCTGAATTTCCGCGGCGCCTCGCTCGATTCGGCGAATTTCTCGACCGTTCGCCTGTCGGCCGATGACAGTTTCCGCATCAAGGTCGATCGTTCGAAGTCCGGTTACCGTGTCGCCGCCAATGGCGAGGCGGCGGATGTGCGCCAGGTGCTCGCTCGGCTCAAGAATGCGACCGGGGGCGGTGGCGGCGACAAGCAATCGGTCAGCGTGGATGCGAGCCTCTCGCGTGCGGTGGGCTTCAACGGCGAGAGCCTGTCCAACGTGCAGTTCCGCTATGATACCGCCGGAGGGCGCATTTCGGGGCTGAACCTTTCCGGCGTGACATCCGGCGGCGCGCCTGTCGTGGCCCAGGTGGTGAAAACCGATGGTGTCGACGTGATCCAGCTGACCAGCGGCGATGCGGGTGCCGTCGCGCGCTTTGCCGATGTCTACCGCCATATGAGGGGCGGGCTGCTGAATGTACGCCTGCGTGACACGGGCGCGAACGGCTGGCTGGGTTCGGTCGATATCCGCAACTTCGCGCTGGTGGGCGAGGAGCGGCTGCGTTCGCTCGTCTCGACGCCGGCCGGGGAAAACGGCCGAAGCCTCAATCAGGCGGTCCGCCGGGAGATCGACGTCAGCGCCGTGAAGTTCTCGCGCGGCTTTGCCCAGGTGCGTGCCTCCGGTGGCGCGCTCAGCGTGGCGAATGGCGTCGTGCGGGGCGAAACGGTCGGCGCGACATTCCAGGGCATCGTGCGCGACGCCAACGGCAATATAGACATGACGGGCACCTTCATGCCGGCCTACGGCCTCAACAGGCTCTTCGCCGAACTGCCTCTGATCGGCGTCATCCTCGGCAACGGCAACGACCGCGGCCTGATCGGCATCACCTTCAAGCTGGCTGGCTCGCTGGAGCAGCCCAATCTCACGATCAACCCGCTGTCGATCATCGCCCCGGGCGTCTTCCGCAACATCTTCGAATTCCAGTAAGACCAGTCCAGCCGGAGCAGCGCTCAGGAGCGCTTCTCTAACGTCACTCTTCGTGCCGGCGGAACTGCAAATGTGTTCGATGCGACAGCCATTCAGGCCACAACGCCTCTACAGCCAACCGCCGCGCGTCTACGGCGTTTGGTGACGCGGTGTCCCCATACCCCATTCGATAACGTTCGTCCGAGACGGAGGTGACGATGACGGGGGGCGCGCCGAACTGGTCGGCGGTGATATCAAGGATAAGGTCGCCGCTTACCACCCAGGCGTGGCTTTCCCAGCGGTGCCCGGTAAAGAAGCCGAATGGACCGATATCCGGCTCCTCCTCTGACAAGCGCGGAATCCCATTCACCCATTCCGCGGCAAAACCTTCCGCGCGAAGCACATTGCGCAGAAACAGACTGCTTCGTCCGCAGGTGTTGGACGAGAGTACCTCCGCGATGGGGTCGCCGCGCGCTTTCTGCCAGCGAACCCACGCGGGCTTCAGGAACGCCCTCGTCGCCGAGGCGACGCAGAAAAGGTCCGCCCGGCGATCCATCGTTGCGCGCCTCAGGCCGGGCGTACGAGGATGTGCTTCTTCTTCCCGAGCGAGAGCTTGATGACGCCGTCGGCGGAAACATCGGCGGTGCCGACGATGCGGCGCTCGTCGGAGACGGCGGTGTCGTTGATGCGCACCGCGCCGCCCTGGACGTGGCGGCGCGCCTCGCCGTTGGAGGCGGCAAGGCCGGCCTTGACGATCAGCGCGAGCAGGCCGACCCCGGCTTCGAGTTCGCTCGTGGCAACGTCGATGGAGGGCAGGTTTTCGGCGATCGCGCCTTCCTCGAAGGTCTTGCGCGCCGTCTCGGCGGCCTGCTCGGCATTTTCGCGGCCATGCAGCATCGCCGTGACTTCGGTGGCGAGGATCTTCTTGACTTCGTTGATTTCCGAGCCGCCAAGGGCCGAAAGGCTGGCGATCTCGTCCATGGGCAGGGTCGTGTAGAGCTTCAGGAAGCGCGAGACGTCGGCGTCTTCCGTGTTGCGCCAGTACTGCCAGAAATCATAGGCCGACAGCATGTCCGGGTTCAGCCACACGGCGCCCGAAAGCGACTTGCCCATCTTGGCGCCCGATGCAGTGGTCAGAAGCGGCGAGGTCAGCGCATAGAGCTGCGGCGAACCCATGCGGTGGCCGAGGTCGATGCCGTTGATGATGTTGCCCCACTGGTCGGAGCCTCCCATCTGGAGGCGCACGTCGTGGCGCTTGTTCAGCTCGACGAAGTCGTAGGCCTGCAGGATCATGTAGTTGAATTCGAGGAAGGACAGCGATTGCTCGCGCTCCAGGCGCATCTTCACGCTGTCGAAGGCCAGCATGCGGTTGACCGAGAAGTGCCGGCCGACATCGCGCAGGAATTCGAGGTAGTTGATGCCGAGCAGCCAGTCGGCATTGTTGATCATCAATGCGTCTTTCGGGCCATCCCCATAGGTGAGGTAATTGGAGAAGACCTTCTTAATGCTGGCGATGTTATCGTTGATAGTCTGCGGGGTCATCAGCTGGCGCGCTTCGTCCTTGAAGGACGGATCGCCGACCATGCCGGTGCCGCCGCCCATCAGCGAAACCGGGCGGTGGCCCGTCTTCTGGAGCCAGTGCAGCATCATGATCTGGATGAGCCCGCCGGCATGGAGACTGGGCGCCGTCGGATCGAAGCCGATATAGGCCGTCACGGTTTCCTTGGCGAGAAGGTCGTCGAGGCCGGTTTCATCGGAGATCTGATGAATGAAGCCGCGCTCTTTCAGCGTGCGAAGGAAATCGGATTTGAATTCGGACATGGCCTGTCTCTCTGGTGTAATCGTAATGGCCGGACATCGTTTTCCGGTGGACAGCGGGGCGTTTAACATCGTTTGCAGGCATAATCACTTTAAAAGTGAGTCTGGAGAGGACGCATGACAGCAGTGAAAACGGCCATCGGCCTCATGAGCGGAACGAGCCTCGACGGCATAGACGTCGCTCTGTTGCGCACCGACGGGGAGGGGCGCGTCCAGCGTGGGCCCGCCATGGCGCAGGCCTATGACGCTGCCTTCCGCCTTCGCCTGCAGGACGCGCTTGAGACGGCCAGGACGATCCGCGATCGCGGGGACCGGCCGGGCGATCTGGCTGCGGTCGAGCAGGAGCTGACATTGCGCCATGCCGCCGCCGTGAACGCCTTCCTCGTGCAGAACGACCTGTCCGCCGCCGATATCGATGTCATCGGCTTTCATGGCCAGACCGTGCTGCATCGGCCGGATGACGGCCTGACCGTACAGCTCGGCGATGGCGGGCTGCTGGCGGCCGAGACCGGGATCGCCGTTGTGTGCGACATGCGCGCCAACGACATGGTGCATGGCGGGCAGGGCGCGCCGCTGGTTCCGGCCTATCATGCCGCACTCGCGGCAAGCCACGCCAATGCGCGCGACAAGGCCGTCGTCTTCGTCAATATCGGCGGCATCTCCAACATCACCTTCATCGGCAGCGGCGGAGAGATCGTCGCCTACGATTCCGGACCGGGGAATACGCTGATCGACCAATGGGTGGAAGCGCGCGCCGGCATCGCTTTCGACGATGGCGGCTCTATCGCGTCCAAGGGCCGTATCGATCCCGCGCTTGCGGCGCGCTATCTCGATCTTCCCTTCTTCAGCGATCCGGTTCGCCGTTCGCTCGACCGCAACGATTTCCGCCCGCCGTCGGACACCGACGCAAACCTTGAGGACGGCGCGCGCACGCTCGCCCATGTCACGGCGGCGGCGATCCTGCGCTCCGCGCGTCATCTGCCGGAACGTCCCGCGCTTTACGTGATCTGCGGTGGCGGCCGGCTGAACAGGGTCATCATGGAGGACCTTGCCGCGCTTGCCGAACGGGAGGAGGCCGAGGTCGTCGCCGCAGAGGCGCTGGGGCTCGACGGAGACAGCATGGAGGCGGAAGCCTGGGCTTATCTGGCGGTGCGGTCGCTTGCCGGCCTGCCGCTCACCTTTCCCGCGACGACGGGCGTGAAGGCCGCGGTGACGGGCGGGCTGTTGTGGAAATCATCTCCTTCGGTTTAACGCAATTTTTCCCGCCGACCTCTAGCATCGTCAAAGGTCATTCCGGGTACGATGCACGGAATGATTTTTGTGTAATGTGTAAGGTGGCCAATGAGTGGCGCGGGCTTCCTGCTGGCGGTGAATTTCCTCATCGCGCAATGTTTCTTCATGTTCTTCCTGGCGGTCTCCGCCCGGAGCCGTAATCGTGTCGCCGCGCGCTGGTTTGCCGGCAGCTTTGCGGTCGCCTCGCTGTCTGCGATCTTTGAATTCCTCATCGCTCTTGTGCCGCCGGTGAGGCTCTGGGCGCTTTTAGCCTTCGCGTCGATGCTCGCCGGCATGTTCATGTTGCGCATCGGGATCGGCCATCTCTACAGAATGCGGACCAATCGTACCGCTCTTGCCGGGATCTATCTGTGCTTCGTAGCGCTTGGTGCCCTGATCTATGACCTGCCGCGCGGCACCCTACAGCATGCGCTGCTGTATCAGGCGCCCTTTGCTGTGGCGCTCGGGATGAGTGCCTGGGCCACTTGGCGGGCACCGGTGAAGTCCTTTGTGGATCGGGCGCTTGTGGTATTGCTGGTTGCCACCAGCCTGCATTTTATTTTGAAAGGCTTTGCCGCCGTATTTGCCGGCGCGGGTGCGACTGCGAAAGACTATCTTAGCAGTCCATTCGCACTTGTCTCCCAGAGCACGGGCGCCGTTCTCATCGTCGCCGTCGGTTTGATGTTGTTGTGCGTGCTCGTCCTGGAAATCGTTGCCGACGAGAAGATCAATGCCGAGGTGGATCCGCTTTCGGGCTTGTGTAATCGACGCGGCTTCGACAATCGCGTCGATGCACTGATGGCTCAATCCGGGCCGCACAGCATCGTGATCTGCGACCTCGATCGCTTCAAATCGATCAACGATACGTACGGCCACGAGGGTGGCGATGCGGCGATCCGTGCCTTTGGCGAGATGCTGAAGGCCGCTTCCCCTGAAGGTGCGCTCGTCGCCCGCATTGGCGGTGAGGAGTTCGTGCTCTTGCTGCCGCGCACCGGCAAGGAGGCTGCCCTGTTGTTCGCTCACGCATTGCGGGCGACGCGTGCTGTCTCACCGGTACCCGGCCTGCCGGCGGGCGTTCGCGTCACCGCAAGCTTCGGCGTAGCGGAAATCGGCCAGAACGAGCCGCTGCGCTTTGCCATGCGCCGGGCGGATGATGCGCTTTACGCCGCCAAGAGCGCCGGACGCGATTGCGTGCGGGAAGCAGAGCCGCCTTCCGTCGTCCTGGAAATCGTGCGCACCTCCAACTAGGCGCCCAACAAAAAGCCCGATGGCGCAGCATCGGGCTTTTGTTTGTGGACCTGTCGGCCGCTTAGCGGATGCGCTTGGCGGCCGGTTCCGGTGTCAGTTCGCCGGCGAGGCGGCGGTCGAGGTAATCCTCGCATTCGGCCATCAGCGTTTCCGTCTGGCCGTTGAAGAAGTGGTTGGCGCCCGGCACGGTCTTGTGCGTGATGAGGATGCCCTTCTGCGTCTTCAGCTTCTCCACGAGGCCGTTGACGTCCTTTTCCGGTGCAACCTTGTCCGCTTCACCATTGATGATGAGGCCGGACGACGGGCAGGGGGCGAGAAACGAGAAGTCGTAGGTGTTCGGCTGCGGGGCGATCGACATGAAGCCTTCGATCTCCGGGCGGCGCATCAGGAGCTGCATGCCGATCCACGCACCGAAGGAATAGCCGGCGACCCAGCAGCTCTTGGAATCGGGATGCAGGCTCTGCACCCAGTCGAGTGCCGATGCTGCGTCCGACAGTTCGCCCGCGCCATGGTCGAATTCGCCCTGGCTGCGGCCGATGCCGCGGAAATTGAAGCGCAGCGTCGTGAAGCCGCGCTTCTGGAACATGTAGAACAGCTGGTAGACGATCTGGTTGTTCATCGTGCCGCCGAACTGCGGATGCGGGTGCAGCACGATGGCGATCGGGGCGTTCTTCTGCTTGGACGGCTGGTAACGGCCTTCAAGGCGACCGGCGGGTCCGTTGAAGATGATTTCGGGCATTCTTACTCCGGCAAGCTCGGGTCCGAAAACGGATTCTTGTCAACTGAAGTCTTGACGAAAGCAGTCAGCTTTTCTAGAACCTAGTTTAGAACCATTCGAAACTGTAGGGCGCCAGGTTGGCGCCGTGAGTTTGGTGTCATAAGGCAAGCCCGACGGAAATTTCAAGAAAAATGCACGCGCATGGACCTTGATTGCCGGGCACGGATAAAGAATGACCAGAACCGAGCGCACATATCTGGACTGGAACGCGACGGCGCCCTTGCTGCCGGCGGCGCGTGATGCCTTTGTCGCGGCGCTCGATATGGTCGGCAATCCCTCTTCCGTGCATGGCGAGGGCCGGGCGCTGCGCATGCTCGTGGAAGCCGCGCGCCGGGACGTGGCAGCGCTCGTCAATGCCGCGCCGGCCCATGTCATCTTCACCAGCGGCGCGACAGAGGCGGCGAACCTCGTCCTCACGCCGAATTATCGCATGGGGCGCACGCCGCTCGCCGTCGGCCATCTCTATGCAAGCGAGATCGAGCATCCCGCGATCCGCGAAGGCGGCCGCTTTGCCCGCGAGGCCGTGACGAGCATTCCGGTGACACGCGCCGGTGTCGTGGATCTCGATGCGCTCGAGACATTGCTGCAGAACCACGACAAGGCAAGCGGCTTGCCGATGGTCGCCGTCATGCTTGCCAACAACGAGACGGGCATCGTCCAGCCGGTAAAGGCCGTGGCGGCGATCGTGCGGCGCCATGGCGGCCTTCTGGTCGTCGATGCGGTTCAGGCCGTCGGCCGCATGCCCGTGGACATCGAGGCACTGGATGCCGATTTCCTCATCCTCTCCTCGCACAAGCTCGGCGGGCCCAAGGGCGCTGGCGCGCTCGTCTCGCGTGGCGAGGTGCTGATGCCGGTGCCGCTGATCCGTGGCGGCGGACAGGAGAAGGGGCATCGTTCCGGAACGGAGAACCCGGCGGCACTTGCCGGTTTTGCGGCTGCCGCGCGCAGCGCCGCCGACGAACCCGCCGCGTGCAACGGTCGCATTGCCGGTCTTCGTGATGCGCTTGAAAAGGGCATGCGCGCGGCGACCGACGACGTGATCATTCACGGCGCCGAGGTCGAGCGTGTCGCCAACACCTCGTTCTTCAGCCTGCCGGGCCTGAAATCCGAAACCGGCCAGATCGCCTTCGATCTCGAGGGTATCGCGCTGTCGGCCGGTTCGGCCTGCTCGTCCGGCAAGGTCGGGCAGAGCCATGTGCTGACGGCGATGGGCTTCGATGCCGCGCTCGGCGGGCTTCGCGTGTCGCTTGGCCCGGGCTCGACTATGACGGATGTGGAACGCTTTCTGGAGGCATTTTCGCGCGTCGTATCGCGCCGACGTGCCGCCTGAGGCAAAACTTGCGGGAACGCAAGTTTTTGCTTGCCAAAAGGTGTGAAAAGCGCCCTTTGGCCCTTACATAACCGGCGGTAGACCGCCACACGTTGACAAACTGCCGGACCTTGGATCCGGCAAGATTGGAGAACGCTATGCCTGCGGTGCAGGAAACGATCGATCAGGTCCGTCAGATTGACGTCGACCAGTACAAATACGGTTTCGAAACGAACATTGAAATGGAAAAGGCCCCGAAGGGTCTTTCCGAGGAGATCATCCGTTTCATCTCGGCGAAGAAGGACGAGCCGGAATGGATGCTCGAATGGCGTCTTGAGGCCTATCGCCGCTGGCTGACGCTGGAAGAGCCCACCTGGGCGCGCGTCAATTATCCGAAGATCGACTTCAACGATCTCTATTATTATGCCGCGCCGAAGAATCAGACCGGCCCGAAGTCCATCGACGAAGTCGATCCGGAACTTCTGAAGATGTACGAAAAGCTCGGTATTCCGTTGCGTGAGCAGGAAATCCTGGCCGGCGTGCAGACGTCGAAGATCGCCGTCGATGCCGTCTTCGATTCGGTTTCTGTCGTCACGACCTTCAAGGAAGAGCTGAAGAAGGCCGGCGTGATCTTCATGTCGATCTCCGAAGCCATCCGCGAATATCCCGATCTCGTGAAGAAGTATCTCGGCACCGTCGTGCCGACGACCGACAACTTCTATGCGACGCTCAATTCGGCCGTCTTCACGGACGGGTCCTTCGTCTTCGTGCCCAAGGGCGTTCGTTGCCCGATGGAACTGTCGACCTATTTCCGCATCAACGAGAAGAACACCGGCCAGTTCGAGCGCACGCTGATCATCGCGGAAGAGGGCGCCTACGTCTCCTATCTCGAAGGCTGCACCGCGCCGCAGCGCGACGAAAACCAGCTGCATGCCGCCGTCGTCGAGCTGGTTGCGCTCGATGATGCCGAAATCAAGTATTCCACCGTCCAGAACTGGTATCCGGGCGACAAGGAAGGCAAGGGCGGCATCTACAACTTCGTCACCAAGCGCGGCGATTGCCGGGGCAGGAATTCCAAGATCTCGTGGACGCAGGTCGAGACCGGCTCCGCCATCACCTGGAAATACCCGTCCTGCATCCTGCGCGGCGATGGTTCGCGCGGCGAATTCTACTCCATCGCCGTGTCCAACGGCCATCAGCAGATCGACAGCGGCACCAAGATGATCCATCTCGGCAAGAACACGTCGAGCCGCATCGTCTCCAAGGGCATTTCCGCCGGTTTCTCCAACAACACCTATCGCGGCCAGGTCTCGGCCCACCGCAAGGCGGAGAACGCGCGCAACTTCACCCAGTGCGACTCGTTGCTGATCGGCGACAAGTGCGGTGCGCATACCGTGCCCTATATCGAGGCGAAGAACGCCACGGCCCAGTTCGAGCACGAGGCGACCACGTCCAAGATTTCCGAGGACCAGCTGTTCTACTGCCTGCAGCGCGGCATCCCCACGGAAGCGGCCATCGCCCTCATCGTCAACGGCTTCGTCAAGGAAGTCATCCAGGAACTGCCGATGGAGTTCGCCGTCGAGGCACAGAAGCTCATCGGGATTTCGCTGGAAGGCTCGGTCGGCTGACCTCAGTTCACTGAAATTCACGCGCGCGAACATCCGCGCGCCGCACCACGAATTCGTCCGAGAAGGATATGTCCATGCTTGAAATCAAGAATCTGCACGCTCGCATCGCCGAAGACGGCACCGAGATCATCCGCGGCCTGAACCTTACCGTGAAGGCCGGCGAAGTCGCTGCCATCATGGGCCCGAACGGCTCCGGCAAGTCGACGCTCTCCTACATCCTGTCCGGCCGCGAGGATTATGAAGTCACCGAGGGCGACATTCTCTACAACGGCGAGAGCATCCTGGAGCTCGACCCGGCCGAGCGCGCCTCCAAGGGCATCTTCCTGGCGTTCCAGTATCCGGTCGAAATCCCCGGCGTCGCCACCATGCAGTTCCTCAAGGTCGCGATGAACGAGCAGCGCAAGGCGCGCGGCGAAGACGAGCTGACGACGCCGGACTTCATGCGCCGCGTCAAGGAAGCCGCCGCCGAGCTCAAGATCGCGCCGGAAATGCTGCGCCGTCCGCTCAATGTCGGCTTCTCCGGCGGTGAGAAGAAGCGCGCCGAGATCCTGCAGATGTCGCTGCTGGAGCCGAAGCTGTGCGTTCTCGACGAGACCGATTCCGGCCTCGACATCGATGCGCTGAAGATCGTGGCCGACGGCGTCAACGCGCTGCGTTCGCCCGACCGGGCCTTTATCGTCATCACCCACTACCAGCGCCTGCTCGACTATATCGTGCCCGACACGGTCCACGTCCTCTACAAGGGCCAGGTCATCAAGTCCGGCGACAAGACGCTGGCGAACGAGCTGGAAGCGAACGGCTATGCCGACATCATCGGGGCTGCTGCCTGAAGCATGGCGAAGGAGTGATCTCATGAACATGCAGACAGGCAAGACGCTTTCCGTCGCCGAAACGGCGCTGTGCGACGCCTATGACCAGGCCATCGGCGACCTGCCGGGCGATGGCGCCGTGCTGGCGGCGCGCGACGTGCTGATCAGCGATTTCAAGGACGCCGGCCTTCCGACGCGCCGTATCGAGGCATGGCATTACACCGACCTCAAGGCTCTGCTGCGCGCCGTTCCGGCCTTCGATCCGGCGGCTGCCGCCGACAGGATCGAGCCGCTCGTCGAAGGCGCAAACGTGCTGTCGGTCGTCAACGGCGTCGCCGACAAGCGGGCGTCCGCCGATGGCGTGACGGTGACCCGCTTTGCGGATGCGCTCATCGACGGCTCCGCCGCCGCCGGCCTCGTTGCCCGCGATGGTGACGACACGATCGGCCGCCTGAACGGCGCCTTCGTGCGCGACGGTTTCGTGCTCGACATTCCTGCCGGTGCCGAACTTGAGAACCCCGTCGAAATCCAGACGACACAGAATGCCGGCCAGACGCATACGCGTTTCCCGGCGACCTTCGGCGCAAATTCCAAGGCGACCGTCATCGAACGCCATGTGGCGACCGGCGAGAACGCCGCCTTAGTCACGACCGTCAGCGACATCACGCTTTCGGATGGCGCGGAGGTCACCTGGATCATCCTCCAGGCGCAGGGCGCAGCCGATACCCATCTCGGCCAGATCCGCATTACGCTGGGCACCGACGCGAAGCTCCGCCTCTACGTGATCAATGCCGGCGGCAAGCTCGTGCGGCAGGAAATCCATGTCGTGGTGTCGGGCGAGGGTTCTGATCTCGTGCTGCGCGGCATCAACCTGCTGGGCGGCGAGACGCACAATGACGTGACCTTCACGGTCGGCCACGACGTGCCGAACACGACCTCCACGGAAGTCATCCGCAACGTGATCTTCGATCGCGCCCGCGGCGTCTTCCAGGGCCAGATCCGTGTGGCGCCCGATGCCCAGAAGACCGACGCAAAGATGTCGTGCAACACGCTGCTGCTGTCCGACGAGGCCGACTTCTCGGCCAAGCCGGAGCTGGAAATCTTCGCCGACGACGTGCAGTGCGGCCACGGCGCGACCGTGATCGATATCGACCACACGCAGCTCTATTACCTGATGGCGCGCGGCATTCCGGAAAACAAGGCACGTGCCATGCTGGTCAATGCCTTCGTCGCCGAGATCGTCGAGGAGCTGGAAGACGAGCCGCTGGTCGAAGCCTTGGAAGGCGTAATCGCCGCCTGGCTCGAAAAGCACGCGTAACCCTGGGCAATCCCGGCAGGCGGGCGTCCCTTGCCTGCGGGATGGCTTAAGCAAGGATCATCGAGATGGAACATGTGCCGGCAAAGACCTATGATGTCGAGGCGATCCGCAAGGATTTCCCGATCCTGTCGAAGACGGTCTACGGCAAGCCGCTGGTCTATCTCGACAACGGCGCCTCCGCGCAGAAGCCGCAGTCGGTGATCGACGCGATCTCCAATGCCTATTCGAACGAATATGCCAATGTGCATCGTGGCCTTCACTTCCTGTCGAATGCGGCGACCGATGCCTATGAGGCGGCGCGCGAGAAGGTGCGCCGCTTCCTGAACGCCTCTTCGGTCGATGAGATCGTCTTCACGAAGTCCTCGACCGAGGCGATCAACACGGTCGCCTATGGCTACGGTATGCCGAAGATCGGCGAGGGCGACGAGATCGTGCTGTCGATCATGGAGCACCACTCCAACATCGTGCCGTGGCATTTCATTCGCGAGCGGCAGGGCGCCAAGCTCGTCTGGGCGCCGGTGGATGATGCGGGCGCGTTCCATATCGAAGACTTCGAGAAGTGCCTGACCGAGCGCACCAAGCTCATCGCCATCACGCACATGTCGAATGCGCTCGGCACGATCGTGCCGGTCAAGGAGATCTGCCGTATCGCCCGCGAACGCGGCATTCCGGTCCTGGTCGATGGCTCGCAGGGCGCGGTGCACATGCCGGTCGACGTGCGCGACATCGATTGCGACTGGTATGTCATGACCGGCCACAAGCTCTACGGTCCGTCCGGCATCGGCGTGCTCTACGGCAAGATGGACCGCCTGAAGGAGATGCGTCCCTTCCAGGGCGGCGGCGAGATGATCGTCGACGTCACCGAGGATATCGTCACCTACAACGATCCGCCGCATCGTTTCGAGGCCGGCACGCCGCCCATCGTGCAGGCGATCGGCCTCGGCTATGCGCTCGATTATATGGAGGGCGTCGGCCGCGCTGCGATTTCCGCGCATGAGGCGGATCTGCGCGACTATGCCCACGAGCGGCTGTCCGCGATCAATTCTCTGAAGATCTTCGGCACGGCGCGCGGCAAGGGCTCGATCTTCTCCTTCGAGCTTGAAGGCATCCACGCCCACGACGTCTCCATGGTCATCGACCGGGCAGGGGTTGCGGTGCGCGCCGGCACCCATTGTGCGCAGCCGCTCTTGAAACGCTTCGGCGTGACCTCCACATGCCGGGCATCGTTCGGCCTTTACAACACGCGCGCCGAAGTCGATGCCCTGGCCGACGCGCTCGACCATGCCCGCAAATTCTTCGCCTGAGGAGGTGGAACATGTCCCTCGACGCAACCGAAGACAAGATCGACGTCCGTGAAGGCATCGTGCATTCGGCCATCCCGGCCGATGAGCTGGCGCGCCTGTCGGACGATGTCATCGCGGCCCTGAAGACGGTCTATGATCCGGAAATCCCGGCCGATATCTTCGAGCTCGGCCTGATCTACAAGATCGACATCGAAGACGACCGCATGGTCAAGATCGACATGACGCTGACGGCACCGGGTTGCCCCGTCGCCGGCGAAATGCCGGGCTGGGTGGAAAACGCCGTGGGCGCCGTCGAAGGCGTGTCCGGCGTAGAGGTTTCCATGACCTTCGATCCGCCGTGGACGCCCGACCGCATGTCGGAAGAAGCGCAGGTCGCCGTCGGCTGGTATTGAGGGCGAAGGCCGGGCGGCGCCACGCTATTGATCGTGGCGGCCGGCGGCACTAGATTCTGAGTCGGAACCGTCGGGCCTTGAACCCGTCAGGCCGAAGGAGAAATGACCATGGCTTTTGCAGTTATGACCCTCACGGATGCGGCGGCGGACCGGGTGAAAGCCATCGTCGACAATGCCGGCGACGGCGCTTCGGGCATTCGCGTCGGCATCAAGAAGGGTGGTTGCGCGGGCATGGAGTATTCCATCGACCTCGTCACCGAGCCCAATGCCAAGGACGACCTGATCGAAAAGAACGGCGCCCGCGTCTGGGTGGCGCCGGAGGCCGTGCTCTACCTGCTCGGCACCGAGATGGATTTCGAGGTGACGACGCTGCGCTCCGGTTTCACCTTCCACAATCCCAACCAGACCTCCGCCTGCGGCTGCGGCGAATCGGTCGAGCTGAAGCCCGCCGACCTTGCCGCGCTGGCGGCCACCGGCCAGCCCACCGTGCGCGCCTGACCTGCAAAAACGCCCTGCCTGCATCTTTTCTTCGCCCGCCGTTTTGCCTAGGCTCCCGCAGCCGGCGAAGGGCTTGATGCCGGCCTGAGCGCGAAGGAGGGCGGGCGATGATGGATTTTGCCGCCGCACTTTACCGGGATTTGCCGTTTCCCGTGCTGATCGTCGATGCGCAGGCGTGCGTCCTGTCCTGCAACGATGCGGCCGCCCGTGTCTTCGGCCGGGTCGCAGGCCATGCAAGCGCGCCGGGTTCGCCCGTCATAGACGATCCCGCCATTGCGGATACGCTCGCGCGTCATGCCGCGGGCGGGCGGGAGAATGCCCATCCCTTCCTCTTCAAGGTCGACAGGAATGCCGGGCTCGAAGCCACGGCCCATGTCATTGCGCTGCCCGGCGAGACGGACGGCCCGCGTTACGCGCTTCTCCTGCGCAGCCTGCTCAGCGGCGGCAGCCACGGCGAGCAGATCCTGCTCGGCCAGCGCATCGCCTCCGCGCTCGACACGATGGAGGAGGGCTTTGCCATCTTCGACCGGCACGAGCGGCTCGTCCTGTTCAATCGCTCCTATCGCGAGCGCTGCGGCAGGGCGCGCGAGGCCGTGCGCGTCGGCGCGACCTTCGAGAGCATCGTGCGCGCCAATGTTCGCGCCGGCATGTTCCCGGGCATCCGCGAGGGCTCGCCGGAGGCCGAGGCGATGGTGCGCGAGCGTCTGGCCAGCCACCGCAGTGCGGGCAGCGGCGGCGATGTCTTCAGCTTCGGCGACGACCGGTGGCTTCGCGCCGAAAGCCACGTGGCGGAGACCGGCGATATCGTGGCGCTGCGCATCGACGTGACGGAGCTCAAGCGCACGGAGGCGGCGCTGGAGGAAAAGCGGCGCGAATATTTCTCGCTGCTGCAGATCCTGCCCGACATGATCGTGCGGTTCGACCGCAACCTTTCCATCCTCTTCGCCAATGACAGCTATGCGCAGCACGTCGGCGCGACCGCCGATGCGTTGATCGGGGCCTGCCTGCGCGATGTCGCCTGTGCGCCCGAGCAGACGGCCGCCCTGATCGATATCGCCGGCTATACCCCGGAGCAGCCCGTCAGGACGCGGGAGATCTGCACGCAGGGCGCCGATGGCCAGCAAGACTGGATGCTCTGGACGGCGGTGGCGACCTTCGACGACGATGGCGTCTGCGAGGTGGTGGCAGTCGGCCGCGACATCACCGAGACGAAGCGGCAGCAGGCCCGGGTGGAAGCGCAGGCCGATGAGCTGCGCCGCAAGAACGAGGCGCTCGACCAGTTCACCGCCACGGTCTCGCACGATCTCAAGGCGCCGCTGCGCCATCTCTCCATGTTCGCCGAGATGATTTCGGAGGACCTGCATCGCGGGGAATTCGCCGAGCTGCCGCATTATGCCGATCATGTGCGCAAGAGCGCGGCGCGCATGCGCCGCATCATCGACAGCCTGCTGGAATATTCGCAGATCGCCTACCGCATCGCCGCGCCCAAGCCGGTGGACCTGTCCGGCGTGGTGCACGATGCGCTGGCGCTGCTCGAAAGCCATGTGCAGGAAAGCGGCGGAACCGTTGAGGTCGCCGCCATGCCTGCGGTCATGGGTGACCGCGAACTCCTGAAGCGCCTCGCGCAGAACCTCATCGGCAATGCACTGAAATACCGCCGCCCCGAATGCGCGCCGGTCGTGCGTGTCTACTGCCGGGAAAACGAAACGGGGCTCGATTTCGTCGTGGAGGACGAGGGCATCGGCATCGATCCGCAGCATGTCGACCGCATCTTCGAAGTCTTCCAGCGGCTGCACCGCAACGAAGCCGTCTACCAGGGCACCGGCATCGGCCTGGCGCTGGCGCGCCGGATCGCGGAAAGCCATAACGGCCTGATCACCCTTGACACGACCTATGGTCCGGGCGCACGTTTCGTCGTGACGTTTCCGCAAACCGCGAAGCCAAGGGGGAACGATCGTGGGAGACCTGGCGAGGAAGATGATCGTCGTCGATGACGATCCCGTGGATGTGCGTTTCGTGCTGCGCGCCTTCAGCGACGCCGGCAGCACGCTCGATATTACCCATGTCTCGGATGCGAAGGCGGCAAGCGACCGTCTCGATGCCGAGGTCTTCGACTACATCCTGCTCGACATCAACATGCCCGGCACCAGCGGCGTCGATCTCCTGAAGCGGCTGCGCAGCCAGCCGCGCACGGCGGTCACGCCCGTCATCATGTTGTCCTCTTCGTCGAGTATGACCGACATCAACCGCGCCTATGAGAACGGCGCCAATGCCTATGCCGTGAAACCTTCGACGCTGAGCGGCTACCGCGAGTTCGCGGAGGGTTTTACGCGTTTCTGGGTGGACGTCGCCGTCTCGCCCTGACCTTTCCCTGCCCGAAACGGAAAACCCCGGCCGATCGATCGGCCGGGGTTCGAATGCGTTTGGCGGCTATTCCGCCGCGTCCGCGTAGTCCTCCAGCGGCGGGCAGGAGCAGACGAGGTTGCGGTCGCCATAGACATTGTCGACGCGGTTGACCGGCGACCAGTACTTGTCGACGCGGAAGGCGCCCGGCGGATAGCACGCCTGCTCGCGCGAATAGGGGCGGTCCCATTCGCCGACGAGGTCTTCCACCGTGTGCGGCGCGTTTTTCAGCGGATTGTTGGCCCTGTCCATCCGGCCCTCCTCGATGGCGCGGGCTTCCTCGCGGATCGCCAGCATCGCATCGCAGAAGCGGTCGATCTCGGCCTTCGTCTCCGATTCGGTCGGCTCGATCATCAGCGTGCCCGCGACCGGCCAGCTCATGGTCGGCGCGTGGAAGCCGCAATCGATCAGGCGCTTGGCCACGTCATCGACGGTGACGCCCGCGCTGTCGACCAGCGGGCGCGTGTCGATGATGCATTCATGCGCCACACGGCCCCTGGCGGACTTGTAGAGCACGTCATAGGCGCCCTTGAGACGGGCGGCGATGTAGTTCGCATTGAGGATCGCCACCTTCGTCGCCTGCGTCAGCCCGGCGCCACCCATCATCAGGCAGTAGCTCCAGGAGATCGGCAGGATCGAGGCCGAGCCGAAGGGCGCGGCCGAAACCGCGCCGGCCTCGCCCGTCTGCGGGCTTTCCGGCAGGTAGGGCGCCAGGTGAGCCTTCACGCCGATCGGTCCCATGCCCGGGCCGCCGCCGCCGTGCGGAATGCAGAAGGTCTTGTGCAGGTTGAGATGCGATACATCGCCGCCGATATCGCCGGGGCGGGCAAGGCCCACCATGGCGTTCATGTTGGCGCCGTCGATATAGACCTGGCCGCCATGGCTGTGCACGATGTCGCAGATCTCCCGCACATTCTCCTCGAACACGCCGTGGGTCGACGGATACGTGATCATGCAGCACGAGAGGTTCTGCGCGTACTGCTCTGCTTTCGCTCGGAAATCCTCCATATCGATATCGCCGTTCTCGGACACTTTCACGACGACGACTTTCATTCCGGCCATCTGCGCGGAGGCCGGGTTGGTACCGTGCGCGGAAGTCGGGATGAGGCACACGTCGCGATGTGTGTCGCCATTGGCGAGGTGATAGGCGCGGATCGTCAGCAGTCCGGCATATTCGCCCTGCGCACCGGAATTCGGCTGCATGGAGACGGCATCGTAGCCGGTGATGTCGCAGAGCTTCTGCGACAGGTCCTCGATAAGATGCCTGTATCCCTGCGCCTGGTCGGCGGGCACGAAGGGATGGATCTCGGAAAATTCCGGCCAGGTGATCGGCAGCATTTCCGCCGTCGCGTTGAGCTTCATCGTGCACGAGCCGAGGGGAATCATCGCCCGGTCGAGCGCAAGGTCGCGGTCGGAGAGACGGCGGATATAGCGCGTCATCTCGGTTTCGGCGCGGTTCATGTGGAAGATCGGATGCGTCAGGTATTCGCTGGTGCGCAGCAGATCGCCCGGCAGGCGATAATCCGGCTCGAACTCCGAGACCTCGAAGTCGCCGCCGAAGGCGCGCCAGACGGCTTCCAGCGTGACGGGACGCGAACGTTCGTCGAGGCTGATGCCGATGCGGTCGTTGCCGATCTTGCGCAGGTTCACCTCTTCCGCCACCGCCGTCTTCAGGATGATGCCCTGCAGCTTGCCGACATGGACGGTGATCGTGTCGAAGAACATGTCGGGCTCGACCGTGAAGCCGAGCCTTTCCAGGCCCTTGGCAAGGCGCACCGTCTTCTGGTGAACGCTCTGGGCAATCGCCTTCAGGCCCTGCGGACCGTGGAAGACGGCATACATCGAGGCCATGACGGCGAGCAGCACCTGCGCGGTGCAGATGTTCGACGTCGCCTTTTCGCGGCGGATGTGCTGTTCGCGGGTCTGGAGGGAGAGGCGGTAGGCGCGGTTGCCGCGTGCGTCGATGGAGACGCCGACGAGGCGGCCCGGCATGGAGCGCTTGTAGGCATCCTTCACCGCCATATAGGCCGCATGCGGCCCGCCATAGCCGACGGGGACGCCGAAGCGCTGCGTGCAGCCGATGGCGATGTCAGCATCCATGTCGCCGGGCGACTTGAGCAGCGCCAGCGCCAGCGGGTCAGCCGCCATGACGGCGATCGCGCCGGTCTGGTGCAGGCGCGCGTTCAGGCCGGTGAAGTCGCGCACATGGCCATAGGTACCGGGATACTGGAAGATCGCGCCGAAGACGTCGACCGGATCGAGATCGGTGAAGGGGTCGCCGACGATGATCTGCCAGCCGAGCGGCTCGGCACGGGTCTTGAGGAGTGCGATGGTCTGCGGGTGGCAGTTCTCGTCCACGAAGAACGCGGTCGCCTTGGACTTCGCCACGCGCTGCGACATGGCCATCGCCTCGGCCGCCGCCGTCGCCTCGTCGAGAAGCGAGGCATTCGCCACGTCGAGGCCGGTCAGGTCGCAGACCATGGTCTGGTAGTTCAGGAGCGCCTCGAGGCGGCCCTGGCTGATTTCCGGCTGATAGGGCGTGTAGGCGGTGTACCAGGCCGGGTTTTCCAGGATGTTGCGCTGGATGACCGGCGGCGTGATTGTGCCATAGTAGCCTTGGCCGATCAGCGAGACGAACTTCCTGTTGCGGTTGGCGGTCTCGCGCAGCTTGTCGAGCGCCTCGCGCTCGGTCATCGCGGCACCCCATTCGAGCGCCTTCGTCTGGCGGATCGATTTCGGCACGGTGTCGTCGATCAGCGCATCGAGGCTGTCATAGCCGATCACCTTCAGCATCGCCTCCATCTCCTTCGGCGAGGGGCCGATATGGCGACGGTTGGCGAAGTCGTAGGGCTGGTAATCGGTAAAGGCGAAGTCCTTGGGAAGGTTCATCAGCCAACAAGCTCCTTGTAGGCGGCTTCGTCCAGCAGGCTGTCGGCATCGGCCGCATTGGCGAGCTTCAGCTTGAAGAACCAGCCGGCACCCTGCGGGTCGCTGTTGACAAGCGAGGGATCGGCGGTGATCGCCTCGTTGATTTCGACGATCTCTCCGTCAAGCGGACAATAGACGTCGGAAGCGGCCTTCACCGATTCGACCGTTGCCGCATCGCCGCCCTTCTCGAAGGTCGCGCCAACGTCGGGCAGTTCGACGAAGACGAGGTCGCCGAGCTGTTCGGCGGCATGCGTCGTGATGCCCACGGTGGCGACGCCGTTCTCGATCTTCAGCCATTCATGTTCTTCGGTGAATTTCAGCATGTTTGTTCCTCTCTGGAATGGGAATGGTGTGTGCCGGTCAGCGCTTGAAGGTGTTCTTGACGAAGGGCATGGCGGTCACGGTGACGGGCAGGAATTTGCCGCGCACACCCGCATAGAGTTGGGTTCCGGGTTCGGCTGCCTTGCCGTCGACATAGCCCATGGCGACGGGGCCATCGACGGAGGGGCCGAAGCCGCCCGACGTCACGGTGCCGACGATATCCTGCCCCTCCGGGTCGGTCGCAAGCACCGCGCCGGCGCGAACCGGCGCGCGGCCCTCGGCGCGCAGGCCGACGCGGCGGCGCGCAGCGCCGTTTTCAAGCTGGTCGAGAATGATGTCGGCGCCCGGAAAGCCACCGGCGCGTTCACCGCCCGTGCGGCGGACCTTCTGGATCGCCCATTCCAGCCCGGCTTCGACCGGTGTCGTGCCGGTGTCGATGTCGTTGCCGTAGAGGCAGAGGCCGGCTTCGAGGCGCAGCGAATCGCGCGCGCCGAGACCGATGGGCAGCACGTCGGGATGATCGAGCAGGCGCCGGCAGACCGTCTCGGCGAGGGCGGCGGGAATGGAGATCTCGAACCCGTCCTCGCCGGTATAGCCGGACCGCGAGACGATGCAGTGGGCGTCGTGCAGGTCGCAGGCGCGCACATCCATGAAGCGCATGGCCGACACGTCCGCCCACAGTTCCGCCAGCACGGCCTCGGCATGCGGCCCCTGCAAGGCGACCAGCGCGCGGTCGTCGTGCAGCGTGAGTTCGCAGACGTCGCCGATCGTCTCCTGCATATGGGCGAAGTCGGCGTCCTTGCAGGCGGCGTTGACCACCACATAGAAGTGGTCGCCGCGGTTGGCGATCATCAGGTCGTCGCGGATACCGCCGTCGTCATTGGTGAAGAGCGCGTAGCGCTGGCGGCCTTCCGCTAGGCCGAAGATATCGACCGGCACCAGCGTTTCCAGAGCCCGGGCCGCATCCGTGTTGTCGCCGGAGCGGGGGCGCACCGTGACCTGGCCCATATGGGACACGTCGAACAGGCCGGCGGCGGCGCGTGTGTGAAGGTGCTCCTTCATAACGCCGGCGGGATATTGCACCGGCATGTCGTAGCCGGCAAACGGCACCATGCGTCCGCCGAGCGAGATGTTCAGCGCGTGAAGCGGGGTTTTCTTGAGTTCAGACGATCCGTCCAAAGGCGCCCTCCGGTCGTTGGGCGCCTGATCCTTCAGGCGCCGGCTCACAATTCAGGCGCAGCTGCGCCGTTCTCCTGAGCCCCCTCTGTCCCTTCGCCTGAGATTGTTATCCCTTCGGCGAGCGCTCGCGCGCTTCTCTCCAGAGTTTCGACGGCACCTTGCTGGTCCTTTTGCCTGAGAGTTTCCGGGGCGGTTGCTCCTTCGGCACCGGCGCTACCTTCATCGAGGCAGCCGGTTTCTCCCAGCGAGGTCGATCCCAGATAACGGCCTTGCCCATGTTTTGGCAAGAGCGGCGCGTCGCTCTCGAACAATTTTTTGTCGTTGAGGGAAAGCAGCGCGAAAGCGGGCGAGGGTGTCGCGTCGTCCGGATACGGAAAACCCGCCTTTCGGCGGGCTTCCCTGGTGGTTCGCGACAGATGCGGTCAGTTCATCGACGACCATTCGCGCTTCACATCCTCGGCATCCCTGTTGAGGTGCACGTGGGAATCGACGTGGTCGACCCAGTCGAGGGGGATGAGGTGGTGCTGGCCGTCGTCGGAATCGCTGCGGGTCAGCTTGATACGGATATCACCTTCCATGTGGTCGACCGTGCCGACATGGCGGCCGTCGGCAGCCTTGACTTCCATATGTTCGCGGATCTGGTTTGCTGTGACCATCGGTCTTCTCCTTTTCACGGGGATGGATAGACCCAAAACGTGTTGCCCCGCGCGTGGTTCCGACCTTTTTCGCGTCAGGCGCCGGCCTTCCTGAACTTCTTGACGATGCGCTCGCGTTTCAGGCGCGAAAGGCGGTCGATCCAGAAAATGCCGTCGAGCTGGTCGATCTCGTGCTGCAGGCAGACGGCGAGAAGGCCGTCCGCTTCCTCGTCATGGTTTCGGCCTTCGAGATCCTGCCAGGAGACGCGCATGCGGGCAGGGCGCTCCACCTCGTCCGTCACGCCGGGCATGGAGACGCTTCCCTCCATGTGGCGCTGCATGTCCTGCGAGGACCAGGTGACCTGCGGATTGACATAGACGCGCTGCGAGGCCGGGCCGTCGAGTTCGATCACCGTGAGGCGTTCCAGAATGCCGACATGGGCCGCCGTGATGCCGATGCCGGGTGCCGCACGCATCGTGTCGGCGAGATCGCCGGCAAGCGCCGCCAGACGGCTGTCGAAGATGGTGACGGGCCGGCAGGCCGTGCGCAGGCCCGGATCCGGAAAGCGCAGGATGGGCAGGATCGCCATGATTGCTCCGCTGATATGTTGCTGGCGCGTTCCTAGCGCGTTTGCGCCACGCGGGAAATGCCCGCCATCGCGCGGCGGCCGAAGCGGCGCGATTAGCGTTGATTTGCAACAGCTTGTTAAATTCTTTCGCCGCCCTACCATTTGCCGTGTTCGACAATGGACCGGCCGGGCGCTTTGCTTTAGCACGATGGAAAGCGAGGCTCTCCCGACCGGTGCTTCGCGCCGAGCCCTGCCCAGCAATCCCAATCGTTCCCGCTTCGCAAATTTGCCGCGCGGGACAAGCCGATACAAGGAGCGCCCCGATGGAAAACACCGGTGACGACGACCGTATCCGCGCGGGGCAGACCGAGCAGGCTAATTTCCCGCCCGAGGATATCTATGCCGAGGACGGCTCGATCCGCTCGGATTTCCTCATGCATGTCGGCGCGGCGATTGCCGACCGCGACCTCCTGTTCCTGCGCCGCCATGTCCTGCGGCTGCATGAATCGGAACTGGGCGATCTTCTCGAAGCCATCCAGCCGGAGCAGCGCCACCAGCTCGTCTCGCTTCTGGGCGACGACTTCGACCTGTCCGCGCTGACGGAGGTCGACGAGGCGATCCGTCTCGACATCGTCGAGCACATGCCCAACGAGCAGATCGCCGCGGCCATCGGCGAGATGGATTCGGACGACGCTGTCTACATCCTGGAAGACCTCGATGAGGCCGACCAGGACGAGATCCTGTCGAAGCTGCCGTTTACCGAGCGCATCCGCCTGCGCCGTTCGCTGGATTACCCGGAGAGCACCGCGGGCCGGCGCATGCAGACGGAGTTCGTCGCCGTGCCGCCGTTCTGGACCATCGGCCAGACCATCGATTACCTGCGCGAGGATGCCGACCTGCCGGAGAGCTTCTCGCAGATCTTCGTCATCGACCCCACCTTCCGCCTGCTCGGCGCCATCGATCTCGACCGCATTCTGCGCACGCCGCGCAGCGCGAAGATCGAGACGGTCATGCGCGAGACGAACCATCCGATCCCGGCCGACATGGACCAGGAAGAGGCGGCCCAGCTTTTCGAGCAGTACGACCTTCTTTCCGCCGCCGTGGTGGACGAGAACGGCCGTCTGGTCGGCGTCCTCACCATCGACGACGTGGTGGACGTCATCCAGGAAGAGGCCGAGGAAGACCTGATGCGCCTCGGCGGCGTGGGCGACGAAGAGCTGTCGGACACCACCATCGACACCGTGCGGTCGCGTGCGCCCTGGCTGCTGGTCAACCTGCTCACCGCCTTCCTTGCGGCCTCCGTCATCTCCATGTTCGAGGCGACCATCGAGGAGATCGTGGCCCTTGCCGTGCTGATGCCGATCGTCGCCGGCATGGGCGGCAATGCGGCCTCGCAGACCATGACGGTCACGGTGCGCGCGCTCGCCACCCGCGACCTTGACATTCACAATGCCTGGCGCGTCGTGCGGCGTGAGGCGGGCGTCGGCGTCCTGCACGGCCTGGCGTTCGGCCTCGCGATCGGTTCGGTGGCGGCCTTCTGGTTCCACGACCTCAATATCGGCGGCGTGATCGCCGTGGCGATGCTGATCAACATGTGCGCCGCCGCGCTTGCCGGCATCATGATCCCCATGCTGCTCGACCGCGCCGGCGCCGACCCCGCCGTCTCCTCCAGCGTCTTCGTCACCGCCGTCACCGACATTGTCGGCTTTCTCGCCTTTCTGGGGCTCGCGACCTGGTGGTTCGCCGTCCGCTAGGGCGCACGGTGGCACCTCAAGGATGGAAAAATTGACTTATACGTAAAAGTCAATAGAATGCCGATCCACAGAGGATCGGAGCAGGCGTGGACAAATACTATACCATAACCGAGTTGACGCGTGAATTCGGCGTATCCACCCGAACCCTGCGCTTCTACGAGGACGAGGGGCTGATCAATCCCGAGCGCCGTGGCCGGACCCGTCTTTTCCGCCCCGCCGACCGCCGCCTCATCCAGGAAATCCTGCGCGGCCGGCGCATCGGTTTCACCATCGCCGAAATCCGCGACATTATCCGTGTCTACAAGGATCCGCCGGGCGAGATCGGCCAGCTCGAATTGCTGATGACCAAGGTCAGCGAGAAGCGGGAAGAGCTGCGCCAGAAGCGGCGCGATATCGAGGAAACCCTGGCCGAGCTCGACAATGTCGAGGAAGCCTGTCTGACGCGCCTCGCCGAGATCGGCGTGGGCACGTAATCGTCGCCGGCAAGTCCGTCACAGGCGGTTCGCCGACGTGCTGCGCGGCTCAGATCCAGCGCGTCGTATCGTGGCAATAGCGCTCGAAATCCACACCGAAGCGGGAGAGCAGATGCAGTTCCTCGCGCTTGATGGCGACGAGGCTGGTCAGCGCCGCCGCGATCATGGCCGTCACGATGAACCAGGGATTGAGCACCGCAAGCCCGATACCGGCCGTCGCCAGCGTATAGCCGAGATAGATCGGGTTGCGGGTGAAGCGATAGGGGCCTGACGTCACGAGATGGGTGGAGCAACGGTTCGGCAGGATCGTCGTGTGACAGTCGACCAGCGTGCGCATCGCCCACACATCGAGGATGACCGCCGTGGCGATCAGCACGCCGCCGGCCGCGCGCGCGATCCAGATATTGGTTTCCGCCACCGAAAGCGGGAAATAGGCCTGAAGCAGGAAGGCTGCCGCGATGGCCGCGCCATAGATGAAGGGCGGCCAGGGAAAGGCGAGCGGTTTCATGCGATAGGCATTCATGATTCCTACTCCTTCAGGTCGGTCGTCGCCTCGGCTGCCGCCGTGCATTGCGACGACATGCGGGTGATCCGCTCGTCCGTCGTCACGTCTATCGCGCCCCGGTTGAGGTCCGCGAACATGTTCTCATTCACCAGACTGTCCAGCGTGCAACTGCAGAAGCTCTGGCAGAAGCCGGCGCTGCGGTCGCTTTCGCAAGTTTTCGTGCAACTCTTGGTATACGCTTCCATCGGATTCGCCGCAACGGGCGGACTGACGAGAAAGGCGCCATAGACGAGCGCGATCAGCACGGGCTGATGAACAAGGTAGATGGCAAGACTGTGGCGGCCGGCCTGCTCCAGCAGGGTTTTCCACCAGCGTTTCGTGGTGTGGCCGAAGCCGGCCAGACGCGCGGGAAGCGTGCTTGCGACGAAAAGTTTGGCGAGTGCTATGCCGAGCAGCACGGGCGCGATCCACGGCAGGAGCGGCACATAATCGTTCGAGCGCGGGATATCGACCGACAGCCCGGCCCACCACAGCGCGGGATGGTCGAACAGCGGCGCGCGCAGGTAAAGTGGCGCGGCGACGGCGGCAGCGGCCGCCAGCAGCGTGACGACGACGGGCAGCCGGACGAAGAGAAGGCCGATCAGGCTCGACGCGACGATGGCATGCAGGATGCCGAAGAAGATGAACGTGTCGGGAAAGGCGAACCATGTCGCCACGCTGATGGCGGCAGCGGCGAGCGCGATCTTTCCCAGCCGGATGAAGTACGGCTTCGGCCGGAACCCGTTGGCGTGGCCGAGCACCAGGCTGAAGCCGACCAGGAACAGGAAGCTTCCGGCAATGAGGCGTGCGAAGATACGCCAGCCGCCGGTGGTCGCGGTTTCCGCGTCGATATAGCCGAAATAGCCGAGGTCCCAGGTGAAATGGTAGATCGCCATGGCGATCAGCGCGACGCCGCGGGCCTGGTCGATCAGCGGAATGCGCGGCAGCGGGCGGGTCGCCGTGCCTGTTTCCTGCGCATCTCCGTCAATCACCGTCGTCGTCATGGGTCGGGGTCGCCGCATTGCATGGATCCACTATAGAATGTCACGCCAAGCTTGCGCCGGGCGGATGGCCGAAAGGTGGCAAATCGGGAGAGGACAAGGCCTCAGTCGAGGCTTTCGAGCACCGCCAGCCGGGCTTCCGAATAGAACTGCCGGCGCACGAGCACGATGATGATGCCGATGGTCGTGAGGATGAAGAGATAGGGGCTGACGAACCAGCCGAGATAGCCGATCGACAGGAAGATGGCCCTGAGCCCCATGTTGAAGTGCTTGGCCGCGAGGATATTCATCCGGATGACGCGGTCGGCGGCGAGGTCGGCGCCGGCCGGATCCTTGTGGATCTCGCCGCTCATCGGAATTGCGCCCAGCAGGATGGTGCAATAGTTGAACAGCCGGTAGGACCAGCCGAACTTGAAGAAGGCGTAGCCGAAGATCACGGCGAGCCCGCCGACCTTCATCTCGAAGCCGGCGCGGCTCGCCCGAAAGACGCCGGGCAGGTCGTTGAAGATCGCGAAGACCTGCTCGGTTGCGCCGAGCAACGCAAAGCAGCTGCCGAGCGCCAAAAGCGACGTCGAGGCGAAGAAGGCCGTGCCGTTCTGAAGGCCCGCCATGATCTGCGTGTCGATCATGCGCAGGTCGCGGTGCATGGCGTTGCGGATCCAGCGCGCACGCTGCGAACTCATCGCGCGGGTGAGGCTGACGCGGTTGAACAGCCGCTTGCGGTCGGTGATCGAGGAATACCCGATCCACAGGACGATGAAGATGGCGAGGGCGACGAGATCCGGGGTGCTCATATTCAAGCGTTGTGCCACGGTTTTTGCATTTTGCAAGCCGCTGCGAACGCTGCGCTTGCGCCGTTCAGACCTGGGGCGGGATTGAGGCGGGTGCATAAAGTGCCGCGCCGCGCGCAAGCGTCTGATTTTGCGACAGGTCATGCGCCAGGCGCGGAGCTCGTATGCGGCGCGCGCCTCGCTTTCGCCATCTTTGCCGATTGCGTCTTCATGAAATCTTCATTAAACAGGGCCCGTCGGCGCCGATGACGGCTGCCGCTCGACATCTTCCACTTGGGGAAATCATGGAAAGTACCGCTCAGAAGTCCTGCTGGGGCATCACCGTCCGTGCAGTTCTCGGTTTTGGCATCATTCTGGTCGTCGCCCATCTCTTTGGCGGCATCTGAAAAGACCGGGCCATAGCCCCTATATAAACAGCGCGCTCTTCCAGGACGCGCTGTTTTTGTTTTGGGGCATGTCGCACCCGTAAAACCCGATGTCGGGCGATCGCCATGAACGCAACGCGTGATAACGTAGCTTCGGCGATCACAGCATAGCCTGCCGCGGCAAGGAGAAGTCCGGGAATGTTCCTTTCGGTTTTTGATGTCTTCAAGATCGGTATCGGTCCGTCGAGCTCGCACACGATGGGTCCGATGTCCGCGGCGAACCGCTTTCTGGACCTGGTTCTCTCCAGCGACTGGCCGCGCCCCTCCGGCGCGCAGGTCGCGGCGATCCGCATGAGCCTGCACGGCTCGCTCGCCTATACCGGCGTCGGCCACGGTTCGGACCGCGCCGTCATTCTCGGGCTGATGGGCGAGAAGCCCGATAGCGTCGATCCCGACCGGATGGAAGCCATCGTCGAGGAGGTCGAGCGGACCGGCCGCATCACGCCGCCCGGTCATCCCGCTTACGCCTTCCAGCCGAAGACGGACCTGATCTTCGACAAGAAGAACCCGCTGCCTGGCCATGCCAACGGCATGACCTTCTCCGCCTACGACCGAGACGACCGGCTGCTGCTCAAGCGCGTCTATTATTCCGTCGGCGGCGGTTTCGTCGTGACCGATACGGAACTGGAGCAGATGCGCGCCAGCAAGGCGCGCTCCAGCGACAGGAAGGTGCCGTTCCCCTTCGCCTCCGCAAGGCAGATGCTCGAAATGGCCGAGCGCGCCAACATGACGATCGCGCAGATGAAACGCGCGAACGAGGAAACTGTGATGTCGCGCGAGGAGCTGAATGCCGGCCTCGACCGCATCTGGGAGGCGATGAAGAACTGCATCGACCGCGGCCTGAAGAACGAGGGCATCATGCCGGGCGGGCTCAAGGTCCGCCGCCGCGCGCGCTCGATCCACGACAAGCTGCAGGAAGAGTGGCGCTCCAACAAGGTGAACCCGCTTCTGGCCAATGACTGGTTGTCCGTCTACGCCATGGCCGTCAACGAGGAGAACGCCGCCGGCGGCCGCGTCGTGACATCGCCGACGAACGGTGCGGCCGGGGTCGTTCCCGCCACCATCCGCTACTACCTGCATTTCCACGAGGATGCCGACCAGGATGGCATTCGCGACTATCTGCTGACGGCCGCCGCCATTGGCGGGATCATCAAGCACAATGCCTCGATTTCGGGCGCCGAGGTCGGCTGTCAGGGCGAGGTGGGGTCCGCCTCCGCCATGGCCGCCGCAGGCCTTGCCGCCGTCATGGGCGGCACGCCCGAACAGGTCGAGAATGCCGCCGAGATCGCGCTGGAGCATCACCTCGGCATGACCTGCGATCCGATTGCCGGCCTCGTGCAGGTGCCGTGCATCGAGCGCAACGCGCTGGGCGCCGTCAAGGCGGTGACGGCTGCCTCACTTGCCATCAAGGGCGACGGCACGCATTTCGTTCCGCTCGACGCCTGTATCGAGACGATGCGCCAGACCGGCGTCGACATGAACGAGAAGTACAAGGAAACCTCGACCGGCGGCCTTGCCGTCAATGTCGTGGAGTGCTGAGCGCCCGCGCGCTTGCCTGTGGCCCGCTATTGGCTGTGGAATGCGACACGGCGGCCCCTTGACCCGGCCGCCGCAAGGGCGTTCAAGACATCATGGCGCTTCATCTCATCAAACTCTGTGTCGGTGCCGATACGATCGACGACCTGCGCGAATGGGTGTCCGAACGCTCGCTGATCGCGATGGCGGCGGGCATGGAGGCGCATTCCAGCCACATCACCCGCATGATTCCCAAGCGGGACCGGGAACTGCTCGACGGCGGCTCGCTCTATTGGGTCATCAAGGGGCAGGTGCAGGCGCGGCAGCGCCTCCTCGACATCAAGACCTTCACCGATGTCGACGGCATCTCGCGCTGTGAACTGGTGCTTGGGCCTGAAGTGATCGAAACCGAGTTCCAGCCGCGCCGCGCCTTCCAGGGCTGGCGCTACCTGACCGCCGAAGACGCCCCGCGCGATCTCAAGAACATGGGCGAGGGCACCGCCGACCTGCCGATGGAACTGCGGCGCGAACTCGCCGAACTCGGCCTTCTGTGAACGTCCACATAAAGTAACGGCCCGTCCTTTGGGAGCGGGCCGGCAGGCTGTGGTCGAAAGCTCAGCGGAGCCGGAGTCGCACCGGATGACGGCGCTCGTTGACGCCGACATGCAGGTGGATGCCGGCGGAGGGCTGGCCGGAGCGCCAGGCCCGCGCGCCATGCGCCAGCAGCATCCCGACCAGGTCCTTCGTCTTGTTGCGGGAACGGCCGAGCCCGATATCCGCGATCCGCATCGCTGCCTCGTGCAGCGGGTGGAGCGTGCCCTTCAGCGGCCGGCGCTTTCCGTCACGCGCTGCGGAGGGGACATCGAAGAGGTTTTCGTTCATCGCCATGATCTGCCTCGTACGCAATACCTATCGAGGATGGCCGGGCCGTTACGCGGCTTCGACCTGCCTTCATCCGCAGCCACCGGTACGCAATACCTGTCCGGGGCTGGTGCGGCATGAATGCTTTGTTTACGGACCGCATCGCAGGGATGCGGTCCCTGTTCGTTACTGTTGGCTCGCCCAGCAGGCGAAGCCCTTCCTTTTCAGGGCCTTGCAGGCGGCTGCCGCGCGGTCCTGATTGTCGAAGCCGCCGAAGCGTGCGCGGTAGAGCTGCGCGCTGCCGCTGTTGACGGCCACCGTGAAGGGGGTTGCCGCAGACAGCGCCCGGCCGCCCTGATCCTTTGCCTTCGCCAGAAGCTTCTGGGCCTGGTCCTGGTCCGGCGTGGCGCCGATCTGGATGACCCAGCCGGCGGGCAGGGCCTGGGTCGCCTTGGCGACGGCCGAGGTCGTCAGCTGGTCGACGGCGCCGCCGTCGCCCTGTCCGGACAGGTCCTCGGGCGGCAGGACGGCGTCGCGCTGTAGCTTCAGCGTGGCAGCCAGGGCGCGCTTGCCGACGACTTCGGAGCTGCGCTCCGTCGTGGCGGCGTAGGCCGTCTCGATGCGGCTTTCCTCGTAGCGGTAGGACGGCACAGGGCCGTTTTCCGGCAGGTCCAGGCCACCGGCGACCGAGGCCGTTGCAGCGGTGGACGCGACTTCGGCGGTCAGGGTCGGAGCCGCCTTGGTCTGGGCGATCAGCTCGCCGTTGCCGCGACGGGAGGCCTGCGGCATGTAGGTGGCGATGAGCTTGCGCATCTGCTGGTCGCGGGCGGCACCCGAGCGGCCGCCGATCACGACGCCGACGACGCTGCGGCCGTCGGCCTGGGCGGACGTGACGAGGTTGTAGCCGGAAGCGCGGGTATAGCCGGTCTTGATGCCATCGACGCCGCGCACGCTGCCGAGCAGGCGGTTATGGCCGTTGATGGTCTGCTTGCCGAAGCGGAAGCTGCGGACCGAGAAATAATCGTAATATTGCGGGAAGTGCTGGCGCAGCGCGATGCCGAGGCGGGCCTGGTCGCGGGCTGTGGTGACCTGCGCCGAATTGGGAAGGCCGTTGGCATTGCGGTAGACGGTGCGCGTCATGCCGAGTGCCCGGGCCTTCTGCGTCATCATGCGTGCGAATCGCTCTTCCGAGCCGCCAAGCATCTCGGCCAGCGCCGTGGAGGCATCGTTGGCGGAGCGGGTGATGAGGCCGAGCATGGCCTGTTCGACCGTGATGGAGTTGCCGACGCCGACGCCGAGCTTGGTCGGCGGCTCGCTTGCGGCGTTCTTGGAGAACGGAACGCGGGTGTTGAGCTTGATCTTGCCGGCTTCGAGGGCTTCGAAGGTCAGGTACAGCGTCATCATCTTGGTGAGGGACGCGGGAAAGCGCAGTTCGTCTGCGCTATCGCTGTAGAGCACCTTGCCCGTCTTGGCGTCGATGACGATACCGGCATATTTCGGATTGGCCTGAGCGGGCGTAGCGACGGCCGCAGTGGCGGCGACCATTCCGACCATCACCAGACTTTTCGCCGCTTTGGCAAATGCCTGGACGGAGCGAGGCAGAAAATCGAGGAACACGGTAGGGGACACTAGGCTACTCTTCATTCTCGGATTGCACATGTGGCCCGGACGGGAGGTTTCCGGACGACTGATCCCGGCACAGTAGCGGCACAGCGTTACCAATCGGTTTATGATGAATCATTGGTTGCCGATGCCTGTACTTTTTTATCGGGCTCTGGTGGTGGGGACGCGACCGTCCTCGACGAGGGCGCGGCCGAGATAATCGCGCATGCGGGCCTCGATGGCCTGCCACTGCGGCAAAAGTCTGCTCGAGAAGCGATAAAGCACAGAAAGATCGCGGCCGATGTGGATATCGCGCTGGCAATCGGCGCTGGTCGACTGCTTTTCGTCTGCCGGCATCATGCACCGCACGGCGTAATCCGCGCCGTCGGGCAGGATGCCTGTAAAGAAAACCTCGTCGCCATAGGCCGAATTGCCCTTCAGGCGGCGCAGCACGAGCCCGGCCGGGCCGGGTTCCGAACGTTCGTCGAAGAGCTGGCTGTAGATCGGGCCGAGCCGCCCCGACATGTCCTTCGACATCGTGCTTTGCGACAGGTTGAGGAAGACAAGGCTTTCCGGCCGGCCGGCATCGTTGAAGCGAAGCCGTTCGGCATTAGAATAGCCGGCCATTTCCGGCCATGTCAGGTAGAGGTCGATCCGCTCGGCGCGGCCGATCCTGCGCTGCTCCTCGAAGCGGATGGTGTTGGCGGGAAGGCGGACATGATCCTGGCCGACGATGATGTCGAGCACGTCGGTGCTTTCGGTGTGGCCGGCCAGCGCGATGCGCTCGCCCATCAGGCGGCCGCCCAGGCTGATCGCGACCGTCAGTGCCGCGAGCGCGGCAACGCCGATGGTCAGGCGCGTCAGCAGGCGATTGGAAATCAGCGGCGCATGCGTTTCCTCGCCCGTCGTTGCCGCTGCCATCTTTCCCTCGCGATTCCCAGAGGTCGAACCCTGCGGGGAGCGTCGGCGAACAGGGTTAATTTTCGGTTGATTGTGGATGATGGTGAAAAGAAAGCGGCCGGTTTCGGGGACAACGGAACCGGCCGCAGGGCCATGGTCGGACGGGGATTGGGGGACGGACCGGGCCCTTTCCTGCACCCGGCAGGGCTGCCGGGCTCATTGTCGCGCTGCGCCGTTACCGGCGGCGGTGTTACTTGACGCTACCGACAGCCTCGGCACGGCCGTCCTGCAGCTTGACCCACTTGCCGGCATGGACCGACGACTGGCGCTTGAGGAAGCGGTATTCGGTTTCCGACCAGAGCATGACCTTGTTGCGCATGTTGTCGAGCACGAAGTCGCCGCGGTCGGTGCGTACGGTCAGGACGGCATGGCCTTCGCCGTTCGGCTGGAGAACGACGGTGATGAGCAGGTTGGAGGGCGCGATGCCGGCTTCCATCAGGCGCTTGCGCTTGATCAGGACATAATCCTCGCAATCGGCCGCCGCTTCGGGATAGGCCCAGTGCTCTTCGACGCCGTAGATTTCCATGTCGGTCATCGGCACGAATTCGGTGTTGGCCGTGTAGTTGACGTTGAGGATCGTCTTCCAGCTTTCCGGCGTCAGCTTCAGCGGACCGGCGTCCTTGCCGGTCGGGCCGCATTCATCGCTGTAGCGCTTGCAGAATTCGTAATGGCCGATCGGCTGGTTGGTGGCGCCGGCGAGCGGAATGTTGGCCGGAAGGGCCAGCGCGACCTGTGCGGCGGCCAGCGAGAAGAGGAATGCAAACGTCCCTGTCTTGAGTGTTTTTGTCATTGTGTCGTCCCCGTTTGATGGGGTCACAATGACAGGCATGTTTTGATCTTGCGCGAAAACCCGAAGTATAAGTTAGTTCAAATCAAGATCTCATAAGTATAAAATAAAAACAAAATTCGAGTTTTGTTTTATCTGTATTTGAAGCAAATTTGATTAAAATTGTAACGATTTTGCCGCTCGCCGGCTTCCGGCTATTCCGCGATAATTATCTGATTCCATTTGAAATTTCCGGATTGTTTCCGACGGATATGGTTCTATAGGTCGGTCATTACGCCATCCGATGGGTCACTTCATGCCGGGCTTTGATCGCCGGATTTTCACTCGCGGCCGGGGCGCATGGCGTCGACTTGCACTTTGCGCCGATGTCCGCCCAAAATTTTTTTGCGTTTTTTCTGGTGAAGAGGTGCATCGTTCTGAAACAGAAAAGGGCCCGTCGGGCCCTTTTTCGTACAGTCCATGCCGTGTGGTGTCGCAGAACGCTACAGGAACGACGTGAGCGCTTCCTTCGACTGCACCGAGGAGAACTCGATGGCGACGCCTTCCTGGAAGTGGCGGACCACGCGGCCCTTCATGCTGCCGAGCTGCACGGGGGTTCCGAGCGCCGGGCGCACCTCGATATCGACTGCGGCGCCCGACAGCGACAGATCGATGATCCGGCAGGGATAGCGCCGGCCGTCGTCGAGGGTCAGTTCCGTGCGGGTGTTGCGCGGCGTCAGGCGGTCGTGGCGCCGGTCTTCCGGCAGGCCGAGCTCGTGCTTGTTGGCGATCCAGGTCAGCTGGGCCGCGAGCTTTTCGCGCTTCCTGTCGGTCGCGGTCAGCTGAATCGCGAAGCCGGTGTCGTTGAGCAGTGCGACATTGCCTTCGATGCGGCCGAGATGATCGATATAGGCGATGATCCGCTCGCCCATGCGGGGCCGCGCCGCGCATATGAAATTCGCATCGCCCGGCGACATGTCGAGCACCGTGCAGTCATACTCGTCGTGATTGGCGGTCATCAGCCGGCCCGAGAGGTTGACCGAGACGCGCTGGAAGTTGCGCTGGTCGCTCTGGGGCTGCCGTGCGGCAGGCGATGCCTGTTGGAAAGAGTACATGAGCGCGGGTGCCTGATGATCCTATCTCTTTCCAACCTTTAATCTTTCTGGGTTAACAGAAGGTTTGCCGCAGCCCGGAAATCTCGTATCCGTCAAGTGTTTCGACAACTTATGGGCGTCGCCGGTTGCATTGCCCAGTGAGCCTTATCAGTCACTCCGTCTTGCGCCCGCCTTCGAAGATGCGCAGATGCATGACGCGGCTCATCGCCTGGCCGATCCCGGCCGGCCGCATCGTCATGATGGAGGTCGGCACCGGAATGGATGGCCGCGGGGCGGCAAGCGTGTCCGTGCGGTCCGGGTCGATCACCGTCAGCGTATCGATCGTGGCGTAGCGGAAGGCCGACAGCGGCTGGCGCTGGCCGGGCAGGGGCGCGAAAGCGCCGATGATCCGGTCGGCCGTCCGGCCCTGGGTGGCAAGCGGCAGCAGCATGATCTCGGCCTGCGTGGTGTCCAGCGCACCGTCGACGAGCTGGATGTTCAGGATCGTGGGCGCGGTCTGCGCCATGACATTCTCGGCGATCCGCCCGACCCGGTCGCGCAGGTCCGACGCAAACAGCCGGTCGAAGCCGGTGCCTTTCAGTTCGCGGGCGAACTGGGCGCAGATGCGCGTTCCGGCAAGCCGGAACAGCGGGGCTTTCGCCTCGGCATGCTCCAGGATGAAGACGTCGGGCAGGATGCCGGCGATGTCGGCCGGCTCGATTGCGCTGCGCAGGGGCAAGGCCTGCCGGCCGCGCTGGCGCGTCCAGTAATCGTAAAGTGTCGTCGCGGCCTTGGTCTGCATGCACGTCATCCAATCACTTCTGTCCCGTTCCGGAACGGATTCCGGGGCCGACGGGGCGTCTGAGGTGAGAGGAGCGAGTTTCGTGCCACCGCGCGATTAAGGTTAACAAACGGTTTCGATTGCGCGGCCGGCCGGCTTCGGGAAAAGTCGGGGCATCCCTCCACGAGGGGTGGTTAAGTGCACATCTTTCAAGCTCCGGGGATTGGGGGCGCGGGCCGTCGGCGAAAGCTGCACGGCCTTTCTTTTATCTGTATAAGCGCGATTCCCTTTGTATGAGTTGGTGGTTCGCAATGCGTGACGACGGCGTGGAAATGCATGATGAGGAGAACGGCGTGCGCAGGCGCGAGCCCGCCTTCAATCTTCCCGGAAGTCTCGTCTTCGTGCTCGGCCTGCTGACGCTCATCCACGCCCTGCGCACCTATGTGCTGTCGGTGCCCGCCGACGAGAGCGTGCTCCTGCGCTTCGCCTTCATTCCCGCACGCTACGCCGTGCCGCTCGCCGATCAGGACCTGAGCTGGCTGTGGAGCCCGGTCACCTATTCGCTGCTGCACGGCAGTTGGGAGCACCTGCTGTTCAACGGCTTCTGGATGGTCGCCTTCGGCGCGCCGGTGGTGCGGCGGATCGGTGTTGCGCGCTTCTTCCTGTTCTGGTGCCTCTCAGCCATCGCGGCGGTCGCCTTCCACACGGCGCTGCACTGGGGCGAGATGATCCTCGTCGTCGGCGCGTCCGGCGTCGTCTCCGGCCTGATGGGTGCTGCGGCGCGTTTCGTCTTCTCGCCGAGCGGCCGCATCAGCCGGCAGTTCGCCCATCTCAACCGGCGGCTCTCGATCCCCGAGGCGCTGTCGAACCGTTCGGTGCTGGTCTTCTCGGGCATCTGGTTCCTCACGAACTTTCTCGTCGGCGTCGGCCAGGTCTTCGGCTCGGTCGGCGGCGGCGGGGCCATCGCCTGGGAGGCCCATATCGGCGGCTTCCTCTTCGGGTTCCTGTTCTTCCCGATCTTCGACCGGCTGGACGGCGAACCGCGGCGGGATTGACGCAATCCATAAGCAGTCTTGCAATCGCCGTTTTCGTGGCGCACCATAAGACAGTTCCGGTTCGCACATGCAGACCGGAAGGGACCGGCACACGCACGGAGGAAGCGATGCCTGTCTCACCATACTGGCAGGGCACTCCTGCAAGGGTGCCCCGCCTCTCTGTCATGATGCACACGGGAGGTACGCATGTATGTAAAGTCGATACTGGACGAGAAGGGCCGCAACGTCGTGACCGGCGGCCCACAGCTCACCGTCAGGCAGGCTGCCGTCTACCTTCATGAAAATCACATCGGCGCCATCGTCATCGTGGACCGCAACGACCGCATCTCCGGCATCCTGACCGAGCGCGACATCGTTGCCGCCGTGGCCCGCAACGGTGCGGAATGCCTGGAAAAGCCGATTTCCTCCATCATGTGGGGCAACGTCCACCGCTGCGGCGAGGCGCAATCCGTCGAAGACATCATGGAAATGATGAGCAAGCTGCGCGCGCGCCATATCCCCGTGGAGAAAGACGGGCGGCTGGTCGGCATCATCTCCATCGGCGACGTGGTGAAAGCCCATATCCGCGCGATCAAGCACGAGGCCGAGGCGATCAAGGCCTATATCGCGAGCTGACCGCATCGCGACCGGCCCGGTGAAACGGTTTCGGGCGGAACGATCCTAGCCGTTCCGCCCGCCTTTATTCTCGCGGGATTCTTCCAGGCTTTCCCTGATATCGCCGCGCCTCAGCGCACGGCTCGCACTACTTCCTGCATGCGCTGGATTTCGGCGATGCGCGCCTTGGCTTCCTGATAGCCGCGGTCGATGGCTTCGCCGGCCCGGTGGAACTCCGAAAGGCCGATATCGGCGAGCTTTGGATGCAGCGCCAGATCCGGCGGGTCGCCGGCAAGGCGCGCGCGGGAAATGCGGTCCTGGATGATGTTGAACGACTGCACCATCACGCCGGTCAAGCCGAGCCGCGCAGCACTGTCTTCCTGCCTGTGCTCGTCGATCTTCTGCTGGCTGGCGCTGTGCTTGATCACCGCCGAGCGGCCGTAGAGGTCGTAGTTGAGATTGACCGCAACGACGAGTGGCTCTTCATAGGCGCGGCAGACCGAGACAGGCACCGGATTGACGAGCGCGCCATCGACCAGCGTGCGGTTGTTGCATTTGATCGGTTCGAAAATGCCGGGCAGGGCGTAGGACGCCCGCAGCGCCGTGATCAGCGAGCCGCCGTTGATCCACACTTCATGGCCGCTGTTGACTTCCGTCGCCACCGCCACGAAGGGACGGTCGAGGTCTTCGATCGCGAGGTTTTCGAGATGCTCCTGCATGCGCTTTGTCAGCCGCATGCCGCCGAACAGGCCGGAGCCGCGAATGGTGAAATCCAGGAGGCTGGCGATCCGGCGCATGGTGAGCGACCGGGCAAAGCTCTCCAGTTCGTCGAGCTTGCCGGCGAGATAGCAGCCGCCGACGAGGGCGCCGATCGAGGTGCCGGCGATCATGCCGACTTCGATGCCCTCTTCCTCCAGCGCCCTGAGGACGCCGATATGGGCCCAGCCGCGGGCTGCGCCGCCGCCGAGTGCGAGTGCGATCTTGGACTTGCGGGGCGGGGCGGGCGCAGGCATGGGCGGGAGCGTGTCGAGGGTGGGGTCGCCGGGATTGGATGCGTCCGATGGCATCAGGCTGCGGTTGAAACTCCAGTTCAGCATTCCGGACCTCCATTCCCGAAAGGAATTCGCGGTGACGCGACCGGTTCCGCCGCTTCAACACCTGCGAATACAGGATATAGGGCAGGATAAGGGCGATGCGTATCGCGGGGAACTTTCAACGTGAAAAAAAGATGCGGATGCGCGATTTTCCGTGGGTTTGCCTGTGCCCGCAGGGGCGCTGTCATCCACGGGGTGGTGCTGGAGACCGGTCTTGATGCAGGAGTGCGATGCGCTTCCATCTCGTGATCCGCATGGCGGGGGTAAAAGCCGCCATGCGAGCCATTAGGCAATTCGAACGGTTTCCAATTGGTGAAAACGTCTCGAATCTGGACGAAAATCGCGCAGATGCTTAATTTTTGCTGTAGACGGCAGCCGGATCGAACTGCGGCTCGCCGCCGGTGATTGTCAGCACCGCGCCGTCGGGTCCGTTCGAGACCGTGCGGTAGAAGCAGGAGCGGCGGCCGGTGTGGCAGGTCGCGTCATGACCGGCCACGGACACTTTCAACCAGACGGCATCCTGATCGCAATCCGTGCGCAGTTCCACCACCGTCTGGAGATTGCCCGAGGTTTCGCCCTTCTTCCAGAGCGCGTTGCGCGAGCGGCTCCAGTAATGCGCGATGCCGGTCTCGATGGTCAGCGCCAGCGATTGGGCGTTCATGTGCGCCACCATCAGCAGCTCGCCGTCCTTCGCATCCGTCACGACGGCGGTCACAAGCCCGCTTTCGTCGAAACGCGGGGTGAACGCGGTTCCGGTCTCAAGTTCGGCCTTGTCTTTCGAAGGGGCGTCGAAGGTGATCGGCATGGCGGCGGCTCCGTCTTCCGAAGCCGGCCGTTTCGCCTAGCTTCGTATCATGGTCATGAACCGGACCTGTTCGGTCGGTTCGGTCTTGAAGGCACCGGTAAAGGTGGTGGTCAGCGTTGTCGAGCCCTGTTTCTGGATGCCCCGCATCGCCATGCACATATGCTCGGCCTCGATCATCACGGCCACGCCGCGCGGATTGAGCGTCTCGTCGATCGATTTGGCGATCTGCGCCGTCATGGTTTCCTGCGTCTGCAGGCGGCGGCCGTAGATTTCCACCACGCGGGCGATCTTGGACAGGCCGAGCACCCGGCCGTTCGGCAGATAGGCGACATGCGCCTTGCCGATGATCGGCACCATATGGTGTTCGCAATGCGAGTAGAACGGGATATCGCGCACCAGCACCATGTCGTCGTAGCCGGCGACTTCCTCGAAGGTGCGGCCCAGCACGTCCTCGGCGGCGAGGTCGTATCCGGAGAACAGCTCACGATAGGCCTTCGCCACGCGCTTGGGCGTGTCCAGCAGGCCTTCGCGTTCCGGGTCGTCACCGGCCCAGCGAAGCAGGACGCGAACGGCATCCTCCGCTTCTTTCTGGGAGGGGCGATCCGTCTGGTCTTCGGGGCGCGGAAAATTCGTTACGATGGCGTCCATGCTCGTGGAGACCTTTCTGCAGGTTATCTGACGTGTATTCGGACTCGCCACTGGCCATTCGCCTAACCCTGCAGGCTTGGGTTCCGTTGGCGGGCTCCGGGGCTTTCAGGTCTCGCTTAACAGTGCGCTGACCGTCCGGCACGGTTTCCCAAACAACAGGTGGTGTCCGCTTTCCGCCATTTCGCTTCTTGCAAAACACGCACCCCAATACGAGCTATCATATAGTATGGATCACTGGTCGCGAAAGAGGCAGGAGGCGACACGTCGTGCTTTTTTCCCGACCCGATCGGAATAATATCCCCGGATCATTGAAGATTTCGCAAAAAGTGCGAAAAGCAGGTCATGATGGACGATATCTATAACAGCCGCATTCTCGAATTCGCCGGCAACATTCCGCGGATCGGCACGCTTGAAGACGCGGATGCCGAGGCAGGCGCCCATTCCAAGCTCTGCGGCTCCCGCGTGAAGGTCTATATCAAGCTCGACGGCGACCGGGTCAGCGACTTCGCGCACGAGGTCAAGGCCTGCGCGCTGGGGCAGGCGTCGTCCTCCATCATGGCGCGCCATGTGATCGGCGCTACCGTCGAGGACATTCGCCGGGCGCGCGAGGACATGCTGGCCATGCTGAAGGCCGACGGCGAGGGCCCGGGCGGACGTTTCGAGGAGATGCGCTTCCTCAAGCCCGTGAAGGATTACAAGGCGCGCCACGCCTCCACCATGCTGACCTTCGATGCGGTGGTGGATGCCATCGGCCAGATCGAGGCGAAGCGGCTCGAAAAAGCCGGGTGACGGGCGATGTGCGACGGCCCGGGCTGCCGGCATGGCGCGCCGGCTTCTGCTTCTGTTTCGGCTTCTAGGGGCCGCAACTGGTCGGGACCCTTCCGCAAGACACCGGGCCGGCTGCTCGGCATGGGCCTCATCCGCTTCTACCAGCTCACGCTTTCCGGTTTCATCGGCAATTCCTGCCGGCATCTGCCGACCTGCTCGGAATATGGCTATGAGGCGGTCGCACGCCACGGCCTGTGGCGGGGCGGCTTCATGACGCTGTTTCGCGTCGCGCGCTGCGGCCCGGGCGGTACGCATGGTTTCGATCCCGTGCCCGAGACGCTGGAGCGCCGGTTCGCCTGGTGGGCGCCGTGGCGGCTGTGGCGCGTGTCGCGCGCCGGCGAGGTCTGAGCCGTGACGACCTATGTCGCGCTGCTGCATTCCATCGTGCTCGCGCCGGGCCGGCGGCTTGTGATGGCGGATCTCAAGGCCATGGCCGAGGACCTCGGTTTTGCCGCGCCGCGCACCTATGTCGCCACGGGCAACCTCGTCTTCGAGGGCGACGAGACCCCGATCGCGACGCTCGAAACCCGCCTGGAGGCGGCATTTCAGGCGCGGTTCGGCAAGCCTGTCGATATCATCCTGCGCACGGCGCAGGCCTGGAGGATAACCGCGGCGCAAAATCCCTATCTCGACGGCAATGGCCAGGATGTCGGCATCCGCGTCATGCGCCGGCCGCTCGGCCCTGAGGCCCTTGCCGTGCTTGAGCCCTTCGCCGCGCCACCGGTTCGCATGCAGATCGTCCATGGCGACCTGTGGGTCGATTTCGGCGGCAAGGCTGCCGAGACCAGGCTGCTTTCGCATCTGACGACCCGCAAGCTCGGCATCGGCACGCTGCGCAATGCCAACACCGTCAACGGTCTCGCGAAGATGGTCGCATTGGTCAGCGGCGGCGGGTGAGGCTGCGCAGGTTGCGCACTTCCGTCTCGCTCAGCGGGCGCACGGCGCCCTTTTCGAGATCGCCGAGCGGCAGGTTGCCGATGGCGACGCGCACAAGGCGCAGGCATTCCACGCCGAGCGCTTCGAGCATGCGGCGGATATGGCGGTTGCGGCCCTCGTCGAGCTCGATTTCGAGCCAGGCGTTCTTTTCGCCCGCCCGCAGCTGCCGAACCCGGCGCGCCTTCAGAACGTCGCCGTCATGGATGACGCCGCGCGCCATCGCCTCGAGCAGGGGAGCGTCGGCCTGCCGGTCGATCTGGACGTGATAGGTCTTGGCGACATGGGTCTCGGGATCGAGCAGGGCGTTGGCGAAATGCGTGTCGTTGGTGAAGAGCAGCAGGCCCTCGCTTGCCTTGTCGAGCCGGCCGACGGGCGAGAGATGGGCGTGCTCGACGCCTGTGAGGCAATCATAGACCGTCGGGCGGCCCTCCGGGTCATTGCGGGTGGTGACGAGGCCGCGCGGCTTGTTGAGCATGAGATAGACCGGCGCCTCGGCGACCACCGGCCGGCCATCGACGGCAAGCGCGGTTTCGGCAAGGTCGATCCACGTCTCGGGATCGGTGACGACGCGGCCGGCGACCGTGACGCGGCCTTCCACGATCAGCACTTCCGCCTGCGTGCGCGAGCAGAAGCCGAGCTTGGAGAGCGCGCGGGGCAGGGTGACGCGCTTGCCGTCCGGTGCCGCCTTCGGCTTTGCGGACAGGCGCGGCTTGGCGACTGCGGGCGCACGCGCTACCGCGCCTGCCTTGCGGGAGGGAGCCGGTTTCTGCCTGTTGCGCGTATCCTTCGCCATGCTGTCGCGGAAAGCCTCTATGGTTATGATTGACCGCTCCGCCCTTGCCATTCTAAAGCCGGGTCAGTCCAGAGAATACTATAGCGCACACGAGGCCGCCGTTGACACAGCAAGACATCACAACCGAACTCGTGACGCTGCGCGACTACTGGCGCTATGCGATCTCGCGCTTCAACGCCGCCGATCTCAGCTACGGCCACGGCACGACGACGGCGAGCGACGACGCGGCCTATCTGCTGCTCGACACGCTGGAACTGCCGATCGACGCGCTCGATCCCTTCCTGGATGCCCGCCTGCTGCCCGACGAGCGCCGGCTGCTTGCCGAGCGCATCGAGACGCGGGTGACGACGCGCAAGCCCTCGTCCTATATTACCGGGCGCGCCTATATCCAGGGCGTGCGCTTCCATGTCGACGAGCGGGTGATCGTGCCGCGCTCGCATATCGGCGAGATCCTGTTTGCCGAATATCTCGGCGAAAACGGCTCGGCCTTCCTGCCCGATCCGATGACGGTGACGAGCGCCATCGACATCTGCACGGGCTCGGGCTGCCTGGCGGTGCTGGCGGCAAAGTTCTTCCCGCATGCCTCGGTCGATGCCGTCGACCTCTCGGCGGATGCGCTGGAGGTGGCGAAGATCAACCTCGACGAACACGATGTCGAGGGCCAGGTGACGCTGTTCCAGGGCGACCTCTTCGAGCCGCTGGAAGGCCGCACCTACGACCTCATCATCACCAATCCGCCCTATGTCGACCACGAGGCGCTCGCCGGCTACCCGCCGGAATTCCGCGCCGAGCCGCAGATGGCCCATGACGGCGGCGTGGACGGGCTCGACCTGGTGCGTCGCATCCTTGCCGACGCGCCCGCCTATCTCAACCCCGAGGGCGGCATGATCTGCGAGATCGGCTCGGGCCGGGAAATCCTGGAAGAGGAATTCCCGCATCTGGATTTCGTCTGGCTGGAAACGGCCGAGTCGCAGGACGCCGTGTTCTGGATTTCCGCCGAAGCGCTCGGCGTCTCCTGAGCGTAACACGTCTCCTGGGTCTTCAACCGGCCGCGCCGGGCGCGCCGGCCGCCGTGCCGGCCCGGCTTGCGGACGCGCGCCAAGCCTTCGGGCGGCGGGAAGGCGAGGGGGGCGCCATCGCCCGCAGCATCCGCCGCCGTATCGTCGTCCTCTTCGCCCGGGACCAGTCCCCAGGCCTCCCGGATTATGCGGTCGACGTCCATGACGCCGTCGATCAGGCGCCGGATATCCGCGCCGGTGACGATGCAGGGCGGAAGTGTGGCGCTGTCGGGCAATGCTTCCGCTTCACCGCCCGGGCGAGGGCAGCCGGTGCAGCGCCGCGCCCGCCGGCAGCGCGGCAGGCGGCAGGTGCGGAAGAAGCCGGCCTCGGTCGCCCCGAACTGATGGATGACCAGCCTGTGGTCATCGTCGCCCTCCGGCGGTGCAGTGGTGCGGTGCCTGTCTGGTGTCATGGTTCTCTCCTGGGGTCTCTGGTGGGGCCCCTTCCGGGGTCTCCGGCGGATTGCGCGCAGCCGGAATGGCCCGCAGGTTTCCCATCGGGTTGAAAATGTCGGGACCGGAGAACCGCGCGAAAGCGTTGCCTCTGGAAAGGGTGTGTGTGGTGGCTTCGCTTTCGCGCGGCCCAGGCGTTCTTCGGAGGCGGTCTTGTCCTCCTTCAGGCAT